>ERZ773359.3120-NODE-3120-length-19630-cov-8.257369_pt1 | contig 19630 bp, 17 predicted proteins | sample MGYA00374955_ERZ773359 | MGnify/ENA primary metagenome ERZ773359 (study PRJEB29098, sample SAMN04486028) | biogas fermenter metagenome | study: EMG produced TPA metagenomics assembly of the Biogas fermentation microbial communities from Germany - Plant 4 DNA1...
AGGAGCTATTCCGACAAGATCTGCCCCCATGTCCTTTGCTATCTTTTTAACAGTTGAAGAATCCAACATATAAACCCCTCCCCGGATATGTAAATATGACGTGCAGTCAGGCGCCAAAGATGTGAAAAAGACAGTATTTTGTCCTATGCTATTGTATTGTTGAATCTCGGTTATTTATAATATATAATTTACAATAAATATAATCAATACAATTTATTAGCTTTCGGTATCAATATCTCAGCACTTTTACATTATTTCTAAAGAAAGATAGAAGGATGTGACCCATGTTCGAATTCTTTTATAACACAATTTGTGAGAATGAAGAAGTTGTCAAAAAACTGAAAAGTTTATCAGAAAAATACCCGGAATTTCAGAATACAGCCATAAATACCGCCCGCTTTCTTGTCCGGACGAAGAAAAGTGCGCTGTTTACAGAAGCAGTAAGAAGCACGCTGACTTATATTAAAACCATCGATCAGGAATTATATGACTATTATCCCTTAATGATCTTTGCAGCGGCTGCTGACTTAACGGCAGAGGTTCATTCGGAAATGGGAATTCCCTATGAAATCACTGTAGATACCTTAAGAGATATCAATGTCTGGATTGGAAATTTCTATACAAGCAACGGAAGATACGGACTGTCTAATTACGTCTGGCTTGCCGGGCATTTTGCAGGCAATCTGTTTAAAATCGGCCGGCTCCAATATGAAATAATGGCTTATCCGGCATGGAGTTATGTATTCAAAAATAATGAAACAGGAGAAATCATAACCCTGTCTCCCGATGCAGATGTGACTGCCAGCGGACATATAACCGGCAGCAGCGGGGAAAACGACTGCCAGTTCCGTGCTGTATTCAGCAATAATCCGGATGACTATACAGGAAATATTATCGACATTGAAAACGGAATAATCCTGAAAGATAGAATGAGCCTCCCGAAAAAAGACTGGAAGCTGATTTTAAAGCCCGGAGACATGGCAGTATATATACATATCCCTCAGGGTGAAAAGCTGGAATATGATAAGTGCAAGAAATCCATGGAACAGGCAAAAGAGTTTTTTGCCAGATACTATCCTCAAATAGAGTTTTATGCGCTTATAAGCAGTACCTGGCTGCTTGATCCCAATTTAGTGCATATTCTTCCTGAAGAATCAAACATAATTAAGTTTATGAGAATGTTTTCAAAAGTTCCTGTTTGCAGGGAAATTCCAATGATTTTTGAAAGAGTATTCGGCTTCGGATTTGAAGAAAAGGACATAGAGTCAGCGCCTGAAAACACTTCCCTGCAGAGGAGCCTTAAAAGATATACATTAAACGGCGGGAAGATGTACACAACAGGCGGTTATATCATCTGGTAATGCTTATTCGGGCTGTTTTCCTACAGAGTTTTTATATGTGCAGGAAGGTCTTCCGGCCTTATTACCTTAACTACTGAATAATCATTGGCCAGCTTTTCCAGGACTTTGGGAGTTTTATCTGTGGAATCAAAATCGAGCAGAACAATATCCAGCAGTTTTTCTTCTGTGGAATCCAGTCCGGCTTTGACAATAAACCCGCGGACTATGCCTTCTATGGCTTCTTCCTGATTCTTAACGGATATTATGAGGGTATATACCCCATGTTTCTTCCTTTTGTATACATCAATGGTGATATATGTTCGAACAAGAAAACAAAAGAAACCAAAAATGGCGAAAACCCATAAGGGTATAGCTATGTAGGTATCAATATACATAATCAGTCCTCCTGTCTGTATGCCTTTTTCACATGATACATGGTATGCAGACAGGAGAATGCATGTGAATGCCAAACTGATTAGTATCAACAGTTTTGGTTATTCCCCAAATGCCTGTTTGCGAAGAGTCTCAGCCTTGTCCGTTCTTTCCCAGGGCAGGTCCAAATCAGTGCGCCCAAAATGTCCGTATGCAGCTATTTGCTTGTATATGGGCCTTTTTAAATCCAGGGTTTTTATTATGGATGCAGGGCGCAGGTCAAAATTCTTCTTTATAAGCTCAATAATGCGTTCTTCTTCAATATGATTCGTGCCAAAGGTGTCAACCATTATGGACACGGGCTTTGCCACCCCTATTGCATATGCCAGTTCAATTTCACACTTATCTGCCAGGCCGGCGGCTACAATGTTTTTGGCTACATACCTTGCTGCATATGCCGCTGAACGATCCACCTTTGTGGGGTCCTTCCCTGAAAAAGCGCCGCCCCCGTGTCGGGCGTATCCGCCGTAAGTATCCACAATTATTTTTCTGCCGGTCAGCCCGGAATCTCCCTGCGGGCCGCCAATTACAAAGCGCCCGGTAGGATTGATATAATAAGCAGTGTTTTCATCAAGCAGATGAGCAGGGATCGCCTTTTTTATAACCAGCTCCATCAAGTCTTTCTCCAGGGTTTCCCGTTCCACCTCTGCACTGTGCTGAGCTGAAAGAACAACTGTATCCACCCTTACCGGTCTGCCGTCCACATATTCAACACTCACCTGGGCTTTTCCGTCAGGCCTGAGATAATCCACCAGCTTCTGCTTTCTTACCATTGACAGCTGCTTAACCAGCTTGTGGGCCAGAGATATGGGCATGGGCATAAGCTCAGGTGTCTCATTGCAGGCATATCCAAACATCATGCCCTGGTCCCCGGCGCCTAAGTCAAGGGTGTCATCACAATCCTGACCTGTTCTTGCCTCAAGGGCTTTATCAACTCCCATGGCAATATCAGGAGACTGTTCATCAATAGAGGTTATAACTGCACAGGTATCTGCATCAAAACCGTATTTGGCACGTGTGTAACCTATTTCTTCTATGGTTTTACGCACAATTTTAGGTATATCCACATAACAACCGGTTGTGATCTCACCCATAACAAATACCATGCCTGTGGTTACAACAGTCTCACATGCAACTCTTCCGTCGGGATCCTTCTCCAGTATTGCATCCAGGATTGCATCAGAAATCTGATCGCAGACTTTATCCGGATGTCCTTCTGTAACTGACTCGGAAGTAAAAATTTTTCTATTCATAAACTACTCCTCCTATGAAGCAGAATCAGCTTAACACACAAAAAAACCATCTCAAAGATGGCTTATTAAGTAAGCAGGTCTCATCTTCCAAGATATTGCTATCTTGTGGGAATTGGCACCATTCCTGCTCTAAGGCAGGCGGTTGCCGGGTTTCACAGGGCCCAATCCCTCCACCTCTCTTGATAAGCCTTCTCTGCCTTATTTATCTGTTTCCCTTATAATCCCGATTATATCCTATATTTCATGGTTTAGTCAAATATTCCGGCAGGAATTTATCTTTTCTTTCCTACTCTATGCTCTTCAGGGCTTCTACCATACTTATGCGATCCAAAACCGGGTTTGTAACCCGATTGATTAAAAGACCAAAGCAGAATGTAATTGCTGCTGACAGTACATAACTTATCGGTTTTATATGCACTGCAAAATGAATCGAAGGCATAACAAGAATGGTTTCAAGAATATTGCTCAGGTACCGTCCGGCAGGCAGGCCCAGACCAATGCCGATCAGGGTAAGAAGCAGGGTTTCCTTATTGACATACTGACGTACTTCCTTATCATAAAAGCCGAGAACCTTAATGGTGGCCAGTTCTCTTTCCCGTTCCGAAATATTTGTGCTGGATAAGGTAAAAAGCACTACCAAAGCCAGGCAGCCTGCCATTGTGATAAGGATTAAAACCACTGCATAGATAAGATCAAACCCGAAGTCTTCCTTCATAGCCGCTGTGCTGAGCGAGACGCGAACACTTTCATCATCAGTGAAGCTTTCAGCATATGCTGCCGGTTCATCTATACTTTCCCTGAAATGCGCCAGAATGCCATTCGGAGTATAAATGCCAAAAAGATCTTCATAAAGCTCCTGAGACAGGTACACATTATTGCCTAAATAGTTCTTCACTATATCTGTTATTACTGCTTCCTTTTTGTTCAGAGCAGTGTCCTGTATGAAAACCGTATCGCCCGGACTCAGCCCGAGTATTTGGGATGCATTCTGTGTAACCAGAACTCCTTTATCGTCCGGGCTTACAGGCATTGACTGCCGGTTTTCCAGTCTGATGTACTCATCTATCTCAGAGTTTAAGCCCTCAGGTATGACCAGAAGCTGTACCTGTTCGGCATCTCCGTTCTTATTTAACAATTTTACTTGATCCATCCGCATATTTAAATACCTGTCAATAATATTGTCAGAAGTTATGCGCTTAATCAAGTCATCATTATACTCTTCATCCGCCATAACCATCAGGTCGTACAGGTACACGTCATCGTATTGTTTCGGTGCCAGATCCTCGACAGAATCCTTTATGGCAAAACCAAACAGAATAAGGGCAGTACAGCCCAGTATACCGCTTATAGTCATAAACAAACGCTTTTTATACCGGAATATATTACGTAATGTAACCTTATTCAAAAAACTAAGCCGCCTCCAGATAAAGGGCATTCTTTCAAGCAGTATCCGGGATCCCGGCCTGGGTGCTTTTGGACGCATGAGGGCGGCAGGCATCCGGGCAAGTTCTTTACGGCAGGTCAGAGCCGTTGATCCAAGAACAGCTGCCATAAAAAGCACTATGCCTCCAGCACCATAGGCAGCATCAAACCGCAGATAGTATCCCGGAAATTTATAGAGTTCTTTCAGAAACAGCATAATAATGCGTGGAAGAAGGATAAATCCCATCAGATTCCCCAGTATGCCGCCAGCCAGGCAGGCCATGAAAGCAAAGATCAGGTACTTGCCGTATATGGCAGCGTTGCCATACCCCAGGGCTTTGTATACAGCAATAATGCCCCGTTCCTCCTCAACCATACGGCTCATTGCGGTAAGGCTGACCAAAATGGACACCAGCAGAAAGATAACCGGGAAAACTCTGCCCAGAGCTTCTATAGAAGACAGATCGTTGTTCAGGCTGGAATAACTCTCCAGGGAGCTTCGATCCTGAATATACCACCGTGCCCGTTCCATGTCACTGAGCTCTTTATATGCCTCATTTATCTTCCTTATTCCTTCCGCTTTTTCATTTAAAAAGCTTTCCTGCTGCTGACGCAGCTCAGTCTCTCCCTTGGCAAGCTCCTCTTTGCCCTCCTCAATCTCTGCCCGGGCATCTGCTATTTTCTTCAAGGCAGCTGCTTCCTCTTTCTTTAATTCTGTCTCTCCTTCATCCAGTTTTTTTTGAGCTTGTTTAATCTCTGCCCTTCCGGCTTCCAGTTCCAGTCTTTTCGACTTCAATTCCTTATATGCCTTATTTAATTCCTCTTCCCCACGGAATAATTCTTTCTCTGCTTCGGCCAATTGTACCAGCGCATCTTCCCGCTGGGCAGAGAAAGCAGCCTTTTCCGCGTTCAGCAGCCGCTGACCGCCCTCTATCCTGCCCAGTCCCAAACCGGCTTCCAATACATCGTTTCGCAAAGAGGCGGGCAGAAGCCTCAGAGCACTTTTAAGAGCAGTGCTTTCCACTGAGACAAGTTCCTTTACGGTATCCTGATCTTTGCCGGCTGCCGTAAGTTCAGCCGCGCGATCAACAAGCCCTTCCCACTCATCTTTCGGCCAGACCGGCCCCATAACGGTTCTTAACAGAGATATTTTACGCTCCACTTCCTTACGTGCATTGTCCAGTTCCTTTTGTGCTGATTTCAGCTCCTGTTCTGCACTTAAAAACTGCCCCTCTGCCCTTTTCCTCTCTTCGGCAAGCATACTTTTGGCAATTTCCAGCTCTCTTGCCTTTTTGTCCAGCTCAGCTTCTCCGTCAGACAATTGCTTTTCTCCGTCTGATATTTCCAATTCAGCCTCTGCAAGTTTCCTTCTGCCCTCTTTTATCTCCCTGTATGCTTCTGCAAATTTTTGTTTTGCATCCCTTTCTTCTTTTATGAGGGCGGCTTCCCCGTCCAAAAGCTCCTGCCTTGCCCTTTCCAGCTCCCTTTGGGCATCAGCAAATTCCTTTTCGGCTTTCACAAATTCCTCATACATAGAAGCCTCGGCTTTCTCTATTTCCTTCCCGGCCTCTCTTGCTACGGCCTCAAAGCGGGCCTTTTCTCTCTTCTGTTTCAGGTTCTCTTCTATATCCTTAATGACAGTATCCACTGCCTTTTCGTATTCTTCTTTATAAAACGGAATTTCTTTTGTATTTTCAAGGGTAAGATAAACAGAAGTGTAGATGTCGCTGTTTATATCCATCCGGGAAACAAAGAAGGTAAAGTCTGCCCTTTGAGAGGCGCGGAATGCGCTGCCGCTGCCGTCACTTTGAATATCCTGCGGATCCATTACAATGTCGGCAATTGTGTAGACCTTGTCATCGGTTATCTGAACAGAATCGCCTATGGCTTTGCCTGTTTCACTAATATATTTTTCCGTAACTGCAATTTCCCCTTCGCCCAAAGGCAGGGATCCTTCAAGCAACAAGGGAAGATTAATGTTCTTCTTACTTAAAACGGTCAGCTCAGCGCTTGCCTGCACATCATCAATTTCCGTATATACTTTTTTACTGTATGCACCCTCCGCTTCCAGAACACCGTCCACTTCGGTCAGAGCGTCCACATCATCCTCCGTCAGTCCCAGTGTGGACTGGATTCTTATGTCAAACAGATTCTGTCCGCGAAAATACTGATCCGCTGCGTAATACATATCCAGACATGCTGCATACAGACCTGTAAACATTGCCACGCCCAGTGCAGTGATAATTATAATAGCTGCGAAACGCTTCCGGTTTTTCCCGGTGAAGCGGATCACATCTTTCAGATAAGCCTTCTTCATAATTTACCACTCTATCTCAGCAACAGGCTTTGGCTTCTCATTTACTTTTATCTCTGTAACTCTGCCGCTTCTGAAACGAATGACCCTGTCTGCCATAGGAGCCAGTGCCAGATTATGGGTTACAAGAAGCACGGTGATCCTTTCACGGCGGCAGGTGTCCTGAATGAGCTGCAGTATCTGCTTGCCGGTTCTATAATCCAGGGCGCCGGTAGGTTCATCGCACAGAAGAAGTTTTGGGTTCTTCGCTATTGCCCGGGCAATAGAAACCCGCTGCTGCTCTCCCCCTGAAAGCTGGGCAGGGAAATGATTTTTGCGCTCTGAAAGCCCCACCTTGTCCAGGGTTTCCAAGGGATTCAGAGAATCGGGGCAGATCTGAGATGCCAATTCCACATTTTCCAGTGCCGTTAAATTAGGCACCAGATTATAGAACTGAAAAACAAATCCAATGCCTGTGCGGCGGTAACCGATAAGCTGTCTCCGGTTATATCCGGATATCTCTTCCCCATCTATTATTACATGGCCTGATGTAGGGGTGTCCATACCCCCTAATATGTTTAAGGCAGTGGTCTTGCCTGCGCCGGAAGCACCTGTTATAACGACCAATTCACCTTTTTCAACAGCAAAACATGCATCATCCAGTGCACGGATGGGCACGCCGTTTGATTTATATTCCTTAACAATATTTTTAAATTCAATGTATGACATAAAAACCTCCAAGAACTCACTTTTCCAGATTGACATTCTGTTACCGGTTTATATTATATTGACACAGTGTTGTTTTTGCAACCATCAGATGATTTCTGAATGTACCGTATGCAACAAAGCAAGGTGTTAGTGCTGGATAAAAAACATATAAAAAAAGATAGGCGGGAAAAAAGATGAAAGAACTGAAACAGGACCGAAAATCCCGGTACACCCGAATGGTTTTACGGGATTCTTTAGTTGAGCTGATGAAGACAAAACCCATAACCAAAATCACCATCAAGGAATTATGTGAGAATGCAGATATCAATCGCTCCACTTTTTATTCTCATTATTCCAACCAATACGATCTTTTAAACAGCATTGAAGAGGAAACCCTTTCCTGGGCAAAAAAATCAATTTCCTATCTTATGGACAAGCATGATATTCAGGAAACAAAGAATATACTTTTGGAAATGTTTAAAAGCATTAAGGAAAACAGCCAGCATCTCCAGGTATTGATGAGCGAAAAAGGCGATATAGACTTCCAAAAAAGATTGTTTGCCTTAATTTACGAGGAATGCGGCATTAACCTGGCTGCCGGGGAGCATAAGGATAAGGACATGAATGAATCTTACTTTGTATTTGTAGTTAACGGAAGCGTCGGCCTCATACAGCACTGGCTGAAAAACGGCATGACAAAGTCGGCCGAGGAAATGGCGGACATAATTTATCAGCTTACCTTCGCAAGAGAACCAAATGAAATGAAATAAAGGTAAAAAAACTGCTTAAACATATGAAAAACCCGCTTAAACAGCGGGTTTTCTGATTAATATTGGTGGAGGAGGACGGATTCGAACCATCGAAAGCTGAGCTAACAGATTTACAGTCTGCCCCCTTTGACCACTTGGGTACTCCTCCAAAACAAATTACTTGTGACAATTATTTATTTTAAGCGATACTGTAAATAAAGTCAATGGTTTTTTTACCATGTATTGATATAAGGGTCTGTCCTTGGTTATAATAAATATTATTAAATACGGGCTAAGAATACCAGAGATATATTGTTGTGTCAAGGAGTGGAAAACCATGAGTGAAATTTATATACGAGATTTTGAAGGCAAACATGTCCATTTTATTGGAATAGGCGGCATAAGCATGAGCGGGCTGGCAGAAATTCTGCTGGAGAAAGGCTGTAAAGTTTCCGGCTCGGATCTTAAGCAATCCGGACTGACAGAACGTCTTCAAAAAAACGGAGCTGTAATTTACCAGGGGCATGCACCTCAAAATGTCCATGGAGCGGATTTAATTGTATACACAGCAGCCGTCAAGGATGACAATGTGGAAATGATGGAAGCTAAAAAGCAGCAGATACCTGTTATGGACAGAGCTACACTGCTGGGTCAGATCATGGAAACATACCGGCATGCAATAGGTATTGCCGGCACTCATGGGAAAACCACCACCACTTCCATAATAGCTGTCATGATGTACCGGGCTAATCTTGATCCTACCATATTGGTAGGCGGAGAATTGGATGAAATCGGCGGCAATGTACATACCGGCAAAAGCGAAATCTTTATTACTGAATCCTGTGAATATATGGACAGCTTCCTGAAATTTTATCCCAAAATCGCCATTATTCTGAATATAGAAAAAGATCATTTGGATTATTTTAAAGATATAAACCATATATATTCATCTTTTCTAAAATATGCAAGGCGGGTACCTGAATGGGGCACTGTCATCGGCTGCGGTGATGACCCTCTTGTAAGAAAGCTGATGGAGGAAGTAAACTGCAATGTTATTTCCTATGGAATAGACCGGCCGGCTGACTGGACAGCCAGCCGGATTACATACAACCAAAAGGGAGGCGGTTCTTCCTTCTATGTTGAAAATAAAGGAAGAGAGCTTGGCGAATTCACCATTAAATTGCCGGGTAAGCATAATATATATAACGCTCTTGCATCAATCGCAGCATGTGACCTGATGGGTCTGACCAAAGAACAGATGAAAAAAACTTTATCTGAATACGGCGGTATTCACAGGCGATTTGAAATTAAAGGAAGAACCGGTAAAAAAGCAATAGTTATAGATGACTATGCCCATCATCCGTCAGAAGTGAAGGCTACCATAAATGCTGCAAAAAACTATCCTCATAACAGGATATGGTGTGTATTCCAACCTCACACCTATACTCGCACCAAAGAACTTTTCAATGAATTCACAGATGCTTTTAGCGGCGTGGATCGGTTGATACTGGCTGATATCTATGCTGCAAGAGAGAAAGACCCCGGGAATATAAATTCCAAAATGCTGGCTGAGGCTATAGCGGAAAAAGGCATGAACAGCATATACATGTCCGGTTTCGAAGAAATAGCGGCCTATCTTAATGAACATAGTAAGCAGGATGACCTTATAATAACCATGGGAGCAGGAGATGTTTATAAGATCGGAGATATGCTGTTGCAGAATAAATAGCAGTCACCTCTTCGGTAAAAAAATCATAATATAAAGTGGTATCAGGATTTTATTATCAAAAAAGCTAAAAATGCACGAAGAGGGGTGCTGGATTCATGGATGATGTTAAAGGTTTCGGCAGCAGCGGCGGCAGTAATATACTTACCATCCTCATTATTCTGTTTCTGATAATGTTTTTATTCGGCGGTAAAGGATTCCGTCTGTTTGACGAAGAACAGTAAAAAAGACTAAAAGGGCTGAAAAGCCCTTTTTTATTGAAAAATTTGGCTTACATGACTTTTTCAATTTTGTTTAAAATAAAATTGAAGGAGTGATGAATGTGAAAACTTTCTTGGCGGTATGCATTGCGCTGCTAATATTCATTCCCGCTGTACCGGCGCAATCCGCTTATGACAGCAGCGAAGAAATTGCGATCCGCCAATTGATTAATAATCTTACTTTAAATAGCCTATGGACAGAAGAAGATATTCATTTAATGGCCAGAACTGTACACGGTGAGGCCAGGGGGGAAAATCATTTAGGGAAAGTGGCAGTCGCTTCTGTTATCCTGAATCGAGTGAATTCTCCTCAGTTTCCCAATACTATTAAGGAAGTAGTTTACCAGCCGAGGGCTTTTACCTGTGTAGATTACGGTCAGATTAACTTAAAACCGAATCTGGCTGCTTACCTGGCTGTATCCGATGCCATATTGGGAAACGATCCTACAAACGGCTGTCTCTTCTACATGAATCCCGAAATTGCTACCTCCAGGTGGATGCACCAGCGGGCATCTGCAAAACCCGTTACCGTTATAGGAAATCATGTTTTTATGCACTGACAAAACCTGAATGCATATAATAAATACCTCATGCAGTATTAAGGATCATAAGGGTGCTGTGCAGCATACGGCACCCTTATGAATTTACAATCAACACAAAACATTACAAAATATTCCTTGATTCCCGGACAAAACATATGCTATGCTGAAATTAACAGCTCATCTTAATACAATGCACATTCACATCAGTGGTATTTCACAAAAGTTTGAATATGGTTAAAAGGATATATGGTTAAAAGGAGGGTACCCCTCATGATTTCACTCGGCAGTCAAAGAGAGTTTTTTTGGGATGATTACATAATTGACACTGAAAAGACCACAGCTCCTCATGTAGTCCATCATCCGTTTCGAAAGGAAGTTGTCCTAAAACTTGATAAACCCTGGGAAGGTGATGGATGCGATTATTTCAATATAATATTTGACAAAAAACTGAATAAATATCGTATGTATTATCTGGGCTGGGAAATGCTGAATCCCGAGGAAACAGAGCATAAAACAAATGCTATTCATGTATGCATGCTGGAAAGCCGGGACGGTATGCATTGGGAACGCCCCAACCTAGGTCTCTATGAGTTTGAAGGCAGCAGAGATAATAATATTGTGCTGATGAAAACCGAGTTTCCCGGTCTGGCCAGTATAGACAATTTTTTTGTAACTATAGATGAAAACCCTGATCCTGTTGTCCCTGAACGATACAAGGCCGCTATGCTCTATCAAAGACGGGAAAAGGACGGCACTCCCTACCGCGCCCTTTATTCTTTGGTCAGCGATGACGGCATCCATTTCCGACACCATGGAATCATTACGGAAAAAGGACGTTTTGATTCCCTGAATGTAGTGCAGTGGTATCCTAAAACAGGACTCTATCACTGTTATATTCGGGATTTTCATCATCCAGCAGATGATAAGGGCATGTATCGTGACGTGGACCTCTCTGAAGAACATTCCCTTAACGAAGCCGTCCGGGATATCCGTGTTCTCACCTCAAAAGACTTTATACACTGGACAGAGCCGCGTATGATACAGTTCAACGATGTGGAGGACCATCCTTTGTATACAAGCTGTGTTGCCCCCTATCCACTGAATAAAAACATTTTGGTGGGCTTACCGACCCGGTATGTGGAGCGCCGCAGGTGGACTGCTAATTTTGACCGGCTTTGCGGTGCCGAAAAACGCCGAAGCCGTTCAAGAATACACCCCCGCTACGGCCTGACCCTCACTGATTGTGTGTTTATGTGTTCCCGGGACGGCTTAAACTGGTACCGTCACGACGATGCCTTTATACGCCCCGGCCCCGAACATCCACTTAACTGGGTTTACGGTGATTGCTATCCGGCTGTGGGTCTGATATCTACTCCGTCCGATATCCCAGGCGCAGATCCTGATATGTCCCTGTACCTCTTTGAAAACCACTGGATGGGTGTCCCTGCATACCTGGTACGCTACACCCTCCGCTGGGACGGTTTCGTGTCCCTGCATGCAGGAATACAGCCGAAGAAGATTGTGACCAAGGAATTTACCTTTGAAGGCCGGGTTCTTCGAATCAACTTTGAGACCTCCGCCCGGGGGTGGATGAAGATAACCCTGAGGAACACTGCAACAGGCGAAGAACTCCATTCAGGTGAACTTTTTGGAAACCGCATAAACCGAATTGTGGACTTCAATGGAGATGCGGCGAAATTCGCAGGCAGCCCGGTACTAATGGAAATAGAACTCTGTGATGCGGATATTTACGCATTTGAATTCAGCAATGCCTAAAAAATTCTTTAATAAAAAGCCGGAGCAATCAGCTCCGGCTTTAGATTTGATCTCTTACCATCTTAAATTATACTTGACAATAATTCCATGAGGAACAATGGCAGTATTGCTGCACCGGTAATTCCTATTGATATCAGTGCTACAGTGATCCCTCGACCGATTTCTGTCCTGAACAGTGTACTCATCATTGTTCCTCCCTTACTTATTATGTGTTCTGTATATATTATACCCGATAAATATTTCATAAGTTTTACAGAACCTTTAGCCATTATTAAAAACATATGAAATATTCAGACACATAAAAGACAGGGATATATATTCCTTAAGCACGGAGCCTGCTGGTTATTCTGTCCACCTCATGAATTACCTCTTTCTCATCAATGGTCAATAGTCTTCTGTCATCCATAACAAGCCTGCCGTTTATGAAAACCGTGTTAACATCACTGGAATATCCGCTGTATACCATATGTACAAGCGGATCCTCCTTGGGATAATAATGAAGACCTTCTGTATTAATTAACTGAATATCGGCCTTTTTTCCGGCTTCAAGGCTGCCGATGCTTTTCTCAAGCCCAAGCGCTTTCGCACCTCTTAAGGTGGCTGATTCAACTGCCGTTTTAGCAGGCAGAGCCCTGGCATTACCGGTGTATCCCTTGGCTATAAGTGACGCAAGGGACATCTCTTTCCAAATACTGAGATTGTTATTACTGGAGGCTCCGTCTGTGCCAAGGGAAACATTAATTCCCTTCGACAGCATTTCATCAACAGGAGCAAATCCGCTGGCCAGCTTCATATTGCTGGAAGGGCAATGTACTGCATGCACCCCATGCTTTGCCATTATATCCATATCTTCTTTGGTTACATGCACACAGTGGGCGGCAAGAGTCGGCAGTTCAAACACGCCCAGACTCTGTAAATGTGCCACCGGGGTTTTTCCATATTGCTTAATGCAGTCACTTACTTCCTTTGCTGTTTCAGACATGTGTATATGTATTCCTACATCATATTTTTCAGCCAAACCAATACAGGTTTTAATAAATTCAGGTGAGCATGTGTATACAGCGTGAGGACTTACCATTGTGGAAATCCGGCCGTCTGCCTTACCATGCCAGGCAGCCAGTTCCTCTACTTCCTTTAATTTTTGTTTCATCTCCTCTTTTCCCTGGGGTTCTGTTAAGCCCCTGCTGAGCACAGCACGCATACCGCAATCAGACACGGCCTTTGCAATATCCGTCATAAACATATACATATCGCATATGGTTGTAATACCTGCTTTAATCATCTCACCTGCCCCAAGAAGGGACAGCCAATAAGTATCACCCGGTTCCAATCTGGCTTCCATGGGCCAGATCTTTTCCGTCAGCCATTCCCAAAGCGGCAGATTATCAGCATAACCCCTGAAAGCTGTCATGGCTATATGTGTATGGGCATTCACAAATCCGGGCAAAGCCTGCATTCCCTTACCGTCTATAACTTTCAGATCGCTTTCGCCACTTATTTTCCTTATTACATCCGATTCAAAAGACGAAGACTCCCCAACATAGGATATGGTATCTCCCTCCACCAGAATAACACCATTTTTATACCGGCGATCCTCTTTATCCATAGTTATTATTTCTACATTATGAATAAGTGTTTTCATAAGAAAGCACTCCTTTCCCATCCTGAATTCAGTTGTAACTGTGCAGGTATTTAAATTGCTCAGGATTAAGCTCATCAATCTTTATGCCCATGGCATTCAGCTTCATTAGGGCAACCCTTTTGTCTATTTCATCGGGAACTTTATACACACAATTATTCAATTTCTCGTGGTTTTCCAGAATATATCCGGCACATAAGGCCTGAAGAGCAAAACTCATATCCATAATTTCCGCAGGATGTCCGTCGCCGGATGCCAGATTGACCAGCCTGCCTTCCGCCAGGAGGTTCAAAATCCTTCCGTCTTCCATAACATATCCCATAATGTTTTGTCTCATGGGACGTTTTTCCACACATAACTCCTCCAGCCCGGGCAGCCAGACTTCCACATCAAAATGACCCGCATTGGCCAGAATAACCCCGTTTTTCATCTTCATGAAGTGTTTTTTATCAATAACCTTAATGCAACCTGTAACCGTAATAAAAATATCGCCCAGGGGGGCGGCTTCATCCATTGTCATCACCCTGAAACCATCCATATGGGCTTCAATAGCCTTAACAGGATCAACCTCGGTAACAATAACATTGGCACCCAAACCTCTGGCCTTCATGGCCACTCCCTTGCCGCACCATCCATAGCCGGCAACCACTACATTTTTCCCAGCAACAATAAGATTGGTTGTCCGCATAATGCCGTCCCAAACCGATTGCCCGGTACCATATCGATTATCAAACAGGTATTTGCAGAAGGCATCATTCACCGATATCATGGGAAAGGCCAGCTTTCCTTCCCTTTCCCGGGCCCTAAGCCGCAATACCCCGGTAGTGGTTTCTTCACAGCCTCCTATCACGTTCTGCTGTAAGTCTGCCCGGCTTCCATGCAAAAGATTAACCAGGTCGCCCCCGTCGTCTATGACTATATGAGGACCAAAATCAAGTGTTTGGTTAAGATGCATATTATATTCATCCATAGAAGCGCCGTGCCAGGCATATACGCTCAGTCCATATTCCGCAAGCGCTGCTGCAACAGCATCCTGCGTTGACAAGGGATTGCTTCCTGTAACTGCAACTTCTGCACCGCCTGCTGCCAGTACCAGTGCAAGATATGCGGTCTTAGCCTCCAGGTGTATGGATAATGCTATCTTCTTTCCGGCAAAGGGTTTCTCGGCTTCAAATTCTTTTTCCAATGTATTCAGTAAAGGCATATACTGCTTTACCCAATTAATTCTTCTCCTTCCTTCAGGAGCCGATTCTTTGTTTCTGATTGCTGATTTCATTACAGCCTTCCTCCTCCTTATATAATGACGTTATAAATATCTGCATAATATATCTTTTCTTTTTATTTTATGATATAATATAATTGAGCTCCTGTTTAAGGAAGCCGATATAATCATTCCATATTTTACGCACTATTTTTAAGTTCATAAACATAGTAGAGTTCCAACCACATACTACCACAAATATCGCCCTTACAGGAGAAAATTTCTAAAAGGGGGATGTTTAATGTCAGCCAGGTATGTAAAAGAGTTTAATGCAGACTTGGGAGAACTCTCACTGAACGTTGGAGGTAATCACTGGAAGAGATTTGCGGCAAGACAAATTGACTCCATTCAAAACACCCTTGGAAAGAAAAAGTTTCTGTTTGTGGAACGGCCGGTAGAGCGTATTGAAATCAGAGTCAGCGGAGAAACGGATGCCTATGTAATTGAAAAAGGAGTCATAAAAGACGATTTCGAATGGATCAAGGATGTATTAAAGAGTTTTGCAGAAAAAAACAAAGTTGAGTACAAAGAATAGTTTTAATCCAGGCATTATGCCTGGATTTTTTCATTCCGTCATTTCCAATCAATAATCTCCTCAAGGCTCTTTCGCCTGGTACTGTGCCGATCAGGTGATGCTGTATATTCCGGATAGCCCAAAGGCATCATGATAACAGGTTCCAATTTTTCCGACAGGTTGACAGCCTGTCGGCATTTCACGGGATCAAATGCACCAAGCCAGCAAGTGCCTAAACCCAAATCAGCAGCGGCCAAAGTAACATGATCTGCAGCAATGGCAATATCAATATCACCGAAATCTTTTCCGTCACGACTTTTCCATGACAGCGCGCGGTCTACGCTGAATATCAGTATTACAGGCGCTTTTACAAACCAGTCCCTTGGATAAGCTTCAAATAATTTATTTTTTATTTCCGCATCCTGTACCACAGTTATGTGCCAGGGCTGAGCATTGCTTGCAGATGGTGCAATTCTGGCTGCCTCCAGTACCTGAAGCAGTATTTCCTCGTCCACTTCTTTGGGCAGATAGCTTCTGACTGAGCATCTATTCCTTGCAATATCCAAAAAACTCACTTTCAAAACCTCCCGTAAAGTGATTACAATTATATTATACAAAGCTTTATGCAGCTTGTCTAATACATTTGAAAAAATATCCAAAAGGCAGGCAATTCAGGCTGTATAATATTGTAAGGCCAATAATTCTATGCTAAACTTTATACAAACCAAACTGATTTTTTTTAAAACAGAAAAGGAAAACTTGCAATGAACGGAGGAAATCATTAATGAATCGTAAACTAAGCAGCATAAGCCTCTTATTGGTCTTTATCCTTATATTTTCAGCCGGATGCGGATTGATTCGCCAAAAACCTGCAAGTTCGGAAGAAAACCCTATAGCCATTATAAATATCAAAGGCTGGGGCAAGGTCAGAATTGAACTATACCCTGAGCACGCACCGAATACAGTATATAATTTTATAGAACTGGCCAACAGCGGTTTCTATGACGGACTTACCTTTCACCGTGTTATTGCAGGCTTTGTGATACAAGGCGGTGATCCTCTCGGCGACGGAACCGGCGGACCGGGTTACAGTATTAAAGGAGAGTTTTCCAATAATGGATTTAAAAATAAACTGACACATGAAAAAGGCGTTATATCTATGGCGAGAAACATGCTCAGCTATGATTCTGCCGGCAGTCAGTTTTTCATTACCGTGGGAGCGCTGCCAGACCTGGACGGAGATTATGCAGTGTTTGGAAAAGTTATAGACGGCATGGATATAGTAGAAGATATTTCAAAGGTGCGAACTAATCCAAAAACAGACAAACCGCTGGATGACGTTATCATCCGCTCAATTGAAGTTGAAACCTTTGGAAAGGAATATCCTGAAGCGGAAAAAATATATGAAGATTCATAAATAAAGAGTTATGATAAAAAAGGCCGCAGACATTCATATCATAATTGCCTGCGGCCTTTTAATCAGTTTTTATTTTTGACGGCATATCATTCAATAAAATCCACTTCCTTTAAACATAATCTGTTATTCCCACGCAGCATAGATTCGGTCATACTCGTTTTCCTGCAAATTGCTCTGGCTTACCATAAACCCATGGTAGGATTGATCACGATTTAAAAACCATGTTGTAATGGCGCCGATTATAAAACCAAGGAAACAATAAAACACTACCCGAATCATTATTTTCGCCTCCTCCTTAACTGTTTCTGCATTTCTTTGCCTCTCCATCTATCTGTCCTGTAATGATATAATAACAGAATTTACAGGCATTTGCAACAATAGTTATTTTTTATGCAAACTTATTTCTATTCCGATCGTCCTATGATAGTCAAATAACTAACAATCCTTTGATTTTGCTGTAATTGTTTTTGCTTAAACCTCATGCGGGCTTGAATAAATGAATTATTGCGTATATAATCCTTCATTTTTTAGAATTTTTATAGTTTTTTACAGTTGAAACGCTTTATTCCTTGTGAAAGAGTAGGCAATAAAATTGAGATAATTTGTGAATAAAAATGCCATCTTTTCATAAATATAATTCTGAAAAGATGGACATAATAGTAATAAACCCCCTATATTACATAACGAAGGTTATATCATTTCATTGCATAACCTTCGTTTCTTTTATTTTTGCTTCCTTCTATTGGCCAAACTCTTCTATTATATACTTCTGAGCTGAATAAGCAGCGATTGCGCCGTCTGCAGCCGCAGTAACCAATTGCAATAAAGGTTTCTGGCGTATATCACCTGCGGCAAACACGCCGGGCACATTGGTTCTCATGGAATCATCAGTCAGAATGTAATTGGATTCATTCATCTCTACTTTACCCTGAACCAGTTCACTGTTAGGTATAACACCGATGGCAATAAATATTCCGTCCAGCTTAATTTCCTTTTTAGCCCTGGTCTTTACATTCTCAACCTCTATGCCTGTAACCTTGTCATCCCCGTTAATGCCGGTAACTACTGAATCCCACACCTTCTCAATTTTCTCATTGGCAAGAACGCGGTCTGCAATTATTTTCGTTGCCCTTAAAGTATCTCTCCTGTGTATAAGATATACCTTATTTACATACTGGGCCAAAAACAGAGCATCTTCCGCTGCTGTATCACCGCCGCCGACAACCGCTACATCCTTATCCCTAAAGAAGGCTCCGTCACAAGTGGCGCAATAGGAGACGCCTCTTCCCCGAAACTCTTCTTCCTTATCCAGGCCCAGTTTTCTGGGTTCGGCTCCCATGGCTAGAATAACAGCCTTAGCTTCGTATACCTTATTATCAGTAAGGACCTTTTTGACGGGACCTTCAAGCTGCAGCTCCCTAATCTCATCATATTGTATTTCCAGGCCAAACTTTCTGGCATGGTTTTCAATTCGCATGGCAAAATCCGGACCGCTGATGGGGTCATCGAACCCAGGATAGTTTTCAATTAAATTTGTTGTAGCTGCCTGCCCGCCTGTAAACATTTTCTCAAAAAGAAGCGTATCCAGCCCTGCACGTTTGGTATACATTCCGGCAGTAAGCCCGGCCAATCCCCCGCCGATAATAATAATATCTCTCAAAAATATCGCCTCCTACTATGTTATGGGAAACTCGCCCAATATTATTAGTAACCTTTTTACCTAATTACTAACGGCATGAAAATTATTCAACAGCATACTATTATTCTAAAGGCAGTATTTTGCTTATGCAAATTAATTTGTAACTTTTTTTGCGAAAAATGTCTTCCAACGAGTCCTGAAATCAAGTATAATTACATGCGATATGCGCATTTTTCTATAAATGAATGTGGATAAATTTGGTTATATTTAATTAAAGCATATTTCTTCAAATTAATATGAGAGTATTCTCTTTTGTGAAATACAGGAGAAAATGATAGAATAAAAATGATAAAAAGGGAGCTCTTGCAGGTAAAGTTTGCATTAAAGACAAATACGCATTTTAACAGGAGGTAATTATGAATTTTAAGATGTTGTTTGCTCTGGGCGGGGGACTGGGGCTGTTTCTCTATGGCATGAACATGATGGGTGACGGCCTGGAAAAAGCTGCCGGCAGCCGAATGAAAAGGCTGCTTGAAATACTTACTACCAACAGATTGATGGGAGTATTGGTAGGAATTATCGTCACAGCAATAATACAGAGCTCCAGCGCATCCACAGTAATGGTAATAGGTTTCGTTAATGCAGGGCTTATGAATCTG
>ERZ773359.3123-NODE-3123-length-19605-cov-23.232379_pt1 | contig 19605 bp, 35 predicted proteins | sample MGYA00374955_ERZ773359 | MGnify/ENA primary metagenome ERZ773359 (study PRJEB29098, sample SAMN04486028) | biogas fermenter metagenome | study: EMG produced TPA metagenomics assembly of the Biogas fermentation microbial communities from Germany - Plant 4 DNA1...
GCCTGCGATAAGCAAACTTTGTAATTGTAAACAAACTCGTGTGTAATGAAACAATAACTATCTCTTTGAGAATTGTGGAGCTCTTCTCGCTTTCTTTAAGCCGTATTTCTTTCTTTCCTTCATTCTTGGATCTCTTGTTAAATGGCCTGCTTTTTTAAGTATTGGTCTTAAATCTTCATCTGCCTTTAACAGGGCTCTAGCTATACCGTGTCTTATGGCACCGGCTTGACCAGTAAATCCTCCACCTTTAACATTTACAAAAACGTCATATTTATCTAAAGTTTCAGTAATAACTAAGGGCTCTCTAGCTATTACCTTTAAGGTTTCAAAATCAAAATATTCGTCAATGCTTCTATTATTTATGGTTATATTCCCATTGCCTGGTACTAGTCTTACTCTTGCTACAGAAGTCTTTCTTCTTCCAGTTCCGAAATATTGTACTTTAGACACTTACAGTCCTCCTTTCGATCTAGGTTAAAATTCATATATTTCAGGCTTTTGTGCTTCATGCTTATGTTCTGGTCCAGCATAAACTTTCAATTTCTTAATCATCTTTCTTCCCAATCTATTTTTAGGAAGCATTCCTTTTACTGCCAACTCGATAATTCTTTCAGGTCTTTCTTTAATCAATCTTTCATAGGGAATCTTTTTAAGTCCACCTGGATAGCCTGTATGATAAATGTAGTTCTTTTGCTCTAGCTTCTTACCTGTTAGCTTTATTTTATCAGCGTTGATTACGACAACAAAGTCACCTGTATCTACGTGAGGAGTATATATTGGCTTGTGTTTTCCACTTAGTATTGTAGCAATTTCTGAAGCTAATCTACCTAGGACTTTTCCCTCTGCATCTATTAGATACCATTTCCTATCGATTTCGTTAGTCTTTGCCATGTAGCTTTTCATCATTTTCCCTCCTTGTACCAACCTAAAGTATATATATTTAAAAAGTTCCGGGGCTTTTTTAAACACTCTTATATATTCTAATACATGTATTTATCAATGTCAAGAAGTTTTTTGAGGGTAAAAAACCTTTTCTAAATATAGTCCCTGAGGCGGAACTGTAGGACCTGCTTTTTCTCTTTTCCCATCTCTTATAATCTCTGGTATGGCCTTTACCTGAATTTTTCCAAGGCCTACATAAAGCAAAGTCCCTACTATTATTCTAACCATATGCCTTAGAAAGCTATTACCTTCTACTGTAAACTGGATTAAATCTTTTTTCCTTATTATTGAAATATCATAAATTGTTCTAATTGTTGAGTTTACATCAGAATTTGCTGCCATAAAGGCTGCAAAATCATGGGTTCCACAAAAGTACTTTGAAGCCTCTATCATCTTTTCTATATCTACTTCATAGGGTAAATGGTAGGTGAAATTTCTGTATAAGGCCCTTGGCATTTTGCCATTATATACTAGATATTTATATCTCTTCTTTATTGCATCAAACCTAGAATGGAAGTTTATATCTACTTCCTCTGAATCTATAATAGTAATATCTTCAGGTAGTAACTGCTTAAGGGCATATTTATACCTGTCTCCTGGTATGTTGGAGCTGGTCAGAAAGTTAGCTACCTGTCCTAGGGCATGAACCTTCCCATCGGTCCTGCCTGAACCTATTAGTTTTACTTTTTCTCCTAAAAGTTTTTCTAAGGCTTCCTCAATTTTTCCCTGAATGGTAATGGCATTTTCTTGGATTTGCCATCCAGAATAATTAGTTCCTTCGTATTCAATAATCAATTTTATGTTCTTCATTTTCACCTCAACAAATACCTACTACTTATTATAAGTCCAAAGAATATGAACATGGATACTAAGGAAATTATATCTGTTTTATTTAATTTCAATTCATTTAGCCTGGTCCTATTATCCCCACCTCTATAACACCTGGCTTCCATGGCAGTTGCTAGCTCTTCTGCCCTTCTAAAGGCATTTATGAATAAGGGTACTAGCAAAGGTACCAAATTTTTTGCCCTGCTTAGGATATTGCCTGATTCGAAATCAGCACCTCTTGCCATTTGAGCTTTCATTATCTTATCAGTTTCTTCTAATAGTGTAGGAATAAATCTCAAAGCGATGGTCATCATCATTGCCAGTTCATGTGCAGGTAAACCGATTTTTTTAAAGGGAGACAAGAGTTTCTCAATTCCATCTGTCAAGGATATAGGTGACGTTGTTAGAGTTAGTAGTGATGTGCCTGTTATTAAGAATAAAAGTCTCAATGCCATGAAAACAGCTAAATACAACCCTTCCTTTGTTACACTTAAAGGCCCTATTTCAAATAAGACTTCTCCCTTAGTCATGAAGATATTAATTAAAAACGTTATTAGGATAATAAACATTAATGGCCTAATTCCTTTTAGGATATACTTAATAGGTATTTTAGCCACTTTAGCAACTAGTAATATAAAGGCTACTATAAATAAATATGGTATAAAGCTTTTGATAAAAAATAGAGAAACTATGAACAGGGCAGTAATAATTATTTTTACCCTTGGATCTAATTTATGAATTAATGTATTTCCTGGAAAGTATTGACCTATTGTTATATCTTTAAGCATTTTTCTTTCTCCTTAAATATTGAAGTATTTCTACTTTAGCTTCTTCTACTGTCAGGACAGTGTCTTTAATATTTTTGTCTCTTTCCTTTAATTTCATCATAAACTTGGTTATTTGGGGTACTCCTAAACCCAATTCTTCTAATTCCTTGGATTTTTTGAAAACTTCCCTAGTTTCTCCATCTATTACTATTTTTCCCCTATGCATTACTAGTATCCTATTTACCAACTTTGCTATATCCTCCATACTATGGGATACTAGGATAATTGTTATTTTTTCTTTTTCATATAGTTGTTGAATTTCCCCTAGGATTTCGTCCCTTCCCCTAGGATCTAAACCTGCTGTTGGCTCGTCTAAGATTAGTATTTTAGGTTTCATAGCTAAGACTCCTGCTATGGCTACCCTTCTTTTTTGACCACCGCTTAATTCAAAGGGGGACCTATCCTTTAACTCTTCATAATTTAATCCCACCAGTTCCATGGCCTCTTTTACCCTTTCCCTTACTTCATCTTCCTTTAATCCTAGATTTTTGGGGCCAAAAGCTATGTCCTTATAGATGGTTTCTTCAAATAATTGATGCTCTGGATATTGAAATACCAGGCCTACTTTTTGCCTTATTGCTTTTAAATCAGCGTCCTTTTCTGTAATATTTACACCATCGATTATTATGTTTCCAGAAGTAGGCTTTAATAATCCATTTAAATGTTGAACTAAGGTGGATTTCCCTGAACCCGTATGGCCAATTAATCCAATGAATTCTCCTTCTTTTATTTCTAGGTTAATATTATCTAAGGCTTTTTGTTCAAAGGGAGTATTAGGGTTATAAACGAATTTTAAGTTCTCTATCTTCATTATCATAGCAATTCCACCAATTCCTCTATTGATAATATATCTGCTTTTAAATCTACACCTTCTTTTCTTAAATGATAAACTAGCTCAGTAACTTGTGGTACGTCTAAGCCTAGGGCTTTTACCCTGTCTACTTGACTGAATATTTCTTTTGGAGTACCTTCCATTACTATATTTCCATTTTCCAATACTATTATTCTATCGGCCTCTACTGCCTCCTCCATATAATGGGTAATCAACACTATTGTTTTATTCTCTTCCTTATTTAACTTCTTTATAGTGTTCATGACTTCAATTCTGCCTATGGGGTCTAGCATGGCTGTTGGCTCATCTAAAATGATACAGTCTGGCTTCATTGCAAGTATTCCGGCAATGGCCACCCTTTGTTTTTGGCCTCCAGATAGTAGGTGGGGGGCATGTTTTTTGTATTCAGTCATTTCTACTATTTCTAAGGCCTTATCTACCCTCTCTCTTATTTCCTTAGGGGGGATGCCCAAATTTTCTGGCCCAAAGGCCACGTCTTCTTCTACTATGGTTGCTACTATCTGGTTATCTGGGTTTTGGAATACCATACCAGCCTTTTCCCGAATATTCCATATTTTATCTTCTTCTTTAGTGTTCATGCCCATTACATAAACATCTCCACTAGTTGGGGTTATTAGCCCATTCATGAGCTTAGCTAAGGTAGACTTACCTGAACCGTTGTGGCCTAAAATAGCCAAAAACTCACCTTTTTTTATTTCTATATTAATATTTTTCACTGCCTGTTGAATACTGTCATCTATTAGTGATTTATATTCGTAGGTTACATTTTCCATCTTTATCATGTGATCTTTCATGTTTATCCCTCAATTCAGTACTATAGCTATACTCTTTTTACATTTCCACAGTATAATATAACATAATAGTTACCAATTTACAATTAAAGTTGACAATCTTTTCGTATTCAATTCATAAACAAAAGGGACTAAGATAAACTTAATCCCCTACTCATTATACTAACTCGATTATAGCCATTTCTGCAGCGTCTCCACGACGTGGACCTATCTTTAATACTCTTGTATATCCACCGTCCCTATCTGCATATTTTGGACCAATTTCATCAAATAATTTTTTAACTACATCCTCATCATATATATAGGCTAAAACTTGACGTCTTGCATGAAGATCTCCTCTTTTAGCCAGTGTTATCATTTTATCAGCCATTCTCTTTGTTTCCTTAGCTCTAGTTACTGTAGTTTCAATTCTTTCTTCTCTCAATAATGATGTAACTAGGTTTCTAAGCATTGCTTTTCTGTGATCTGTAGGGCGACCAAGTTTTCTTAATTTTGCCACATTTATCCCTCCTTTATGCCTTTTTTAGTCATCGGATTTCTTTAAGCTTAATCCTAGTTCAGCAAGTTTTCTTTCTACTTCCTCAAGGGATTTTTTACCAAGGTTCCTTACCTTCATCATATCTTCTGGAGTTCTTTGAATTAATTCTTCTACTGTATTTATATTGGCTCTCTTCAAGCAATTGTAGCTGCGTACAGAAAGGTCTAATTCTTCCACAGTCATTTCTAATACCTTATCTTTTTTATCGTCCTCTTTTTCTACCATTATTTCTACATCGCTAACATGATCAGTCAAACCTATAAATAGGTTTAGATGTTCCGTAAGTATTTTGGCTCCTAAGGAAGTTGCTTCATCTGGTTTAATTGTTCCGTTTGTCCATACTTCTAAAATTAATCTATCATAATCCGTTATTTGTCCCACTCTAGTGTTTTCAATGGTAAAATTTACTTTTCTAACTGGAGTGAAAGATGAGTCCACAGGTATAACCCCTACAGGTTGACCCTCTTTTTTATTTCTTTCTGCGGATACGTATCCTCTTCCTTTTACCAGTTCAAGTTCCATATATAGGCTTCCATCTTCATTTATTGTAGCTATGTGATGGTCTTTGTTTATAATTTCTACATCAGGACCTGTTATAATATTCCCAGCTTTAATTTCTGCAGGGCCCTGAGCTTCTATCCTTAAGGTTACTGGTTCATCAGTATGCATTTTAGCAGCAAGACCCTTAATATTTAAAATTATTTCTGGCACATCTTCCAATACCCCAGGTATTGTTGAAAACTCATGGAGTACTCCCTGTATCTTAACAGAAGATACTGCTGCTCCTGGTAATGATGACAACAATACTCTTCTCAATGAGTTCCCCAGAGTGGTACCATAACCTCTCTCAAGTGGCTCTACCATAAATTTCCCGTAGGTTTCGTCTTCGCTGATTTCTAGAATTTCAATTTTAGGTTTTTCAATTTCAATCATTTAACATTAACCCTCCTTAAAATTTGATTTGTTAACGTATGAGGGCAACTTAAATTTATTAACACTATTATTTAGAATATAACTCTACGATTAAGTGTTCTTCTATTGGTATATCTATATCTTCCCTAGTTGGCTCGGCTACAATGCTACCCCTTAATTGTTCTATATCTACCTCTACCCATTTAACAGTGTTGCCACTATGCTTTTCTACTAAGTCTTTGAATTTTTCACTGCTTCTTGACTTCTCTTTAACTTCTATTTTATCTCCAACTTTTAATAGAACTGAAGGTATATCTACCTTTGCACCGTTAACTAAGAAATGGCCATGAGTTACTAATTGTCTAGCTTCTGCCCTAGATGATGCAAAACCCATTCTGTAGACTACATTATCTAATCTTAATTCTAATAGCCTTAATAAATTTTCACCAGTAATTCCCTTCATCTTATCTGCCATTTTAAAGTATTTTCTCATTTGAGATTCGGAAATACCATAGAACCTTTTTACTTTTTGCTTCTCTCTTAATTGCATTCCGTATTCTGTTGGCTTCTTTCTCATTTGGCCATGTTGACCTGGTGCATTTGACCTTCTAGTTACTGGACATTTATCTGAAAAGCACTTATCTCCTTTAAGATAAAGCTTCATACCTTCTCTACGACATAGTCTGCAAACTGGACCTGTATATCTTGACATCTATTACACCTCCTATTAAACTCTTCTTCTTTTTGGTGGTCTACAACCATTGTGAGGAATAGGAGTAACATCCTTGATCATGCTTACTTCTAATCCTGCTGCTTGTAAAGACCTTATAGCTGCTTCTCTTCCGGAACCTGGTCCTTTTACATATACTTCAACGGTCTTTAATCCATGCTCCATAGCCTTTTTAGCCGCTTCTTCAGCTGCTTGTTGAGCAGCAAAAGGAGTTGATTTTCTTGAACCTTTAAATCCTAATTGGCCTGCACTGGCCCATGATATTACATTTCCTTGCATATCTGTTAAGGTAACCATAGTATTGTTAAAAGTTGATGAGATATGTGCTTGACCTCTCTCTATATTCTTACGTTCTCTTCTTCTTACGCGAGTTGCTCTAGCTTTTTTAGCTGCCACTTAGTCTCCCTCCTTTACTTGTTACTTCTTTTTAATTGCCATTCTCTTTGGACCTTTTCTAGTTCTTGCATTGGTCTTAGTTCTTTGACCTCTTACAGGAAGGCCTCTCTTATGTCTAATTCCTCTATAGCAATTGATCTCTTTTAATCTCTTTATATTTAAAGCTATATCTCTTCTTAGATCACCTTCTACATGATATCCATCAATAATGGATCTAAGAGTAGCTACTTCTGCTTCAGTTAAGTCTTTTACCCTTGTATTTGGGTCTATACCAGCTTTTTTTAGTATTTCGTTTGATCTTGACCTACCAATACCAAATATATAGGTTAAACCTATTTCTACTCTTTTATCTCTAGGTAAGTCAACTCCTGCTATTCTTGCCATTAGTGTCTACACCTCCTAAATTAAATACATCTATCATGGAGCTAATTTACATCCATTAGCCTTGTCTTTGCTTATGTCTTGGATTTTCACAAATAACCATAACTTTACCATGTCTTCTTATGATTTTGCATTTCTCACATATTTTCTTTACTGATGGCCTTACTTTCAATTGTATCCCTCCTATGCTACTTGTTTCGCCAGGTTATTCTGCCTCTAGTCAAATCATAGGGTGACAGTTCTACTGTTACCTTATCTCCAGGAAGTATCCTTATATAATTCATTCTAAGTTTTCCAGAAATATGAGCCAATATCTCATGTCCGTTTTCCAGTCTAACTTTAAAAATAGCGTTAGGTAAAGCATCCACCACTGTACCTTCAACTTCAATAATATCACTTTTAGACATTAAGTTTTCGAACCTCCTGTTCAAACAAATTTAGAAATTGTTATTTATTGAAAGGTTCTAACAATTTTCTAATATAAGCATTATTTATTCCCATCTTACTATTAAGCTTCTCTTTAAACTCTTCAAGTACCGTATTATAAACCATTAAATGCTTTAATTTCTTGCGCTTAGGGTTTTCTAGCTTCCTTAAATCGCCATCAACAATTAATACATGTTGATCATCGACGATTTCTAAGACTAGAAAAACCCTTCCCTTATCTCTGCCTGCTCGTGACTTAACCACCTGTCCAATGGCTATGTCGTCACTGGATATCATTATAAGTTCACCTCTTAATAATGCCTAATTTTACTCTAAGCCCTTAACTATAGTCTCAAAGACTTCTTCTATTGGCTTGGTACCATCAACATCAAGAATTATTCCTTTTTCCTTGTAATACTCAATTAGGGGTTCTGTTTGCTTTTCATAAACTTCTATTCTAGTTGATACAGTTTCCCTATTATCATCATCTCTTTGGAATAATTCTCCTCCGTCTATATCGCATACATTTTCAACTTTTGGTGGATTAAATTTAATATGGTAAGCAGTGCCACATTTTTTGCAAATCCTTCTACCAATAGCTCTTTCTATTAAAATTTCCTTATCTGCATAAATATTAACAACTTTGTCAAGTTTTATACCCATATTTTTTAATTCTTCATCTAAGGCCTCTGCTTGCTCTATAGTTCTTGGGAATCCGTCCAATAAAAATCCATCTTTACAGTCGTCCTTTGATAATCTATCCTTCACAATTGATACCACAAGTTCATCAGGTACTAGAAGGCCTTTATCCATATACTCCTTAGCTTTCATTCCTAATTCAGTGCCTTCTTTAATATTTGCTCTAAAAATATCACCTGTTGAAATATGTGGTATATTGTATTTCTTGACTATAGCCGATGCTTGAGTACCTTTTCCTACACCTGGAGGACCAAGTAATATCAAACGCACAATAATCATCTCCTATAGTTCTAATTTAAAAATCCTTTATAGTGTCTCATTAGCATTTGAGCTTCTAATTGTTTTACTGTTTCAAGTGCAACTCCTACTACGATTATAACAGCAGTTCCACCGAAGTTAACTGCCATACCAAATATTTTGGATAATATAATTGGTAAGGAAGCCAAAATTGCTAGAGACAATCCGCCCACAAAAGTAATTCTTGTAACAACTTTATTTAAGAATTCTGCTGTTGGTCTGCCAGGCCTTATGCCAGGTATAAATCCGCCATGCTGCTGTAAGTTCTTTGCGTATTCTACAGTATTAAATTGTATAGCAGTGTAGAAATAGGTAAAGAACATTATTAGCACTATATTTAGTATGGAATATATCCAAATACCAACATTTCCTGCAGGAGTTAAATATTTTTCAATCCAGGCAGAAGGTGCTCCTTTGAAGAATAATGCAATAGTTTGTGGAAATGCCAGTAATGATGATGCAAATATTACAGGAATTACTCCTGCCATTGATACCTTTATTGGTATATGGGTGCTTTGGCCACCATACATTTTTCTACCTACTACTCTCTTGGCATATTGTACAGGTATTTTTCTTTCTCCTTCTTGTAATGCAACTACTAGTGCAATGATTACTACAATTACTATGGCAAAGATTAATTCTTTAATTATGCTTAAATATCCTAATCTAATTAATTGAATCCTAAAGATTATGTCATTTGGCAGCTTAGAAATTATACCTATAAAGATCAAGAGAGATATACCATTGCCTATTCCCTTTTCAGTGATTAAATCTCCTAGCCACATTAAAAATGCAGTTCCAGCAACCATGGAAATAATTACTATAATATTTTGTAAAGTATTTGTAGTTTCCAACGCTGAACTAAATAACCCAAAGGTATATCCTATTGCTTGGATTAAAGCTAAGCCAATTGCTAAATACTTAGTGTATTTAGTAATTTTTTTCTTTCCTTCTTCACCTTGTTTTGCCAATTCTTCTAAGCTTGGAATAGCTATAGTTAATAGCTGAATTACTATTGATGCTGTAATATAAGGATATATATTGGTGGCAAATATGCTGAAGTTACTAAAGGTTCCTCCACCCATTAAATCTAGAAATTCTAGTATTCCACCTCTAGACCTTTCAAATATATCAGCTATTATGGCCTTATTCATATAAGGCACTGGTATATTTGAGCCTAACCTAAATACTAACAACATTAAAAGGGTGAAAATCATTCTCTTTCTAATCTCTTCTATTCTCCAAGCATTTCTCAAGGTTGAAAGCATCTATATCACCTCTGCCTTTCCTCCTGCAGCTTCAATCTTTTCAGCAGCAGTTTTACTAAACTTATGGGCTTGCACCGTTAATTTCACTTTTACATCCCCGTCTCCAAGGATTTTAATTCCGTCTACTGCTTTGCTTTTCTTTACTAAGCCTTCTTCGAATAAGAGTTCCGGAGTTACCACTGTATTTTCAGGGAATCTATTTAAATCTTCTACGTTAACTATGGCATATTCTTTAGCAAATATATTAGTAAAGCCACGCTTTGGAATTCTTCTAAATAATGGCATTTGACCGCCTTCAAATCCTGGTCTAACACCGCCGCCTGATCTTGCTTTTTGACCTTTATGTCCTCTACCAGATGTTTTACCGAGGCCTGAACCTATTCCTCTTCCTACTCTCTTTTTAGGTCTTGATCCTCCACCTTTATTAGGTCTTAAATCATATAATTTCATTTGGTACACCTCCTTATACTAATCTACAATTTCTACCATATGTTCTACTTTTTTTATCATACCTCTTATTTGAGGGGTATCCTTTTTTTCCACTATTTGACCAATTTTTCTAAGTCCAAGTGCTTCTATGGTTTTCTTATGAGGTTCTGGTTTGCCAATAGGGCTTCTAACCAGTTTTATCTTGATCATAGTCATTTCTAATTCACCCCTAACCTAATATTTCCTCTACTGTTTTTCCTCTTAACCTAGCAACATCTTCTGCTCTCTTTAAAGATTTTAATGCTTCCATTGTTGCATTAACAACATTTCTTGGATTATTTGAACCTAAGGACTTAGTCCTAATATCTCTAATGCCTGCCAATTCGCATACTGCACGAACTGGTCCTCCTGCAATAACTCCAGTACCTTCCTTAGATGGCTTTAAAAGTACTTTACCTGCACCAAATTCTCCTATTACTTCATGCGGTATTGTTGTTCCAACTAGTGGGACAGATATGATGTGTTTTTTTGCATCTTGTATGGCCTTCCTTATTGCCTCAGGCACCTCTAAGGCTTTGGCCATCCCTACTCCCACATGACCATTTTCATCTCCTACTACAACTAAGGCACTAAACCTAAAGTTTCTACCACCCTTTACTACCTTAGCTACACGATTTATACTAACAACCCTTTCTTTTAGGTCTAAATCACTTGCATCTATATATGAACGTTCCATTAATTCCCCTCCTTCTTTAAAATTTAAGTCCAGCTTCTCTTGCAGCATCTGCAAGTTCCTTTATCCTTCCATGATAAAGGTATCCGCCTCTATCGAATACTACCTCTTGAATTCCTTTATCTAAAGCTTTCTTAGCAATAGTTTCTCCTACAAATCTTGCAGCTTCCTTATTTTTTGTAGAAGTAAGGTTTTCTTTGTTTTCTAATGTAGAAGCTGAAACTAATGTATGGCCAACTGAGTCATCTATTATTTGTGCATATATATGCTTGCCACTCCTAAAAACGTTTAGTCTTGGTTTTTCAGGAGTTCCAAAGATTTTTCTTCTTACTCTAGCATGTCTTTTCTTTCTATTTTCATTTCTATTTACTTTTTTAAACATATGCCTTCACTCCCTTCTACTTACCAGTCTTACCAACCTTACGTCTTACAATTTCGCCTGCGTATCTAATACCTTTTCCTTTATAAGGTTCAGGTTTTCTAAAGGATCTTATATTTGCTGCATAGTTTCCTACCTTTTGCTTATCTATACCTTTAACTATGATTCTGTTAGGTTGAGGTACTTCTACCTCAATTCCTTCTGGGTCTTCCAATTCTATTGGATGGGAGTATCCCAAGTTTAAAACAAGTTTCTTACCTTGTTTTGCAGCTCTATATCCAGTTCCTTCTATTTCTAAGGTTTTTGAATATCCTTCAGTAACACCTACTATCATGTTTTGAATTAATGTCCTTGTTAGGCCATGTAATGATTTATGTCTTTTAAGGTCACTGGGTCTAGCAACAGTTAATACTCCGTCTTCTATTGTGATTTTCATTTCAGGACTAAGCTGTTGTGTTAACTGGCCCTTAGGACCTTTTACCTCTACTAAGTTATTATCATTTATCTTAACTTCAACTCCTGATGGAATTGTAATTGGTTTCAATCCTATTCTTGACATGAGTGCACCTCCTGTTCCGATTAATTAATTATCATTTCATTACCATACATAGCAGATTACTTCTCCACCTATACCTTCTTTTCTAGCAACCTTGTCTGTCATTATGCCCTTAGAAGTAGACAATATTGCTATTCCAAGGCCTCCTAATACTCTTGGAACTTCATCAGCTTTTACATATACTCTAAGTCCTGGTTTAGAAATTCTCTTTATACCTGATAATACTTTTTCGTTATTTGGACCGTATTTCAAATCTATCCTTATTATCCCTTGTTTACCATCATCTATTACATCAAAACCCTTTATAAATCCTTCATCTAACAGGATTTGAGCTAATTGTTTCTTTATATTAGAAGCAGGAATATCTACTGATTCATGCTTCGCATTGTTCCCATTTCTTATTCTTGTTAGCATATCTGCAATTGGGTCAGTCATCATAGTTTAGCTACCTCCTTTCATATACTTCCTACTACCAGCTAGCCTTTTTGACTCCTGGTATTTGGCCTTTATAAGCTAATTCTCTAAAACAAATACGGCAAACTCCATATTTTCTTAAATATGCATGAGGTCTTCCGCAGATTTTACATCTATTATACTCTCTAGTGCTAAATTTTTGTTTTCTTTTTTGCTTAGCAATTAATGATTTTTTAGCCAAAAATATTCCCCTCCTTCTTTACTTTCTAAAGGGCATTCCCATTTCTTCTAAAAATACCTTAGCTTCCTCATCTGTCTTAGCAGTTGTTACTATTACAATGTCTAATCCTCTAATGGCCTCAACTTTATCGTAATCGATTTCAGGGAAAATTAATTGCTCTTTAATTCCTAGTGCATAATTTCCTCTACCATCGAAGGATGTATCACTAACTCCCCTAAAGTCTCTAACTCTAGGTAGAGCAATATTCATCAATTTATCTAAAAAGTAGTACATTCTATCTCCTCTAAGGGTTACCTTGGCACCAACATTCATTCCTTGACGAAGTTTAAAGTTAGCAATTGATTTCTTAGCTTTAGTTATTACGGGTTTTTGTCCTGTAATAAGTTCTAATTCCTTTACTGCAGATTCTAATAATTTTGGATTGTCTCTTGCTTCACCAATTCCCATATTGATTACAATCTTTTCTAATTTTGGTACTTCCATAATATTTTTATATTGAAATCTTTCCATCAATGTTTTGACTACTTCATTTTTATATTTTTCTTTTAATCTAGGAGCCATTTCCTATTACCTCCTTCCGTGAATTATTTATCTATAACTTCTCCACATTTTTTGCAGTATCTTACCTTTTTGCCATTTTCTAAGAATTTGCGACCAACCCTTACTCCTGTTTTGTCCTTCTCACAGTAATACATTACATTTGATGCATGAATTGGTCCCTCAGTTTTAATTATTCCACCAGGAGAAGTAGGTCCCTTTGGTTTTTGATGTTTTGTAAGCATGTTTATGCCTTCAACTATTACTCTATTTTCCTTAGGAAATACTTTAAGAATTTTTCCTGTTTTCCCTTTATCTTTTCCTGCAATTACAACTACTGTATCTCCACTTTTTACATGCATGCTGTACACCTCCTCCTATAGTACTTCTGGTGCTAGGGAAATGATCTTCATAAAGTTTCCTCTTCTAAGTTCCCTAGTTACAGGCCCAAATATACGTGTTCCTACTGGGTTTCTGTCTTCTTTTATGATAACAGCTGCATTATCATCAAATCTTATATATGAACCATCATTTCTTCTAATACCTTTTTTTGTCCTTACAACTACCGCTTTAACAATGTCACCTTTTTTAACAACTCCACCAGGTGTTGCTGATTTAACGGTACAAACTACGATATCGCCGATCTTTGCATATTTTTTATTTGTTCCGCCTAAAACTCTAATAACTAAGACTTCTTTTGCGCCAGAGTTGTCAGCTACCCTCATTCGGCTTTCTGTTTGAATCATACGAATACCTCCTTCCTAGATTAAAGGGATTATTTTGCCTTTTCTATAATATCAACAACTCTCCATCTCTTTTCTTTACTAAGTGGTCTAGTTTCCATTATCCTAACTACATCCCCTACTTTACATTCATTGTTTTCATCATGGGCTTTAAATTTAGTGGTTCTTCTTATTTGCTTTTTATATAAAGGATGTGTTACAAAGGTTTCAACGGCTACTACTACTGTTTTATCCATCTTGTCACTTACTACACTTCCTACTCTGACTTTACGGTTTCCTCTTTTTCTTTCCATTTAAGATTAAACCTCCCTTCTTATCCCTAGTTCACGTTCTCTCATTATGGTTTTCACACGGGCTATATCTTTTCTAACTTGTTTTATTCTTGATGGATTATCTAATTGACCAGTAGCCAATTGAAATCTTAAGTTAAAGAGTTCAGCCTTCAATTCATTTAATTTATTCTTTAATTCCGCATCTGATAATTGGCGTACTTCCTTAGCCTTCATTAGCTTCACCACCCTTTTCTTGCGTCTCCTCACGAGCAACAAACTTTGTTTTTATTGGCAATTTATGGGCTGCTAGCCTCATAGCTTCTCTTGCGTCTTCTTCTGATACTCCACCCATTTCAAATAAAATTCTACCTGGTTTTACTACTGCTACCCAGTACTCTGGAGCACCTTTACCAGCACCCATACGGGTTTCAGCAGGTTTTTCTGTTACTGGCTTATCTGGAAAGATCTTTATCCAAATATTACCGCCTCTTCTAACATATCTGGTCATAGCACGTCTTGCTGCTTCTATTTGATTGGAAGTAATCCAAGCAGGCTCCAATGCTTGTAATCCATATTCACCGTAAGTGATGGTATTACCTCTAGTTGCCTTGCCCTTCATTCTTCCTCTGTGAACTCTACGATATTTTACTCTTTTAGGCATTAACATCTTTTTTTCCTCCTTCCTTGGATTTGTGGTCTATTCCTTATCAACCTCTTCTTCCTTTTCCTTCTTTTTAGTTGGAAGAACTTCGCCTTTATATATCCATACTTTAACCCCTAATTTTCCATAGGTTGTGTCTGCTTCTGCAAAACCGTAGTCTATATCCGCTCTTAGGGTTTGTAGTGGTATTGTCCCTTCGCTATATCCCTCAGTTCTAGCCATATCTGCTCCACCAAGTCTTCCTGATACTGCAGTTTTAATTCCTTTAGCACCAAATCTCATAGTTCTTTGGATAGCTTGCTTCATGGCTCTTCTGAAGGAAACCCTTCTCTCTAATTGGGCTGCAATATTCTCTGCAACTAACTGAGCGTCTAGTTCAGGGATTTTTATCTCTTCAACATTTATAACTACTGATTTCTTAGTTAATTTTTCTATATCTTTTCTAAGTTCTTCTACTCCAGAACCACCTTTTCCTATTACCATACCAGGCTTAGCTGTGTGTACAGTAATCTTAATCCTATTAGCAGCTCTTTCTATTTCAATTTTTGATATCCCAGCAATAAATAGTTTCTTCTTTATAAATTCACGTATTTTATAATCTTCAACCAAATATTCACTAAAATTCTTTTTGTCTGCATACCATCTTGAATCCCAATCCTTGATGATACCAACTCTCAATCCATGCGGATTAACTTTTTGACCCATTATCTATCCCTCCTTTTCTACTCTCTCTCCTTAACAACTACACCTATATGACTTGTTCTTTTTAATATTGGATAAGCCATACCTCTGGCCTTAGGTCTCCATCTCTTCATATGAGGCCCATCATGTGCGTAGGCTTCAGCTACATAAAGATTGTCTCTATCCATATTGAAATTGTTTTCAGCATTGGCAATAGCAGAGTTTAAAACTTTCTCAAGGATTCTTGCACCTTTTTTAGGTGTAAACCTTAAGATTGATAAAGCTTCGTCTACTTGTTTGCCTCTAATTTCTTTGCATATGAAATTTACCTTAAGTGGTGAAATTCTCACATATTTGGCTATAGCTCTAGCTTCCACTATATATCCCTCCTTCTATCTATCTTACTCCTGATGACCTTTCGCTCTTATCAACGTGGGATCTAAATGTTCTTGTTGGCACAAACTCTCCTAATTTGTGGCCTACCATATCTTCAGTAATATATATGGGAACATGTTTCCTGCCGTCATGTACAGCTATGGTATGACCTACCATTTGTGGAAATATAGTTGAACGGCGTGACCATGTTTTAATTACTTTCTTTTCATTCTTTTTGTTTAATTCTTCTATCTTTTTAAGAAGATGATCATCACAAAAAGGTCCTTTTTTTAGAGATCTACCCACTACTACTCCTCCTTTCAGACATTAACTACTTAGTTCTTCTTCTTACGATATATTTATCTGATTTCTTGTTCTTCTTTCTAGTTTTTAGTCCCAATGTTGGTTTGCCCCATGGAGTTAATGGTGTAGGCATACCTATTGGAGCTCTTCCTTCACCACCACCATGTGGATGGTCTACTGGGTTCATTGCACTACCTCTTACTGCAGGTCTTCTACCCATATGCCTTGATCTACCAGCTTTTCCTATGGTAACTAGCTCGTGAGATATATTTCCAACTTGGCCTATTGTTGCTTTACAATCTAGTCTAACCAATCTGAATTCACCTGATGGAAGTCTAAGTTGTGCATAGTTTCCTTCTTTACCCATTAATTGAGCTGAGGCTCCAGCTGATCTTGCTAATTGTCCACCTTTTCCTGGTTTTAATTCAATATTGTGTACTGTAGTACCTACAGGAATGTCTCTTAGCTTTAATGCATTACCGATTTTAATATCTGCATTTTCTCCAGATTCTATTATATCTCCAACTTTTAAATTATGTGGTGCTAGAATATATCTCTTTTCACCATCTGCATAATTTATAAGTGCAATATTTGCAGTTCTATTTGGATCATATTCAATAGCCGCTACACGACCTGGTATTCCATCTTTATCTCTTTTAAAATCGATTATTCTATATTTTCTCTTAGCTCCCCCACCTCTATGGCGAACAGTGATTCTACCTTGAGAGTTTCTTCCACCACTTTTCTTTAGACTTACGACCAATGATTTTTCAGGTTCCTTCTTAGTTATCTCATCGAAAGTTAACACTGTCATTTGTCTAAGGGCAGGAGAAGTTGGCTTAAATTTTCTAACGCTCATCGTTGTCCCTCCTTACTATTAAACTTCTATTCCATTCCTTCGAAGAATTCAATCCTCTTGGAATCTTCCGTTAGTTTTACTATAGCTTTCTTCCAATCTGGTCTCTTACCAACATAGATTCCTTGTCTTTTAACTTTCCCTCTCATATTCATAGTATTTACTTTTTCAACCTTCACTCCAAATATGGCTTCTATAGCTTTCTTAATTTCAGTTTTATTGCTTCTTTTATCTACGACAAAAGTATATTTCCCTTCTGCCATATCTTCCATACTCTTTTCGGTTATAACTGGTCGAATGATTATATCGTGTGGATTACGCATTATGCATACACCTCCTCCACCTTTTTGACTGCGTCCTCTGTTATGATAAATGAATTGTACTTCAAAATATCATAAACATTTAAAGTATTAACGAGGGTAGTTTGTACATTTGGTATGTTTCTAGCAGATTTAATTACATTTTCACATTTTTCTCCCATAACTATTAGGGCTTTTTTATCCGCTTTTATATTATTTAAGAAACTTACCATATCCTTAGTTTTTGGAGCATCAAACTTAATTTCATCTATCACAATGATTTCGTTATTTAATACCTTTGATGTTAGAGCTGATTTCATAGCAAGTCTCTTAACTTTCTTAGGTACACTGTATCTGTAATCTCTTGGCTTTGGTGCAAATACAACTCCACCGCCTTTCCATTGTGGCGCTCTAATGCTACCTTGACGAGCTCTACCTGTACCTTTTTGCCTCCAAGGCTTTCTTCCACCGCCTCTCACTTCTGCTCTAGTTTTTGCAGATTGAGTGCCTTGTCTTCTATTTGCTAAATGATTTTTTACAACTTCATAAACTACATGTTGGTTAACTTCAACGCCAAAGACATTTTCATTTAATTCAATTTCTTTAACCTTTTCTCCTAACATGTTGTAAACATTTACCTTAGGCATTTTGCATCCTCCTTTCCGCCTGTACTATCGCTTTTTAACTGTTTCTTTTATTGTTACAATACCTTTCTTAGGACCTGGTATTGCACCTTTAATTAAGATTAAGTTTTTATCCTTATCAACTCTTACAATTTCAAGGTTTTGTACAGTAACTCTTTCGTTACCCATTCTTCCTGCCATCCTATGTCCTTTAAATACCCTCCCTGGATGGGCACTTGCTGACATACCACCTGGCATTCTATGGAATTTGGAACCATGGGACTCTCTACCTCTACCGAATCCGTGTCTCTTAATAACACCTTGGGTTCCTTTACCCTTTGATATACCAGTTACATCAACATAATCTCCTGCCTCAAATATATCTACATAAATTTCTTGACCTATTTCATAATCATCTGGGTTATCCACTTTAAATTCCTTTAAATATCTTTTATATGGTACATTGGCCTTTTCAAAATGGCCTTTTAGTGGCTTATTTAATCTTTTTTCACTTACTTCGCCAAATCCTACCTGTATTGCATTATAACCATCAATCTCTTCTGTTTTCTTTTGAACTACTACTATTGGTCCTGCTTCTACTACTGTTACAGGTATTACAGTTCCGTCTTCTTTGAATATTTGTGTCATTCCTACTTTTCTTCCAATTATGCCTTTCATCATTACACCTCCTATTTTTTACAGCGGATTACCTTCGGTAATCATATAAAACTATGATTTAATTTCAATATCTACACCAGCAGGCAAATTCAATTTCATAAGTGAATCTATTGTCTTTTGATTTGGGTTTAAGATATCGATTAGTCTTTTATGAGTTCTTTGCTCAAATTGTTCTCTAGAGTCCTTATATTTGTGTACTGCTCTTAGAATAGTTATTATTTCCTTTTCTGTTGGTAGTGGTACTGGACCTGATACAGTAGCACCTGTTCTCTTTGCAGTCTCAACAATTTTTTGAGCTGAAGAATCTAATAACTCATGATCATACGCCTTTAACCTGATTCTAATTTTTTGTTTTGACATGTAATTCCCTCCTTCTATCGCATGTTATATTTTTTTACATGCGACCGGAATTGCCGATACACCCTTCCTGGTGTGTTGCATTTTTTTTTATAATTTTCCGCAATTCTAGTCGCCCGATTTGAAACCGGACATTCTCAGCAAAAATTCCCTCCGTCTAAGCGGAGCCACCTTTTGCCTCATCGCAATGTCTAAAATAAGCACTATTACATTTTATAATAGACATGGAAAAAACTCAAGACTTTTTTGTATAAATCTTAAGTTTTTTTGGCAGGTATAAATTTATGGAGGGGCCCTAAAACCTTAGGGTCCCTACCTATTTAATTGCATAATTATCCAAGTATCTTAGTAACAACTCCTGCTCCTACTGTTCTTCCACCTTCACGAATAGCAAATCTTAATCCTTCTTCCATTGCTATTGGAGTTATTAGCTCTATTGTAAACTTGGCATTGTCTCCTGGCATTACCATTTCTACACCTTCTGGTAATTGGATATTTCCTGTTACGTCTGTTGTTCTAAAGTAAAATTGTGGTCTATATCCATTGAAGAATGGAGTATGTCTTCCACCTTCTTCTTTGC
>ERZ773359.3126-NODE-3126-length-19587-cov-5.407229_pt1 | contig 19587 bp, 17 predicted proteins | sample MGYA00374955_ERZ773359 | MGnify/ENA primary metagenome ERZ773359 (study PRJEB29098, sample SAMN04486028) | biogas fermenter metagenome | study: EMG produced TPA metagenomics assembly of the Biogas fermentation microbial communities from Germany - Plant 4 DNA1...
AAACAATACTAAATGAAGGGGTGACTCTTGTAAACCCTTTCTGGTTTCTTCCACTCCTCCCCGCACCGTGGGGCCCACAGAGGTAAGCCGCACCAGGTGTACAAAACCCTGGGCATCCACGCACTCAATCAACTCACCCGGCTCCATCCTGAGCACTTTCGTAATGTGGTGGGCATCGCTGCCGGTTATAGTCACGATACCGTCATTCAGCTGTTCTGGTTCGATAAAGAAGCGGGTCAGTTCAATCACCCCTCTGGAACAGATAGGCTACCCATTCCCCCTGCTCTTTGCGGCGCAGCAGCCGCAGGCCCGCCTCTCGAGCCAGGGCCAGGATCTCGCCATCCCGGTCCTTGATCACGCCGGAGGCGATGAAAAAACCCCTCGGCGCCAGGACCTGCCGCACCCGGGGCAGCATGGGGCCGATCACGTTGGCCACAATGTTGGCCACGATCACCTGCGGGCTGCCCTGCAGGTCTTCCAGGGTGCCCCGTTTGATGGGAAAAGAGAGCCGGTTCAAATCCTGATTCTCTTTGGCCGCCTGCACAGCCACAGGGTCTATGTCTACCGCCTCCACCTTGGCCCCAAGGCGCGCCGCCACCAGCGCCAGAATTCCCGAACCGGTACCGATATCCCACACCAGACGTCCTTCTAGGTTTAGTTCCTGCAGAAACTCGATGCACATCGCGGTGGAAGGATGCGTCCCGGTTCCAAACGCCATACCGGGATCAAGATAAACTACGATCTGCCCTGGGCCGGGCCCCTCTTCCACAGGCTCCCAGGCGGGCTGAATCAGCACCTGGCCGATGCGCAGCGGATGGTAATACTGCTTCCAGGCATGCGCCCAATCTTCCTCGCGCACGCTGCCCTCCGCAATCCTGACGAGGCCCGGATCAAAGCCGTAGTCCTTTAGGCCCTCAAGCTCCTTTTTCAGTTCTTCCTGTGCGGCCCTATCCAGCCGCTCCTCGGCCAGATAGCAGATGATCACGGCCTGCTCCGATGCTGACGCCTCGGGGAAATAGTCACCCCATCCGGATTGCTGGGCTTCGGCTATGAGTGCGGTGTCTTCTTCGGCGAAGTGCTCAATCCCCCACTTAGCCAGCACAGCATAGGCGCCTTCCAGAGCCGCGCGGTTGATAAAGATCCTTAGTTCCTGCAAGCTTTCCATGGCCCTCTCCTTTCTGAAGTCAAAAGCTGCCCCGGTGGGGCAGCCCATCAGCGCAGGGCATCTTTCACGCGCTCGAAAAAGCCCTTGTTTTCATCGGGCGGGTTTTCTCCGCCGGCTTTAGCAAATTCCCGCAGCAGCTCTTTCTGTTTTGCGGTGAGCTTCGTTGGCGTCACAACTTTCAGATGCACCAGCTGATCACCGCGCCCCGCACCGCGCAAGTAGGGGATCCCCTTGTTGCGCAGCCGCAGCACCCGTCCCGATTGGGTCCCCTCAGGGATGCGCACCTTCACATCTCCATCCAGGGTAGGCACATCGATCTCATCACCCAAAGCCGCCTGGACAAAGGTGATTGGCACTTCGATCAGCACATCTTGGCCTTCCCGGCGGAACACCTTGTGGGGTTTCACCCGCACCACCACAAACAGATCTCCCGGGGGGCCTCCCCGCCGCCCTGCTTCACCTTTGCCAGCCAGACGCAGCCGCTGGCCATCGTTTATGCCGGCAGGAACCTTCACCTTAACAGTGCTCATCTTGCGCTGCGTTCCGCTGCCATAGCAGACGCTGCAGGGCGTATCGAAAGTCCGGCCTTCCCCGTGGCAGCGCGTGCAGGTCCTGGTCGTAGTAAAGTGGCCGAAGGGTGTGGCCTGGGTAAAGGTTACCCGGCCTGTCCCGTTGCACTCAGCACAGGTGACAATGGGGGTTCCTGGCTCCGCTTGACTGCCGCCGCAGTGATCACAGATTTCCGTGCGGGGTATGGTGATTTCCGTTTCCACCCCAAAGGCGGCCTCTTCAAACTCGATGGTCAGCTCGTAGCGCAGATCAGCCCCCCGTTCAGGCCTCTGGGTTTGGCGGGTGGAGAACCCGCCAAAGAACTCGCTGAACAGGTCACCCAGGTCATCAAAACCTGGAAACCCGAAGCCACCAAACCCGCCCTGGCCCATCTCGTCGAAGGCCGCGTGGCCGAACTGGTCGTATTGCGCCCGCTTTTCCGGGTCGCTCAGCACGGAGTAGGCCTCATTGATCAGCTTGAACCTCTCCTCCGCCCCCGGCTCCTTGTTCACGTCGGGATGGTATTTCCTGGCCAGTTTGCGGTAGGCCTTTTTGATCTCGTCTTCGGATGCTCCGCGGGGAACTCCTAAGACGTCATAGTAATCCTCTTTAGCCAAGCGCTACACCGCCTTTTTCACAGCTGACCTTACGACTCTTCCGTGTAGTCAGCATCCACCACATCTTCCTGGTTGTTATTCTGTGCCCTTCCCCCAGCACCTGCCTGAGCGCCTTGAGCCTGAGCCTGCTGGTAGATTCTTTCCGAAATGCGGTGCATAACCTCATCCAGGCTCCGCATCTTGTTTTTGATCTCTTCCAGATCATCCTTTTCCATTGCCGCCCGCAAGTCGGCCATGGCCTTTTCCGCCTCCGCCTTCTGCTCAGCGGTGACCTTGTCGCCCAGTTCCTTCAAAGTGCGTTCCGTTGCCCACAGGGCATTATCCGCATTGTTGCGCAGTTCGATGGCTTCCCGCTTCTTGCGATCCTCTTCCGCATGCTCTTCCGCTTCCTTGACCAACCGCTCAATGTCGGACTCGGTGAGGCTGGTGGAAGAGGTTACGGTGATGCTCTGCTCTTTGCCTGTGCCCTTGTCCTTGGCTGTAACGTGTACAATGCCGTTGCGGTCGATGTCGAAGGTCACCTCAATCTGGGGAACGCCGCGGGGTGCCGGGGGGATGCCCGTAAGCTGGAAACGCCCCAGAGTCACGTTATCCGCCGCCAGCGGCCGCTCGCCCTGCAGAACGTGGATATCCACAGCGGGCTGGTTGTCGCTGGCGGTAGTGAAGACCTTGGTTTCCCGGCAGGGAATGGGCGTGTTGCGCTTGATCAGGGTAGTCATCACGCCGCCCAGAGTCTCGATACCCAAAGAGAGCGGAGTAACGTCCACCAGAACCAAGCCTTGGCCGGCCTCAAACTCGCCTGCCAGTACCCCAGCTTGGATGGCCGCACCCAAAGCCACGCACTCATCGGGGTTGATGCCTTTATAGGGCTCTTTGCCCATGAGCCGCTCAATAGCTTCCTGCACCGCCGGGATGCGGGTTGAGCCGCCCACTAGGATAACGCGATCGATGTCCTTCGGTTCCAGCCCGGCATCGGACAGAGCCTGGCGCACAGGACCCAAAGTCATCTCCACCAGATCCGCGGTGAGTTCATTGAACTTGGCTCGGGTCAAGGTCATGTCCAGGTGCACGGGACCAGAAGGAGTGGCACTGATAAAGGGCAGGTTGATGGTGGTCTGCAGCAGGCCGGACAGCTCAATCTTAGCCTTTTCTGCAGCCTCCTTCAGCCTCTGCATGGCCATCTTATCCTGGGTCAGATCGATGCCCGTCTCTTTCTTGAACTCCTGCACCATCCAGTCCATGATGCGCTGGTCAAAATCATCTCCACCGAGGCGGTTGTTCCCGCTGGTGGCTTTCACGCCGACGTAGCCTTCATCCAGCTCCAGGATGGACACGTCAAAGGTACCGCCGCCCAGGTCATAGACGAGGACCGTCTGCTCCCCTTCTTTATCCAATTTGTAAGCGAGGGAAGCCGCGGTAGGCTCGTTGATGATGCGCAGCACTTCCAGCCCGGCAATGGTACCGGCATCTTTGGTGGCCTGGCGCTGGGCATCGGTAAAATAGGCCGGTACCGTGATTACGGCTTTATCCACCTTCTCACCTAAGTACGCTTCCGCCTCTTCCTTCAGCTTCCGGAGGATCATGGCGGAAATCTCCTGAGGCGTCATGGACTTGCCGTCGATGGTCACCTTATAGTCGGTTCCCATGTGCCGCTTGATGGAAGTAATGGTCCTGTCGGGGTTGGTGATGGCCTGCCGCTTGGCCACCTGGCCCACCAGGCGCTCGCCATCCTTTGTAAACGCTACAACGGAAGGCGTCGTGCGCGAACCTTCCGCATTGGGGATTATGACAGGTTCTCCGCCTTCCATCACTGCTACCACTGAGTTTGTGGTACCCAAGTCTATACCAATCACTTTTGACATGGCTGATCTTCCTCCTCACTCTGGCCAACTAGGACTTTGGTGTGTCTAAGTACTTTATCATAGAGCAGGTAACCAGTCTGCACTTGGGCCAGCACAGACAGTTCCTCACCTCCCGAACCCTGCATGGCCACCGCTTCATGCAGGTTGGGATCAAAAGGCTGCCCAAGGGCTGCGATGGGCTTGAGGCCGTGGTTGGCCAAGACATCCTGCAGGCCTTTGTAGATCATCTCCATCCCCTGGAAAAACGGGTCCTCTGCTTGATCTTCCCGTTTGGCCTGCATGGCCCGCTCGAAATTGTCCAAAACGGGCAGCAGATCTTTAATCAGCTGTTCATTGGCTTCCAACCGCATGCTGGCCAGCTGCTGGGTCATCCTTCGCTTGTAGTTGTCGAAGTCGGCCTGAAGCCGCAGCAGCTGCTGCACCAGGCGGGCCTTTTCTTCCTCCAGCTGCTCCAACTGGGCCCGATCGTTCTGCTGCTCTCCTGCTTCCTCGGCCTCCTCGCGTTGTTCCTGGGTCAGTTCTTCCTCGCGAGATTCTTCCTCCAAGTTCACCTGTTCAGTGGCCCCTTCGGTTTCTTCCCTCACCTCGTTCTTATCCGTCACCAAGGTACCTCCTTCCTCAGCAAAGTGACCCTTGCTGACAAAGGTCACTTTGTCACGCTATCTATGCTGTTTGGTAAGGAGCAAACTCACGGTTTGCGCCACCAAATCTACAGCGGCGACCATCTTGGAATAATCCATGCGCGTCGGCCCTAGAACTCCCAGGGTCCCGACAACATCATTTCCCACGTAATAGGTGCAGGTGACGATACTGCAGGTCTGCATGGGGGCGTAGGCGTTTTCCTGCCCGATGATCACCTGCACGCCGCTGGACTTAGCGGCGCTGCTGAGAATGCTCAACAGGATGTCTTTCTGTTCCAAGGCTGCCAGCACTGCCGCAGCGCGCTGCACATCCCTAAACTCAGGCTGGGTCAAGATGTTGGATGCGCCTGTTGAGTAGATCTGCTCTTCCCGTTCTTCCGCTAGACTCTGGAGCACCAGATCCACTAATGTGTGTCCGATGTCTCCAAAGTCACTGATAATCTCCCTGAGCACCGTGAGACCCAGCTGCCTGTAGGTGATGCCTCTGAGCTTTTTGCTCAGGGCTTCAGAAATCTCGCCAATCTCTTCGGGAGTATACTCCCGGTCCGTGCGGATCAGCCGGTTCTTCACAATCATGGGATGGAGGACAAGTGTAACCAAAATGCTGTTAGGCTCCAAACAGACCAGCTGTACATGCTTGAACACAAGTTGGTCGGTGCTAGGCGCCACTACCAGTGACACGGAGTCCGTAAGCAGCGCTAGAAGCCTGGCCGCTGCCTGCAGAGCCCGCTCGGGAGTGAGCTGCGGGTCTAGCAGCTGCTTTTCAACTCTCTCCACTTCAGATTTGGGAAAAGCGTGCGGCTCCATGAGAGCATCCACGTAAAAGCGATAACCCTTGTCGGAAGGGATCCGCCCCGCGGAGACATGCGGCTGTTCTAGATACCCTATTTCTTCCAGGTCTGCCATTTCGTTGCGAATGGTGGCTGGAGAGACGCCTAAGTCATGTTTGCGCGCAATGGTCCTCGAGCCCACGGGCTCAGCAGTCTCAATGTAGCTGTCGATAATAGCCCGGAGTACTAACCGTTTGCGTTCATCTAACATGACCCTTCCACCTCCCCTTTTAGCACTCATTAGGTGTGAGTGCTAACAGATCTCACCCATAAAATATCACTTCAGGTGCCCTTTGTCAAGGGGACCGGTCAGCGGAGAAACGCCGCCGAGACGCGGTTTTCCAGCAATAATCCCTGCTCGGTGACGCGCAGGTGTCCATCCTTTTCCTCCACCAAGCTTTGGGCCGCCAGTTCGGCAATGGCCTGTTCGTACACCTCACGGAAGCTCACCTGGAAGCGCCGGCGGAACCGCTCCTCCTCAACCCCTGCCAAAAGGCGCATACCCAGCATCATGGTTTCGTCCATCTCCTGCTCGCGGGAAAGCCGTTCGCATTCGGCATACAAAGGAGTCCCGTCCTCCCAAGCACGGATGTAGCCCTGCACATCAGGTGCGTTGAGGTAGCGGTACCCGCCCACGTAACCCGCGGCTCCGCTGCCCAAACCAAGGTACGGCTCGTTCTGCCAGTAAAGCAGGTTGTGCCGGCAGTTCCACCCTGGGAGGCACCAGTTGGAAATCTCGTAGTGCTCGTAACCGGCCTGCCGGAGAAGATCCCGAGCCAGGTTGTACATCTCCACCTGTTCATCTTCCCCAGGAAGCTGCACCAGACCCCGCTCATGCCAGCGAAACAGGGGGGTATCCGGCTCCAGAGTCAAGGCATAGCAGGAGAAGTGGGTGGGCTGAAGAGCCAGGGCCTTTTCCAGGGTATCCTGCCACTGCTCCAGGCCCTGCCCCGGCAGGCCGTACATCAAATCCAAGTTGATGTTCTCGATCCCCGCTTGACGCAGGCTGCACACCGCCTGGTGGATCTGCTCCACCCGGTGCAGGCGGCCGATAGCCCTCAGCAGCTCATCAGCAAAGGCCTGGGCACCAAGGCTGACTCTGTTCAGCCCGGCTTCAGCCAGGATCGCCGCTCCTTCGGGCGTCAAGGAATGGGGGTTGGCCTCCATGGTGATCTCCAGCTCAGCGGCACAGGGCAGCTCCTGCCTTAGAAAGGAGAGCAGAGCCGCCAGTTTTTCCGGGGGCAGCAGGCTGGGCGTACCACCGCCCAGAAAGATGGAGCGGATGGGCCTATCCCCCCAGCGGTCTTTATAGTAGAGCGCTTCACGGCGCAGAGAAACAAGATAGCTGTCGACAAGGCGGCTAAAGCCGTCCGCCTCACCGACAACTATCGAGTAAAAGTCGCAGTACGGGCACTTGTGTTCACAAAAGGGGATGTGAATGTAGACACCCATGGAATCACCTAATCAACCTTCAAGATAGCCATGAATGCTTCCTGAGGAACCTCCACATTGCCCAGGCTTTTCATCCGCTTCTTGCCTTCCTTCTGCCGCTCCAGGAGCTTGCGTTTGCGGCTCACATCGCCGCCGTAACACTTGGCCAAAACGTCCTTGCGCAGTGCCCGCACCGTTTCCCGTGCGATGATCTTGCTGCCGATGGCGGCCTGAATGGGCACTTCAAACTGCTGGCGCGGAATCACTTCCTTCAACTTCTCCACCAGCGCCCGGCCTCTGGACATGGCCTTATCCCGGTGGACGATGATGGACAGGGCGTCCACAGGATTCCCATTAAGCAGGATATCCAGCTTGACCACATCGGACTCCCGATAGCCAATAAACTCATAGTCCAGCGAAGCGTAGCCCTTCGTGCGTGACTTGAGGCGGTCGAAGAAGTCCATGAGGATTTCCGCTAGAGGCAGTTCGTATTCCAAACGGGCCCTGCCCGGCGTGATGTACTCCATGGTCACAAAGACCCCGCGGCGCTCCTGGCACACTTCCATTACCGCACCAATGAACTCGTCAGGCACCAGGATAGTGGCCCGGACAAAAGGCTCTTCGATGTGCTCAATCTGAGTTACTGGAGGCATGGCGGTAGGGTTGTCGATCTCCTTGACGCTGCCGTCTTTGAGCACGACCCGGTACACTACGCTGGGGGCAGTTGTGATTAAGTTCAGATCAAACTCCCGCTCCAAGCGCTCCTGCACAATCTCCAAATGGAGCAGTCCCAGAAACCCGCAGCGGTAACCAAAACCCAGGGCGGCGGACGATTCCGCTTCATAGGTGAGGGCGGCATCGTTGAGCTGCAGTTTATCCAAGGCATCCCTCAGCAGCGTATACTCCTCATTCACCACGGGATACAGCCCGCAGTACACCATGGGTTTGGCGGGCCTGTAGCCGGGTAGAGGTTGATCCGCCGGATTGGCTGCGGTCGTAATGGTATCCCCCACACGGGTATCGCGCACATCCTTCATGCTGGCCAGAATGCAGCCCACTTCACCTGGGCCCAGGGAGGAAACAGGGGTGTACCCCGGCTGCAGCACTCCCAGGTCCGTGACCTCAAACTTGCGCCCGGTGCTCATCATCTGGATGACATCGCCCAGCTTGATGGTGCCATCCACAATACGGGCGTAGGCCACGGCACCCCGGTACTGATCGTAATGGGAATCGAAAATCATGGCCCGAGTCGGAGCTTGGGGGTCGCCCTTGGGAGGTGGAATGCGCTCCACAATGGCCTGAAGGACCTGTTCTATGCCCTGTCCCGTGCGGGCGCTCACCAGGATGGCCTCATCCGCGGGAAAACCAATATCCTCCAGCTCCTGCTTGACCCGGTCCGGGTCAGCGTTGGGCAGGTCGATCTTGTTGATCACCGGGATAATCTCCAGGTCGTGTTCCAGGGCAAGATAGAGATTAGCTAGGGTTTGGGCCTCCACTCCCTGGGAGGCGTCAATGACCAGCAGGGCGCCTTCACAGGCGGCCAAGCTTCGGGACACTTCATAGGAAAAGTCCACATGCCCGGGGGTATCGATGAGATTGAGGATGTATTCTTGTCCATCCTGGGCGCGATAGTTCAAGCGGACGGCTTTCAGCTTAATGGTGATGCCCCGCTCCCTTTCCAAATCCATGGAGTCCAGCACCTGCTCGGTCATCTCCCGTTGATTGAGGGCGCCTGTGGTCTCCAGGATGCGATCCGCCAAGGTGGATTTGCCGTGATCGATATGAGCAATTATGCAAAAATTGCGAATGTTTTTCTGGACCATACTCTTCCATTTCCTCCACAGAATAGTGGCCTGCCGCTATTATAACACAGCACCGCCCGATTGCAAAACGCGCCTCCCGGGCGGGGCTTAGCCCTCCTGCCTGGCCCTGCGTTTGCCTTTCAGTCTGCCGGAAATCATCTGCCAGACCAGCCGCATTTCCTCCATACGCAGCACCGCAGCCAGCAGCAGGTACACCACTACCCCCGCGCTGATGGCACCCAGGGTGTGCACAGCCTCGCCCAGCTTACCGGCGAGGGGCAAATGCTGTTCCAGGAAAGAGGCGGACCAGGCGGCACCAAAACCCATGGCCAGCGCCGCGGCAGTGGACTTCACCACTGCAGCAGCCAGATCCAGGCCTAACAACCCCGGGAGCCGTTTCCCTAAAATCACAAAAGCCAACACCATATTCACCAGGGAGCTTAAGGAGAAGGCCAAAGCCAGTCCTCCGGCCTCCAGACTGGTCCAGCGCAGAAAAGCCAAGCTGAGCAGAAGGTTTGCGGCCACGGCGACTAGGCCGATTTTCACCGGGGTCTTGGTATCCTGCAGTGAATAAAAGCCCCTGGTCGTCACCTGCAGGGCGGCTTGGGCGAAGAGGCCTGGAACGTAGAACAAGAGCGCGAAGGCAGTGGCTGCCGTATCGGCGGCGGTGAACTCCCCCGCTTCAAACAGCAGGCGCACAATGGGCACGCGCAGGGCGGCCATGCCCACAGCCGAAGGGATGGTGATGAAGAAGACAATGCGCAGCCCGAAAGCGAGAGTGCGGATGAACTCCTGCCGCTCGCCCTTGGCCGCCAGCGTTGCAAGGGTTGGAAACACAGCGGTGGAAATCCCCATGGCGAAAATGCCCAGGGGGAAGTTGATCAGCCTGTTGGCGAGCCGCAGGGCCACGATGGATCCTTCCTCGAGAGTGGAGGCCAGGTTCTGACTGACGATCACGTTGACCTGGGCGATGGACAGGCCCACTACCGCAGGCACCATAAGCTGCACCATGCGGCGGATACCGGGATGCCTAAAGTCCACAACCCGCCGATAGTGCTTGGCTCCCCTCCGCCACACCTCTGGAACTTGAATGCCAAAGTTGCCCACGGCACCCACAACCGTGCCCACGGCCATGGCCATGATGCCCACGATGGGGCCCAGAAGGTAAGCCCCTAAGATCTGACAGAGGTTGTAGATGATGGGGCCCACCGCGGGGCGCAGAAAGACTTGATAGGAATGGAGCACACCCATACACAGGCCCGCCAGGGCAGTAAAAAACACCGCGGGGAAAGTGACCCGCATGAGCAGGATCAACAGCTCCCTATGCTCCCCGGTGAAGCCCACGCCCACCAGGGGCGCTAGGAGCGGCGCAAAGATCACTCCCAAGATCATGATCCCGAGCAGAATCAAAAAAGTGGCGTTGAGAAAGATGCTCGCCACATACCAGGCTTCCTTTTCCTCATCCTTGGCCAAGTACTGGGTAAAAACGGGGATAAATGCTGAACTCAACGCGCCGCCCACTAACAGCTGGTACATGAGGTCCGGCAGGGCAAAGGCGGCGAAAAATGCGTCGGTGGCGGCTGTCCGTCCGAATACCTCGGCAATGGCCCGCTCCCGTACGAACCCCAGAATCCTGCTGACTATAATGGCCGCCATAACGATGGTGGCTGCGCGCGTCACCTGTGCTCTGTTTTCTGTGTCCAAACTTCCTCGCTCCTCTTCCTAGGCAACAAATTGAAAGATTCGCCTTACGGGGGCAAAATCCTGTTAGAGGACGCGCACCAATACGTTGGCCAGTACTTCCGCGGCCAAGAGGGCTTCTTCCAGAGTGTTCTCCACTGAACCAACTTCGAAGATCAAGCTGGCTGGATGCAGGTGCTGGTTGTACCTGGCCTCCTTATGCACCTGCACGGGCCGCATCAGCCCAGGGTACAAAGCATCGCAGGCGTTTTTTATCCGGTAGGCCAGTTCTAGGTTTTCTTGGTAGTTGGGATGGGGCAGGGGGATGTTCTGAGCAGTGCCCACCACAATGGCTATGCGGGCCACATCCCGCCCGTTGATCCGCACGGTGGGATTGGGCACCCCGGCATCGCGGTGCAGATCGATCACTAAGGCGATGTCCTTGTGTTTGCTGAGAATCTCCCGCACGGTGCGTTCCGAATTGCTGTAGGAGTTGTTGATACTGGGCAGAGTGTGAATCCGGGTCTCATGGATCGTCTGGAAGCCCAAGCTGTTGAGGGCGTTGGAGAGGTGCCTGCCCACTGCCATCACCCCAGTGATGGTGGGATCAGCCTGGCTGCGAAACATGTAATGGGTAGCCGCCGCTTGACCGCCCTCTGAGGCTCGTCCCAGGTACATCTCTGAAGTATGGGTGTGGTAGATCAAAATCTTAGGGCCGCTTGGGGCCGCCTCACCCCGCTCTCCAGGCGCCACCCCCCAATCGGGTGTCCGCACCGGGTCGGGGGCAAAGGTGAGCTCCTGGATGAACACGAACGGCCGGTCTTCCCAGATGCGCATCTGCGCAACCGCCCGCGGCGAGAAGGGCAATGAGTCCTCCACCATGCGCAGCGGATCGCGCAGATCAAAACCGGTGAGCCAATAGAGAAAAAGGTGCAGATTCCAGCTCTCCCGATCAGGCTCCGCTCCGCTAACCGCCGGCATGCCCAGATCGAGCAGGGACCGGGCCAGAGAGTGGTCCAGAGCGCCGCCTTGCACCAAGAGGCGGTACCCGCTGAGGGATAGGGAGAGAAAAAGCAGAGCGAGCAGCATCAGGGGAATAATCTGGAACTCCTGCCCCAATGCACTGGTGCGGCGGCGAATTCTCTTGTAGACCCGGCGGAGCCGCAGACGCATGTCACCACCTCTTCCCTAGGCAATATATTTGTTTGCCTGGGAAAATATGATAGACTCGTCATAGGCAGAACGCCGGAAAGGGGTGAGTACATGCGCTCAGCCAAGCTTTTTCTCATCAGCATATTGGCCATAGGATTGATCGCGGGGCTTTGGGTCCTGTTCTCACAGTACAGCCAAGTGCAGCAGGACGAGCCCCAGGAAGAGTCTGTCACCATCTATCTGGTGCGTTCAGAACCAACGGAGTTCCACTTGGTGCCTGTGCAGAGAAAACTCGGGGGGGCCGCGAGCCCAGAAGCAGCGCTGCAGGAGCTGCTCAACGGACCTCAAAGCGGCGAGGAGCTCTACGCCTCGGTGCCCCCCAGCGTGCGGCTCCGCAGTCTTACGGTGCAGGACGGGTTGGCCTCGGCGGATTTCAGTGCCGAGCTGATCACTGACTTCAACGGCGGTGCGCTGTTGGAGTCTTACCTGGTGGCAGCCATAGTCAACACACTCACGGAATTCCCCCACATCGAGCAAGTGCAGATCTTGGTGGAGGGCGAAGTTGTGGAATCCATCGGAGGGCACATCCTGGCCAACAAGCCCCTGAAAAGGGGCCTTTAGCTCAGGTATTTGAACACCTCATCGTAACTGACACCCTCGTGGAAAGCGGTGTTGAGCCCTCCCGTCACCACATCCGCCACTTCATCAATGAGCAGGTCGATTTCCTTGGGCGTGACAATCATGCTGCCGAAGTAGGGATCCAGCACCTGGCTGATCAGCTGTCGCCGGTCGGGTACCGGGCCTGGGTTGGAAGCAGGGTTCTGGGCCTGCTCCGGATTGAGCAGGGTCTGGGGATCGATCTTAAACTGGGTGCGCCCAGGAGTGCCATCTCCTGCGCCGGAGGGAGCCTGGCTGCCGCTATCCAGGAGATTGAGGGCATCTGAGATGATGGTCACCGCGTGCACCACCGTAGGTACCCCAATGGCGATCACGGGTATGCCCAGGGTTTCCTTGTTGATGGCCAAGCGGCGGTTGCCCACGCCGGCGCCAGGGTGGATGCCTGTATCGGAAATTTGGATAGTGCTGCAGAGGCGATCCACGCTGCGGCTAGCCAGCGCGTCAACGCAGATCACTGCCTTGGCTCCCATGCGCTCTACGACGCCCATGATTATCTCCCCAGTTTCGATGCCCGTCAGGCCCAGCACTCCAGGGGCTAAGGCGGCTACCGGCCGCAGGCCCTGGCGCAGTTCGGGCGGGGACATCTCCAAAAGGTGGCGGGTGACCATGAGGTTTTCCAGTACCTTAGGCCCGAGGGAATCAGGAGTGGCGTTCCAGTTGCCCAGGCCCACCACTAGAACGGAGTCCTCAGCCCCCACCTGGGACTGCTCAAAGAACCATTCGATTTCCTTGGCCAGAAGCTGTGCCGTTCTTTCGTGCACATCGCGATTATGTTCGCGCAGACCGGCGGCCTGTATGGTACTATAGTTTCCGGGAGCTTTCCCCATAAGGCGTGCCCCCAAGTCGTTTTCTACCACGATGCGGGTGAGGGTAATACCCGGCTCCTCTTCGGTGTGCACCTGCACTCCGGGCAGCTCCGGCGGCCCCTCCCGTTCGATGACCGCTTGGTGGGATTCCAGGGCCAGGTCAGTCCGGATGTGGTATTTGGTGAAAAGACGGTCTTCGCTGCTGTTTTTTTCCATGGTCTCTCCTCCAATCAGTGTTAGATTAACCCAAAGGAGAAACCTTATTCAGCGCGAACTCTTGAACAAACTCGTTTCTAGTGGTATAATCAAAAAGCAATTGTGCCTGAGGAGGTGAACCGGTATGGCCAACAGTAGATCCGCTGAAAAACGGGTGAAGATCAACCTGAAAAAGCGTGCGCGTAACGTTTCCGCTAAGTCTGCCCTGAAGACGGTGATCAAGAAGTACGAGGCCGCTTTGACCACTGATCCAAGCAGCGCGCCTGCCCACCTTCGCAAGGCATTCAAAGCGCTGGATCAAGCAGCCGCTAAGGGCATTATCCATAAGAACACCGCTGCCCGTAAAAAGTCTCGTCTGAGCAAGAGGCTGACCAAATTAGCATAAAAAAAGAAGCAACGCCCTTCCATCCGGATGAGGCGTTTTGTTTTTTGCTTCAGGTGAGTTTGATGATCAGGTCGGTGAGCACTTCTTCGCCCGGGGCACCGAGCTTAATCTCTCCGTCGGCCTGAACTATCGCGTGAAAACCCAGGATGATCTCGTCCAGGCTGAATCTGCCTGCCTGGGCGCGCATCTTCTTCAAGAGAAAGGCCCTGCTTTCCCCCATTTCCCTGGCGGCCAGCTCCAGATTGCTGCCGCCAGTCTTGGCCGCGAGCAGCAGCCTCAGCTGACGCTCGATAAGGGCTAGAATCTTCAAGGGAACCTCCCCCGCCTGGAGCAGCTGCTGCAGTAGGCGCAGCGCCTCTGGGCGCTTTTTTTGCACGATGAAGTCCGTGAGCTGGAAAATGGCGTGGTTAGCAATCTGCTCCGGCCACAGGGAGGTAACCTCCTCCACGTCGGCCGAGGTGATCTCTCCCCGCTCTCCCGTGTAGGCCAGGAGCTTTTCCAGTTCGTTGTGGATCACCTGCAGGTTGCTGCCAACCCGCGCCAAGAACAGCTGCACCGTCACCTTATCCATCCTTTTTCCCTGTTCGGCACAGTACCGGCTCACATACTCCGTCAACTGCGGCCCTTCCAGCACACTGCTCTGGATCTCCACGGCGATCTGCCGCAGGGGCTGGAGGAACTTCCAGCCTTCGTCCACCTGGTCAAAGAACAAAGCCAGGCAGTTGGCGTCGGGATGCTCCGCCAGCCACTGCACAAGGCGGTGCATAGTGTCTGCCGGCACCTGCTGGGCGCCGCGCAGCACCACTATCCTGGGGGAGTCACCCCAGGGCACCATGGCCAGCTCGGCTGTGACTGCATCCAAACTCAGTTCCTTCGATCCGTACAGCACGGACCAGTTCCACTGGCCAAATTCATCCTGGGCACTGCGCTGCTTAAGCAGCTCAAAAACGCGATCCCGCCACACTGCCTCCTGGCCGTGCACGAACAAGACTCGGGGTAAAGGTTCCCTCTCCAGGCGCTGCAGCAAAGCTTGATCCATTCAACCATCACTCCTACAGTGTTATTCACGATGGGGTACGCCTAAACCTGCCCCAGATCCCCCACCACACCTCAAAAGTTTGCGGGCCTTTTGAGGTGGTGCGCCAGATCACCTGGCGTCGGTTGAGCACATCCAGCACCTCCTGGTGGGGATGGCCGAAGGGGTTGGGCCCCACGGAAATCACTGCCCACAGGGGATCTACAGCCGCGTAGAACTCCTCCACGAGGCTGCCTCTACTCCCGTGGTGAGGCACCTTCAGCCACTGGGCCCGCAGATCGATCCTGGGGTCATGGGCCAGATCGTACAACACAGGAGCTTCCAGGTCACCGGTGAAAAGCAGGCCGACTCCGCCATAGTCCACACGCAGCAGCAGAGAGTTGTTGTTCTGGGGGGAAGGCAGGTGCGGCCGCAGCTCCTGTGGATAGAGGACAGTAAGGGTAACCCCGTCCCCCAACAGCACCCGGTCCCCGGCCCGCACGGTGCGGTAAGGGATTCCTTTTTCCGCGATCAGCTCCAGGAAGCGCTCGTACGTTGGGCTAGCCTGCTCCAGGCCGCTGTCCAGCACCATCCCCACTGGAAACTCTTCCAGTACGGCCAAGAGCCCTGCCAGGTGGTCATCGTGGGCATGGGAAAGGATCACATAATCCAACCGCTGCACCTGCCTGTGGCGCAGGTAGGGGACAACCCGCTCCCGGCCCGCATCCCTCCTCCCTGGCTGCCAGGGGACCAGATCGCCGCCCCCATCGATGAGCACGCTGCGTCCGCTGGGGGTGCGCAGATAATAGCTGTCTCCCTGGCCCACATTGAGTGCGGTCACTTCCAGAGGCCGGCGCACAGCAGGCGGTAGGGAGCTGACGAAGACCAGCACCACAAAGATGCTCAGGAGCCTCCCAGCCGTACGCCTGGGTGCCGTAAGACGCGGCAGCCGCAGGCGCCAGCCCGCATAGACAAACAAAGCCCACCAGACCACGACTTCTCTCAAGCTCACTGATCCCAGCCGCCACTGCCAGGCAAAAGGCAGCAGGAGCCTTTCTAAAGCCCCCACTACCTGCATAACCAAGTTGAGCAGACGCCCGATGCCCAAGGGGCCCAGTCCCACCGCGGTAAGCAGACCGCCGCCAAGCAAAACCGCCACACAGGGCAGAAACAGCAGTGTGGCCAAAGGGCCCAGCAGAGCCATCTCCCCGAAGCTGGCCAGGAGAAAAGGCGCTAAGCTGAGCTGGGCGATCAGTGAAAAGAGCAGTCCCTGGGCCAGGTATGTGAGCACTCTGCTGCGCCACCTAATGTTCAGGGTTGGCGACCAGAGCAAAATGCCTCCCGAGGCGGCAAAGGATAGGATAAAGCCCAGATCAAAGGCCCAGGAAGGCCGGTTCAGGAGCAGAATCCATCCGGCGGCAGCCCACAGATGCAGCCCGTCGCGGCGCAGTCCCCTCAGGCCCGCATAGCCCCCCAATGCGCTCACGACCAGTGCCCGCCAAGCCGACGCCCCGGAGCCAGAAAGCAGGATATACAGGAGCAGCCCTGTTTGGACAACAAGATACTTCACCCAGAGACGCCAGGGCAGTCTCTGCACCAGCAGGGTAAAACCGAACGCCACATAGCCAACGTGCATCCCGGAAATAGCCAGGAGGTGCCCGATGCCGAGCAGCCGCCAGGTCTCCTTCCGCTCTGTCCCCAACTGCTCCCGTTCTCCCAAAACCAGAGCTAAAACCAGCCCGGGATCGCGCACGTGGGCGGTGAGATTCCTCCGCAGCAGCTCCCGCGCCCTGGCCCACAAGCCCGGTTTGGCCCGGCGCACCACCTCCACCTCTTCAGGGTAGCTTACCCCGAACACTCCTTGGCGGCGCAGGTAGTCCCGGTAGCAGAACACGCCGGGGTTAGGTGCCGGGCTGGGCTGCGCGATGGTGCCCCGAAAGAACAGCTCATCGCCAACTTGCACGGGCACATCCAGGGACAGATGCACCGCTACGCGGGCCGCCGGCGACTGCAAACACACCAAGATACGCTGATCAAAACTCAACGGCTGCACAGCATAGACCCGCCCCCGGAAGCTTCCTTCTTGGGGCTCCTCCCAAAGCTGTTCAGGCAGGACGGCCAACTGGCCCAGGAGCAGCACACCTAGGCAGAGGACACAGGGAAACAGCCAAGCCTGCGCGGCCCAACCTCTATACGCTGCCGCCAGCCAGAGGGCCGCCGCCAGGCAGAACAGCGCGCCAAAGAGCCCAGGGCTGAGGAGGCTCTGGGAGCCTAGGCGGATTCCCAGAGCCAGACAGGGAAAGAGCAGCACAAGACTACTGGGCCGGCGCATCTTCTTCGAAGTACAGGCAGATCAGGTCGGCGATCTGGGCCAAGCGTTTTTCTCCTATCCCCGGAACACGCAGAAGATCCAGCTTCTCCTGGAAGGGCTGCTCCTTCCGCTCCAGGATAATGCGCTCCGCAATCACTGGACCTATGCCGGGCAGAGTCTGCAGTTCAGCCATGCCGGCGGTGTTCACATGCACCAGAGGGCAGTGCCTGTCCACCTGTTCTACAGAAACAGCCTCCGCAGCCTGGACCACCACCGGTTCCCGGCTGCTCAGCTTCCAGCGCACCCCCTGCTGCAGAAGGCTAAGCACGACGAGTACGACCAGCACAACCCGTTGCTTCGTGGGCACAGCAATCTCCCTTTCTGCTCCCCGGGCACTATTACTTTCCACACATATGCCAAAACACCTCTTTTTTCAGATATATTTTCCCAAAAAAGCGCCTCGGGACATAAACCGTCCCGAGACGCTGGGTAGCTAGAATCTGAATCCTAACAGGGCCATGGCCAGCAGTCCGGCCGTGATAAGCAGTATGGGCAGCCCCTGCAGAGGCCTGGGCACAGGTGCCAGCTCCAGACGCCTGCGGATGGTGGCCATAACCACCAGAACCAGCAGATAGCCCACACCGGCGGCCAGAGCCATCCACACGTTGTGCACCCCCGTTACTCCGCTGCGCCCCATGAGGAGCAGCAGGCCCACGATGGCGCTGTCCACCGACCGGCGCTCTATGGTTACGTCCTGCTTGAGCAGGGCAGAAGTCAGACAGCTCGCCGCCAAAGCCACCAGCAGGTAGAACCCCACCTGCGGAACCGGTGCCGCAGGAATGATAGAACCGCACAGCCAAAGGAGGATGGCGCCCACCAGCATGCCCACGGCTACCGTGAGACCGGCGCTGGCAGCCTCGCGCACATTTTTCGTATAGCGGGTGAGGACAAACAGCCCCAACCCGTGCACCAAGATCAAGTTCCCAGTAACCACGGCCTGTGCCAAGATTTCCAATCCGTTAGTCATGGAGTTCGCCTCCCCGCTTCGTTGCTACGTTGACTACCGCCATGAGCAGGCCCACGATAACCAGGCCCCCCGGCACACTGCCGGCTAGTGACAGCGGTGCGAGACGGCCGGTTACGATCTGCTGGCCGAATACGGAGCCCATACCTAAGAACTCCCTGATGATCCCCAGGATCACGAGGGCCAAGGCGAAGCCCAGGCCGCGACCGCAGGTGCCCAGGAGAATGTGGGCCAGGCTGCCCTCCTCGTCCTTTGGCTGCAGCAGCAGATCATTGAAAGCCACGAGCGGCAGGAAAATGCCGAGGCTGGCTACTAAGCCGGGATTCTCCCTCAGCAGCAGGCTGTAAGCACCCACCACCAGCAGGATGAGCACCAGCACCCGTACGGGCAGCTTGGCGTTGTCTGGCACATGGGAAACGAGCAGCCAGTCGATCACCGCAGCCACAACCATGATGATGGCTGTGATCAGGCCCAGGGCCAGGCCGCTCAGGGCGGTGGTGGTCACCGCCACCGCCGGAACCAGCCCGAGAGCCAGAACAAAGACCGGATTCTTAGTGAAAACACCTTCCCAAAACTGTTTCATCCTATTGGCCCTCCTTTATGCTCAGGGCGTCGCGTACCGCCGCCTCCACCGCCCTGCTGGTGAAAGTGGCACCGCTCACCGCATCAACGGGACCTTGTGCTTCAATTATGGCAGGGATCAGCGTCTTGAACGCCGTTTCAGCGATGAAAGGCGTATCGTTGGACTCTACCACCTCGATGGCAATGATCCTGCCGCCCTCAACGGTCACGTCCAAGACCAACTCGCCGCCGAAGCCTTGAGCACTGCCCCGGTGCACTCCGTCTGCAACTGCGATGGCAAAGGGCTCCACAGCCGGAGCGGCCTCAGCCTGCTTCAGAGCCTCTTCCACAGCTTTAATAATGGCTCTGCTGGAAATGGTGGCGCCGGAGGCGGTATCCACCTGCGGCGAGTTAGCCGCCACGATAGCCTGAGGTACCTGTTCATAGGCCAGGTCGGAAATGCCCGGTGTATCCGAGTGCTGCAGCACGTTTACAGCAGCAATCCGCCCGCCTTCCACAACTACCTCCAGCTCCAGCTGGCCGCCGAAGGAGTCAACTTGGGCACGGTAGGTGCCGTCCGTGTAAGCTGCTTCCCCTTCCGGCTCAGCTGCAGAACCGCTCACCGCCTGCTCTACAGCTTCCAGAATGGCTTTGCTGGTGTAGGTAGCACCGCTTACCACATCTACCCGCCCCTGCGCTTCAATCAAGGCAGGAATCAGGTTCTTGAAAGCATTCTCAGAGATAAAGGGCGTCTCGCTGTTTTCCACTACTTCAATGGCCGTAATCCTGCCGCCCTCAACAGTCACATCCAAGACCAACTCGCCGCCGAAGCCTTGAGCACTGCCCCGGTGCACTCCGTCTG
>ERZ773359.3128-NODE-3128-length-19572-cov-86.594661_pt1 | contig 19572 bp, 22 predicted proteins | sample MGYA00374955_ERZ773359 | MGnify/ENA primary metagenome ERZ773359 (study PRJEB29098, sample SAMN04486028) | biogas fermenter metagenome | study: EMG produced TPA metagenomics assembly of the Biogas fermentation microbial communities from Germany - Plant 4 DNA1...
CTTTTTTTCGCTGTACGTGCAGCCCGGTTTTGCCAAGCTGAAGCTGGGTTTTAGCGGCCGGTTATTATCTCGCTTGAGCAAGGTTTTAGCCGTGGGGGTATTGCGTTGCCAAGCCGTGGCTGGGTTTTAGCCGCTACTTATTATTTAGACTGAACAGGGTTTTAACCGTGGCGGCGCGGCTTTGCTTGGCTGCGGCCGCAACTGCAGCCGCAGCATTGCTCACGCTGGTCGCGGCTGCAGAGACTTCTCTAGCCAGTAGGTCATGACCATGCAGCGCTATGTCTAAGCTGCGCAGCCATAAAAAAAATTTTAATAACATATTTACAGCTGCAATATAATATATTATAATTAAATTAAAGTTAAAAAAAAGAGGTGAGTTTATTATGACTTTAAACAAAGCTGATAATAGCTGTAAGCAGCCAGTATATTTAACCGACGACGAGCGTGAAATAATTCGCGAGCTGATTTATAATTATCGCGATAATTTAGCTGGCAGCAACGACGAATATTTTGACCAAATGCAAGCAATATTAAAAAAATTGCAGTAAGCGATAAACCGCGGATAATGTCCGCGGTTTATCTCTGCCGCAGCAGCGGCATTGCATCGCCAAGCCGTGGCTGGGTTTTAGCCGCGGGGTACAGTCCTGCCAAGCCGTGGCTGGGTTTTAGCCGCGGGGCCTGGTCCTGCCAAGCCGTAGCTGGGTTTTAGCCGCGGGGCCTGGTCTTGCCAAGCCGTAGCCGGGTTTTAGCCGCGGGGGATAGCTCGGCAGAGCCGAGGCCGATGATGCAGCGTTTGGAGAAGCCCGTAAGTAGCCACGCAGCCGTCCGGCTGAGACTGCATTGCAATAAAAGGCCCTGGATCTCTCCAGGGCCTGGTGAATGGTTTTGTTACTCCTCTCTTTTTGAGAAAGAGAGAGGGGTCATTGACCCCTCATTTTTAATCGTCTACATCTTCTAGAATATTTTTCAAGTATTCTACCAACTTTGAATAAGTGTCACCATTATTCGGTATCTGTACTTCGTATCTAAATATTGATATTTTTATGTCATTGTGTTTATGTGACATGTCATTATTCAGTACATAATCAGTGGTCTCTTTTATGAAGGTCTTGATTTTCTCTTTCATATTTATCTACTCCTTTCTTTTTTTGACTGACTGGGGCTTTTCAGCCCCAGTCTTTAGATCAGTCTTTTCAGAAGCTCGACTATTTTTTCTTGACTTAGTTTTCCTGAACTTTCTATAGTATCTATTATCGTTTGAACATCTGTTTTTCTGACATATTCATTATCTACTGGCTTGATTTTTTCACGACGTTCGATTAGCATTTTTTCAATCTCGCAAGCTTTTCTGTATTCGTCATTGTCACCGGCTACATCTGTTAGCCACTTAGTCAGTGTCTTTTTTGACTGAATTGATCTTATTGCTTTAATCGTTTCATCATAATCAAGTTTGTTAACATCTTCTTGTGTATACATTGTAACCGGTTTTTCTTTAGGGTCTAAAAGTTGTCTAGCTTCTTTTAAGACTTGTTCATACTTTATAACTTCTGTCATTTCTTTTTCGTATGAACTCTTACCTTTTTGCTTTTTAAGTCTGCACTTGGCTGATTGAATTCTTTTAAGCTCTTTTCTAATCTTTTCTACGTCGTTGTCGAATTTTTTAGCAACTTTTTCGATGTCTTTTAAACTTGTCATTTTTTAGCAACCTCGCTTTCTTTTATTGCCTCGAAAACTTAATTATGCACTAGCTTATGCATACGCTTTTATGCACTTCCCTCCTTTTTTCTTCATATTTGCACAAGCTTGTTGCAACTTTTATTAAGTTTTCAAGGTGCATTATTTATTAATTCTATATTTATTATAATATAAATAAATAAAAAAAGATACTGATAATCTGCACAAAGATTATAAATTTTTTTTAGCTATTATGCACAGGCTGGCACCGCGGCGCAAGATCCAGTCAACAACCGCAAAGAATAAGCCAAGCTCAGTAGTATCGCGGCGGCGCATCCACACCGAAAAAGATAGCTTAACCCCAAAGAATAGAAGCATTCTAGCGCCCCAGCCCTCCCATGTTTATGTTTAAAAAAAGGGGGGCCATCCTGTAGTTTATAATTAACTTGTTACGTGTCCGTGAGTAAGGCCGAGGGTATTTATATATTAAAGATACTACGTACGTGTAATGAGTCGGCTTACTTCTAGACATTCTTGTAGCTATATCGGGTAGCTGTGTGACGTATAATATAAATAAGGAGGTGTTGTTATGCTTATTAAATGTCCTAAGTGTGGGCAAGATAAAGAAGCTCATCCAACAGACACCCACCTTTGTGTAGATTGTGTGCATGCTGAGAATAATCGATTAACTTATTATAGGCAGCATCAAAGCGACTGGATAGCAGAAGCTAAGGAACAGGGGATAGCACCTTGGTTAATGCAACCCGGCGAAACCCAATGGGAGTACACTGTATGGACAGCCTACCGTGATAGCTACCCAGGTAAGAAACCCACTTATAGCGACGTGGCGAAGCAGCTAGGTACTACCTACAATGTAGTTAAGAAGATAGCGCAGCGATGGAGTTTTCCTGTACGTATGCAGCTATGGATGGCTGAATGTGACAGAATTACAATGCTGCAGCGCAAAGAAGAGATTCTTAGCATGAATAAAGCACATATCGACATGGCAACCAAGTTGCGAGAGAAACTCAACGCCGCTATAGATGCTATCGTACCAGAAACACTAAAACCTAGTGAAATAGCGTCGCTCGCTAAATTATCTGCGGATATGGAGCGCAAGGCTAGGATAGACTCTGAGGCCCAAGAGGATATGAGGAGACAATTGCTTGTAGATAACTCCAACCCAGAACTTAAGAAGACACAAACTAAGCAGAGTGACCTCGGCGAGGTGTTGCAGATTCTATTGAAGGCAGGTGCGCTAAAGAACGTTACCACAATTGGTGTCAAAGAGACAACTACAAGAGAAGTAGTAGCCCGTGATGACGAAGGCAACGTAGCTGCTATGATACAAGAGGAGGACGACTGATGGGACGTAACAAAAGGATGTATGGAAGCTTTCCATCTGAGGATATTGACGGTAAGCGCCGCTGCGTGTTCTGTGGTGAACTTAAACCATTGAGTGCTTACCATAAGAATGGCTATAACCCTGATGGTAGTACGGCGTATCGTCAAGATTGCAAGGTGTGCTACAATATAAGGCGCCGTGAGAACAAAGCGAAGAAGACACATTCAGACTTTATTGGAGGGCAGAAGCGCCGCGGCGAAGTCGCGCCAAGCTTATCACACCAAGAGTGGAAAGAGATACTAATTTACTTCGGCGGTGAGTGTGCTTATTGTGGATGCACACCTAAGCGAAGGCAACGACTAACTAAAGATCATTTGCAAGCTATAAGCGCTGGTGGAAAAACCTGCATAGAGAATATAGTGCCGGCGTGTAGCTCGTGTAACAGTTCTAAAGGTGCTGAGGATTTTAAAGAATGGTTTATGAAACAGCCATTCTTTAGCCAAGAGCGTCTGAATCGTATATTCAAATGGCGCACGATAATGCGGCAAGTAGGTGAGGAGGGGTCTATCATTGGAAATTGATTTAAGCAAAGTAGACAAGGCCACGCTCCAAACAATGCTGACGCCCCGATTGACTAAATATATACCGTTTGAACCTACGCCTAAACAAAGTGCGTTCTTACTTATGAACGATTGTAAGGAGATATTATACGGAGGAGCTGCAGGCGGAGGTAAATCGGTTGCGCAGCTAATGGGAGCCTTACAGTTTGTAGATATACCAGGATACTCGGCGATCTTATTTCGTAAGACATATGCCGACCTTGCATTACCTGGTGCGTTAATTGATATGTCAAAACAATGGCTAATGCCGTTTGTAGAAACTAAAGAGGTTAAGTGGTCTGAGAAAGAAAAGCAATATGTGTTTCCATCAGGTGCAACGTTAAACTTTGGTTATCTGGAGTCTGCTAATGATTGTTACAGGTACCAGGGAGCCGAATTCCAGTATATTGGTATGGATGAGGTAACGCATATTGATCCAGCTAACTATAGGTACTTGTTTTCTCGTTTGCGTAAACCAAAGACATTGCAAGTACCATTGCGTTTTAGGGCCACAGCAAACCCTGGCGGAGAGTTTGGAGAGTATTACTATCAGAGATTCTTTGTAGAGGGACCGGAGAAGGGGCGCATATTCATTCCAGCTGGCATAGATGATAACCCATACCTTGATGCTGAAGCGTATAGAGAATCGCTTAATGAGCTTGATCCTGTTGAACGTGAAAGATTACTTAATGGTAACTGGGAGATTAAGTCACAAGGTGACATGTTCAGTAGACATTGGTTTGTAATAGTCCCAGCAACAGACATACCTGAGGAGGCTCGTTCTGTTAGATTTTGGGATATGGCTTCAACAGACCCTTCAAGGCGTAAGGGTAAAAATAAGCGCGAACCTGACTGGACTGTTGGTTTTAAGTTATCGCATTACCAGGGTATTTACTGGATTGAGGACATCGTTAGAGTACAGAAGACACCACAAGGTGTTGAAGAGACTATTAAGATGACTGCTGAAATGGATGGGTATTCTGTCGCCATTAGGATGGAGCAGGAGCCTGGTTCTTCAGGAGCCATAACTATTGACCACTATGCAAGAAATGTACTAGCTGGTTATGACTTCGCTGGTGTAGTATCTACTGGTTCAAAGGTTGAACGTGCTAGAACTGCATCCGCCGCTGCTCAAGCAGGAAGAATACTTGTATCTAACAGGTGTAGAAACATACTAGCATTCTTTGATGAGGCTGATGTATTTCCATATGGTTTAAAGGATGATACAATTGATGGATTGTCAGGTGCATTCAATTATTTTAGAGGATCAAATCTTATGAGGGCCCCGACAGGTATAAAAAAGAGCGGTGGGTCTTATTGGACTAGATTAAGGAGGTATTAAATAAATGGCCAAACTAGTAAACTTTAAACAGTTAGGCTCGACAGGGCTAAGGCGTCATGGCCCCTATATCTATGAAGAATTTTTGCCAGAGCTACGCTGGCCTAGAGCTGGTAAGATATATCAAGAAATGGCTGATAACGACCCTGTTATAGGAGCTATACTGTACTTAGCTGAGATGCTTATTAGGGGGGTTACCTGGGACGTGGCTCCTGCTAGTGACACACCAGAGGATATTGAAGCAGCAAAGTTTCTTAAGAGCTGCATGGATGATATGGAGATGTCTTGGGCTAATGTAATATCAGAAATACTATCCATGTTCACTTATGGCTTCAGCTTCCATGAGATTATTTATAAGGTCAGGCGTGGACCTAATGAGCGCAATCCTAAGTATCGTAGCCAGTATAGTGACGGGCGTATCGGCTGGCGCGCAATGCCTATCAGATCACAGACATCTATGGCTGAGTGGATTTTCAATAAGGACAACGAGTTAGTCGCTTTTGTGCAAGTTGCCGAACCAGACTATAAGCGTGTAATAATTCCTATGTCTAAAGGCTTGCTATTTCGTACGCGGGTCAGTAGAGACAACCCTGAAGGTAAGTCGCTATTACGTAATGCGTATAGACCTTGGTTCTTTAAGAAACATTTTGAAGAAATTGAAGGTATAGGAATCGAGCGTGACTTAGCCGGTTTTCCTGTGCTTACAGCACCAGAGAACTTAGACTTATGGAATGATGAAGACCCACAAATGGTCGCGCTTAGAACCAGAGCTGAGGATCTTGTTTCGTCTATACGTAGAGATAGCGAAGAAGGTATACTCCTTCCTCACGGTTGGAAATTAGAACTACTTACGTCTGGGTCCAGTAGACAGATAGATATTGGCAGTACTATTGATAGGTATGATAATAGGATTGCCATAACACTGCTCTCTGATATTATACTTCTTGGTAATAAAAGCGGTTCTTTTGCTCTTGCTGATACAAAGCAGTCTATGCTAGCTGCAGCCTTGCAAGCACAAGTAACTAACATAGCTGATGTATTTAACTCTAAGGCGGTGCCGCGGTTGTTTAGATTTAATACCTTCAATATTACAAAACTTCCAAAGATAGTTCCTGGTCAAATACAAACGCCTTCGCTGAAGGAAGTTGCACTGCTGATGCGTGCTATGGGCCTTAATATTGCTGGTGACCATAAATTGCAAAGTCATCTTAGACACTTACTTGGTATGCCAGAGTTATCAGAGGAGGATTTTAAGAAGATATACGAATGGCAAGCAACTGTGGCAGAAAAAACAGATACTACCATTGGATATGACACACATGCCAATGATAACCCAAATGATAGACCATTTGAACAAAATGATATGAGATACACCGGAGACGGTGAGATGTAAATAAAGACAATTTATTAAAGGAGGTAAAATATAATGGGCACTACTATAAGTACAGAACAAAATACACGCACATCTGTAAATGTACATAGGGACGATGGTTCATCTTCATATATTACATTTAACGAGAGCGTGTATAAGGAAGAATACTTGCCGTTTGAGATAAGCTTCGAAATCTCTAAGGCAAATGACGAGGGGCTGGTGAGTGGATGGGCTAATGTAACGCTACAACCTGATGGTACTCCGCCACTTGATTGGCAGGGTGATATTATTAGAACAGAAGTACTTGAGAAAGCTGCCATTGATTTTATGCTAGATTATAGAGGCAGCGGTGTAATGCATAAAGGTGGATGCAAAGGTGTCGTTGTAGAGTCTATAGTGTTTACTAAAGACAAGCAAGCTGCTATAGGTATACCAGAAGGTACCATACCTGAAGGGTGGTTTATAACTGTAAAAGTTTTAGACCCGGAAGTGTTCGAACTAGTTAAGAGTAAAGCACTTAAGATGTTCTCTATACAGGGTACTGCTAAACGAATTAAGCTTTAGTGATATACAAGGTAGCCAAATCGCGTATAATATAAATAGGAGGTGAGTTATGGGTGCCTTACTTACTTGAAGACCTGGTGATTACCCGTGTCGACTTAGTTGATGAAGGAGCCAATTCGGCGGCTTTCATAGAACTTTATAAAAGAAAGGAGCGAAGCGACAAGATGGAACTAAAAGACATTATCGCTAAGATGAATCCTGAGCACGCTGCTGTTGTTCAAGCAGAAATAGATAACTTGTCTAGTGAGGTCGCTAAGGCAAAGGAATCTACTGCTGCGTTAACAATTGAGCGAGATAGTGCAAAGGAAGCTTTGGAAAAAGCGATGGGAGACCTTAAAACAGCAAATGAAGAATTAGCAAAAGTTAAAGCAGAACTTGAGGCGCTGAAGGCCAATGATGCAGCCTCTAACGAAGAGGACATTATCAAGACTATGCCTGAAGAAGTCCGTGCATTGTATCTTAAAATGAAAGCCCAAAAAGAAGCTGCTGAAGAAGCAATCCGTAAAGCCAAAGAGGCTGAGGCACAGGCTACAGCAATTGCTAAAGCAGCAGAACTGAAGGCTATTCCTATTGAGCAAGACAAGCTTGTAGGAATCCTTAAGGGAGCTTCTCCGGAATTGCTCGAAGTACTTACAGCTATCAATAGTGCTATTGAAAGTACTGTGTTAGGCGAAGTAGGTAAGAGATCTCCGGGACAAGCATCTTCAAGCAGTGAAGAAGCTTGGGCAAAAATTGAAGCTAAGGCGGCTGAGATTGCCAAAGCAAAAGGTATTTCGAAGGCTAAGGCCATCTCTCAGGCAGTAGATGAAAATCCTGACCTGTACAAAGAGTACTTACAAGGAGGTGCTAATTAATGAATAAGGCATATGAAATTCCAAACTTAAGGTTTAGTTTGCCGGCTGGTGCAAACATACCCCGTAGGCGCTTTGTTGGCGTAAATTCTTCAGGTGAAGGCGTTATTGCCACCGCGGCTAGTTCGGCCATTGGTGTGTCTATGAATGAAGCTGCAGCAGGTGAGGTTCTAGAAATTGCAGATGGTATAGTTATGGTTGAAGCTGGCGGAGCTATTACTGCTGGATCTAGTATTGAGGTTGGTACTGACGGTAAAGCTGTTACTGCATCCACCGGCGTGGTAGTTGGTACAGCACTTACTAATGCTGCCAGCGCAAATTTGTTTGTTACCGTTAAACTACTGTAAGGAAGGGAGTGTTGATAAATGCCTAAAATGCAAGATGCTCACATTGATAGAGCGTTAACAAATATGTCAGTTGCATATATGCAGGACGCTAGCAACTATATTGCTGACAAAGTTTTTCCCATTATACCTGTTAAGCGTCAGGCTGATCTCTACTACATTTATAACGCTGGGGACTTTTTGAGAGATGAAGCCAAAGTTAGAGGAGCTATTTCGGAATCTGTTGGCAGTGATTACGATCTTGCTTCAGATACTTACTACTGCAAGAAATACGCTTTCCATAAGGATGTTTCTCCAGAGGAGCGCGTGAATTATGATGAACCACTTGATGCAGATAAGGACGCACAGATTTTCGTGTCCCAGAAGATGCTTATTCGTAGGGAAGTGGAATGGGCCTCTAAGTTCTTTAAAGCTGGTGTATGGAGTAATGAGATTGAAGGTGATTCAGCAGCCAGTGCAGGTAAGACTATCTATTGGAACCTGGACACCTCTAATCCCATCCAGGATATAACGAATGAATCAGTCAAGATGGCAGCTCGTACAGGTTACAGACCTAACACTTTGGTTCTGTCTCCCTACGTATTCAATGCACTAAAGAATCACTTTGATGTTCTTGACAGAGTTAGGTATACCGAAACTGGTATTGTTACAACGTCCTTGCTCGCGTCGCTGTTCGAAGTTGAAAACGTGTATGTAGCTTGGGCAGTAGTTAATAACAGCGCTAAAGGTACTGCTGATAATATTGATTTCATCATGGGCAAGAATGCGTTGCTTTGTTACAGTAACCCTAACCCTAGCCTGAGAACGCCTTCAGCCGGCTATATCTTTTCTTGGACTGGTTTAGAGGGTGCTGGAGCTTACGGTAACCGTATCGTTAGAATTCCTATGAATCTGCTCGGTCTGGGTGTAGAACGCATCGAGGGTGAAATCGCTTTTGATGCTAAGAAAGTTAGCGATGACCTTGGTGTGTTCTTTAAGGACATCGTAGAGTAATGTTTGTAGTTAGGCGCTCTTTTAGGGGACCACGAGGACCTATAACTGCTGGCTCTATTGTTGAGCCAGCAGATATAAGGAACTTTAGGTACCGATTACAAGAAAAGCATATCATAGAAGTTACCGAGCAGAACTTCAATAGCTATCGTGCATTTTTTAAACAGCGTTTTGGAGTAGACATTGGTGCAGCAAAGGAACTTGAAGAACGTAAAAAGATGCTTGCTTCAAAATGTGCTAAACTAAAGATAGAACTGCCCGAGGACCCAACTATTGAGCAGCTTGAACAAGCAATAATTGACGCTGAGGCAAAAGCTGAAGCAAAAGCTGAGGCAAAAGCTGAGGCAAAAGCTGAGGCAAAGGTTGCTGCAGAGGTAAAAGTTGCAAAAGTTACTGCTAAATAGGAGGTGATAAGATGTCTTGGAGTTATTCTGGAAATCCAGCTAGTAGTGAACTAGATGAGCTCCGATTTATTATTGGAGATACAAATATGTCTGAACCTATTATGCAGGATGAAGAACTTGAGTATCTTATCACCAAGTATGGATCTAATAGAAATTTGTTGATGTACCAAGCTTTTACACGTGCAGCAACTTTATTTGCTAGAGATATTAAACGTAGCTTAGGTCCACAATCTGAAGATCCCACTGAAAGACTAAAGTATTTCAGGGACCAAGCTAATTTATATAAGGCTAAGCTTGCAATTGCTGGCATATCAGTACCAGTATATAATTATCCCAAGGTATTTCATAAAGGTATGCATAGCAATCCACCTTGGTCAGCAGGCGGTGTTAGGAATGTTTAAGAGCTTAAAACCTTGGTTGAATTTACCGTTTGTTTTTAGGCCTTGCATTGGCCGTAGCGGTACTGGTGCTAAACAGTTTGCGGCTAATGAATCTGGTTTATGCTATGCGGAAGGTTCTGTGAAAGTTGTGAAAGATGCTCAAGGAAAAGAAGTAGTATCTACAATGCAACTGTACGTCGATGGTAACTCTCCTATTAAAGAACTCGACAATGTAGTGTTCGAGGGACGTGAGTCAGAGATTAAAGCTATCGGCTACTTTTATAGGAACGGGCGTGTAGATATGAAGGTGGTGTATCTCTAATGCGTGGCTTTGCAGAATTTTCATTTAATAAACAGGATATAGATGCATTTACTGCTAGGTGCGAATTTGCTATAAGGAACATTGGCAGAGGTACTAAGAAAGCTACTATAGCTGCAGCTGAAGAGATAATGGACGAAAGTAAGCGTCAAGTACCTAAATTGACTGAAACATTACTATCTAGTGCTTTTTATGAAGTAACACGTAGAACAGATACAGCCGCTACAACTTGGGCCTATGAAGCACTATTAGGGTATGGCGGTAATGGAGACCCTATAAATCCTGTTACTGGTAAGCCAGCGTCATCTTACATGGTGGCAGTGCATGAGGATTTAGATGCGTTTCATTTTGTAGGTAAAGCTAAGTTCCTAGAGGACCCAGTAAGAGAATACGCTGATAAGAACTTTAAAAGAACTGTATTTAAATATGCAAAGGAATCGCTAGCAGGCATGAGTGACTAGAAAGGGGGCTGCTAATGAATAAGCCATTGTTACTTGACATTGTATCATTTCTTATAGCTAAGCAAATTGTTACAGAAGATGGTACAGATGTATTTCGTGACTTTACTCCAGAAGCACCCGATTCTCTAGTAGCTCTGCATGAGTATAGCGGTAGCCCTGCATCTTTATATGACCCTGCAGTTCATCGGTCTGTACAGATACTTGTAAGGGACCTTGACGCCGACATGGCGAGGCAAAAAGCTGTTAATATTTTTAAAGCATTTCAGGAAGAACAGGATGATGACGGTAGAGTAGATTTAACTCCAACCCGTTGGGGTCAGGTATACCTGCGTCAGCCTCCGTTCTTAATGAAACGCGATGAAAATAACCGAGTCTACTATGCCTTTAATATAGGCATAACAACTACTATTGAATAGGAGGAATTAAACCATGGCAATGAGAATAGGTTGTGACAATCTTGTGTATGCAAAGATGATTACAGAAGATACTGCTACAACAGCTCCAGTGTATGATGACGTAGTATCTGCACCTGGTGTAATGCATATTAACATCAATCCTAACGCTTCATTAGCGACAGCATTCTATGATGATGGCCCTGGTGAATCAGCTTCTACATTAGGTAATATAGAAGTTGAAATTCAAAAGAACGCCCTGACGTCTCAGAACAAAGCTGACTTACTTGGGCACACAATTGACGCTAATGGTGGTGTAGTATATGGTGATAATGATACGCCACCTTGGGTTGCAATTGGCTTTAGAACATTAAAGTCTAATGGTAAGTACCGGTATGTATGGCTGTACAAAGGCCGTTTCTCTGATCCTGAGGACAATAATGAGACTAAGGCTGATAGCATCAATTTTCAGTCTGACACAATAAGAGGTCAGTTCGTAAAACTTAACTACCCTGTGGAAGTTGCACCTGGTGTTGCTAAGAGAGTTTGGAAGTACGAAATTGATGCAGACAACCCTGATGCTAACGAGGTTACAATGAGTACCTGGTTTGATGATGTTAAAATGCCATCAGCTACAGAAGATACTGGAGAGTAACAAAAATAAATCCGTTGAAGGGGTGAAATCTTAATGTCTAACTTGGCAGATGTAAAGAGCAAGACAGTTAAGATTACCTTAAATGACGGCGTTGAGCGTACGATTAAATTTACGCTCAATGCTTTGGCTGAACTGGAAGACAAATTTGGTTCAGTTCAAGCTGCTTTCGATAAGTTGGAAAAAGAAAACAGCATGAAAGCACTAAGAGCCATTTTGTGGGCAGGCTTCTTACATGAGAGCCCTAACCTTACAGAGCAGGAAGTCGGTAATCTAATTGATATTGCTTATATGGCAGAACTTGTAGAATCACTCGGAGTAGCTTTTGAAGGCGACATGCCGCAGGATCAAACCTCTGTGGAGGGACATGAGGTCCCAAACGCCTAAATCCCGATGATAGCAATGGGGCCGATCCCTTCAAAAGTGATGGTTGGGATTGGCCTTACATTCTATACATCGGGAGAGTATGGCTACGGTATACTGAAAAAGAATTATGGCAGCTAACACCTAGGCAATTCAAAGCACAGCTAGATGTGCATGTTGATATACAGCGTAGACTAAATGACGTAAAAACACAAAGGGTACAAACAGGCTATATAGATCAACTTAAAGGATGGTGATACCTTGGCAAACTTTGCAAATCTAACAGCACAACTAAATCTTAATATACAGAACTTTGCACGAAATATACGTAAGGCATCTATCTTAGCTAGCAAGTTTGCTTCTGATCTACAGGGTAAAATAAATACTGGTATGGTGGAACCTGCAAAGAAATCAAAGTTTGAGTTCAAGGATGTATCACGTATAGTCCAAGGTATCATAGTATCTAAGATATTCTATAGTAGTCTTAATGCTATTAGAAGAGCTACAAATGCAGTATGGGAATTTTCAAAAGAGTTAGAGTATGCCAAGATGGTATACTCAAACCTATTTGGTGACACTGAGCTAGCTCAAGAGTTTATAAATGTTCTTAAAGATTTTGCTGCAGTTACACCATTCTCTTTTAAGCAGTCTGAAGAAGCGGCGAAGAGACTGCTTGCATATGGTTTTGAGTATAAAAACATCATGTTTATGATGCAAGGTGTACTATCAGCAGCTACCGTTCAAGGTACTGATGCCGTTATAGGACCTATCTCTAGGGCCTTTGGTCAGATATACACCAAGGGCAGGTTAATGAATGAAGAGATGCGCCAGCTTGCTGAAGCCGGTATACCTGCATATGAAATATTGCAGGAGAAACTAAATCTAACCGCTGAAGAGCTTAGGAATCTAGGCAAAACGGCGATTCCTGCTCATATAGCTCTTAACGCACTTGTTGAAGGTATCAATGAGAGATTTGGAACTACTTTGAAGTTTGCATCTACCACTACTCAGGGTATTATAAGCAACATTGTAGATAACTCTACAATGTTGTTTGCTGGCATATTTGAGCCTTTTACAGAGTATTTAAGGGGTGTTCTAGGACATTTAGGCGAGTTTATAAACGAGCTTAGAAGCATTTACGAGCTGAAAGGTCTTGGTGGTGTGTTCGAGAAACTAATACCACCAGCATTACAGCAAGATATAAAAGTGTTTATAGCTAATCTCAAGGTTTTATGGGATATTATAAAGAGTACCTTAGTGTCAGCCTTTAAGATTCTTGGTAGTTTGCGTAAAGGGTTACTGCGTGCGTTTAATGCCTTGGCTCCTGCTATACATACAGTTATTGGTACATTAGCTGGCTTATTAAAAGTTATCACTAGTAATGAAAAACTAATGAAGGGCTTGACCACTGCAATATTGGCCGCGGCGGCTGCATGGGCTATATACAAGCTTAAAGCGGTTGCATCAAGTATAACTATTGTAATAATTAAAGGAATAGTTGGCGCAATAAATGTTTTAGTGACTGCCATGAACTTTGTGGTGCATCATCCTTTATGGGCTTTATTAGCTTTGGGTGTCGGTATTTTTATAGCACTGACTGGTGCTAGTGATAAGTTTAGAGATTCTATAAATAAGCTGGTTGGTGGATTCACTAAGCTTGGTGGCATAGATCCAAATAAACTGCTATTGCCTGAGTCTAAGTCTAGAGCTAGTGACCTAGATAAATTCAATAAAGCTCTTGATGGCACTAGCAAAGGAATGGATGATCTAGCAAGCGCCACAGGTAAAGCAACTAAAGCTGCTAAAAGTCTTCTTGGATTTGATGAGGTATTCTCGCTGAAGAGCCCTGACGAAGGAAATGCTGCTGATCAATGGGAAGATTTTATGGACATCTTCGATGATGCTAGTTTAGACCTATCTGATATGCAGATTGAGTTTCCTGATGTTAATGAAGTAGCCTCTGAATTTGTAGACAATCTTATAGAAGCGTTTGGCGGTAAAGATAAATTACTTGGTGCTGGCATAGGAGGCCTACTTGGTGCTGCTATTGGGACCATATTTGGTAATACGACGATTGGAGCGTTAATAGGTGCTTTAGCAGGTTGGTTCTGGGATGATCTAGCTGAGCAGCTAGGCCTTACAGATGTGGGTACTGTTGCTTTACCAATATCAACTGTTCTAGGAGCTGCTATAGGCTTCATTGCTGGAGGCCCATTGGGTGCAGTAATTGGAACAGCAATAGGTGTGCTAGTTGGTTGGATAATAGACAGTATCTCAAGGGGCCTAGAAGAAGGTGACTGGAGTAAGGTAGGGCTTCCCATTGGTATAGGCCTTGGTGCTGCTATAGGCTTCGTTGCTGGAGGCCCTTTAGGAGCATTAGTTGGAACAGTAATAGGTGCGCTAGTTGGTTGGATAATAGACAGTATCTCAAGGGGCCTAGAAGAAGGTGACTGGAGTAAGGTAGGGCTTCCCATTGGTATAGGCCTTGGTGCTGCTATAGGCTTCGTTGCTGGAGGCCCTATAGGAGCAATAGTTGGAACAGCAATAGGTGCTTTAATTGGATGGATAACTGATATGTTTATAGAAGGTTTTTCTACAGGTAACTGGGATGTATCCGGTATAGCATTAAGCTTAGGTACTGGGCTAGGTGCCGCAATAGGTATGATATTTGGTGGACCGGTCGGTGCACTTGTTGGAGCAGCCGTTGGGGCCTTAATAGGTTGGATAGTAGGGCTTATATCAGACAACTGGGGCGCTATAACTGATTGGGTTAATCAAGCTGTAGCTGATATTGGGGAGTTCTTTAGAAATATTGGTCAGTCCCTTAAGAACTGGCTTTCTGATCTCTGGAAAAATGTATTTGGTAAGTTCTTTGACTGGGTAGATAGTGCTATAGGTAAACTTAAAAATTTCTTTGGTCTTAGTAGCAAAGCTAAGAATACTGACATATCATATGCTACCACGAATGTGCCAATTGGTACGGTAACTAAAGGACATAAAGTTGGTGGTATATTCAACAGAGAACACATAGCTAGGTTTGCTGAAGGAAACAAAGCTGAAGCAATTATACCCTTGGAAAATGAAGCGGCCATGAAGCCATTTGTAGATGCAGTATCTAATGGGCTTACATCAGCTTTAATGCCTCTCATAGCTAACATATCGGTAGGACAGCAGTCTCAACTTCAACCGCTATATGTTGGTACGTTGATTGCTGATGAGAGAGGGCTAAAAGAACTAAGCCGTAAGATGGAGGTAATACAGCTAGAAGAAAAAGCAAGGAGGGGATAAAAATGGCAAACTTCACTGTTAATGGTATAGCAATTAAAAACCCTTCTAGTTTTAAGATTGAGCGGTTCAATGTTACCAACATGGAGCGTCTAGCAGACGCTACTATGGTTGGTGATTTAATTGCCAAGAAGCGTAAGTTCTACTTTACGTACGATGCAATTAGCGGCGAGGATTTAGACACTATTCTTGAGGCTATTTGGGACTCAACGTCTTTGTTCTTCCCTCTAGAGTATCTAGAAAATGGTGTCCCTAAAACTGCTACAGTATATGTAGGTTCTATACCAACAGAATTGCATAGAGCTGGTAGAACTACTAATTGGGTATGGAAAAATGTTACCTTCAATCTGATAGAAAAGTAAGGAGGTGAAGTAATGCCACGAGTCGCAACAGATGCAGATTTTAATAACGATAGCAGATATCTTGATGTAAGACTTGATATTTACTTCACCTCTACTCCTTTAAGCGTCTCAAAATCAGACTACTTAATAGACGCTGACTGGCTTGAAGAAGGCTCTGCAGAATCATCCAATCCTTTCGGAGCAATTTCTTCTAACGAGCTCTCTTTCAGGCTTTTCAATGATAACGGTATGTTTAGCCCGACTAATGTGTCAAGCCCTTACTTTGGCAAAATAAGAGCTGGAATACCTGTTGAGTTGTTTATTAAACCAATCTATGACGATGAAGAAGTAGAATGGGTACAGCTGGGTAAATATTACGTTACCGGTTGGGATGCGCAGGTTACAGGTACTTATGTGGACGTTGTGGCGCATGATGCGTGGTACAATATATTTAATAGTCCTATGCCTAATTATCCTATTACACGTAACACCACTTATTACGATTTTATGACAGACTTTTTCAACTTACTTGGAACAAATGTTATTGTTGATGAGTCTCTTGTAGGTAAAGTACCTTTCGCATTTGTGAGTGGTACTATAAAAGACTTTTTACAGGAATTAAGCGCAGCGGCGCTTGGTTACGTAACAAGTACCAAGAACGGAACACCTATCATAGGCGCTTTTACAAGCGCTAAACCTGTTAGGGCTACTTTAACAGATGCTGATCAAATTAAAACTGTTTCTGTAAAGCAGTCTATTATAAAAGCTTATGACGGAGTAGAGTTGACGTACAGTATTCCGCAGATTTCAGCAGTAACTAAGCTAGTAGAACTAAACGGCTTAACACTGACACAAGGCATAAATGAGATAACTAATGTAGCATTTAGTGCGGGGCCTCTTTGGCAAGTATCTATGGTTGATATTAAATCTGACAGCGATGTAGTTGCACTTAAATACTTCAAAGCAACACAATGGTTAATATCGCTGCTTTTAGAATGTACAATTGAAGCCGCTACTGCAGACCTCAAAGTTTATGGAAAGACTATAGAGTCAACAGAATTTACTTTATCTGACGATGCGGCAAAGCAATTAAGTATTTCAAATAAATACATCCAATCAACTGAATATGCGGAGTACTATAAGAGTATCCTAAACGCTTTCGTAAATAATGACGCACCGCTGCTATCGTTGTCAATACGCGGCAACCCATTGCTGAACATTGGAGACAAGGTAGTAGTTTCTAGTGCGAAGTATAATTTGAACTACACAGGTATCATACAAAGAATGAACTACAAATACGCGGGCGGTTTGACGTGCGATATGACGTTGCTGAACGCAGAAATATTGAAGGGGGTGGGTGTATGATATATGGTTCTAACATCCTATCCTCAGTAGCGGCTGATTGGCAGGTAACGAATGGCACTGTTACAACAGATTCTATAACGCTTGAGGCTGATGGGTATGCTGTTCAAAATATAGATTTAGCAGTATTACAATCTATACCTGAATACATGTTGTTGTCCGTAGTAGCAACGACTTATGCTGACCCGTATGCTATGGGTCTTATAGCGGAACTTAAAGTATTGTCTGAGACAGGTGTAACGCATGTCTACACCATTCCTATAGTTGACACAGGTAATGGCGTATGCTCAGTAGAGTTTCCAACCGAAGCTCTAGACCACGCGTCTTTAACCTTTACATTTAAGGCAACTGCTCCAGTGGTTATATCTGACTACGCTCTGTTTCCTCCTAAATTAGCTGATGTTGACTTAACAGAGGTGCTAGACAGATTGCCTAGACTACTGTCTGACTATAATCAGACAGCCATAGAGGTTACGCAAGAAGAAGACATAGTAGCTTTGATTTCAGCGTATGTCACAGAGACTACTGAACTCACAGGTAAATTCACACTTTCTTACGTCGCCTCGGAGCCAACGGAACTAATCATAAGAATTAAAGATAATGGAATATCAGAGCTATATACGCCTATGTATTTCCATGTGAACGCAGGACGTGGAACAATTGGAATACCGCATGCATATTTGATTAAGCAGCAAGGTTACCATAACTTTACTGTTACTGCTCAGGTTGTTAGTGGTTCAATTAAGATAGATCCAAGAAGAGTAATGTATGTCATAGACGGCGGTCGTATTGCATATAACGTAATGGACATTGGGTCTATAGTATATGATGTAACTGTTCGCAAGTTAGAATCGGAGTCTCAGATATCTTTTATTTATGCCGCTTGCATAGATGATGGTATTTGTGTTATTAAGAAAAGCGAATACACAGAACTACCTGGCTCTGCCTGGATTGCTGAAGCTACCATCGGAGAAGCAATAGATGTAGCAATAGAATTTGACGGGTATTGGAATACTACTCAGTATCCCTTTACGTTTAATACGGATGAAGACCCTTGGGTAGGATGGGTAACTCCGACAGGTTCTCTTAATGTTAGACGTTTGTATGCACAAGAGGACCCGCTGATTCTAGCTACAGATGTAAGTAAGGTAGCTATTGTGCGTGGTTGGAAAAATACTGTAGATATTGGGCAAGACCATGGTCTGATAGTATTATACATTAAGAACGGGGTACCTTACTACAGAACTTATGCCGAACAAACAACTGGTAGTATGGCTTGGGAAGCTGAAAGACCCTTAGCAATTTTTTCCGGTACAGCAGCAGATATAAATGGCTTCAGAACTAATGACTATAGAGTTGGTATAAATATCCTAGATAGTACTGGTACAACGCATTCTTTTATAACGCATAGGAACTGGGGCGGTATGGCATCACCAGCAGAACGTATTGCTACAAGTATCACGGATGTTACGTTTGAAGTAACACAGATAACGTACCATGACACGTATAGTGATGAGCACATAGAAACAGGAATTACTGATGTATGGTTTAATGTAGCGGAACCAATATATCCGGAAGTTTTAAGTATCCACAATGATGACGAGTATACGATAAGAATAAAGTTTAGCCACCCCATAGACTATGATTTGTCAACAGTGGGTCAAGCGTTCTCAGTTAAAGATTCGTTGAATACGTCGTTTAATATCGTGAGTACGTCCGCTGGTGTTGATAATAGTGAGTTGGTCTTAACGCTAGTTAACTTTAATGGTGCGTCTGGTAATATGTTTGTGACTTATGACAGAACTGTAGTGGAACTGGACTGTTTAAACCAAGGCAGTCGATTCGCTATAGATAGTTTTACGTATGAGTTCACACCAGACTTGACACCGCCAATGGGGTTTGCTGAAGAGAATCTTAACGTAGCAGTAATGGATATAGTATTTGATGTTACGCAAGTGTACTACAGTAATGCATATAATGGTGGAGAGAACCTTGAAGCAAGTATAATAGATATTAGTTTTGTAGTAACTAAAGTTGGAAGCAACCCATTGTAAGGAGGAATAATGTATGGAAAAGTTTTATAGTAACCAAAGCATAGGAGGTGGAAGGTAATGGAAATAAAGCAAAATGTAAATATTCATAATAGGTTTGATGTGCACGTAGACAACATCGAAACAGGAGAGCACCGAGAATTTGTTGGGTATAACATTATCCTTGACCAGATGTGGACGAGGTTGTGTGGTGGTAGCAGTTATTTTTCTAATATTCATTTTGGTACGGGGACTGGAACGCCAACGCCGGAGAGAACTAGCTTGTTTAGTCATTTAGGAACGAAGTCAGCAGTGACAGAAGAGACCATTAAAGCCCTTCCAGTATCGAGCTGGAAACGAAAAATTGTTCTGAACCCAGAAGAGTACGTAGGGCGGACGATTACTGAGGTTGGAATTGCATACGGTTCATCGGCTAGCAACCTAGTCACTCATGCAATGTTAAAAGATTCTGAAGGCAACCCTATTTCAATTACGAAGACGAGCA
>ERZ773359.3131-NODE-3131-length-19554-cov-3.851069_pt1 | contig 19554 bp, 17 predicted proteins | sample MGYA00374955_ERZ773359 | MGnify/ENA primary metagenome ERZ773359 (study PRJEB29098, sample SAMN04486028) | biogas fermenter metagenome | study: EMG produced TPA metagenomics assembly of the Biogas fermentation microbial communities from Germany - Plant 4 DNA1...
GGGGAGGTATCAAGAAACTATAAAGAAGGCGATGGGTTCCTACCCCGATGATCCCGGCGGTTAACTCCGTCACCGGCTTGTACCGGGTTTGCATTAGCTCATGGAAAAGATAGGGAGGAATTGTCAGCAATGCGGAGGAAAATACGTGGTGGGTAGCTTAAGCGGTGAGTAAAACCTAGAGTTATGGAAGGGGAGACTCCATGTCTGAGTTTAAGCCGGATTACAACAACATCGTAATGGCAGCCTGGAACCAAACCCCAGCCCGCCTTCCGCTGTATGAGCATATCATTTCGGAGAATGTGATGGAGGAAATACTAAATCGGTCCTTTGCCGAGCTGTATGAAGGTGATGAAAGAGACCGCCTCGAGTTCTTTCGGAGCTACACGGAATTCTTCCTGAGGATGGGCTATGATACTGTGAGCTTCGAGCGCTGCATTGGGCCGGCAATGCCGGGAAGCGGCGCACTGGGGGAGCACAAGCCGGGTGTTATTGCGACCAGGGAAGATTTTGATAGGTATCCGTGGGACAACATCCCAGACTGGTATTTTGAAAAATACGGCCGGGATTTTGAGCTGCTTCGGGAAACCATGCCACCGGGCATGAAGGCCATAGGCGGTCCCGGAAATGGAGTCTTTGAGCTGGTGCAGGATGTGGTCGGTTTTGAGAAGCTTTGTTACATAAGGGTAGATGATCCCGACTTATATGCCGACCTCTTTTCTAAGGTGGCCGATGTGATGGTGGCCATCTGGGATCGGTTCATGCGGCAGTATGGTGATGTCTACGCCGTCTGCCGTTTCGGCGACGATTTGGGCTTTCGCACATCAACCCTTCTTCCCCCCGATGATATCCGCACCCACATACTTCCCCAGTATAAGCGGATAGTGTCCCTCGTGCATTCCCACGGCAAGCCTTTCCTTCTTCACTGCTGCGGCAATATTTTCGAGATTATGGATGATATTATCATCGTGGCTGGCATTGACGCCAAGCATTCCAATGAAGATGCTATCGCGCCCTTTAAGGTATGGCTGGAGCGCTATGGTGAGAGAATCGGCAACTTCGGCGGAGTCGATATGGATGTGATCTGTCAGTATGATGAAGAGTCGATCAGGGATTATGTAAATGATATCCTTGGATACGCTGCCCACGGCTGGGGAGGAGTAGCTATCGGTACCGGCAACTCTATCCCGGACTATGTGCCGGCTGCCGGCTATCTGGCCATGATCGAGACTGTCAGGAAGTTTCGAGGTGAATGAGCGCTGAATGAATGGATGCAGCGCTATCCAGTACGGGGTGTGGTCTAGTGAACATAGTGTTTGACATCGGCAATGTCTTGCTCGCCTTTCGCCCTCCGGAGTATCTCAGGGGCTTAGGTTTTGGAGAAAAAGAGGTGGAGCTGTACAACGGCATCGTCTTCGGAAGCAGTCAGTGGGTAGATCTGGATCGGGGAGTCATCGATGAGCGGGAAGCGGTGGCTCAGCTCAGCGCCGCCTATCCGGATCACGCCCGGGGGATCCGGCAGGTGTTTGCCGGCTGGTATGACATGTTCACTCCCCTAAGAGGCATTGAGCTCTTGCGGGAGCTGAAGGCGGCCGGCTACCCGGTGTATGCTCTCTCTAATTTCCATAGAGAAGCTTTCGCCCATGTAAGAAGCAAGCATGACTGGTTCGGCCTGTTTGACGGCATGGTCATTTCCTATGAAGTGCATGCCGTCAAGCCAGAGCCTGAGATATACCGGGAACTGATTGACCGGTACCGGATTGACCCCCGGGAAAGCGTATTTATTGATGATGTTAAGGAAAACGTGGACGGGGCCCGGCCCTTTGGCTTTCATACGATTCACCATACTTCCTTCGTGGAGACTGTGAGAGAGTTGAGGAGATGGATAGGGAGCCGTCGAGAACCGGCTGGTAGGTGATTGGATAGGAGTATTGCAGTCTGCAATGGACTTAGCTAGTTATGCGAGATCAACTCGATAGAGTGGGTTTGAGCGATCTGTAGATGAATGCGGTGAGACGGTTCGACTGAGCGCTTGCCAGGAGCAATGCACAGGTTCCTTCGCAAGATTCTGAGAGGGGGCAGCGCTAGCATTGATTTGCCAGCGCTGCCTTAATTGATGTTTGAAGGGGTAAATGCGGCATCCTTGTCTCAGGGTGTTGCGCTCCTAGCTTAAAGGTGCCTCGACGATCAAGAAAAGAGTTGTCTCATAGGCGCCTTCCTTCAGGTTCTCGATTTCACCCGCCTGGCCAGCTTTAGCCTCAATGTCGAAGTATAAGTCGTATCTGTTGGGTCCTTCCAGATTTCCGCTATTTTGGGTTTGCTCACCAGGTGTGCTACACGTCATCTTAGATATAACCGTCACTGGGTCGCCACTTGTCTTACGATAGACCCGCGCCTCAAGTGGGAAGTAATACTCTCCGCTGGAGTCGGACAACATGAACGGCCCATCAATTATGGCTGTTATAAGTATGTTACCGTTAGTCGCAATAGTAAACGGCACCTTACCATCGGGAGAGCTGTATTTGCTTCCTTTCAGTTTGAGTTCTGCTATATTATATGTTGGGTCGTCCAATCCATCGATTTGCGCGTACAATGGGTTCGTTACTTGAGCCGTGAAATGAGCTTGATCAAGTGGGTTTGCGTGGACCAGAAGGCTAAACCTCCTTGTTGGCCTGTTGACCATCGAATTTGAGTTCATCGTAACGCTAGGCTATCAAACTAGGCTCAAGCGAATCTAAAACAATAATGAAAACCTCAAAACTTCTCTTGGGTAATGTGTATATGTCATTAAGAGATCCCTGTTTGGAACGCACTCTCTCAGACTTATCCCGGATGTAAGAGGTTGGGGTTCTCCGCACTCATCGCTTGGCATCGTTCGGAAAGATACTGTAAAGTGTTTTTCATCATGCAACTTGAACGGCTGTCGAGCTCACCAATGACCGAATTGCCAGAAAAACCTCTCCGTGGACTGCTGCAGAAGATCTCAATTTTGAGGCCGCCTAAGGGGCTTTCGCGTGATGAGGTATCGAGCGTACAGCTTGTCTTTGGCATCGGCTATGTCAGGCTCTCGTTGTCCTTGCAGGAGAGACCTCTCAGTCGATATTGTCAGAAGTGCCTTTTTTTGCCCGCAGACTGAGTTAGTCCATTCCCCAGGGATGGCCCCGGGTCTTACGTCTCCGTGAACATAGGCTGAATTATGGACGGGAGCAGGAAAGGCGGCGCAGAAAGAAAAAACAGTGCACGATCAGGCAGGAAGTCAGTCTTACATGGAGAAAAGAGAAAACGAGATAGTTGCTTTTGTTCTGATATGGCAAAATGTAATCGATACCATTGACTATCCGGGTGTGTCAGACATGACGAAGAGGCGGATTACGATAAGAGACGTGGCTAAGAGAGCAGGAGTCTCCACTGCTACCGTGTCCCGTGTGCTCAATAAATCTAAGAAGGTACATTTCAGAACAAGGCGGCTGGTGGAGGATGCCTGTGAGGAGCTGGGCTTTTACCGAGATCCCATTGCCGCTGCCCTGAGAACCGGCAAGAGCAATACAGTGCACCTTTTGATCGAGCGGTTTGACGGCAACTTCATCCCCGATATCCTGGTTGGCATCGAAGGCAAGGCAGATCGGGAAGGCTATCGGCTGGTGGTGAGTAAGCTGGATGCTGCGGTGAGCGGCATCTGGGAGCCATCTAACCAGTACATAGACGGGATTATCGTCATCTCTGACAGTGTCCATACTCTCAACCTCAGTGAAGTAGCAGGCCGAGATAACATACCCCTTATCTGTGTCTATAGCTACAGCCAGAATCCTAGATATCCCTCCGTACTGCCCGATGACTACCAGGGAGCCTATCTGGCAGTGCAGCATCTAGCAGATAGCGGCTGCAAGGCTGTGGGATTTATCAGCGGGCCCAGCGACTGGCCGGCTTCTCAAGATCGGTTGCGGGCATACAAACAGGCGGTTAAGGATTTTGCCCTGAGAGATGATCCGGACCTAATCGAAGTGGGTGATTGGTCTACCGAGAGCGGCTATCGGGCTTGCCAAAGCCTCCTTCGAAAGGCGGCGTTTGACGGCCTCTTTGCCGGTAATGACCCGATGGCCATGGGAGCTATCTATGCATTCAAAGAGCACGGCCTGGAAGTGCCCCGGGATGTGGCTGTGGTCGGTTTTGACGATGCTGTCTTCTGCCGATACGTAAGGCCTACCTTAAGCAGTATTGCCATGCCCCTCAAAGAACTGGGAGAAGTGGCCATGGACAATTTGATTTCCATGATCAGAAACAACGGCCAGCTGAAGCATGATGAACACATGATCAAACTCCCTTGTGTACTAAGAGAAAGGGATTCAACTAAAGTGAGCTGAGAATACCGCAGGGCAGAAAGGAGAACCGGATATGTCAGCAGCAACCAATGGCAAATTGTCACCAGTTTCAGTAGCACAAGTGGTGATTGACGATAGCTTTTGGTCTCCCAGGATAGAGACCAATCGGACGCAGACGATACCCCATGAGTACACACAGTGCAAAGAGACCGGCCGGATTGATGCGTTTGACTTGACCTGGAAGCCGGGAGATGAACCGGTGCCCCACTATTTTTGGGATTCCGATGTCGCCAAATGGATCGAAGCCGCCAGCTACTCCCTGGCTGCGCATCCAGACCCGGACCTTGATCAGCTCTTGGACGAAGTCATTGAAAAGATAGCAGGGGCGCAGCAGCCCGATGGCTACTTGAATGTGTACTTCACCGTTGTGGAGCCGGAGAAGCGGTGGAAGAACCTGGGCATGTGGCATGAGCTTTACTGTGCAGGCCACTTGATGGAAGCTGCGGTAGCGCACTACGAAGCCACTGGCAAGCGCCGCCTGCTCGATGTGATGTGCCGCTATGCTGACTACATAGCCTCGGTATTTGGGCCTAATCCTGGACAGAGATATGGTGCTCCCGGACACGAAGAGATTGAGCTGGCCTTAGTTAAGCTCTACAGGGCGACAGGGAACGAACGGTATCTAGAACTCAGCAAGTTCTTCATCGATCAACGAGGCCAGAAGCCCTCGGTATTTCAAAGGGAGCTGGAGCACCTTTCAGAGGAGGATGCCCGGATTAACCGGCACTTTTTCGAAAAGAACGGGTTTGACACCAGCTACTGTCAAGATCATCTCCCGGTGCGGGAGCAGAGCGACCCGGTTGGCCATGCAGTGCGGGCCATGTATCTGTACTGCGGTATGGCGGATATAGCGGTGGAAACCGGCGATGAAGAGCTGCTCCGTGCCTGCCGCCGGCTGTGGGACAATGTCTGCAGCAAGAAGATGTATGTTACCGGCGGGGTCGGATCATCCCGGCATAATGAGGGCTTTACCGATGACTATGACCTGCCCAACAAGGATGCCTACGCGGAGACCTGTGCGGCCATCGGCCTGATCTTCTTCGCTCAGCGGATGCTGCATGTAGATGCCGATGCCCGGTATGCTGACATTATGGAAAGGGCGTTATACAACGGCGCGTTAAGCGGCATTTCCCTTGATGGCAAGAAGTTCTTCTACGACAATCCTTTAGCCAGCAATGGGGATCATCATCGGCAAGATTGGTTTGGCTGTGCCTGCTGCCCGCCCAACATTGCCCGACTAATCGCCTCTTTGGGTTCATACATATATTCAGAAAGTGACACCGACCTGTACATCCACCTGTATATTTCAGGGCACGCAGACCTTAGCGCGGGCGGCACGCCCGTTAAGATCTCCCAGCAGACTGACTACCCTTGGGATGGGGAGATCGAGGTCGAGGTTGCTCCTGCTGAGCCTGCTGAGTTCGGCCTGAACTTGAGAATTCCCGGCTGGTGCCGCAAGGCGGTGCTGATGGTAAACGGCATCGAGATTGACACTGCACCAATTCTAAGATCAGGATATGCCAGGATTTATCGAAAGTGGCAGCCCGGTGACACCGTAAGGCTGCATTTGGCCATGCCTGTTGAGCGTGTCACCACCCATCCTCGGGTTGCTGAGAACATCGGCCGTGTTGCACTCAGCCGCGGCCCCATCGTTTTCTGCCTGGAAACAGCCGATAATCCAGTGCCTTTGGATCGAGTGGTCCTGCCCAGGGATGCGGAGCTGACAGCTGTCTTTGATGAGAAGCTGCTGGGGGGAGTCGTCAAGATCCAAGGGGAAGGGCTGCTGATGGACGATGCTGATTGGGACGGCCAGCTTTACCGTTTTGAGCCAGTTAAGATGCGGCCGTATCCGTTGACAGCAATTCCGTATTACGCCTGGGATCATCGCACACCGGGAGAAATGCGTGTTTGGATTCGCAGTCTGTAGTTGAGCCTATGCAGTTTGTCTGGGAGGTGAGACGGGGAGAAGATCTGGTTTTGCAGCTGTAGTCATAGGAAGTAAGGTGAGCAGGAAGATATCCAGATAGGAGGGTATACTGTGATGCTGGCAAAGAAAAGCTCAAGACTTATGATCTTAGTATTGGCAGTTGCGTTATGTTTGAGCCTGTTCGGGGCAGCGGCGTCTGCCGAAAAAGTCCACTTGAAGTATACCTATTGGGGCAGCCCGCTGGAGAAGACAGCACAGGAAGAGATGCTGAAGGACTTCATGGAAGCTTACCCCCATATTGAGGTACAGCCCATCTACATCCCCAGTGATTATGTTACCAAGATCACAGCTATGTTGGCTGCTGGCGATCCGCCGGATGTGGGACAGCTAGGAGAAGGCCAAGTCCTGGCCTGGGCTGAAGAGGGTGTGGTAATGGACATTACGCCCTTCATGGAGCGGGACCCTGAGGTCAGCTTCGATAGCCGGCTGCCGATGACCTGGTACATGTACGATGGTGGCAAGAAAACCGTCGGTACCAACTTGGCAGCAGAGATCATGATGATGTTCTACAACAAGGATATCTTTGATGAGGCTGGAGTTCCCTATCCGTCAGCTAATGCCGATGAGTGGACATGGGATGACTTTGTAGAGACTGCGATAGCCTTGACCAAGGACCGCAACGGCCGGCGCCCAGGGGAGGCGGGGTTTGACCCGAATAATATTGATACCTATGGTGTGGCCTTTGGGACTTGGTGGGCACCGATTCTGCCCTTTGTTTGGAGCAACGGCGGCGACTGGTTTGACGACGAAGGCAGAGAGACCCTAATCAACCAGCCTGAAAGCGTAGAAGCCCTGCAGAAACTGCATGATCTGATCTACAAGTATCATGTAGCTCCGACACCGACACAGATGCAGACCTTCCCTGCCTTCAATATCCTTCTGCAGACCAGAAAAGTAGCCATGGTAGTTGATGGGCAGTGGGCACTCTTGGACTTGGCCAAGTCCGGGTTCAATTTGGGTGTTGCCCCTATCCCGAAGTTGAAGGAGCCTGTATGTCTAGAACTAGGTGCGCCCAACGTTATCTTCTCCGGCACCAAGCATCCGCAGGAAGCTTGGCTGTTGTACAAATGGAGTACCAGCTCCTCTAAGGTAATGCCGCTGATTCAGGCAGGACTCTGGATGCCTTTGGGTATGGAGTATTACACTGAGCCTGAGAAGATCAACGAATGGCTGACAGAGGGCGTCCACCCGCCAGAGTATAAAGAGGCGGTGATTGACTACGTCCTAGATTACGGCCGGCGTGCTCCTTCCTATTATATGAGGAACTGGGAGGAGATCACTTCCGCCATCAGCCAGGGGTTGTCCAACTTCTGGCTCGGCAAGGAAGATGCCCAGACAGCAGCTGATAGGGTTGCAGAAACGGTCAAGCCACTTCTGCAAGGCAGGTTCGACCGCTAGTCTGGTTGATGTACCCTTGACTGTAAGCGGGGTAACTCCCCGCTTACAGCCTATTACATTGTAGTCCGCAGCTATAGCTCAGGTCAGGCGGGAGGCGATAACCGGTGAGGAAAAGATCTCGAACATTACAGAGCGTAGAGAACCGCTGGGGTGTCTTGATGGCTCTTCCTGCCATGCTCGGTTTTCTCTTATGGAATTTACTGCCAATGATAGCCAGCCTGGTGATCAGTTTTACTGAATGGACTGTTGTCACTAGGCCCAAATTCGTAGGCACAGCTAATTTCAGCCGTATGTTCACCCAGGATCCCTTATTTTGGAAATCATTATACGTGACGGCTTATTACACTTTCTTGAGTGTTCCCTTGGTGATCGTCAGTGCCTTCTTGGTTGCGACCCTTCTCAACCAGCAAGTGAAGGGACTGGCAGTCTTTCGTACCGTATTCTACCTGCCTTCTGTGGTGCCGGCCGTTGCCAATGCAGTGCTTTGGCTTTGGCTGTTTAATCCCGACTTCGGACTATTGAACACAATGCTGGGGAAGATTGGCATCGGGAAATTACTTTGGATATATGATGAAGCATCGGTCCTGCCGTCACTTGCCCTGATGAGCGTATGGGGTATGGGCAATACTATGATCATCTTTTTGGCCGGACTGCAGGGAGTGCCCAGACAGCTCTATGAAGCGGCTGAGATCGACGGCGCGAACTTCTTCCAGCGCTGGCTGCATATTACACTTCCCATGGTTTCATCTGTAATCTTCTTTAATCTGGTCATGGGGCTAATCGGCACCTTCCAGGTGTTTTCCCAAGCCTATGTCATGACCGATGGCGGGCCAAACAACGGCAGCCTATTTATGGTGTATTACCTTTTCCGCAATGCTTTTCAATATGGCAGAATGGGCTATGCCTGTGCCATTGCCTGGACCTTGTTTGTAATCGTTCTGGTTTTTACCATCATTGTTTTCAAGACTTCGCCGGCTTGGGTTTACTACGAAGGCGAGAGGAGGTAGAGTCATGGCTGTAGATAAGGAGATGATATACGGTTCAGAAGGGATCCTGCACAGAGTTTCAGCCCGAAGGGTTATTTGGCGCACCTTTATCTATACGGTTTTGATCTTAGGCTCTGCCGTTGCCCTTTTTCCCTTTGTCTGGCTGGTGCGTAGTTCTTTTATGGAGATGCGCCAGATATTTATCCTGCCGCCGGAGTGGATTCCAAAACCTTTTGTCTGGCGTAACTACGTAGAGGCCATGACGGTTGTGCCCTTTGGCCTGTATTTTCAAAACACCATTAAGATAGTCATCGGTGTCATGTGCGGCACACTCTTGAGTTCATCACTGGCCGCGTTCAGCTTCTCCCGTTTGCGCTGGCGGGGGCGGGATGGGATCTTTGGGGCACTGCTGACCACAATGATGCTGCCCTATGCTGTGACCCTTGTCCCCACCTTTATTCTGTGGAGCCGGCTGAACCTGGTCAACACCTTTGTGCCGCTGACCTTGCCGGCCTGGTTCGGGCCGCCGTTTTACATCTTTCTCCTAAGGCAGTTCTTTATGTCCATACCATATGAGCTGGACGAAGCAGCTTATGTGGATGGCGCATCACCCCTTTATGTATATTGGCGGGTAATCCTGCCGCTGGCCAAGCCGCCGCTCATCGTAGTCGGCATCTTCTCATTCCTGGGAGTCTGGAATGACCTTTTGGGGCCGGTCATCTACCTGACCAATCCCAACAAGTTCACCGTAGCAGTAGGTTTGGCCCAGTTCAGAAGCATGTACTCTGCCCAATGGCATCTATTGATGGCGGCATCCACAGTAGTACTGCTGCCGGTGATCATCTTGTTCTTCATCGCCCAGAAGTACTTCATTGAGGGTATTGCTCTGACAGGGATGAAGGCGTAGGCTCAGGCCGCCTGGGTCTTTGTAGCCTAAGCATTCTTTGAGATGCGCCGACAGCTTTTGAGTCGGCATGGGCAGACGTCTCACATGTGATCTCCATATTAGCTTGGGGACTTGGAACCAGCTCAGTGGGAGTCGCGGGGGAAGAGAGTACTCTGGTCTATCCTGGAGAAGCGAGTAGGGCAACACTAGCTGTTCAAGGCTAACGTTGCCCTACTTTACATTGTATTTGTCTGTGAACCTGCAGCGTTCTCGAGGGAAAGCCTGAGACTAGCCTAGATAATCATCGTTAGTTGGGCGGAAAGATGGTCATATATATGTTCTTGGAGTACGAGCCCGCGTGTACATCCGGCCAGTCTTTGCCTTCTTCTATCCAGGCGAGTGCGGTCAGCCTCCACCTGTTTGTACCCTGCTGTACGTTATTAAAGGACCACTCAACTCCCTCACCAACTAGCTTTTCATCACTTCCCGATGATGGCGAATATGGTCTATATCCGCTGCTCACCCAGAGGTCAAGCAGAAGTTTGACGTTCAGATTCTCAACACCAAGCGGTTCAGCGTCTATAGTCCAATAGAAGTGAGCGTTTCTCTTGGTCAAGAACTCTATGGAGTGCGAATTAGACTGTGTCGCGCCTTTCTCGAACGCTAGTTGGAACGTCTCCCCTCCTGATAGAATCTCGAATTCAGCGTAGGGCGGTACCTCCAATGCTATCCCCAGCGTCTTTTCTGCCGTTGATTCTGAGCCATACACATAAGTGGACGCTACCAGCAAAAGAACACCTACGAGCAACAGACTGGATGCCTTTCTCATGTTTTTCACAGCATCCTTGTTAATCTAAGCACTAACCAACTAGTCTCCTTCTTGACCGGCGGCTATAGCCTGCTGCGGGATAGCTTAGGTCAAGATGTGCCTACTAGTAGGGTTAACACCTACCGGTACCAACATGATGGACCGTCGTCCTTCGTCATCTAAAACATAACCTACAATAGTCATAAACATATCATAGGGTTCTCAAAAATGAACTAAAAAATGATGAATGGATTGGTTTTTTTGAGGACGAGCCAACGCGGAGGTCAGTCTATGGGTATTCAGAACCCTGTCCGCAGTGGTGATGTCGGGCAGCCACTTTGCGGAAACCGCTCCGTCAGTGCCGCAGCGTCGCCCGCTCTGGGCAAAGACCGACGAATCGGGAACATGATCGAAGTGCGCGGGTCTGTGTCGTGGAGCAGCGCTAGGAACTGGTCAATTTTTCAGAAGCAGTTTATTAACAGCTTCTTGAGATCTGGTTTGAAATGAGCAGTTAGCTCTGCCCCACTCGACTAGCCCATCGACCCTTGAGAAAGCGGACAATTCTGGTTATTACCCCGTTACCTAAATGAGCAAAGAGGATGGCAAGCCTCGCTTCTTTCAGATCGATGCGGTGGCAGATTCTTAAGTTGAGCAATTCATCTATCTGCCTATGGCAGAGTTCATGCCAACAGGATCTCTGGGTTAATCAGCCACGTCTAAGAGTCGTGCCAGATTACGCCCAAGAATGTTAGCCTTATCCTCAGCCGAGATATCGAGCCCCATAATCACATCGATGGCCTCTTGGACCCTGTATGCATCGTTATAGGGAAAATCGAGTCCAAAGATCATCTGCTTGCTGCCGATGAGGGAAACCAAGAGCTCCATGCGTTCCGGGCCCAGGTACCACAGTTGGTTAAAACTCTTATTCAACACACTGGTGATTCCAGCATAGACGTTGCCGCCTTCCAGGTTGTTAGTCAGCACCGCTAGCGCGTCGAGGAAGAAGCTGAGGCCGCCTACATGTTCCATGGTAAACTTGAGATTGGGGTAGAAATGGGCCAGCTCATCGCAGAGGAGGGGATGGTAATCTTTGATCCTATGCCAATGCACTCCTAGATGAAAGCAGAGCAGAAGGCCTAGTTCTTCGGCAGCGGCATAGAAGTCTTTGAGTTCATCTGCCAGGATGTTGAACTGCTGGTACGCTGGATGCAGCTTAACACCCTTAAACCCTAGATTGGCAATGGTTTCCGCCTGCTTAGCGAGATCCGGCTTGTCTAGGTCGATGGTACCAAAACCACAGATGTTGTCATGTTTTTCTAGTTCCTGGGCCAGCCATTCATTTGGGTCGATACCTAGATCCTTTACTTGGTCGATGAAAGGCGCAAAGGCGACTGCCCGTTTGATTTGGCACTTATCCATTAGTCGCAGCAGTGCTTCTATCGAGCCCTCGGGTCGGACTTCCCGAGGGAAAACATGGGCGTGATTTGCAAAGATATCCACCGTCATCCTCCTCTGCTGTACTGCCGCCCTGCCCGAAGGCAGGGCAGCACTTGCTGTTTACTTGTAAAGGGGACTCAGTTGAGCCTGCAGTTCCTCCATACCCTCTGCCGGTGTCTTCTCTCCCAGTACCAGCACTGCTTCGAAAACAGTGCCAACCAGCTGTGAAGCTTCTCCATAGCGGCGCAGGATCCACTGTCGGTTGGTGTACTGAAGCAGGTCGGAGGCTTGCTTGGCTTGCGGGAACTGCTGAAAGTAAGCCTGCATCTCGGGCAGCTCATATGCTGACTTACGCACAGCGAAGTATCCACTGGTCCTAGACCAACGGGCAGTGATCTCAGGGCTGGTGAGGTATTTCATGAACCGCCAGGCAGCTGCTTCTTCCTCAGGAGAATGCCCCTTGAAGAGGTATAGTCCGCCCCCGCCGTAGGGGAAGGAGTGGACAGTGTTCCTGGGCAGCGGCCCGACGCTCCAATCAAAGTAGGCGTTATCCCGCACGAAGGCCATGGAGCCGGTGGAGTTGTACATGATGGCTGTGTCCCCAGCCAGGAAGTCCTCAGATGCTTCACCATAGCCCCGGATCTCCAGCAGTTTCCAGGTATGGACCATGTCGTAGAAGAACTGGAGAGCCTCTATTACCTTTGGATCATCAAAGCTGGGTGTCTCTAAGTCCTTTACATATGAACCTGAATTGGACTCGACTAAGCCCTGCAGCACCCAAGCATCGCCGGGAGAGACAATGGGCAGACGGTTGGGATCGGCTGCCAGGAGAGCCTCTGCGGCCTTCTTGGTCTCATCCCAGGTGGTGGGCGGGTTGTCTGGGTCAAGGCCTGCCTCGGCCAAGGCATCCAGATTGTAATAGGCTAGAGGGACGCTGTGCTGGAAAGGCAGTCCGAGAATCTTGCCTTCTAGTTGGAATCCCCGCCAGAATCCGTCGATGAAGTCATCGTAGAAGCCCGGCCCTTCCGCCTCGATATATGATGTAAGGTCTACAACAGCGTTGAGTTCATCCAAGGCTATTGCCTGTACCATCTCTGTCAGGGCGACGTGGGGCGGATTGCCGGCTAGTGTAGTGGTGCGAATGCGATCATTAGTGGCGCCGTAGTTGCCGGTGAAAATGGCGTTAACTTTAATATCGGGATTGGCTTGGTTGAATTCATCTACGATGTCTTCCATGGCTACAGCCAGGGCGCCGGCGGTCTGAACGGGGAAGAGAAAACGGATCTCGATAGGGGCCGCGCTAGCTAGAGACGCTAAACCTAATACCATTGCCAACACAACCAACATTACAGTCAGTCTTGAGCTTTTCATTCGGTTTCCCCCTTTAGTTGAGATTCAACAGGACACGTTCTCCCATGCTAAAACACTCCGTCCTTCCTCCAAGGATCCCCCCTTTCCAAGCAACTGCTCATTTCAAACCAGATCTCAAGAAGCTGTTGATAAACTGCTTCTGAAAAATGGCAAAGGCTATCAAGATCGGAGCGATCACCAGCAGTGTGGCTGTCATAGTCAGGCCCCACTCTGAGCCGCTCTCTGCCCGAAGGCCGAATTGGGCTAAACCGACCGGGAGGGTCCTGGCCGTATTGCTTTCGGTCACCAGCATGGGCCAGAAGAAGGCGTTCCACTGGTACACAATGCTGATGATGCTAAAGGTCAAAACAGCTGGTTTGATCAGCGGTACCCCGATCTGCTGGAGAAACCTTAGATCACCGCAGCCGTCCACTTGAGCGCTTTCCTTCAACTCCCTTGGGAGCTGGAGGAACGCCTGCCGGAACAAGAGGATGGCTTGGGCAGAGCCGACAAAGGGCAGCCCCACAGCAAGCAGAGTATCCATGATATCCAGCCTCATAATGGTCAAGTAGTTGGGCAGAACCACGCTGTCCGGGGAGATCATCAGGCGAAGCAGCACCAGGATAAAGATGACATTCTTGCCTTTGAAGTCAAAGAAGGCAAAGGCGTAGGCTGCCAGCACTGATACCACCAGCTGCACGGCCAGGAGGCCGAACACTAGTACGACAGTGTTCCTGAAATACATAGTCCAAGGCGCTCGTCTCAGCACTTCCTCCAGATTGCTTAAAAACATTACTTCAGACGGCAGTATAGCCAGAGGCCTGCGGAAGATATCTGCCTGGCCCTTGAGGCTGGTGACTATTATCCAAAAGAGTGGTGTGACGATGAGGATCGAAAAGCATGTAAGCACGATGTAGTTGAACAACAGGGCGGGTTTTTTTCGTCGAGAGTCATCTTTCATAGTGCACCCTCTTTTCCATAGCAGCCAGGTAGATGATTGTCAAAGCCAGCAGGATGACAAACAACAAGAAACTCAAGGCGCTGCCGTAGCCCAAGCGCCAGCTGGCAATTCCCTGCTGGTATATGTAATGGATAATTACATTGGTGCGGTTGGCCGGTCCGCCTTGGGTCATGATGTAGACCAGGTCTACCGACTGAAATGAACCAATGATGGCCAGCAGCAGTACTACAAAGGTTGTGGGGCTGAGCATAGGCCAAGTTATGTAACGGAACTTATGCCACCAGCTGTTGGTCTCTAGCTCAGCTGCTTCATAGAACTCCCTAGGAATGCTCTGCAGGCCTGATAAGAATAAGAGGAAGTTAAAGCCAGTACCCTTCCAGATCGCTACGAGAATCAGTGCAGGCAAAGCATAAACGGCGCTGCGCAGCCAATCAATTTTCAGGCCGAACAGGTTATTGATTAGGCCTCTACGGGGCTGAAACATCCACATCCACACCATTGCTGCTACTGCCCAGGGGAGCATATGGGGATAAAAGAGGGAAGTGCGGAAAAACGCATGCCCTTTAAGCCTATCGTTATTGGCAAACAGGGCCAACATGAGGCCTAGTGTTACCGTGCCCGCTACTGTGCAGACTGAGTAGAGCAATGTGTTTCTCCACACCTGCCAGAAGACCGGCGAAGACACAGCCTCAAGGTAATTTCCCAAGCCGATAAACACAGGCTCGGGAGAGAGTACTCCCCAGCGGAAGAAGCCGACATACAGTGTGTGCAGGATGGGAAAGAGGGTAAAGGTACCTAGGAAAACAAAGGCAGGGGCAATAAATAGATAAGGCTTAAGTGTCATCAAGATTTTCTTAGTCTTGCTCATAATCCCACCTCCGGTATCAGGGTCCTGAGCTTGTTCTTGAGAAGCCTGATCACCCCCCTAGTACCGAGGTTGTCTCTGGATTCAGATACTGCTGGCCAAATGTATGTAGGATAAGCAGCCGAAGGACGGCTAGTTGTGCTTCTCTAACAGGCTGAACGACAAAATCTAGATCAGACCCTAAGGTCCTAACTGAGGTCTGAAGCACGACCTCGCATTCCCGAGCAAGAGGGTTTGCATTTGAGTTGGTTATACATATGGTTCTGCCTCCGCGCTGGCGGCATGCCTTGAGAGTCTGGACGACATTGGGCTCCCTTCCGCGGTGGGAGACTACGATTACTGCTGTGCCGTTGCTGACATGTTGGGCAGCTCGCTGCAACGAGGATAGTTGGTCAAAGCTGGTTGCCAGTCGTCCGAAGTAGACCAGCATCTCCGCGGCGAGGCGACATACTGTACCCGATGCTCCGCCGCCGAACAAGACTACGGATGAGGCTTCTTCTAGTATTCGGGATGACTTCTCCAGCTGCTCAAGATCGATGATATGATCGGTGGCCACAATCATGTCCATCAGCTCGCGGAAGATTGGGTGCATGTCATTTGTCGCGGCGCTTAGCAATTGCTTTTGCCCTAATTCCTTGGCCAGGGCAACCCGGAGATCCCCAAAACCACCGACTCCAATGGCCCGGCAGAAATTGATCACTGTGCCTAGGCTCACCCCAGCCGCCTCGGCAACCTCCCGGCTAGAAGAACTCACCACAGCCTCTGGATGGTCGGAAATGTACTCAGCTACCTTCCGTTCAGAGGGAGTGAGATGGTCATATAGATTCAGCACTCTGCGGGTCAAAGTGTCTATAGGCAATTGGGCCACCCTGCTTGAACATTGTTCAAAATTCGGTAAAAGAATTATTGTATGTTCATATTAACAAGAATGACTTATTCTGTCAAGATGGTTAAAATTGGAATGTCAATGGTCTTTGAAAATGTCATCTCTCACATGGGTCTTCTGATCGCCGGTACTCAGCTAAGGCTGCTATCTGTCTTCCGCAAAGCCGATGAACTCGCGCAAGAGACTTCCGACACCCTTCAGAGGGAGGAAAACACACCGGCAGACAGCGAAGAGTTGAGCCAGGTTTTGGGACTTTGTGACCCGGGCGTGGCACCGGTTGTCCAAGAGTGTGTCGGGGAAGGCCTGCGCCTGCCCGAAGTGAGAGTGAACCTGATGGATGGAGACTAGGTGATTGGACCATCATCGTTGATGAAGCCTAGGACATGGATACCGGCATCTACCGCTTGCATCGAGTTATGATGCCCGAAGGGCCAAACGACATTTTGTTTTTGGAGGGCATGACAACGTAGTATGTAGTATGTGGGCGATTTGTGCTGTTCAGCCCTTTGGGGCTGATGCTGTGCAACTCGCGGGGAGGAGATTTTTCCATGGGGAATGAAGTTGCTGAACTCACTCGCACTACCCGTTGGCTGCTGGCCGCCTTAACTGACCTTCGGTCGCAGCTGCCCCTCCGCGGGGGGCTGTTAGACGGAGGCAGCGCTGAAGGACATGCAGCCCGCCTATGGGCAGAGCAGGGAGGTTCTGCTGCTTTCTGTCACTATGAACTGGATATTTGCCGTAGGGCCGCGGCATCTTGTGAAGTCTCTCTCGAAAAGTGCAGTCCAGAAAAGAGAGCGGCTGAAGGCTCCTGGCTATCAGGTTATAATGGCCCATTGAGTATTACTTTCACTGATCTAGTTCCGGCAGGACCCTATGACTTCGCAGTCTTCGATACCCACAAGTACGAGAGAGAGTATGCCCTGGAGATGATAGGCCATATTGCATCTCAGTTGGATGAAGGCGGTGGGCTGCTATCCGTGGTTGATGGAACAATCAGCTCAACTGTCTGGATGAGCCGGTTGAACGAGTGCTTTGGGGAGGTAAAGGTGCTGTCACCAGCGGCAGTCCAAGCGGATGGTTTGGATGTGTTCCTTGCTCGTTGGCCCAAACCGGACACAGAGCCGGAGATAGATTACTATCCCTGGCCGATGGCTATTGACGGTGAGATGTGCCAGTTCTTTGGGGCTCCGGGGGTGTTTTCTCCCAAAGGCTTGGATGCGGGGACGGCTTTCATGCTGGAAATCATGGACATATCGCCCAATGATGTCTGCCTAGACTTGGGCTGCGGTACCGGTGCTGTGGCAGTGGCTGCCGGCAAGAAATCTAAGATGCCGGTAGTGGCCGTGGATACCAACGCTAGGGCTTTGCGCTTGACGCAGCGTAATAGTGAGCTTAACCTAGTTAGACCGGTGCAGGTCCAGCCAAGTGATGGGTTAATGGACATAAGTCCTGACATCAAATTTGATGTCATCGCAAGTAATCCACCGTATCATACGGATTTTGCTGTAGCTCGTCGGTTTATTGAGGGGAGTCTCTCCCGGCTGCGGCCGGGTGGTAGGCTGTACCTAGTCGTTAAGCGGAGTGACTGGTATGAGCAGAAGCTGAGAAGCGTGTTTGGAGGCTGCCGAAAGTTTAGCAATGAGAGCGGTTATACAGTGCTTGTGGCAGAGCACCGCGGGAAGTGGCATGTGCCTCCGCGGGCAGGTAAGAGGCCGACAAGAAAGCATCTGAAGCGAGTCGAGGAGAGCAAACGACGGAAACGTCGGTATCTACGATGACATTCTGACCACACCCTCGGGGCAGTCCTTTGTCGACATCATCTCACAAGTGCTGCCGCACACCCATTCCCACGGTTTGATGTCGTTTAGGCCCTAATACACGAGTTAGGAAAAACCAAAATTGATATTTGATTACTGCTCAGCATGCTGGGCAACCTACTCCAGTGCCAGTACAGTATCTCACTAGCACAGCCCGCAAAATCCCTAGAAATGGCAGCTGAGAGGTATACCTACGGCTTTGGGCAACCAGGCGAAGCCACTTGGTATCACAGAAAAATATCGAAAAAAGATAGAGAGCGGGCATGCTTACATGTGATTTTCAAGATTTGTTTGAGTTTCAAACCTTAAACTAGAGACAAGCAATCACACTACCTCGAAGGGGGAACATCATGATGAAGGCTCTCAGAAATCTGTCTCTGGCATTGTTGTTGGTCTTATGTCTGGTAGGTATTGCGGGTGCTGAGCCTTTGGCTGTGGGTACCACGAAGTTTCGGCTCGAACTGGCTCCTCACGCTGAGGTTAAATTTGGCTCGAATGGCCCAGCGCTTCGGGCAAGTATCCCGGACGGCGGGACGGTCACTACTCCATTGACGATCAGGACCAATACACGCCTTGACGTAAATGTTGAATCTGGGGGATACGGTACAGCTGCGGGCGCTAACGACAAGGTGAACCCTTTTATCACATATACGATTACTCGGGATGATTCATCGATTGTGTTCAGCCCAAAGACAAGTACATCTTTCGTCACTTCCACGAACACGAAGGAGAGAAATGGTGTCTACGAATACACGTTTACTGGTACGTTTGACGCCAGTTTTGACGGTGCGGAGTGGTGGGGATTTACAGCTGACCTCCATTACTTCGATACAATTACCGTGACCGTATCACCGTTTTCCAGCAATTAGTCTTTGAGCCCGCCGGGTAGTCCCTTCCATAGGCACCGTAGATAGTATATGAATGAAGCCCTCCGTAGTACAAGACGGAGGGCTTAAATGATTGGTCGTAGCCAAAGAGTGGCTGGCGCTGGTGCGCGGCCGTTATACATGGTCTAAAGAGAATCTAAACTGAGAGTATTGCCGAGATGTCAGCAGGAAGAGTCTGATTCTCTGTACAGTTGAACCGAAACTGAAGTCCACCGTAGGGGCAGGCGATTGCCAAACAGTAGCGGGAGATGAGGATGTCCAAAAGAACAGGCGAGCATGGCATATACGAGATTTTGATGATCAGGTTACCAGGGGAGATGAAGGAATCGGCTCCCCTAGTATTATGTCTGCCCGGCCAGCTGTTCAGCATAGGCGTTGAAGCAAATCCTATCGCCTGACTCATGTGAGCAATCGATAAGGACATCACTTAGCACTGTGAGGTTTGGATGAGGCTGAAGGACGAACGAGGAGGAGATTGCCTTTCAACACGGAAACACTGGCTGGATGGTGGATGTGCAGGACCCTTTCGAAGGAGGGCTAAGCGTGTTGGATAGGACGTATGAGGACATTTTGCAGGTGGTAGAGAACCTACCGGTAATTGACACCCATGAGCACTTGCAGTGGACCGTCTATGACTCTAGTCGGGAGCTAGATGTTCTAGCGGATTATCTGATGCACTACTTGAGTTCAGACCTGGTCTCTGCGGGGCTGCACCCGGAGGATCTGACCAGAGCTGTTGACCCAAGAGTGTCTCTTGGAGAGCGGTGGAAGCTAGTTGAACCATATTGGGAAGCTAGTCGTTATACGGGTTACGGACGGGTTTTGGATTTAGCGGCGAGCGCACTTTATAACATTGACGAGATAAATTCCAATACAATTGAAGAACTTAATGAAAAATATTTAAAATTAA
>ERZ773359.3133-NODE-3133-length-19545-cov-6.714212_pt1 | contig 19545 bp, 36 predicted proteins | sample MGYA00374955_ERZ773359 | MGnify/ENA primary metagenome ERZ773359 (study PRJEB29098, sample SAMN04486028) | biogas fermenter metagenome | study: EMG produced TPA metagenomics assembly of the Biogas fermentation microbial communities from Germany - Plant 4 DNA1...
GTTTGCGTTTTGCGATCCGTGAAGGCGGACGTACAGTAGGTGCCGGTGTTGTTACCAGTATTATAGAATAAGTTTATGCAGCACCCAGGCTGTTCAGACCTGATGGATGGCCTGGGTTAACGATGAAGCAAAAGGTTGCGGGGCAGTGCCCCGGGAATTTTTGTGGAGTAGTCTGTAAATCAGGCGAATGAAGGAGGGACAATGATGGCGAAGCAGAAAATTCGTATTCGCTTAAAAGCCTTTGATCATCAGATACTTGACCAGTCTGCCGGAAAAATTGTGGAGACCGCAAAAAGAACTGGCGCAGCAGTGTCGGGACCTATTCCGTTGCCAACCGAAAAAGGCATTTATACTGTCATTCGGGCACCTCATAAATACAAGGATTCCCGTGAGCAGTTTGAAATGCGGACACATAAGCGTTTAATCGATATTCTTGATCCCACACCTAAGACTATAGACGCGCTTATGCGGTTAGATTTGCCGGCCGGTGTTGACATTGAAATCAAACTGTAAAAGGGAGTTGCTGGCTCCGGGTTTTTACCGGTTCTAGCCTTGGGAAAAGCTTTTTAAGGAGGTGCAAAAGATGAAAAAAGCAATCATTGGTAAGAAAATTGGCATGACGCAACTTTTTGATGCAGAAGGTCAGGTTATACCCGTTACAGTAATTAAAGCGGGGCCATGCTATGTTGTGCAAAAGAAAAGTGTAGAAACAGATGGTTATGAGGCCGTCCAACTCGGTTTTGAAGATATAAAAGAACAGCGCCTGACAAAACCTCTGGTTGGTCATTTTAAAAAAGCAAATGTTTCGCCGAAAAAATATTTGCGTGAGTTCCGCCTTGATGATGTCTCTGCTTATGAAGTAGGGCAGGAAATTAAAGCAGATATTTTTGCCGAAGGCGATTGGGTTGATGTCACAGCAAAGTCTAAAGGTAAAGGCTTTACCGGAGCTATTAAGCGCCATGGCCAAGGTCGCGGCCCCGAGACTCATGGTTCCCATTATCATCGCGGTCCCGGATCATTAGGTGCTGTTGGTATCTCCCGTGTTTTTAAAGGGCAAACCCTTCCGGGTCGCATGGGGGGCAAAACTGTTACCGTACAAAAATTGAAAGTCGTCAAAGTTGATGCCGATCGTAACCTGTTGCTTGTTCGTGGTGCCGTGCCCGGCCCGCGCGGCGCGCTGGTTACAATTAAAGACTCCGTGAAAGCGGCTCGGTAGTTGACGTCGAAAGGAGGATATGAGATGCCGAAGGTAGCTTTATATAATCAGCAGGGCGAGCAGATCGGGGATATTGAATTGGCAGATTCGGTCTTTGCCGCTCCGGTCAACGAGGCCGTCATGCATCAGGCAGTGTTAGCTTATTTAGCTAACCAGCGCACAGCCAGGGCAAAGACGAAAACACGCACTGAAGTACAGGGCGGTGGACGCAAGCCTTGGCGACAGAAAGGAACAGGTAGGGCTAGACATGGTTCCATTCGCTCTCCCATTTGGCGCGGCGGCGGTGTAGTTTTCGGACCGGACGGAAACGAAAATTATAAGCAAGCATTACCGAAAAAAATGAAAAGGCTGGCAATAAAATCCGCGTTGACAGCCAAACTAAATGCCGGTTCCCTGATCGTCCTGGATGCTTTAAAAATAGATGCTCCCAAGACGAAGGAAATGGTTAAAATTTTGGAAAATCTGAAAACCGGTCGTAAAGTTTTGCTGGTGCTGGAAGGAGTTCAAGAAAACGTCATTAAATCTGCCCGCAACATTCCCGGCGTCAAAACAACGCAGGCAGGCCAGCTAAATGTTTACGACATCCTTAACACCGACAACCTGGTGATCACGCGTGATGCGGTGGCGCAGGTGGAGGAGGTATTCGCGTAATGCGTGACCCTAGAGATATTATCAAGAAACCGATAATTACCGAGAAAACAACCACTGAAATGCAAGATATGAAATATACTTTTGCTGTAGATATCCAGGCAAATAAAATTGAAATCAAAAATGCCGTGGAGAAGCTCTTTAATGTAAAAGTAAATGACGTCAATACCATGCGGATGACTGGGAAAGTTAAGCGTATGGGTATGCACAGCGGACGTCGCCCCAATTGGAAAAAAGCCATTGTCACTTTGGAAGAAGGCAGCAAACCCATCGAGATCTTTGAAAGCCTGTAACCCAGGAAGGAGGGAGGATAATTATGGCAGTTAAAAAGTTTGTTCCCACCTCTCCGGGACGTCGTTTTATGACTGTCAGTACATTTGAAGAAATAACTACTGATAAACCGGAAAAATCATTGCTAGAACCACTGAAGAAAAAAGCAGGTCGTAATGCCCAGGGCCGCATCACAGTGCGTCATCGTGGCGGCGGGCATAAGCGCAAGTACCGGATCATTGACTTTAAGCGGGACAAAGACGGTATTCCGGCTAAAGTAGCATCAATTGAATATGATCCTAACCGCTCTGCGCGTATTGCTTTGCTTCACTACGCCGACGGGGAAAAGCGCTATATCCTGGCGCCTGTTGGCATTTCCGTAGGTTCAGAAATTATGTCCGGAGAAGGTGCAGATATAAAACCGGGCAATGCCCTGAAGCTGAAAGACATTCCTGTAGGTACAATGATACACAATATCGAGCTGAAAGTCGGCAAAGGAGGACAACTAGTCCGTTCCGCCGGTGCCGCGGCGCAGTTAATGGCTAAAGAAGGAAAATATGCCCATGTTCGTCTGCCTTCCGGTGAAGTTCGTCTCATCTCTCAGGAGTGTAAAGCCACAATCGGTCAGGTAGGTAATGTGGAGCATGAAATTATTAATATCGGTAAAGCCGGACGGGCGCGGTGGCTTGGGATTCGCCCCTCTGTGCGCGGTTCTGCCATGAACCCGGTAGATCACCCGCATGGTGGTGGGGAAGGTAAAGCTCCCATTGGACGTAAAAGTCCTGTTACTCCTTGGGGTAAGCCCACATTGGGTTATAAAACTCGCAAAAAGAATAAGGAATCTGATCGCTATATTGTTCGCCGTCGTCGTGAAAAATAATTTGTTCAGGAAGGAGGTCGCCAAGAGTTGTCCAGGTCTCTAAAAAAAGGTCCATATGTCGATGAGAAGTTGCTTGCAAAAATAAAAATGATGAATGAAAAAAATGAGAAGAAAGTTATAAAAACCTGGTCCCGCCGTTCCACTATCTTTCCAGAAATGGTCGGTCACACTTTGGCGGTCCACGATGGAAGAAAACATGTTCCGGTATATATTACCGAAGATATGGTAGGCCATAAACTTGGTGAGTTTGCCCCGACGCGGACGTTCCGTGGACACGGCGGCCACACTGAACGGTCTACTGCTTTGAAATAAGGAGGGATACCGTGGAAGCTAGAGCATCTGCCAAATATATTCGCATGTCACCGCGGAAGGCCCGCCTTGTGGTGGACCAGATTCGCGGACGCAGTGCTCAAGAAGCGCTGGCAATTTTACAAGTACTGCCTAATCGCCCGGCTCGGCCGATTGCGAAAGTACTCCAATCTGCCATTGCTAATGCGGAAAACAATTTCGAGATGGATCGGGATTTATTATATGTAGCACAAGCTTATGTAGATCAAGGGCCCGTTATGAAGCGTTACCGCCCTCGTGCTCGCGGGATGGTGAGCCGTATTCGCAGGCCCACCAGTCACATTACCATCGTTCTCAAAGAGAAGAAGGAGGGATAAGTCCGTGGGTCAAAAGGTTAGCCCTATCGGCTTTCGCATTGGCGTAATCAGAGATTGGGACGCCAAATGGTATGCCGATAAAAATTATACGGATCTTTTGCTGGAAGATATGAAGATCCGTAAAGAAATTGCTAAACAACTCGATAATGCCGGCGTTTCCCGCGTGGAAATTGAGCGCGCTGCCAACCGTGTGCGCATCACCATTCATACGGCCAGACCCGGTGTAGTCATCGGTAAAGGAGGAGCCGGAGTCGAGGAACTGCGCAAACACCTGGAAAAGTTAACGGATAAACAAGTTCATATAAATATTGTTGAGATTAAAACGCCTGAATTAGATGCAAAACTGGTGGCCGAAAATATTGCCACCCAGTTAACCAGGAGGGTCGCCTTCCGTCGCGCCATGAAACAGGCTGTATTCCGTACTATGCGCGCCGGAGCTAAAGGGATTAAAGTTATGGTTAGCGGCCGTCTTGGTGGTGCAGAGATTGCCAGATCCGAATCCTACCATGAGGGAACCGTGCCTTTACAAACACTTCGTGCTGATATTGATTATGGTTTTGCTGAAGCGCATACAACCTATGGTCGTCTTGGTGTAAAAGTTTGGATCTATAAAGGGGAGGTTCTACCGACCAAGCAGGCAAAGACGGGAGGAGGAAACCCGAATGCTGATACCAAAAAGAGTTAAGTTCCGGAGGCAGCACCGCGGTCGTATGAAGGGTAAAGCCATGTCAGGCAACCAGATCGATTTTGGTGAATATGGCCTCCAGGCTTTAGAGCCCGCATGGATTACCAGTCAACAGATTGAAGCCGCGCGTATTGCTATGACCCGTTTTATTAGACGTGGCGGTAAAGTTTGGATTAAAATTTTCCCCGATAAGCCGATAACAGCCAAACCTGCTGAAACCCGGATGGGTAGCGGAAAAGGTTCGCCGGAATATTGGGTGGCTGTTGTCAAGCCGGGTAGAATTCTTTTTGAGTTGGCCGGTGTGCCGGAGGAAACTGCCCGGGAAGCTATGCGGTTGGCTGCACATAAGCTACCCATAAAAACAAAATTTGTCAAGCGTATTGAGGCAGGTGGTGAAAGCCATGAAAGCTAAAGAGCTTAGAGAATTCAGTGATGTGGAGCTTGACGGAAAACTTGCTGAGTTGAAAGAGGAACTGTTTAATTTGCGCTTTCAGATGGCGACAGGGCAGTTGGAAAACCCAATGCGGATTCGCGAAGTAAGAAAATCGATCGCTCGCATCAAAACAATTCAGCGTGCACGTGAATTAAACATCTAACAGTCAAGTTGGTGAACCGTTTTTTGTTCGCCACTTTTATCCGGAAGCAACTTAGGCGAAAGGAGGCTTTGCCTTGGAACGCAATCACCGCAAGACACGTATCGGTATTGTCACAAGTGATAAAATGGATAAAACCGCCGTGGTAAGCGTGGAGAGGACTACGCGCCATCCCCTTTACGGCAAAATTATCCGTGTGACAAAAAAATATAAAGTTCATGATCCGGAGAATGCTTGCAGCATTGGAGATAAAGTTAGAATCATGGAAACCAGGCCCTTAAGTAAAGATAAAAGATGGCGCTTGGTTGAAATCATAGAGAAAACAAAACTATAAAGACAGAAGAGCGGAAGCCAGGTGAAAGATGTTTGCGCTGGCAATTAAAAAATGATGCCCTGTGGCCTGATTCCACGGCTACACGCCGGCATCCGGTATCTGACTTCCGTGATACGACATCTGTTTTGAAGGAGGTTTGACGATGATTCAGCCCCAGACGTATCTAACGGTTGCTGACAATTCGGGTGCGAAAAAAATTATGTGCATTCGTGTACTCGGTGGTTCGGCCCGAAAATACGGCAATATAGGAGATATTATAGTGGCTTCTGTCAAAGAAGCAACGCCCGGCGGAGTTGTCAAAAAAGGTGACATCGTTAGGGCAGTCATCGTCCGTTCTTCCCAGGGTTTGCGGCGTAGTGACGGTTCTTATATTAAATTTGATGAAAATGCTGCCGTCTTAATTAATGAACAAAAAAACCCGCGCGGCACCAGGATTTTTGGTCCGGTAGCCCGGGAACTACGGGAAAAAGATTTCATGAAAATTATTTCGCTGGCACCGGAAGTGATTTAGGATCAAGGAGGTGCATGAAAAGTGCCTAAACTCCATGTAAAAAAAGGAGATCAAGTGCTTGTCCTGTCCGGAAAGGATAAGGGTAAAAAAGGCAAAGTGCTGAGAGCCTTACCTTCCGTCGGAAAAGTAATCGTAGAAGGAGTTAATATTGTTAAAAAACATACACGGGCTACCCAGCGCATGCAAGCCGGCATTCATGAGCAAGAAGCACCTATTTACAGTGCAAAAGTGATGTTGATTTGCCCGAGCTGTAAAAAACCCACAAGAATAAAAAAATCCCCGGTAACAAAAGGTGAGAAGACAGTTTGGCTGCGTGCGTGCAAAAAATGTGGGGAGCTCATCGACAAGTAGCCGGAAAGGAGGTAACAGTGCATGGCCCGTCTGAAAGAGAAGTATATAAACGAAGTGCGGCCGGCTTTAATGGAACGTTTTCAATATAAAAACATTCACGAAGTTCCTCGTTTGGAAAAAGTGGTAATAAATATGGGCGTCGGTGAAGCTAAAGATAACCCGAAGGCTTTAGACGCTGCCGTAAACGATTTGGCGCTAATTTCCGGGCAACGTCCCGTCATCACAAAGGCGAAAAAATCTGTGGCCAGCTTTAAGATACGTGAAGGCATGAGTATTGGCTGTAAAGTGACATTGCGCGGTGAGCGGATGTATGATTTTCTCGACAAACTCTTTAATGTGGCACTGCCGCGCGTCCGTGATTTCCGTGGAGTGTCGCCTAAATCCTTTGACGGCCGCGGCAATTATTCTCTGGGAGTGCGTGAACAGCTTATCTTTCCGGAGATTAAGTATGATGAAGTCGAGAAAGTCCGTGGTATGGATATAGTGATAGTTACAACCGCCAAAACAGATGAGGAAGCCAGAGAATTGCTGCGCGAAATGGGTATGCCTTTCCGCAGTGCCTAAACCATCACAAAGGTAGAAGGAGGGGAAATTGTGGCCAAAAAATCATTAATTGCGAAAGCAAAAAGACCCCCCAAGTTTAAAGTTCGTGCCTACAACCGCTGCAATTTGTGCGGCCGTCCCCGTGCGTATATGCGCAAATTTGGTATGTGCCGCCTTTGTTTCCGTAAACTCGCCCACGAAGGGAAAATCCCCGGCGTAAAGAAAGCCAGCTGGTAGGGGATTGGAGAGAAAGGAGGTTCGATTGTAATGACGATGACGGACCCAATTGCCGATATGCTGACAAGAATTCGGAATGCCAATATGGTGAAACATGAAAGTGTGGAAATACCCGGGTCGAAAATTAAATTAGCCATCGCTGATATTTTGAAAAAAGAAGGTTTTGTTAAAGACTACGAATATAAAGAAGACGGTAAACAGGGAATCATTAAAATCTATCTCAAATATGGTCCCAACCGTGAACATGTAATTACTGGACTGAAACGGATTAGTAAGCCGGGTCTGAGAGTGTATGCTCGCAAAGACCAATTGCCAAAAGTGCTGGGAGGACTCGGTATTGCCATCATCTCCACCTCACAGGGGATCATGACAGACAAAGCAGCGCGTAAAGCAGGAGTCGGCGGAGAAGTCCTCTGCTACATCTGGTAAAGGAGGGATATAGTATGAGTCGTATCGGCCGTAAACCTATTCAACTGCCACAAGGCGTTGAGTTTTCGCTGAAAGACAACATTGTAACGGTTAAAGGCCCCCTCGGTCAATTGCAAAAGGCTATGCCTGATGCTATAAATATTACTTTGGAGGGAGATACGGTAGTAGTTACGCGCAACAGCGATGAGAAAAAGGACCGCGCCCTCCACGGCCTCACACGTACCTTAATCGCCAATATGGTGGAAGGTGTAACGAAAGGTTTTTCTAAAACTTTGGAGTTGGTGGGTGTCGGCTACCGTGCAACGAAACAAGGAGACGGGCTTGTGCTCAATGTTGGTTATTCGCAGCCTGTAAACATAAAACCGCCGCAGGGAATTCAGTTTGAAGTTCCTGCACCCAACAAAATTGTGGTCAAAGGTATCGACAAAGAAGTTGTTGGTAGTATTGCCGCCAATATCCGTGCCGTCCGCGAACCCGAACCATACAAAGGGAAAGGTATAAAATACGAAACAGAACGTGTGCGCCGTAAAGTCGGTAAGACCGGTAAGTAAGGGAGGGAAGAGAATTGTTTAAGCGTCAGGATAGGAATGTAGCGCGGAAAAAAAGACACCTCCGTGTCCGTAAAAAGGTCTATGGTACGGCTGCCCGTCCGCGTCTGAATGTGTTTCGCAGTTTAAAACATATTTATGCGCAAATTATTGATGACGATAGGGGAATTACGCTAGTGGCGGCATCAAGCCTTGATCCGTCAATTCGAGAAGGAAATGGATCCTGTGGCAATAAAGAGACTGCCCGGAAAGTCGGATTGCTTCTTGGGAAAAAAGCTATGGAAAAAGGTATCAAGCAAGTGGTTTTTGATCGAGGCGGTTACCTTTACCACGGGCGGGTTAAAGAGCTGGCCGAGGGTGCCAGAGAAGCTGGCCTGGAATTTTAAGGTGAAGGAGGGAATGCAAGCGTGGAGAAATTTGACCCCAATAAAGTAGAACTGACTGAACGCGTTGTACAAATAAATCGTGTTGCCAAGGTTGTTAAAGGCGGTCGCCGGTTCAACTTCTCCGCACTGGTAGTTGTGGGAGACGGCAAGGGCCACGTCGGTGCCGGTTTAGGTAAAGCCGGTGAAGTACCCGAGGCGATTCGCAAGGCTATAGAAAATGCCAAGAAAAATATGATTAATGTCCCCATTGTGGGTACTACCATCCCACATCCTGTCATTGGCAGATTCGGTGCAGGGCGCGTGCTTTTAAAGCCTGCCTCTGAAGGTACAGGAGTTATTGCAGGCGGTCCTGTGCGTGCGGTATTGGAACTGGCCGGTGTTCAGGATATTCTGACCAAATCTCTTGGCTCCGCCAATGCCATCAATGTGGTTAATGCTACCATGGAAGGCCTCAAATCGCTGAAAAGGGCTGAGGATGTAGCTCGGCTGCGCGGCAAAACGGTGGAAGAGATCTTAGGGTAGGAGGTAATTACCATGGGAAAAAAACTGCGTATCACGCTGGTAAACAGTGTGATCGGCCGGCCCGAACCTCAACGGGAGACAGTGAAGGCGCTTGGCTTGAAAAAACTGAACCAAACCGTGGAACATGATGATACACCTCAAATTCGGGGTATGATTAACAAAGTGTCCCACCTTGTTCGTGTTGAAGAACTCTAAGGGAGGTGTAGAAGATGTATCTGCACGAGTTAAAAAGCCCGCATGGTGCACGGAAAGCAAAAAAAAGAGTAGGCCGCGGCATTAGCAGCGGCTGGGGGAAAACGTCCACACGTGGTCATAAAGGGCAAAAAGCACGTTCAGGCGGCGGCGTCCGTCCGGGATTTGAAGGCGGTCAGATGCCTTTGCAGCGTGCCGTGCCTAAACGGGGCTTTACGAGTGTCTTTAAGAAAGTTTATAATGAGATAAATGTGGAGCGTTTGAATGTCTTTGCCGACGGCACCGAAGTGACACCGGAAGTTTTAAAGCAAAAAGGGCTAATAAAATCTCTAAAAGACGGAGTTAAAATCCTGGGCGGTGGAGACCTGGAAAAAGCGCTCACGGTGAAAGCTCAAGGTTTTTCCAAAACTGCAGTGGAGAAGATTGAAAAAGCCGGCGGCAAAGTCGAGGTGATTTAATAATGTTAGAAACACTTCGCAACGCCTGGAGGATTGCGGAGCTACGGAAACGTATTATCTTTACCTTGTTAATGTTGGTAGTGTTCCGGTTGGGCTCACATATCCCTGTACCAGGAGTGGATCCTTCACAAATAGCCAGGTTTTTTGCAGAAAGTAATTTGTTTGGTTTGTTTAATGTATTTACCGGCAGCGCCCTGGAAAATTATACGATCCTTGCTATGGGAATATTCCCTTACATTAATGCTTCCATTATTATGCAGCTATTGACGGTTGTCATTCCTAAATTTGAGGAATGGGCAAAAGAAGGCCCGGAAGGTCAGAAAAAGATGCAGCAGATCGTACGTTACGGTGCAATTGTTCTGGCCTTTATACAGGCAACCGGCATGACCGTAGGGATTTTCCGTAGCGCCGTATTGAATCCAGGTCCTTTCACCTATTTCACCATTATTGTCACATTAACGGCTGGAACCGCTTTTTTAATGTGGCTGGGTGAAATTATTACCGAAAAAGGTATCGGTAACGGAATATCCATCATTATTTTTGCCGGTATCGTCTCCGGCTTTGGGCCGGGAGTGTTGCAAACTTATGAGTTGACTCGCGTAGGCACCATTAATATCTTTGCCGTGCTGGCCACGATCATTATTACCTTGGCCTTAATCGTCGGTATTATTGCTTTGGAAGAAGGGCAACGCCGTATTCCTGTGCAGTATGCCAAGCGAGTGGTAGGTCGTAAAATGTATGGTGGTCAGTCCACGCATATTCCACTCAAAGTTAACCAGTCCGGGGTTATTCCTGTTATTTTTGCTTCCACATTACTGATGTTCCCTACCACAATTGCCGGTTTCATAAATCACCCTGTAGCACAAAGCATAGCCGGAGTTTTTCAGCCCGGTTCTTGGTTACACAGTGTGCTTTATATACTTTTAATCATCTTTTTCGCCTACTTTTATACGGCAATTCAATTTGATCCCTATAAATTAGCCGGGGATATGAAAAAATATGGGGGCTTTATTCCCGGATTACGTCCGGGTAGACCCACGGCAGAATACCTGGGGCGAGTTTCCGGCCGTTTAACCCTGGCCGGGGCGGTGGCTTTAGCCATAGTTGCCATTTCACCTGTTATCTTACAAATGATTTTTAAAGTTAACGTTATTTTCGGTGGAACAGGTATGATCATTGTTGTGGGTGTCATTCTAGAAACAATGAAACAAATTGAGAGCCATATGTTAATGAGAAATTATCAGGGCTTTATGAAATAGGCGGAGGCTTCTATGATTACCATCAAATCGCAGCGAGAAATCAAGTTGATGCGCACAGCCGGCCGGGTTGTGGCAGAGGTTTTAGCGCTGATGCAAGAGGCAGTGCGGCCGGGTATAACAACGGCTGAATTAGATAAAATGGCCGAAAATTATATCCGTAAAGCAGACTGCAAACCGGCTTTTTTAGGTTATCATGGCTTTCCGGCTACGATTTGTGCTTCCATTAATGAAGAAGTCGTCCACGGCATCCCTAGCCTCCGTAGACTGCAAGAGGGAGATATCATCAGTATCGATGTGGGAGCAATCTATCAAGGCTATTATAGTGATGCTGCCATGACTTTTCCTGTGGGAGAAGTGGAACCGGAAGTATTAAGACTTTTGGATGTAACCCGCCAGTCACTTTATGAAGGAATTAAGCAAGCGGTCAAGGGCAATCGTCTCACTGACATTTCCCATGCCGTCCAGACGTATGTGGAAAAAAACGGATTTGCCGTTGTCCGGAATTATGTGGGCCATGGTATAGGCAACCAAATGCATGAAGAACCTCAAGTTCCTAACTTTGGACCGCCTGGCCGTGGTCCAAAACTGGAACCCGGTATGGCATTGGCCATTGAACCAATGGTTAATATGGGAACATGGCAGGTGGAGACTTTGCAGGACAATTGGACTGTGGTGACACTTGACCGCAAGTGGTCTGCCCATTTTGAGCATACCATTGTGATCACAGAAGATGCCCCGATGATCTTAACCGAACTCTAAGGACGGTCATGGTTTTGCGCAATTATCCTGCAAAAGTGAAGGGAGATTGATAAATGGCTGTATTGCCAAAAGTAGGTACTCTAGTTCACTCAATTGCAGGCCGTGATGCCGGAGGGTACTATTTGGTCGTAGGCTTTGGCGAAAAAAATACAGTGTTTGTAGCCAACGGCCGTAATCGCCCCCTGAAGAGCCCAAAAAAGAAAAATCTTCGTCATTTGCGGATTCATCGCGATGCCCCTGCTGAATTGGTGGAAAAAATTAGACAGTGTAAGGCTACTGACGAAGAGATTGCACGGGCCATTAGTGAAATGGTTGGCGCTGAGCCAACCTCGGGGGAAAAAGGGAGGGAAAAACCTGATGTCGAAAAAGAAAGACGTCATTGAGGTTGAAGGAACCGTTGTTGAGCCTTTACCCAATGCTATGTTCCATGTGGAGCTAAAAAATGGACATAAAGTGCTGGCTCATGTTTCGGGAAAAATCCGTATGAATTTTATCCGCATTCTCCCAGGGGACAGAGTTTTGGTGGAATTATCCCCTTATGATTTAACGCGTGGTCGTATTACCTACCGCTACAAGTAGACGCAAAAAGGAGGTTTTGGGATGAAAGTCAGGCCCTCTGTAAAACCGATTTGCGAAAAGTGTAAAGTCATTAAGCGCAAAGGGAGAGTCATGGTTATTTGTGAAAATCCTAAGCATAAGCAAAGACAAGGTTAAAGTATAAAAAGGGAAAGAATTGGAAATTCTATCTTAAGTTACACGAAAGCGAGGTGCATCCCATGGCGAGGATAGCCGGAGTTGACTTGCCGCGTGAAAAACGTATTGAAATAGCCCTTACCTATATCTACGGAATCGGCCGTAGCTCTGCCCGGGAAATTTTAAAACAGACCGGTATTGATATGGATACCCGCGTGCGGGATCTGACAGAAGAAGAAGTTAACAAGCTGCGTGAGTATATTGACCACAACTATAAAGTTGAAGGTGATTTGCGCCGCGAAGTTGCCATGAATATTAAGCGGCTGATGGAGATCAACTGTTACCGCGGCATTAGACATCGTAGAGGTCTGCCGGTGCGCGGGCAAACGACGAAAAATAATGCCAGGACGCGTAAGGGACCCAGGCGTACAGTTGGCGTCAGACGCAGTAAGTAAGAAAGTAAGTTAGGGGGGAAAATGCTTTGGTAGCGAAAAAAAGATCCAGCCGCCCGAGAAGGCGTGAGCGTAAAAATATACAACATGGGGTTGCCCATATTATGTCTACTTTTAACAACACGCTGATTACAATTTCTGACCAGCAGGGCAACACAATTTCCTGGGCCAGTGCCGGTACTGTCGGCTTTAAAGGCTCACGGAAGTCCACCCCTTATGCTGCCCAAATGGCTGCGGAAAGCGCTGCAAAAGCAGCAATGGAACATGGGCTTAAAGAAGTTGAAGTGTATGTTAAGGGGCCAGGTTCCGGTCGTGAAGCTGCCATTCGTTCCTTACAGGCAGCAGGGTTGGAAGTAAACCTGATTAAAGACGTTACACCAATTCCACATAACGGTTGCCGTCCACCAAAACGGCGTCGTGTTTAAAGCAAGGGAGGTGTTTGTAATTGGCTAGATATACTGGACCTGTTTGCAGGCAATGCCGCCGGGAAGGTGTTAAATTATACCTGAAGGGTGAACGCTGCTATACTGAAAAGTGTTCTATTGATCGCAGAAATTATGCACCTGGTCAGCATGGTCAACGCCGCCGTAAGCTTTCCGAATATGGCTTGCAGCTGCGCGAAAAACAAAAAGCACGCCGCATCTACGGCGTTTTAGAAAGTCAGTTCCGTAAATATTTCCGGGAAGCAAGTCGCCGCAAAGGTATTGCCGGTGAAAACTTGCTGCAAATCTTGGAATCCCGTTTAGATAATATAGTTTATCGTATGGGATTTGCCCTTTCCCGTCCGGAAGCACGACAACTGGTTAAGCACGGCCATTTTGCCGTCAACGGACGTAAAGTAAACATTCCTTCCTACCAAGTCCGCCCAGGTGACGTTATTTCCGTGCGTGAATCGAGCAAAAATAAAGGACGTTTTAAAGAGCTGGCTGAGCTTACACGAAATCAGGGCACCATGGAATGGTTGGAAGTTGATAGTGAAAACTTAACCGGTAAAGTTATTCGCTTACCGAGTCGTGACGAAATTGATACCCCCATTGCCGAACACTTAATCGTTGAGCTCTATTCACGCTAAAAATAACTGTTTTTTTACACACGCTAAAGCTGGTGTAAGCTAAAATGCCCTCGCGTTGTTAATGGAATCAAAAAGGAGGGTTTAGAACCTTGATTGAAATTGAAAAGCCCAAGATTGAGCGTGTCGACGATAAGTCTGACAACACTTACGGTAAGTTTGTCATTGAACCTCTTGAGCGTGGTTATGGCATAACGCTTGGGAATTCTCTTAGACGGGTACTTTTATCTTCTCTGCCGGGTGCAGCAATTACATCGGTAAAAATCGAAAATGTTTTGCATGAATTTTCAACGATTCCCGGTGTTTTGGAAGACACAACGGAAATTATTTTGAACTTAAAAAAGCTGTGCATGAAAATTCACTCGGAAGAACCACAAATTCTAAAAATTGCTGCCACCGAACCGGGTGAGGTGAAAGCCGGGGATATTTTGGCACCGGCAGATGTGGAGATTCTCAATCCTGACTTGCACATTGCAACGCTTGAAGAGGACGGCCGTCTGTACATGGAAATGACTGCTGTTAACGGCCGTGGTTATGTGCCTGCCGAACGCAATAAAGAGCCGGGTCAACCTATAGGCGTGATCCCTGTAGATTCGCTCTTTTCGCCTATTCGTCGCGTAAATTATAAGGTGGAAGACACACGCGTCGGCCAGCACACCGACTATGACAAGCTGAGCTTTGAAGTATGGACCGATGGCAGTATTCTTCCCGATGAAGCCATCAGCCTGGGCGCCAAGGTTCTCAGCAAACATTTAAGCCTATTTATTAATCTGACGGAAGAAGTGGCTGAAGTTGAAATCCTCGACGAAAAAGAAGAGGACGATAAAGCCAAAGTTCTGGAAATGACAGTTGAAGAACTGGATCTTTCCGTCCGCTCCTATAACTGTCTCAAACGGGCCGGAATTAACTCTGTTGAAGAATTAATTCAACGGACAGAAGAAGATATGATGAAAGTCCGTAATCTTGGGAAAAAATCCCTGGAAGAAGTACGGCGCAAACTGGCAGAATTGGGCTTAAGTTTGCGTGAAAGCAACGAGTAAAGGAGGGAGAAGCCGTGGTAATCCGTAAATTCGGACGTCGCAGCGATCATCGACGTGCAATGCTCCGCAATTTGGCAACATCAATTATTCTTGCCGAACGAGTTACAACCACGGAAGCTAAAGCAAAGCAATTGCGCAGCATCACCGAAAAAATGATCACACTGGGTAAGCGTAAAGATCTCCACGCGCGCCGCCAGGCGTTGGCATATCTCCTTGATGAAAATGCAGTGAAAAAACTGTTTGATGAGATTGCTCCTCGTTATGAGGACCGTCAGGGTGGTTACACTCGCATTCTCAAATTAGGACAGCGTCGCGGGGATGCCGCCCCCATGGCTATAATTGAGCTTGTATAGCAATATAGATGCAAGAAGAAAATCGACCCTACGATGTCGATTTTCTTTATATGCTAAGGACCGGTAAAAAATTTGCAAGATTGCGGGAGTTTGTTGTTTTGGGGGTGAGTCCTGTGGAAATCATCCGCGCTGAAGGAGTGGGATTTAAATATCACGAAACCGATGAAGAATCATGGGCACTATCAGAAATTGATTTATCCATTGCGGAGGGGGAATTTGTTGTTATTTTAGGCCCTAATGGTTCGGGGAAATCCACCCTGGCCAAACATTTTAATGCTTTGCTTTTACCTACCTGTGGTAAAATGTGGGTTGGAGGCATGTTAACCAGTCAGGAAGAAAACCATTGGCAGATCCGCCAAATGGCCGGGATGGTCTTTCAAAACCCTGATAACCAGATTGTCGCCACGACGGTGGAGGAAGATGTTGCCTTTGGCCCGGAAAACCTGGGACTGCCTTCAGAGGAAATTAGGCAAAGAGTGGAGGAGGCATTGGAAATTGTCGGTATGACAGCTTACCGGCATCACGCCCCTCACCTCCTTTCCGGAGGACAAAAACAAAGGGTTGCCATTGCCGGTGTGCTGGCCATGCGCCCTAAATGCCTAATTTTAGATGAACCCACCGCAATGCTTGATCCCCGCGGGCGGACAGAGGTGATGGAGACTGTTGCCCGCCTCAATAAAAAAGAAGGAATTACTGTTATTCTGATTACCCACTTTATGGAAGAGGCTGTTGCTGCCGACCGTGTTATTATTATGGAAAAGGGAAGAATCGTAATGACAGGCTCACCGCAAGAGACATTCTTGCGTGTTGAAGAACTCCGGGCACTAGGTTTAGATGCACCGCCTGTGGTAGAACTGGCTAACCAGCTGCGCAGCGCCGGTGTAGAGATCCCTCCTTCAGTGCTGACGGTAGATGATTTGGTGGAGCAATTATGCGGATAGAATTAGAAAATATATGTTATACGTACATGCCGGGGACCCCCTTTGAAGTAAAAGCATTGAAAAATATCAACTTAACCATCGAGCAAGGTGAATATCTGGCAATTATCGGACAGACAGGTTCCGGCAAATCAACACTTGTGCAGCATCTAAACGGTTTGCTAAAACCTACTTCAGGTCGGATCTTGGTAGACGGAAAAGATATTAGTAATGAAAAAGCCGATTTACGCGAAATCCGCCGGCGGGTGGGCTTATTATTTCAATTTCCGGAACATCAATTGTTTGCAGAAACAGTTTATGCTGATGTGGCCTTTGGTCCCAAAAATATGGGACTGCCGGAAAGTGAAATTAGTGAACGGGTGGAAAAAGCTTTGCGTCTAGTTGGACTGGTGCCGGAAGAAGTAGCAGAACGTTCGCCCTTTACCTTGTCCGGTGGGCAAATGCGCCGTGTTGCCATGGCCGGTGTTTTGGCAATGCAGCCGGAAATTCTCATACTGGATGAACCGGCAGCCGGGTTGGATCCTCAAGGCAAAAAGGAATTATTTGCGCAAATTGACCGGTTGCATCAGGAAGAAGGGCTAACTGTGGTGCTGGTTTCTCACAGTATGGAGGATGTTGCCAGTCGCGCCAAACGCCTTTTGGTGTTGGCAAACGGCTCTGTACAGATGTACGGAACACCGGCTGAAGTGTTCAAGGATGCAGCGCAACTGGAAAAGCTGGGCCTGGGACTGCCGCAAATGACACTTTTGATGCACAGGTTAAAGGCTGCCGGTAAAGACGTCCCTACAGACATCTTTACCGTGACTGCCGCCCGTGATGCCATTCTGCAGATGCTGGGGGGGCAAAAGAGGTGAGCATGCTTAAAAGTATAACCATAGGACAGTTTATTCCCGGCGATTCTCTGCTGCATCGCTTGGACGCCAGAGCTAAATTTATTGCTTTGCTCTTGGTAATCATTGCCGTTTTTGTGGTGCGTTCATTTTGGGGTTATTTGCTCCTGGCAGTATTTATTTCTGCACTGCTGTATACTGCCAAATTGCCGCTACACTATTTTTTACGCGGCTTGCGTCCCGTTTACTACATTATGCTTTTTACTTTGATTATTCATCTTTTTTTTACAAAAGGCGGCGCAGTACTTCTCTCTCTAGGTGCTGTTACCATTGAAGCCAACGGTGTGTATCTGGGAATTTTTATGGTGCTACGTATTATTTTCTTAATTGTTTCGACTTCGCTTTTAACGCTTACCACTTCACCTATTGCCTTGACGGACGCTTTGGAAGATTTGATGAAGCCGTTAGGCAAAATCGGCGTTCCTGCCCATGAAATTGCTATGATGATGACGATAGCCTTGCGTTTTATTCCGACGTTAATGGAAGAGGCGGAAAAAATTATGAAAGCGCAAATGGCGCGGGGAGCCGATTTTGAAACCGGAAATGTCTTCCGGCGTGCCAAAAGTTTGGTACCGCTCTTGGTCCCGCTTTTTGTTTCTTCATTCCGGCGTGCGGATGATCTGGCTGTGGCCATGGAAGCGCGTTGTTATCGTGGCGGTCAGGGCCGCACTCGTATGCGACAGCTAAAAATCACTATGCTTGATATTTTTGCCGTTGGGATCAGTGCCGCCCTCATTCCTCTGATGCTTTTGCTTACCTAGCGTAGTGACTACAGGCAAACATTGTTTTCAGGTCTGTCGCAAGGGTGAACCCGTCTTTTTTGTGTGAGGGTGGGGATAGTGTGAAAAATATTAAATTAACATTGGCTTATGACGGCACTAATTACCACGGGTTTCAAATCCAACAAAATGCAGTGACCATCCAAGAAGAATTGGAAAAAGCCATTGCGAAAATCTTTGCGCAAGCGGTGCGGGTTACCGCAGCGGGAAGAACAGATGCCGGTGTACATGCTTTGGGTCAAGTGGTAAATTTTTTTGTGGAGACAAAAATTCCCTGCGAGCGTATTCCTTATGCCTTAAATTCAGTCTTGCCAGCGGATATTGTAGTCACTTCTGCTGAAGAAGTGCCTGCAGACTTTCATGCCCGTTATAGTGCCAAAAGTAAAGTTTATCGCTACACAGTTGATCATGCCCCCTTCCCCCGCGTGTTAACAAGACATTACGCTTATCACTTTCCTTACCGCTTGGATCTTGATTCGATGCAAAGGGCGGCATCAACTTTACTGGGACAAAAAGATTTTTGCACTTTTATGGCCAGCGGCAGCTCAGTAAAATCAACTGTCAGAACAATTATGGCATTAGATTTAATCGACCAAGACGACTATTTGACTATTACCATAGAAGCAGACGGTTTTTTGTACAATATGGTTCGCATTATCACCGGTACGCTGCTTGAGGTGGGTTTAGGTAAACGCCATTATGATTTAACGCCGGTGCTGGAAGCACGTAACCGTAGTGCCGCCGGTTGGACGGCACCGGCGCATGGACTGATAATGCAAAAGGTAAAATACTAGTAATTAACACTTTCCATGCCTTTGGGGACTGTCAGAATAACTTGACAGTCTGCACCTCATATTATAAAATAACTTTGTGTCAAAACGCCGTTTGGCCCCGTTAGCGGCGCTTTGGCAAGCGTTTAAGTAATAAGGAGGATAAGTATGCGAATCACATATATGCCTAAAGCCGGCGAAATTGAACGCAAATGGTATATTGTCGATGCCACCGACAAGCCCTTAGGCAGATTGGCTTCAGAAGTTGCCCGCATTCTCCGCGGTAAACATAAACCGATCTACACTCCCCATGTGGATACCGGTGATCATGTCATTGTTATTAATGCGGACAAAGTAGTTTTAACCGGTAAGAAAACAGAGCAAAAATTTTATTACCGCCATTCCGGTTATCCCGGTGGCTTAAAGAAAGTTTCCTATGGTACCCTGCTTGCAACCAAACCGGAGCGGGTAATCATGTTAGCTGTGAAAGGAATGCTTCCGCACAACAGACTGGGTCGGAAAATGCTGAAAAAACTTCGTGTCTATGCTGGAAGCGAACATCCGCATGAAGCCCAGCAGCCTGAAGTTTGGACATTTTAGGGTAGAAGGGGGGAAACAGGAAAATGGCTCAAGTTCAGTATTATGGTACCGGGCGCAGAAAGAATGCAGTTGCTCGTGTTCGTCTTGTACCCGGCACAGGTGAGATTATTATAAACAAAAGAAACATTGACGATTATTTCGGTATGGAAACACTTAAATTGATTGTTCGCCAACCGTTAAGGCTAACGGATACATTAGATAAATTTAATGTAATTGCCAATGTGAGAGGCGGCGGCACAACAGGGCAGGCAGGTGCAATTAGGCACGGTATTGCCCGCGCTTTGCTGCAGGCTGACGGCAATTACCGCCCGCTTTTGAAAAAAGCAGGCTTTTTAACCCGTGACCCGCGGATGAAGGAAAGAAAGAAATACGGCTTGAAAAAAGCCAGACGTGCTCCACAATTCTCCAAACGTTAAAGATTTGTTGTTTCTTTACACTCGAGTTTGTTCAAACTTACAAAGTTTGTTTGCGAGTT
>ERZ773359.3135-NODE-3135-length-19538-cov-71.856490_pt1 | contig 19538 bp, 14 predicted proteins | sample MGYA00374955_ERZ773359 | MGnify/ENA primary metagenome ERZ773359 (study PRJEB29098, sample SAMN04486028) | biogas fermenter metagenome | study: EMG produced TPA metagenomics assembly of the Biogas fermentation microbial communities from Germany - Plant 4 DNA1...
TAAACCTCCTTTTGATTGTTCGTCACTTACCAAATTCGGAGTTACCGATGGTTTTCCTTTTTTTACTTTTGCGAACTTAATTGTACTCTATCTGTAAGATCGCAGCTATTATGTTTCCTGCAGGATTTAGTTAATAATTGTAGAAAGAATTAATAGTACGTGGATCTATTATCGGAAGGAGCCAGAAGAGGAACAGTGCATGAGGCAAAAAACTTTTAGGCTCCTTGGAAATTGTTCCCTGACATATTACCGAAGGAAGTGGATGTCTTTGAAAAAATATAAAGTAGGTTACACAACAGGCGTATTTGATATGTTCCATATTGGACACTTGAATATTCTAAGAAGAGCCAAAGAGCAATGTGAATTTTTAATTGTAGGCGTTTCAACAGATGAGTTAGTAGCTTACAAAAATAAAAAAGCAATCATACCTCACAATGAGAGAATGGCAATAGTTGAGAGCATTAAATATGTGGATAAGGTAGTACCACAAGTTGATTTGAATAAATTTAAGGCATGGGAAAAATACAAATTTGATGCCATGTTTGTAGGAAGTGATTGGAAAGGTACAAAGAGATGGAACAACTACGAAAAACAATTCAGTAAAGTAGGAGTGGATATAATATATCTCCCATATACCATAGGCACTTCCTCAACAAAATTAAGAGAGGTTCTGGACAAAATTTGGCACGACATTGTAGCTTTATAAAGGAGAATTTAAGTGGAGGATTCAATATTAAAGAGAATACACAAGATCCAAGTAGAAATTTTAGATGAAATCGTTAGAATATGTGAGAAGTATAGCTTGGAATATTGTTTAATTGGCGGAACATTATTAGGTGCCATCAGACATAAAGGCTTCATTCCCTGGGATGATGATCTCGATATCACTATGCCCAGGGATTCTTATGAAAAGTTTATTCGGCTATGTAATTCCGAATTAAACTCAAAATATCTTCTGGATATTTATGAAACGAATCCTGATTATTGGCTGCCCTTTGCGAAGGTTAGAAAGAAAAACACAGCATATGTAGAGAAATCGAGAGCCCACAAGAAGAACATTCCCCATGGCATCTGGGTAGATATATTCCCTTTAGACAACGTAAAACATCAAAACAGCATTTTACAATTCATCCAGGCGAAATTGGTGAAGGGCATCAAAGCATATATTACCATTAAACAAGGTTATGCTGCTGCCGATGATTTAAAGAAGTTACTGTTTTTTAATTTGTTGAGATTTCTCAGCATAAAACATGCCTTTGCTATCCAAAAAAAGTTGATGACCCTTTGGAACAATCAAAAGACTGACTACTTTGTCAATCTCGGCAGCCAGTACGATTATCGAAAGCAGACGATGCCTAAATCGAAATATTTTCCTGCTGTAAAGGTGGAATTTGAGGGTAAATATTATAATGCACCCCGAGAGTGGGATTTTATTTTAAGGAGAATTTTTGGAGATTACATGCAGCTGCCGCCAGAGGAAGAAAGAGTAAATCATAAGCCGGTGAGGATAGAATTGGGTGATGAGGTAATAGATTGCAGGTGAACAAAATTGGGCAGTTCGCGGACTGAAAACGTGGCAAGAAATGCTTGGTTTGCCTTTATAACACAGGTAGCAAACATCCTTATAAGTTTTATCAGCAGAACAGTTTATATCTATGTCTTAGGCGTAGATTATTTAGGAATCAACGGTCTTTTTGCAAACATCCTGACGATCCTGTCTTTCACTGAAATGGGCATTGGTAATGCTATTATTTACAGCATGTACAAGCCACTGGCAGTAGGCGATGAAGAAAAAATAAAATCACTGATGTCCCTTTATAAAAAGACGTATATTGCAATTGGTATCTTTATAGCTGTTGCAGGCCTATGCCTGATCCCTTTTTTGGATTTCATTATCAAGGACCCTCCCAAGATACAAGAAAATCTCACTTTGATCTATCTGTTTTTTTTGGCTGACACAGCCTTTTCTTATTTTTTTGCCTACAAGCGCTCGATTATCGTAGCTGATCAGAAAAATTATCTGGTTACACTTTATCAGCAAGGATTTCATATTCTGCAAGTCATAATGCAAATAATTTTTCTGATCCTGACAGGCAAGTATCTCCTTTTTTTACTGATCAAAATCATCTGCACAATTACGAGCAACGTATTAATAGCAAGAAAAGCTGATAGGATGTATCCTTATCTTAGGAGCAGAAAGGTCGAACCCTTGACCAGTCAAGAACGGAAAAGCATCTTCACTAATGTCAGGGCACTTTTCCTCTATAAATTTGGCTCCACTATCTTAAATGGGACAGATAACATCATCATTTCTGCTTTGATAGGCGTCACTGCTGTAGGATTAAGCTCTAACTACCTTCTAATAGTATCAGCTATAAACATGATTCTGCAGCAAATCAAGGGTGCCTTCACCGCTAGTGTAGGCAACCTGAATGCAGTGGCTGATACTAGAAGCAAAGAACAAGTTTTCAACCGCATATTTTTTCTTTCTGCCTGGATCAGCGGGTACACCGCAGCAGGCCTATACATGTTCCTTAACCCATTCATTGAATTATGGATAGGTAAAGAGTTTCTTTTGGATACAGGCGTTGTTTTTGCCATCGTCCTCAGTTTCTATGTAAGTCAAATGCAGTTTACTGCCTACACCTACAGAACCACCATGGGACTATTTGTCCAGGGGAGACTAGCACCTATATCGGCAGCCACCTTAAATATCATCCTCTCTGTTGCCTTGGCTAAACCATTAGGTTTAATGGGGATTTTTCTCGCCACGTCAATTGCCAGATTCTCCACCATAGGGATAATTGATCCTATCCTGGTATACAAAAAGGGTTTTGGCAAAAAACCAACTTATTACTATCTCAAATACTGTCTGTTCGCTTTTGCTACAGGAGGCCTGTACTTAATTGTGAAGCCTCTAATTTTTTGGCTGGAAGTTGGGGGCTTTATTGGTTTAATTCTTAAAGCAGTTTTGATGACTATTTTGTTCAATCTTGGATTTTACCTTCTTTTCCACCGTACAAAGGAGTATCAAGCTTTGAAAAATATTATCAAAAACGTAATAAGGAAAAAACTGAAATCGCTGGGGATGATCCACTAATTTATTCCGGTAAAAATGCGCCGGTGAACCATGCTTTTTAGCCTCGAGGAATGCAGTTGTGGAGGAGTAGAGATGGGGATTGAATACGACCTAAGAAAGGTCCAGCTAACGGAACTTGAAGTCCTATTAGAATTCGATCGTATTTGTGAAAAGTATAAACTACCATACTTTCTCATCGGAGGCTCTGCCATTGGTGCAGTACGCCACGGAGGTTTTATTCCCTGGGATGAAGACGTAGATGTCGGCATGCTTCGGAAAGATTATGAACGCTTTTTAGAGGTGTGTGAGCAGGAACTGTCAAACAAATATTTTTTGCAAACTTACTGTACAGACCCTGCCTATTTCGGGCAGTTCGCTAAAATCCGTGTGAACAAGACGACATTTCTGGAAGTGGAACCAAGCGTTGCCAACCCTGAAATGCATCACGGCATCTTCATCGATATTTTTCCTCTGGATCACGTTCCAGACAATAACGTTCTTGCAAGGCTGCAGTATACCCTGGTTCGCTTCCTCAACAGCATCATTCACACCAACGGTGCTACTGTACACAAAAAGACGCTGAAAAACTTGATAAAGCTTGCCTACTCTTATCCTTTTAAGCTTTTGTTTTCCAAAGCTAAGTTAAGTAGATTGTGCACAAGAATTGCTTCCTGGTATAATGATACAAGAAGAGTGACTAATTTCTTTGGGCGTTATGGTTTTGCAAAAGAGACAGCACCCCGGGAATGGTTTGGCAAGCCAGTCCTGATGGAGTTTGAGGGACACCTTCTGCCACTGCCGGAGGGGTGGCACGATTATTTAAGTCAAATATATGGAGATTATATGAAGCTGCCGCCAGAAGAGGAGCGAGGCACCCACGAAATATTTTTAGTGGATTTTGAGCATTCCTTTTCAGAGTTAGGAGGAGCAAATTTATGAACGTAGCTATGATTTTAGCAGGCGGCGTAGGAAAACGCATGGGTACTGGCGAAGTCCCCAAACAGTATATTGATATCTACGGTAAGCCGATAATTGTCCACACCCTTGAAGTCTTTGATCTGCACGAGGAAATTGACGGGATTGTAGTTGTGCTGAGCCAACAGTGGCAGACAGAAATGAAAACATGGCTCAGGCAGTACGATCTTAACAAAGTGATTTGTTTGGCTGAAGCAGGGGAGACGCGGCAAGCTTCAATTTATAACGGACTGTGCGCTTTGGATGGCAGGGCAAGTGAAGATGACATAGTCCTGATTCACGATGCAGTCAGACCACTCCTCTCAAGGCGAATTATCAGCGAAAACATTGAAGCTGCCAAGGCTTATGGCGCAGTGGATACAGTGATTCCCTCAGCTGATACAATTATCAAAAGCACAGATGGTTCCATGCTTCATTCAGTACCCCTTAGGAAAGAGTTGTACTTGGGGCAGACTCCCCAGAGCTTTAAGTATGGCTTAATCAAAGCTGTGCACGAAAAAGCACGAGCTGACAAGATCGCTGATGCAAGTGATGACTGCCAGCTTGTCATCAGATATGGGCACCAGGTGAAACTTGTCCAAGGGGACAAGCTCAATTTTAAAATCACAATTGCGGAGGATTTACTTCTGTTAAAAGCGCTCCTCAAGCTCGGCAAGAGGGAAGAAGTTTCATGATCGCACGCAACTATCGCATTACTGCTCCTTATCAATTTGAGGTGCAGGTAGATCTGATTGAAGCCCAAGATAATGAGGCAATTGTCCGCACGGAAGCCGGTGCAATCTGCAAAGCGGACCTGCGGTATTATACAGGCCAGCGAGAACGGAAAATCCTGGGTCTAAAATATCCTCTCTGTCTGCTGCATGAGGCTGCTGGCACTGTGGTTAAAGACAGAACTGGCAAATTCAAGCCAGGAGAGAGGGTAGTCCCTGTTCCTAACGTAATCGATCCGGAAAGCTGTGCCAATTGCAGCCAGAAAGTCTGTGAGGATCCAGCTTTAGGTGAAAACTACTGTCCTGCTGCCAAGTTCGCCTCAAGCAGTGCAGATGGTTTCTCCCGGGAATACTTCACCTATCCTGTAGACTATCTGGTCAAAATCCCTCACAGTGTTCCTACGGAACTAGCTGTTATGGCTGAACTAATCTCTGTTGCCAATGCAGCCACGAGACGTCTTCCACTCAGCGGAAAAGAGAAGGTAATTGTTTTCGGTGACGGCATTTTGGGATTTATCCTCACCTCAGTTCTCCTTTTTGGCGGAATTGAGGACATTACTATAGTTGGGGGATCAGAGAAACGGCTTGCAAATTTCCCTGTGCCTGTGAAAATAAACTATCATACAGACCCTCTGCCGCAGCCTCAGTTCGATCTTGCTTTCGAAGCAGTAGGAGGGGGAGCTTCCGAGGCTGCATTTGAAAGCATCAGTCAGGTGCTTCGGCCAGGCGGCAGTTGCTGCCTCTTAGGTGTAGCAGAAGAGAAAATTAGAATTAATTCCCGCATTATTCTGGAAAAGGGCCTCTGCTTTGCAGGAGTCACCCGCAGCAGCCGCAATGACTTTGTCAAGGCCATGAATCAATTAACAGACGAAAAATTTGCTTCATTAATCAAAAGCTCCATTATCGCAGAGGCTGCTGTCGGCGATGTTGTGGATTTTAAGAACGAATTCGAATACGCTTTGTCCCATAAAGGGTTTGGGAAAAGGGTTTTGCGATTCAATTTTTAGTAATTAAATGAGAATGTTTGTTGTTTAGGTGCTGCATATCTCAGCACCCTGGAAGGAGAACGAGAGTGCGGATTGCGATTATCTACCCTTATCTGAACAGCACAGGAGGAGTAGAAAAGGTTGTCTTACAAGAAATACAAGAACTATATGGTCTTGGCCATGAGCTTGTCATCTTTGCGGCGGAGGTGCACGCCGATGTAGCCTTGCCTGATGACGTAAGGCTTTGCCGCGTTCGGGCACTGACTTTTAATCCTTTGCTGCTTCTTTTTTCTTTTCTCGTGAATGTTCATTTCCAACTGAAAAGGTGGCAGCCCTTTGATCTCTATCATTACCATACATTTTGTCTTTTTCCACCTGGAAAGACGCTAATCAGCTTTCACAGTGTGCACACAGCTGTTTTGAGAGCACTCAAGTCTCCTTGGCCGGAAAGATGGATCAGAAAGTTTTATCCGATACCCATCGTTTTGGAATATCTAACATGTAAGCTCTTTCAAAACAAGAAAGAATTTATTGCTGTTTCGCCTAAAATAGCCAGGGAACTGCAGGAATTTAAAATTCCACCCCATAAAATACATCTTCTGCCTAATCCCCTTAGTTTCTCACCTTTAATAGGGAAGGAGAGGGAAAAGGCGCGGCAAAAATGGCGACAAAAATGGAAACTAGAAGATAAATTTGCTGTTGGGTTTGTTGCCAATCGATTAACAGGCAAGGGATTTGAACTAGTAGTTCAAGCGCTGCAGTATCTCGAAGGTGATTTTCAGGTAGTGGTGGTTGGCAACCTCACTTCCAGGGCGCAGAGGCAGTTTCAAGCTTTATTGAAAAAAGAGAAAACAGGAAGGGTACAGTATGTTGGCTGTGCCTCGAATATGAAAGAGATTTACCCTGCTTTCGACGTATTAATCTCGCCTTCCCGTTACGAATCTTTTGGCTTGGCAGTTTATGAAGCCCTGGCTTCTGGTGTGCCGTGTATTATCTCAAAGCACATAGGCCTTTTGGATTTGTTGTGTCCCGAGGTTATTCGTGATATGGTTATGGTAGTGGAGGATAGCCCAAAGGAGATAGCAAAAGCCCTTCAAAGAGCACAAACAAGCTTTTGCGGTTCAGAGAATCTCCCATCTAGACTGTTACTCTCTCAAGAAACTGATTTAAAAAGCATAATGGCGGAGGTTGCCAGGGATTGAGAACATATGATGTTTCTATTGTCGTACCATCCCTTAGGGGAACGTTATTTTTAAAACCGTTGTTGGATTCGCTCCTTGAACAGGAAAGAGGCGAGCTCACTTTTGAGGTGATTGTCTGCAACGATTCCTCCAGCCCCTTTGATCTCTCAGCCTGGAAAGGGAGGTTAAATCTCAAGGAAATACTTCTCCAAAGACACCTTGGGCCGTCGCATGCGCGAAACGAAGGTGTTAAGGCTGCAAAAGGAGAGCTGGTTGCGTTTTTAGACGATGATGTGTATGCAGATAAAGATTGGCTTGTGCAGGGCTACAGCTGCTTTCAAAATGAGAAAATAGTGGCTTTTGCCGGCAAAACAATAATTCCTGAAGTAGAAAAGCCCAGTGCCTTCCGGCATGGAATGCAGAATACAGGTGAGGGATATCCTACCTGTAATTTTTGGGTGCGGAAAGATGTCTTCCAAGCCGTAGGCGGCTTTTCTCTTAAATACTTCGATCCTAAGACGAAAATATTTCATCACGAGGATTCAGATTTAGCATACCGCCTCATGGAGCACGGCGAGGTAATATACGCTGAAAATGTGCTTGCCTTCCATCCAGAACATGGCTTTTCGTGGCTGATGCCCCTGAAAAAAGCGAAAAAGAGCCTCTTTGACCTCAGGCTCTGGCAGCAGCACCCTAAAGAATACAAAAAGCTTACGACTCACGGTCCTGTGCCTTTCGCAAGGGTGATTGTAAGGCTTGCAGTGGTTATCTTGAGCATCCTCGCCTTTGCCAGCTGGTTTCTTGCCAAACCCTTACCCTGGTTTTTATTAGGATGTTCTTTACTCCTTGTGCTGCCAATTGCCTTTCGCTACCGGCTAGAGAAGCCCTTCCTCTTAAGTGCTATTTGGCTTCCCCTTGCCGAATGGCTGGCGTGTTTTGTTTTTTGTTATTATTTGATCAGAGGGATTGCTTTTTTAGATTAAAAGGAGCTTGTTGGAAATGAAAGTCTTACAAGTAAATAAATTATATTATCCCCATATTGGCGGGGTAGAGAAGGTTGTGCAGGAGCTGGCAGAAGGCCTGGCTGAAGAAGCTGAAGTGCGTGTTTTGGCTTGTCAGCCAAAGGGTATTGGGAAGCGGGAAGTGATAAATGGAATACCTGTCTACAAAGCAGGGAGTCTGGGGACGTATTGGTCCATGCCAGTATCGCCTTCATTCCCACGCTTGCTCCACAAGCAACTTGGTTGGGCAGATCTCGCCCATTTTCATTTTCCTTTTCCTTTGGGCGATTTGTCATATTTGCTGGTAAAAAGAAGAGTGAAGGTAAAGACGGTACTCACCTGGCACAGCGATATCGTAAAACAAAAGTCTTTTCTTAGGCTCTACGAGCCATTCCTCTATAAATTCTTGGATGCAGTTGATCAGATAATACTTACCTCCCCAGCACCTTTGGAAAACTCGCGTTTCCTCAAAAATTATCGGGATAAGTGCAAAATCATCCCTCTGGGGATACGAAATTTTTGGTTTGAGGCTGCAGGAGAGTCTGAAGAAGCTGTCCAGCTGCCTTGTGATAAAACGGTCCTCTTCGTTGGCCGCCTCTGCTACTACAAAGGTGTGGAATACCTTTTAGAGGCAATGCAGGATGTGAGCGCCAACCTTGTGATTATAGGCAACGGAGAGTTGCGGGAAGAGCTGGAAGAGAAAGCTAAAAGACTCGGCATCTCGGAACGAACTTTTTTCCTCGGTTTTCGCTCAGACGAAGAGCTGCGCTATTGGTATCATAGGGCTGATGTTTTTGCTCTGCCGTCTGTGGAACCCAGCGAGGCTTTTGCCCTAGTACAGGCCGAAGCCATGGCTGCAGGAACTCCGGTTGTAAACACTAATTTGCCCACAGGAGTACCATTTGTCAGCCTCCATAATGAGACAGGCTTGACTGTGGAACCGCGCAAAAGCCAGCAGCTTGCGGAAGCCCTCAACACAATTCTCAACAACCCCTCTTTGGCAGCATCATTCGGAGAAAAAGCAAAAGAAAGGGCGAAAAGTTTATTCTCAGTTGAGCAAATGCTCCAAAGCACTCTCTCCTTGTATAAAGAGTTGATTGAGGATGCGTGAGAAAGAGAAAGGTGAGGAAATGAAAGGAATAAAGGTTCTGCTGATGGCAGGCGGCAGGGGAGAGAGATTTTGGCCTAAGAGCCGCGCTTCAATGCCGAAGCAATTCTTAAATCTATATGGGAAAGACTCGCTGCTGCAGCAAGCATTTTCCAGGGCATTGGAAATCACAGGCGAAACAAGCGATATTTACGTGATCACAGGCAAAGAGTATCAAGCTTTGACTAGTTCCCAACTGCCACAGCTTCCCAAAGAAAATATCATTGTCGAGCCGGCTGGGAGAAATACTGCACCGGCCATAGGCTATGCTTCTATTGTTATCGAACAGAGAATCAAGCAAGACGCCGTAATGATCGTTATGCCAAGTGACCATGTGGTCTTAAACAACACAGTTTTTTGTCAGACCATTAATAAGGCAGCAGAGGCTGCTGATTATTTCAATAGCCTCGTCACAATTGGAATGAAACCTACACGGCCTGAAGAGGGTTACGGTTATATAGAATGTGGACAACCCCTACTTCCAGAAGTGTATCAAGTAAAGCGGTTCGTTGAAAAGCCGCCTTTGCAAACTGCGCTTGCTTTTCTCAAAGACGGCAACTATCTGTGGAATGCAGGGATATTTGTTTGGAAGCTATCGGCTTTTAAGAATATCTTGGCTGCTTATGCGCCTAGCTTAGCTGACAAATTGAGCAAGATCAGACAGTTTCTCTTGGAGGGAAACTGTGAAAAAGCCGAGGAACAATTCTTAGACCTTGAGGCTCGATCCATAGATTATGCCCTATTGGAGCGGGCCAGAGAGATACTAGTGGTACCTGGTGAATTCGGCTGGGATGATGTTGGCACTTGGGCTGCTTTAGAGAGAATTTTTACTAAAGACGAAAATGAGAACATTATCCAAGGTGAGGCAGAGGTACTTGATTCTCAAGGGAACATTATCGAAAATACTTTGGCAGATAAATTGATTGTAGCATACCGGATCGATGATATGCTTATTGTCAACGATAAAGATGTAGTGCTTGTCACAAAAAAAGAAGCAAGTACAGATTTGAAGAATGTATTGGCTAAGCTTAAAGATGGAAAATACAAAAAACTGTTGCGCTGAATTGGATTATGGGAAGTTTTTGAGCTAATCATCTAGCAGGAAAAACAAAGATAAGCAGCGTAATTATTATAGGAGTAGAACTTTAGGGAGAGAGATAAGTGATAGCACGCTCAGTTATACGTTTTCGAGCATTCCTCTATCTGATTGTAGATCTGCTATGCCTGAATCTGGCATTTGCTTTGGCTATCGCTGTGCTTTTTGACGGCAGCCTTACGGCAAGCAACAGGCATGCTCTAATGAACGTTTTACCCTCCCTAAACGTCTTGTATCTCGTCTTGTTATGGGGTTTTGGCCTTTATTCATCAACCTGGAAAAGCACAAGCGAGCTTTTTTCCAGCATTGTCATCACCTCTATTCTGACATCAGTTTCAGCCATGGCACTGGCTTTTTTCCTCCGTGGTTTTGCTCTGCCGCGGAGCATGGTGCTTGTTGCTTTTATCTTTCAACTTCTTCTGCTGTCCCTTTGGCGTTTCGGCCTCAAACGACTTGAGGAGAGAAATGCCTCACCTAAAAGGGTACTTGTGATCGGCAACAGCCAAAGCGTCCTTGAACTGACCACGCATTTTTTGAGATTAGGACAAAACTATCAAATTTTGGAGCTTGTGAAGCCCTTGGATCAGCAGAGAATTGAAGAGCTTCTTCCCAAAGCAGATATAGTTTGCCTGGATAGTCAATTGACGGGAGAAGAAAAAAAGAATTTTCTCAGAAAAAGCATTGAGGAAAACAAGCAGGTTTTAATGATTCCTGCTTTAGAAGATATCCTCCTGATGGGAGCACAGCTTGATCGGATCGATGACAGACCGATCCTGAGGCTAGACAGCTTTAGGCTTACTCCCAGACAGCAGGTAGTAAAGAGAATATTTGATTTAGCATTATCTTCAGTCTTACTTCTCCTGCTGACACCGCTGTTTGTCCTGATAGCAGTTTTAGTTAAACTAACCTCTCCAGGTCCTGTTTTTTACGTGCAGGAGCGGCTGGGAGAGGGAGGAGTGCCTTTTAAGCTGCTCAAGTTCCGGTCTATGGTTGTAGATGCAGAAGAGCATACTGGACCTGTGCTGGCGCAAGCAGAGGATCCCCGGATCACGAAAGTGGGGAAACTCCTCCGCGCATTAAGGCTGGATGAACTGCCGCAGCTTGTAAATATTTTCTTCGGCCAGATGAGCTTTGTGGGGCCCAGGCCTGAAAGACAATTTTTTGTAGAGCAGTTTGAAGAGACGCTTCCCGAATATAGATATCGGATGCTTGTAAAACCTGGTCTTACAGGTCTTGCTCAGGTTTTGGGGAAGTATACAACAGAAGTTGATGATAAGCTGCGCTACGACCTTTTCTATATCCGCAGTTACTCTTTGCTTTTGGATTTGCAGATTCTCCTTCTGACTTTAAGAGTTATCGTCTGTCCCAACAGTTCCAAGGGAACTGAAGAGATGGCGAACTCTATTTTTCAGTCTAGAGTATAAGTTCAAGGAAACTGCATGAAATTTTCGGTTTATAAATGTAAGATTCCACTGCACAAATCCCTTGTAAATCCATATTTTAGAAGGATTTTAGCCCCTCGATGTCGAATATAGTAGTGAAAACAAAAGCAATCTTGAGATTTAGAGATATAAAATCTTTTAATCGACATATAGGGGTGCATAGCGATGTTTAAGGAAAATAATAGCCATCTTCAAACTACGTTATTCGACGTTACAGCAAATTGGCATAAAAAATACGAAAAACTATACGAAAATTCATGGGCAAAAATCTTTTACCATGAGGTCTTTTGCAAAATTGACGAGGAAATATTCAAACCTCTTTATTCAGACATCGGTAGGCCTAATGCACCTATAAATGTCCTTGTTTCTCTTGAGCTTATAAAACACCTCTTCAACTACACAGATGAGGAGCTTGTTGAAAACTATCATTTTCATGTTTTGGTTCGTGCTGCAATAGGAATTCGCGACTTTCATACTGCTCCACCTGTTGGAGTTAGAGCCATATACAATTTCAGAAGTCGTTTAAGCAATTACATGAAGGAAAATCCAAAAGAAGGCGATTTAATAGCTGAACTCTTCCATGACCTAACAGGACAATTTATTAAGCGCGCGGGTATAAAAACTAGAGAGCAGCGAGTTGATTCAACCCAAATTGCATCAAACATTAAGCGCGTCGGCCGTTTATCCCTTGGGTATGATGTCCTGCATAAAGCTGTAACGGCTCTGCCTGTGGATATATTGCCTGAAGAACTCAGCAGAATTCATGTGTGTTCGGTTAAGGAAAGAGCCATACTTGCCCTAGACAATTTATAATCAATCTTCCGTTCTTCTTAAGGGGAAATTGTCATTTTTGAATTAAAAGAGGGAGGCAAACCTCTAAATCATAAAGGCTTTTCTACTAGTACAAACAACAGAAAGGTCGAGAAATACCTTAACCGAACACGAATGAGCAGTGTATAGAAAGAAAACGCATACAAATATTGGTAATTTATTTGGCTGGATTTATGGTGAGTGCCCTGAAGAGGTCAAAAAGGAGATATGGAACCAATATTCAGAAAATAACAAGAGCTATTTGGGGAAGAGATGGTGATATTTGAGTAACGGAAAAGTGAAGGGTCAAGCTATGTCGAATAACTGGAGGTTTTAAGTTTCAATACACGCCTCACTATTCGCTTTACCGAGTTAAGAATTTTATTGTCAACCTGCTGGACTTTCTGCGAATGTAGGAATAAAGACTTTTGGTACTTTTCAATGTTTGTAAAAGTGAGGTGATGGAAGTGAAAATTATTCGAGATTTAGTCCATGGATATATAGAAGTCGATGATTTAGAGATGAAAATCATCGACACCCCAAATTTTCAAAGACTTAAAGATATTCGCCAACTAACTTGCCAACAAGCATACCCGTCCGCAAATCACACAAGATTTGAACATTCTCTTGGTGTATTACATTTAGCAAAAAAAGCACTTCATAGTCTATGGCCACAGCTCAACAATAGATATAAATTAAATGTAGAAAGATTTAAAGAGATGTTACTTCATTTACGTCTTGCGGCATTGCTTCATGACGTAGGTCATGCTCCATATTCCCATTTAGGTGAAAAATATTTCAGGGTACCCGAAATAAAGGAAAAGATAGGTGACTTAATAAAGAAATACAGCCTTTCTTTTGATGAAAGTATTTTTAACAAAGGCTCTCCCCATGAACTAATGTCATGTTTCGTAATACTTGATAAATATCTTTCTATTATTGAAAAGTCAACTCCCCAAAAAGTCGATTTTGAATTAATATGTAGAGCGATTGTAGGAGCAAAATATTCAAATAGAGAAGACAAGTGGATTCAAAATATAATAATCGAGCTTTTGAATTCAGATACTATTGATATAGATAAACTTGATTATCTTATGAGAGATTCATTGATGACCGGTGTAACGGTGCCTGAGATTGATACCACTCGTTTATTTTTAAATATTACGATACATCCACAGATAAAAAGCGTTACATTTAATAGTAAGGCAATACCAGTCATTCAAAATATTATTGATGCAAGAGATTCTTTGTACCTATGGGTATATAATCATCATATAGCTGTATACATGGACTTCGTCACTGAATTTTATATTAAACATATGGCAGCAAACTTTGAAGCTCGGAATAAATATAAAGATAAAATAGATTTATATAAATTATTTTCATGCCATGCTATAAGTGACCTATTAGTTTCTGATTCAGATTTAAGAAGTGTACTGAAAAACTCGATTGAACTTTCGCATGAAGAAAAGAGTAAATACACAGTTAATATTATCCCTCAACTATTTTATAGGCATTTTTTAAAACCATTGTGGAAAACAATATATGAGTACAGAGAGTTTATGTTAAGTTATTTGCGCGACAGTCGGCTGAGAAAAGAGTTTGAGCGGAAAATGTGCCAAGAAGATATTACATATAGACGTTATGTCGCAAAACAGATAATAAAAGAATGCAATTTAAATCTTGGACAAATTTTTATAGTTCCGAGATCAAATAAATTTTATTCATTAGATCCAGAAAAGAATATATTTCATGTTTTTGTTGGGTCAGGGGACAGAGATATTAGAGAGTTACTACCTCAGAAAGATTTTAGAGAGTTGTATCAAAATGTAAGTTTTTATGTTTTTGGTGTGCAAGATAAGTTAGATTTAATTAAAGATAAACTAGTGGAAATAATGAAAAAGCCACTACCTGATAAGGAGAAATTGTTACAAGATGCTACAGAATTAAAATGGTTTAGATATAAATGAATCTAGCTTCCCATAACAGGGTAACTGTATCACGATAATTCCTAAGTATCAAGCAACTATGCAGACCATTAAGTTAGTCGAAAGATAAGACGAGGAACTATCGTTTTCTGTTGTAGAGTTAGCATGAGTGGTTGTTCTTGAATGTCTTAGTTCATGTTTTGCACTATTCATTGTCAGTAAATTCAGTGACTTTTTATGGAGGGGGAATATGATAAAACACAACAAAGACATATTCAACCCTTGGGTAATGCGAGCTGCATGGCAAAAAGTCCAATCATGGTATATGCAAGGTGATTGGTATGATCCTGCAGAAATGTTAGCTTGGAAAGCAGACCCATGGAGGAAGCTTTCAAAACTTGCTAATGAACTTAGCGCAGGAACCTATCAACCAGACCCTTATCCGTTGATACCATATCCAAAAAAAGGAAACAAGACCCGACACTTCACGATGGTATCAGTTGAAGATCAAGTTGCATTTGCCACATATCTTGTTTTATTGGGGCCGTTTTTAGAATCACGCATGCCCAATATCTCTTTTGGCAATCGCTTAGCAAGGCATAAAGTACAGCGTTGGGAAAAAACTGAAGTTGGTCTGAGGAATCGATGGTACCGAATGCCCTTTTCATTAAGCTATAAGCGTGTTTATGAGCCATTCAGTTCAAGTTATGGCTTGTTTCGCAGATTGTTACAATGGATTACAAACAGAGCTTTTTTCGAAGATGGGTGCTGTGAATTTGAGGCTATTAATGATTATATCGCAGCACACAATACCTTTCTACCATATTGTAATCACACTTGGAAAAACACAAAAAATACGGAGAAGCTCTATTATTTGCGCCTAGATCTTTCCTTAGCATATCCATCTGTTAAAAGAGATAAATTGCGACTTAATATTAGGAAATTATTAAAAGATGACATTCAATTCGGACTGAAACATAGTTGGGGAATGCCTAGTTTCCCCAGCTTGATATATAATGAACAAGACGATGTTTTGGAACCTGAAAAAGAAATGTTTGGCTCTCACCCATGGCACATTTTAAAAGACGATGAGGAATTACGGCTTGATTTAGCAAATAAACTGATGGATCTTTTAGATAATGTAGTATATTGCCGTTGGGAAGAACCTAGTTTTTACGAACAATCAGATCTCATTTTTAAGGATGGCGTCCTACCAGAGGAATTTCAAGGGCATAATGAGTACGCTGATACATGGGGGCTGTGGAGACCAGATGATCCTGTACATGAAATGGATATTGAAGCAGACAAGTATGGTCTTCCTACAGGCAATATCATTTCAGGACTATTAATGAATGTAGCTTTAACTGAAGTAGATTTAGTCTTATGTAAGCTATATGAAAAGTCACAAGATGGGAAAAAAGTCGTCTACCTTCGCTTTGTTGATGATTTAATTTTACTTTCCGAAGACTGGAATGCTTTAGGAGAAGCAGTTGTAGTATTAGTTGATAAAATAAAAAAAGAACATAAATTTAAAATAAACACAAAGAAAGTTAGGCCAGATGTAAATATCATACAAAATCTGCTTGAAGATTTTTGTTGTTCAAAAGCTCCTATTGATGAGAAAGAGTTTTTAGCAAAATGGGGAAAAATTGAGTCTTTACTTAGTCGAGATGACTATATTAATCGAGGCAATGTTGATATTTTTACAACGAAAATTGTTTCTGAGATGAGCGACTTAAATCAGGAAGATATCGATGAACGTTATGGACCTTCTGCAGCTGAAAGAGTCGATTCATTGCTAGGGTTACTCAACAGAAAAGATAGCGATGAAGAAGTAGCTGAAGATGCAAGGGCTAATTTCGCTATAAATAAGTTGGCTCGCTCTACATGGCCCGATAGTGCTGTTAAGCAAGATGACATGATCAGGAGTCACCAAAATATAATCGGCCAAATTTTGATAGGAGCAGAACAAGCATTGCGAAATAATCCCTGGAGAATAAAACTATGGCGTTCTGTTCTCACAATTGTCCTTAGAGCATCGATTGTTGAAAAAACAAAAGCAATCGAAGGATTTAAAAAGTATATCCCTTATCTATTAAGTTGGGATATATACAACTCCGAAGACTTAAGATCACCTGCTGAGATGTGGGAAAGAGAACAAAAAAAAGCATGCATTTTTAAAGATCAAGATATAGAAAAGATAAAAAAAAGAAGATGTGAAAACGAAAGTCTGCGTAGAAGTTTTCACAGAGCTCAATTTTGGCGTGAATGGGCTAAATGTGTTAGGGGATTGAAAGCGGTAGCTAATGGTGATTATAGTCCTTTTTGGTCACAATATTTTACAAAGGAAAAAGCTATTAAGGTTTTAGAGGATTTTGGAGAAATAGAGCAGTGGCTTACTGTAATCTATCAAGTTAGAAACAAAGATCCCAAATCACAATATCATCTATGGTGGTGGGAGTTAGAGGCACTCTCTGATGCAATAATGGCTACTCTTTCCCCAGCAGAGCTTATTGAAATAGCACAAGAACTGGGCGATCCCCGAAAAGGACAGTTCAGAGCGGATAACTCTCCTTTGCGTTTATATCTTGATAGAAAAACCAAAGGAAATGATAAGCTGTCAGCTTTCAACCAAGCTTTACAAACAATCATGGGTTATCAAGGGCTAGAAGAATTAGTTTTTGGCGCAAATGAATGCAGTCAAAAGTTTCTTTGGTTTTCATTAACGCCAACCCATAAAATGGATAAAAAGTATTATCGGTGGATTTTACCCTCTTCTTTTACGGCCAAGGATTGGGCTTCTTTAGTCAGAGTTGGCTTGTGGAATAGATTCGATGAAATTTTCGAAGAGGAAGCGCCATTTTTTTCAGGTGATGGAAAAAAGGGAGATGACATTTGGAATGCATTAATAGCCCTTGATGACTATGCTTGTATCCGCAAGCTTGTCATAGCAAACGGAAAAGTCTTACCCTGGGCTCATTGTGAAGATATATTTTTGGGGAAACTGCTGACAAATAAGGATTCAGTCAAAGGCGATAGTTTGTTTAAATTCATCTATAATGTCGGGTTCGAGAAGGTAGAGCTTTTTAAAGGCGATTCTCTGCCTCCAGATGGTTACCTAGTACAGATGGAATTACCATGGCAACTAGCAATGTTGGTGGTTAAAAATATTACAAAAGAACTTTCTGAAGGGATTATTTCTCCAGATACCCTGATTTTCGCTCCTGGCTGTCTCTCTCTTCTTACTGAGGCGAGGGTAATACTACTAAATCATGGATATGAAACGCATAAATCTAATCAAAGGACTATAAAAGCTATTGAAAAAATGAGAGAGTTATTAGAACGCATCTATGAAAATGCAGAAGACTTAGGATTTCAAGGACTTCGTTCTTTGAAAGACAGCAGAGCTCCTCATCCAATGTTTCTTTTCCCTTATTTAATTTCAAAAGGTCATGAACTGGCATTTTCTTTCAATCGCGCTCTGTTATTGCTGTGGATGATTTCCGGTAGTGAGTATATACTTGATCGACTTTACGAAGTAGCGCCATGGCAGCCCCCACTAGTTGAACGTGATTTCTTAAGAAGTAATTTTTTAATGCCAAAGTGTATTTGGCAATTTATTGATAGAGGCCTTTGCGGTGAAGAATACAATCTAGAAGATAGCGATTTGATAAGAAGGGTTGATAAAAATATTGAAAGAATATCTGTTGTATTCGATGATAACTTGCTTACTGAAAGAGATGGTGTTGTTTGGGATATTGAGGATAATCAAGTAAAAAAAGATGTAAAGCTGGCGAAGGATCTTAAAGTTAGAATTGTGCAGTTGAAAAACGAATTAGATTATTCAAAATGGCTTTATCAATGTAAAAACGAATCTAGTGATAATTTATCTACAGATTACAATTTTCAGATTCACAGGCTGATGAGTGTGGAAGTTGGGGAAAGGCTACACGAGATAAAAATGCATGCTAACCTAAAAAATAAAGAAGCTGATCAGATTGCGGTTTTTCCGGAATGGTCGTTGCCACATAATCAAGTGCCAGTTCTTAAAAGGTTTGTAGAGAAGACAGGTATTGCTATTCTAATTGGCTTGCTTCCCAGTGAAGTACCTAGAGTCGTGCCTGTAACTTCCACTGTCAGAAAGAAGGGAAGCAGATTCCTTACTAATGAAGCTGTTCTCATTATTCCAGAACCAGCTCCTCAAATAGAGATTAAAGAAAGAGCGGAAAGCGTTAGAGAAAGAAGAAGGAGCTTCGTTTTTAGAATCCGCAAGCCCTTTGCAAGTGTTGCTGAGTTAGGACTAATAGATTTTTTAAACAGTTATTCTGAGCATACGCATTGGGATTTTTTGCCTGGACAAGCTTGGACTATATTTTCCTATCCGAATTGGGGAAGATTTTCAGTAGCGATATGCTCAGATATCATAGATACCTACATTTGGGACTGGCTACGAGGTAGGATTCAACATTTATTTGTTGTTGCTCAAAATAAGGATACAGATCTTTTTGATCAATTGAGTTGGGCTCGATCATATGAGCTTTTTTCCAACATTGCAATAGCAAACCATGGTTGTTTTGGTGGCTCTTTAGTATGGACACCAAAACATAGTTTCAAAAAAAGAATATTTTCTACACACGGCTCTGGGGTTGGAACTTCGTTTTCGATTGAATTACCTGTCAGCTCTCTTTTTGATGCTCAAATGACAGGATTGTTTAAAGGAATTAAGCGAGAAGTTAATGAGTGGAGAAAAAAAGTCGGTATAGAAAACGAAATAGAAAAAGGAATGGAAAAAGAATGCGAATCAGAATTTAAAACTCCTCCTCATCGCTTTATTCTTGAAGCTGTTGACAGTATTTATCCTGAAGCAGCAGCAACTAAAGAGGAGATTGATTTTGTGGACGAATAAGCGATGATGAAAAAGGGGGATGTCTAAAAAGGAATTTTAGTTTACATTCAAAGTAACATTTTTTGAGTTTTTATCAATATACCGTCATTTTTTTCAACAGCACAGGCAAATGAGTGCTTAATATTACTGGTGTCCGCAAGACACTGGCTTTCTCATGCAATAGAAACCTTCATGGGAGGTTTTTGATTTTTAAACGCTAAATAGTATAAATAATGGTACTTGTTGTCAGTAGAATAGCTGAAGCATGATGTATAATTAAAATAAAGAAATATATGCG
>ERZ773359.3139-NODE-3139-length-19516-cov-10.124197_pt1 | contig 19516 bp, 14 predicted proteins | sample MGYA00374955_ERZ773359 | MGnify/ENA primary metagenome ERZ773359 (study PRJEB29098, sample SAMN04486028) | biogas fermenter metagenome | study: EMG produced TPA metagenomics assembly of the Biogas fermentation microbial communities from Germany - Plant 4 DNA1...
TTTAATAAGGATGGAATTCGATAGATGAGGAGGATTATATGGAAAAGGGAAAGGGCTTAAAGACTTTAGTGACTTTAGTAGGCATAGCTTTAGGTGTATTTTTATTGGCAATAGGATTGGTCCTCTTTTTAGAACCCAATACCATTGCGCCAGGAGGAGTAACTGGATTTGCCATTGTGTTTAAAAAAGTTACAGGTATACCCGTTTATATAACCAACCTAGCCATAAATATACCCCTGTTTATAATCGGGGTAATTATTTTGGGTAGGAACTTTGGATGGAAAACCCTCTATGCAACGGCACTCTTATCTCTATTTTTAAAGGTAATACCAGCTCAGGCTGTTACAGAGGATTTATTGCTTTCTTCCATCTTTGGCGGTTTGGTAACGGGGATAGGCTTAGGTATAGTTTTTAAATGTGGTGGTACCACTGGAGGTACCGACTTGGCTGGTTCCATATTAAACAGGCTCTTTCCTACCTTTAGCCTATCAACCTTTATGATGATCATAGATATTGTAGTAGTGGCCTTTGCAGGTATAGTAGATAAGAAGGTGGAAACCTCTTTATACTCTGTCATAGCTCTATATATTACCGTCAAGGTTATAGATATGATACTGGAGGGAATTGGATATCTAAAAGGTTTTATAATTATAACCAGCAAGCCTGAACAGATAAGCCGAAAGATAATGGAGGATTTAGATAGAGGAGTTACCCTCTTTAAGGGCAAGGGCATGTATACCAAGGAGGAAAAGGATGTGCTCTTGTGTGTAGTAAATAGGTTCCAATTTGCCAAGACTAAGGATATAGTCTATGATATTGACAAAGATGCCTTTATTATGGTCACCGAAATGTCTGAAGTCTTGGGAGAAGGATTTGAAGAAATTAAAGGATAATAGGAGGTATGAAAATGGGAAATTACAGTAGCTTAGAAAATACAGCTAAGAATATAAGAATCAGTATAATTGATATGCTGAAGGAAGCAAAATCTGGCCATCCGGGAGGTTCTCTATCAGCAGTAGAAATTCTAACAGCCCTATATTTCAAGGAGATGAAGGTTGACCCTCAAAACCCCAATTGGGCAGATAGGGATAGGTTCGTACTATCTAAGGGACATGCTGCTCCAGTGTTATATGCTGTATTAGCGGAAAAAGGATTCTTTCCTAAAGAGGAATTAAACAAACTAAGAAAGATAGATGCCATGTTACAAGGCCATCCAGATATGAAGGGTACTCCTGGGGTAGATATGACTACTGGGTCCTTAGGCCAAGGGCTAGCAGCTGCTAATGGTATGGCTTTAGCAGGGAAATTAGATGGTAAAGACTATAGGGTATATGCCTTAATTGGCGATGGAGAATGCCAAGAAGGGATAATCTGGGAGGCTGCCATGTTGGCTGCTCATTATAAGTTGGATAATATTACTGTTTTTTTAGACCATAATGGATTACAAATAGATGGTGCCAATGAAGAGGTAATGGACATCGAACCTATAGATGAGAAATTCAAATCCTTTGGCTGGCATGTAATAAAGATCGACGGCCATTCCTTTGACCAAATATTCAAGTCCTTGGAGGAAGCTAAAAACACTAAGGGTAAGCCTACAATCGTCATAGCTAAAACCGTTAAGGGTAAAGGAGTATCCTTTATGGAAGATGTAGCGGGTTGGCATGGAAAGGCACCTAATGAAGAAGAAGCGCTAAAGGCAATAGAAGAGCTAGGAGGTAGGAAAGATGGCTAATATGATAGCGACTAGAGATGCCTATGGAGAAGCTTTAAGGGAATTAGGAAATAAAAATAAGGATATAGTGGTATTAGATGCAGACCTATCGGGTTCAACTAAAACCGCCTTATTCAAGGAAGCATTTCCAGAAAGGTTCTTCAATGTGGGAATAGCAGAGCAAAATTTAATAGCTACAGCTGCTGGATTGGCAACAGCTGGTAAAATTCCATTTGCAAGTACTTTCGCAGTATTTGCAGCAGGAAGGGCTTTTGAAATAATAAGAAACTCCGTCTGTTATCCAAAACTAAATGTAAAAATAGCAGCAACCCACGCAGGCTTAACGGTGGGAGAGGATGGGGCAACCCATCAGGCTATTGAAGATTTATCCCTCATGAGAAGCCTTCCCAATATGGTTGTTTTAAGCCCAGCCGATGGCATAGAAGCTAAACAGTGTATATATAAAGCAGCAGAATACAATGGACCTGTTTATATAAGGCTTGGCAGGAGTAAGGTACCTGTAGTATTTGATGAAGATTATAAATTCGAAATAGGTAAGGGTGTAGAACTGGTAGAAGGAAAGGACATAACCCTAATAGCCACGGGAATAATGGTAGAAAAGGCCTTAAGGGCGGCAGAAGGATTGGAAAAGGAAGGAATTTCAGCTAGGGTAATAAACATCTCTACCATAAAGCCTATAGATAAGGACATAATCGTAAAGGCAGCTAAGGAGACTAAAGGAATAGTTACTATAGAAGAACATAGCATAATAGGCGGCTTAGGCAGTGCTGTAGCAGAGGTATTAGTAGAGAACCATCCTACTTATATGGAAAGGGTTGGAGTCGAAGATACCTTTGGTGAGTCAGGAGATGGAGGAGTTTTATTAGAAAAGTACGGATTGAGTGTAAGCAATATAATGGATAAGGCAAAAAGAATATTATCAAAATAAGCTAATAAATAATATAATATAGCACCAGCATTTTTTGGTGCTATATTTTTTCATAGATACATAAACCTCCCCCTCTAAGAATAGGATAGTATAAAAGGCCTGGATGGAGGGGTATAAATTGAATAAAAGATATATTGCCATTGGAATAATCATTATACTCGTTTTAGGGCTCCTTTTTGTTCCCAAAATTTTGAGCAAGGAGGATAAAAAGGTGAAATTCAAAGTATTAGATTCGTCTGAAATACCAGAAAAAATAAAGGAGATACTCCCGAAATACTTATCAGAGGAAAGGGCTATTACCTGTAGATTAGGAAATGAAATATATGTACTGGTAACTAGGGGAGAAAAGAAAACGGGAGGATATAGTGTAGATGTGGACAAAATAATTATGGAGGAAAAGGGTAAGGATGGTTTCGATTTGGTGGTATATGCTAAATTTAAAGACCCAGATGCCAATGAAATTGTAACCCAAGGTTTTACCTATCCCTTTACCATAGTAAAAACCAATTTGGACAAGATGCCAGAAAGCATCAGACTGGAAGTAGACTATGTGGAATAAAAGAGTGTGGGCGCCTAATAGGCGTCTTTTTACTTTATGGAATATAGCTGTAAACAAAATGGAATTCAGCTATATACTGAATATATATCCCATGAATAAATCAAAAATTTAAGAATAGATTGGGTATATATATTAAAATAGCGGGGGTGAAATTATGGATGAATATCTAGTTCCCATAGAGCAGTTGAAGAAAAAATGCGACCCTAGTCTATTTAAGGGAGATACCACTGAGGAATTACCAGCATCAAGGGAATTAATAGGACAGGGGAGGGCTATGGAGGCATTAAAATACGGCCTTTCCATCCAAAGAAAGGGATATAATATATATGTTTCTGGTCTAACTGGCACGGGAAGAAATAGCTATTCCTACCTAGTTGCCAAGGATTTTGCTGAAAAAAGGGAGGCTCCAAAGGATTGGTGTTATGTCTTTAACTTTAAAAGGCCTAAATATCCTAAGGCCATTGGTATGAAGCCAGGCCAAGGAAGGATATTCAAAAACGAGGTAAAACAAGCTATAAGGAATATAGGTTTAGAAATTCCTAAGATATTAACATCCAAGGAGTATGAGAATAATAGGAATTTATTATATACCAATCATCAAAAAAATGCCCAAAAGATTATTAATGAACTAAACGATTTGGCTAAGCAATATAATTTTATATTTAGACTTACAGAAAAGGGGATGATGAGTATTCCTCTAAAGGAAGGAAAACCTATGACCGATGAAGAATTAAACAACCTACCAGAATCGGAGATTGAAGAGCTAGTCAAAATTTCCAACGAATTGAATCAAAAGGCATATGATTATATCAAGCGAATAAAGGAAGTGGAAGATACCTATTTAAGGGAATTAAAGAGTTTGAAAGAGGAAAACGTACTAAAGGTATTAGATGACCATTTAAATATCCTAATAGAAAAATATAAGTATAATCAGGATATATGTGAATATCTAGAGGATATGAAAGTAGATATAGTAAAGCATTACGAAATGTTTATGAAGGATGATGAAAAAAAGTATTTGGAAACCTTTCTGTCGTCAACGGATAGGCTGGAAGATTTTATGAAAAGGTATGAAGTTAATTTATTCATAGATAATAATGGTAAAACCACTGCTCCTGTTATAAGAGAGATGAACCCAACTTATTATAATCTGTTTGGTAAGATTGAATACGTCAATGAATTTGGAGTTTTAAAAACCGACCATATGAGAATTAGGCCTGGTTCATTACATGAAGCTAATGGGGGATATATAATAATTCAAGTTAAGGACATATTGCAAAATCCCCATGCTTGGGAAGGGCTAAAGAGGGCCTTGACTACGGAAGAACTAGTAGTAGAGAATATAACTGGATTAAATCTCATATCTGAAACTTTACACCCAGAAGCAATTCCCCTAGACGTAAAGGTGATAATAATTGGTGACTATTATCTATACCAATTGCTATATTATTATGACGATGATTTTAAGAAGTTATTTAAGATAAGGGCAGAATTTGATATAGAAATGGAGAGAAATCAAGAAAACATCTGTAAGATAGGTTCTTTTGTTGCCTATCAGTGTAAGGAGGAGGGCTTAAGACCCTTTGATAAAACGGCCCTAGCAGCCATAATAGAGCAGAGCAGCAGAATAGCAGGGAATCAGAATAAGCTTACGGCAAAATTTAATGAATTGGTGGAGATAATCTATGAAGCCGACCTGTGGGCTAAAATGGAAGGTAGGGATGTGGTCTGTAAGGATGATGTAAAAAAGGCAATAGAGAAGAAAAACTACAGAAATAACAGCTATGAAGAAAAACTTATAGAATTAATAGATAAGAATATAGTAATGATTGATACGGAAGGTGAAAAAATAGGGGAAATCAATGGATTGTCGGTTATAGACTCAGGTCAATATGCTTTTGGTAGGCCAAATAAGATTACCGTAAATACCTTTGCTGGTAAGGAAGGCATCATCAATATAGAAAGGGAAGTAGAGCAATCGGGCAGCATCCACGATAAGGGGGTTTTGATTTTAGGTGGCTATTTAGGAGAAAAATATGCCAAGGATTTTCCTCTAACTTTAACAGCCAGCATTACCTTTGAACAATCCTATAGTGGAATAGATGGGGATAGCGCTTCTAGCACCGAATTATATGCTTTACTATCTAGCCTAGCAGATGTGCCTATCAAACAATCCATAGCAGTAACAGGTTCTGTCAACCAAAAAGGTTTGGTGCAGCCGGTGGGAGGAATTAACGAGAAGATAGAAGGTTTTTATAAGATTTGCAAATTAAAGGGATTAACAGGCAAGGAAGGAGTGATTATGCCTTATCAAAATATTGAGAGTCTAATGCTAGATGATGAAGTAATTGAGGCGGTGGAAATGGGCAAGTTTAATATATATGCGGTAAAAACCATAGATGAAGGAATAGAGATATTGACAGGAATAAAAGCAGGAAAGCCAAATAATAAGGGAGAATACCCTAAGGGCACTATAAATTATCTAGTTCAGCAGAAATTAAAGAGATATTACCATATGAGCAAAGAAGAAGTTATTGGATGATTCCAATAACTTCTTCCCTTATTTTAATAATCTATTCGCTAGCATAATTGTCGAAATAACCCTGTATAAGTACTATTGGTGTTCCCTTATCTCCACTGCCACTAGTCAAGTCACATAAACTTCCCAACAAGTCAGTCAACCTTCTAGGGGTTGTACCCAAAGATTCATCGTCAGACTTTAACTTATTATCCTTATTGGCAATCCTCTGCTTAACTGCCTCTATAGCCTCTTCTCCATCTAATCCATCCAATTCTGTGTCGGCTAGATATTTCAATTTAATTTCATTAGGGGTTCCTTCTAGGCCAGCAGTGTAACCAGGTGAAACTACAGGATCTGCCAGTTCCCAAATTCTACCTACGGGATCCTTAAAGGCTCCATCACCATAAACCATCACTTCAACTGTTTTGCCCGTTTTCTCTTTAATTCTCTTTTGGATTTCCTCTACATAATGTTGGCAATCCCTGGGGAATAGTTTGATAGTAGTTTCAGTTGCTAGATTGGAACCTAGTAGGCCATAATCGGGATTATATCCGCTATTGTTAATGGGTTCTGCCAATATATCTTCTAATCCGTATAATATATTGGCTCCAGCCTCCCTTAATACTTTCTTAGTCCTCTTTCTATCATGAATATTGGCAACTAAAATATCTTTAGTATGTTCCAAAATGGTTCTGGGATCGTTAGAAAGATAGATTTCCCCATCATTATCGGAAATTATATCCTTATATAATTTTACATAATCTATTCCTGTAAATGGATGAGAGATTGTTTCACCGAACAGCTTCCTATATTCTTCTTCACTTAAGGTGTCGGTATAGGGATTTACATTCAGCTCATACATTTTTTCTATGTCCATCAACCTATTTCCCACTTCATCAGATGGATAGTTAAGTAATAGATATATTTTTTTACCCGTTAAAGCTATGCCTTTTAGGATAATCGCAAACCTATTTCTGCTAAGTATGGGAAATACTATTCCAATATCTCCGGGAAATTTCCTATTAATGTCCTGGGCAATATCTTCAGCAGTTGCATAATTCCCCTGAGCCCTAGCCACCAAAGATTCTGTAATCCCAATAATATCTCTATGATTAATGCTAAAACCTTCATGTTTTGCCGCCTTTAGCACAGATTCCACAACAATATTTACTAGTTCATCCCCTTGTTTAATGATAGGAGCTCTTATGCCTCTTGCCGTAGTACCAACAGTTCTTACCATCTAATATTCCTCCTAGAATTTAAATTTACCATATATATTATAACATTAATTGCTGTATTAAATATAGCAAATTAGTAATTTTCCTTGGAACAATCGATTATCCTATCTTCAGTAATGATAATGTCTACGGGTATATCATAAAGGTCAATGGGAATTTCATCTGCAATTTGCATATCGAAACAGAGACCTATTTTATATATATCCTTATTTTTACTGAAGAATCGGTCGTAGTATCCACCGCCGTATCCTATACGGTATCCGGCTGGAGTAAATACCACTCCTGGTACCAAGACTACATCTATCTCCTTGGGATGGATTTCCCTAATATACTCCTCCTTGGGAGCTAAGATATCATAATAGCCTAATTCCAATTCTTTGTCGAAATCGTATAGTTCTGAAACCAATAGCTTTCTTCCTTCAGGAATTGTAACGGGCACCCCTACCCTTTTGCCTAATTTTAGGGATTCCTTTATTATTTCATGAGTGTCTACCTCGTCTCCAAAGCTGATGAAGGAAAAGATGACTTGGGCTTCTTTAAACTTCTCTAGTCTCATCAATTTTTCCTTGATCTTATTAGATTTCTCCCTTATTTCTTTCTTGGTTAATTTACTTCTATTTTCTAACATCTCTTTTCTCATTACTTTTTTATCCAAAATTACCACCCTTTACTGTTTATTTATCGTCTAGCTTATATTATAATATATAATTAAAGTGAATATGTATAGTAAGGCAAAAATAAAGAAGGATTTCTGAATTTAAAATAGAATATTAAATTAATTATGTTATAATCATAATATGATAAAAATGAAAGATTCTTAATACATAGAGGTGAAAACTTTTGATTAAGTTCGTAAATGTCAGCAAGGAGTATAAAAACGGAGTAAAGGCTTTATCCAATATAAATCTTACCATATCGAAGGGAGAATTTATTTTCCTGGTAGGACCTAGTGGAGCAGGAAAGTCTACCTTAATTAAACTCATCTTAAAAGAGGAGAATCCAACGGAAGGAAAGATCTATTTAAATGGTATGGATATTACTAAAGTTAAAAATAGAAAAATACCCTACATAAGAAGGAATGTAGGAGTAGTATTTCAGGATTTTAGATTATTGCCGAATAAGACAGTGTATGAAAATGTAGCTTTTGCCATGGAAATAATAGGAGCCCATCCTAAGGATATAAGAAGGAATGTTCCCATGGTATTAAGCATGGTGGATTTAAGTCAGAAAGCCCATTGCTATCCCCACGAACTATCTGGAGGAGAACATCAGAGGGTGGCAATTTCTAGAGCTATAGTCAATAGCCCACCTATTCTAATAGCGGACGAGCCTACAGGAAACCTTGATCCCGATACGGCTTGGGAAATAATGAAGGTATTAAGGGATATCAATAGAAGGGGAACGACCATACTGATGGCAACCCATGCCAAGGATATAGTAGATGTGATGAAGCAAAGGGTTGTTGCCATTGAAGGAGGCAGAATAATAAGAGACGAAGAGAAGGGTGTGTATGAACATGAACTTTCGCATCCTTAAAAACATCATAAAACAGGGATTCCAAGGTGTGTGGAGAAATAGGGGGATGGGCTTGGCTTCCATTAGTTCCATTACTGCAGTACTTATAATCCTTGGTATAGTACTTATAATGGTTCTTAGTATAAACAATGTGGTGATAGATACCAAGAGTAGATTCGATGAGGTACAAATCTTCTTAGAAGATGAAATTACAGATGAACAATTAGCAAGAATTGAGAATGAGGCAAAAAATACCCAAGGGGTATTATCGGTAGTCTTCCAATCTAAGGAACAGGCCTTAGAAACAATGAAAAAGCAGTGGGAAGAAGATGCATATCTTTTGGAAGGCTTGGAGACAAACCCTCTACCCAACAGCCTTATAGTCCAATTAAAGGACATCGAATATGCTGACCTAGTAGTGGACAAGGTATCAGGCTTTCAAGGAATAGAGGAGATAAAATATAATAAGGACATCATAGACAAACTAATTCTATTCTCCAACTATATAAGAGCTGGAGGATTGGTAATAGTAGCTATCCTAATATTAGTTTCAATATTCATAATATCAAATACCATAAAGATAACCGTAACGGCTAGAAGAAGAGAGATAGATATTATGAAGTATGTTGGGGCAACCAATGGCTATATAAGAGGACCTTTTATCATTGAAGGTTTAGTCTTTGGGCTGATTGGGGCTATAATATCTATCTTAATAGTTTACTACGGTTATGGCTATTTCTTTAACAGGGTAAACGACAGGCTTTACGTATTATTTACAGTATACTTGGTATCCCCCAAGGTGTTGATGAAGGATATAGCCATCATCTTCACTTCCATTGGCTTAGGGATAGGAACTATAGGGAGTTTAGTTTCCTTGAAACGGTTTTTAAATGCGTAAAAGGAGGTTAGAACTTTGGAACCCAAAACTAGAAAGCTATACCTGATTTTGGCCCTGATACTGGTTTTTAATTACGCCTTAGTCTTTGCAGATGGTAGTCTAAACGAATTAAAGAATAAGCAAAAGAATACCCAAGAGCAAATGAACAAGGTTAAGGAAGAAATAAAGAATTTGGAAAGCCAAGCAAAAGATGTTAGTAGCCAAATTGAAGAATTAGATAAGCAGATGGATACTGCAGCAGCAGCGCTGGAAAAAGTAGAAAAGGAATTGGAAAGGCTGAATAAGGATATAGAAAAAACTTTGGAGGAGTTAAGGGAAGCGGAGGAGAGAATAGAGGAAAAAGAGGATGTTTTCAATTCTAGGCTAAGGGTAATGTATAAAAATGGGAATATCGGCTATTTAGAGGTATTATTGGCTTCGGCAGATATTGGAGACTTTTTAACTAGAAAGGATATGATTCAGGCCATTGTCGATCACGATGTAGAGCTTATAAAATATATGAAGGAACAAAGGGACATTATAGACAGCAAAAAGATTGAACTTGAAGCCCAGAGGGCTTCTGTAGACGCTACTAGGATAAAGTTGGAGGAAAGGAAAACCGAACTAGCAAGGGCAACTAGGGCTAAGGAAACCCTGATGAAGGAATTGGAAAAGGATATAAAGAAATATGAAGCGGAATATGATAAGTTGAATAGGTTAGCCAAGGACATTGAGGCGGAAATAATAAGAAGGCAAAGGGTGGATGGAGATTACTCTGGTGGTGTTATGGCTTGGCCAGTACCCGGATATTCTAGGATTAGCTCGCCTTTTGGCTACAGAATCCATCCAGTTTTTAAGACCAGAAAATTACATACGGGAATCGATATTCCGGCGCCTACTGGAACTAATGTAGTTGCAGCAGCCGATGGCACCGTAATATATTCAGGAACCTTAGGAGGTTATGGCAAAACTATAATGATAGACCATGGAGGAGGTATTGTCACCTTATACGGGCATAACTCTTCTTTGGTAGCAAAGGAGGGGGCTACAGTTAAAAAAGGTGATACTATAGCTAAGATAGGCAGCACCGGAATTTCAACAGGACCGCATTGCCATTTTGAAGTCAGAAAGAACGGATCCTATGTCGATCCTATACCTTGGTTAAAGGGGAATTAACTCCCCTTTTTTTCATTATCTTTCTTTCGCCTTTATGGTATAATGTTTAAGTAGGATTAATACAATAGAATACATATCCATAATATTGAGGTGAGAACATGTCTAAAAAGAGAAATATAACGCTGGTAGTAATATTAGTTTTAGTTACCAATATTATTACCTTTGGATTAACCAATCTGTTAACCATAAAATATAATGATAAAGTAATAATCCCCACTAGTGAATATGAACAATTGATGTCTTCATATAGAAAATATTCTAAGGTCATGGGATTAGAGAATTATATTAAAGATAATTTTTTGAAGGATGTAGATGATGAAAAACTTATAGAAGGTCAGTTAAAGGGGTTATTTCAATCCTTGGAAGACCCCTATTCAGTATATATGACACAAGATGAGTTCAAAAGCTTTACAGAACAAACCCAAGGGGTTTACGGGGGCATAGGTGTTATAGTAACCCCTGGCGAAGATAACCTTATTACGGTAGTTTCTCCCATAGAGGGAACCCCTGGAGAGAGGGCTGGTATAAAAACGGGAGATAAGATAATAAAGGTAAATGATGAAGAATTTACAGCCGATAGTATGGATAAAGCTGTAAAATTGATGAAAGGGGAACCTAAAACCCCTGTTAAAATAACCATTTTAAGAAAGGATAAAGATGGTAATAATGAATATATAGACCTAGAAATCATAAGAGAAGAAATTAGGCTACAAACAGTTAAATCGGATATAATACAGGACAATATTGGATATATAAAGATAACCTCCTTTGACGAACTTACCTATGAGGATTTTAAAAAGGATTTGAAAGCTTTAATGAACAAGGGTATCTCGGGCATTATACTGGATTTAAGGAATAATCCAGGTGGATTATTGAATGTATGTGTGGATATAGCGGATGAACTACTGGGAGAAGGAGTAATAGTCTATACTGAAACCAGGCATGGAGAAAGGGTCTATGAAAGGTCTGATAAAAAGCATATAGATATTCCATTGGTGGTATTAGTCAATGAAGGAAGTGCCAGCGCCTCAGAAATATTAGCAGGAGCAGTTAAAGACCATAATAGGGGGCTTTTAATAGGAAATAAAACCTTTGGAAAAGGAGTGGTCCAAAGGATAAGAGAACTATCCGATGGTTCTGGCTTTAAATTGACGGTATCTGAGTACTTCACTCCAAATGGTACCAATATTCATGGTGTAGGAATAGAACCAGATATAGTGGTAGAGCTACCTGAAGATATTCAGGAAATAGGACTGGATAATTTAAAGGAAGATACCCAGTTACAAGTAGCAATAGAAAAGATTAAGGAGTTAATAGAATGATTTTTAACCAAAGCAAGGGAGAAATAATATGTATTCTTTATTACAGATTGTATATTATTCCATATGCAATATAATCGATATTTTAAAGTCTCCCCTTTTTTGGATTGTTCTGGGAATTATCTACCTTCAATATAGGAAAGTAGGAGAGATGGAAAAGGGGATTTTGGGAGTGCATAAAAAATCCCCTACTTTAAATGTAATTCTATCTACCATGTATGGATTAGCAGGAGGCATTATAGGTAGCATTTTGATAATCTATTTTGGTATAACCATAAGGGCGGTAGATGTTTATTTTATCCTTCCGTTGGCCATATTGTTATCCTTGATTCATCCCAGATTCATATGCTTTTCCTATGCTGGTGGAATTATTTCAATAATAAGTCTTGTATTTGGTCGGCCTAATATCAATGTAAGTGGAGTTATGTTCGTAATTGGAGTACTCCATTTGGTGGAAAGCTTTTTGATTTTAGTAGATGGGAAGGGAAACAGGATGCCCATTTTTATGGAAAAGAAAGGGGAAATAATAGGTGGTTTTACCATGAATAGATTCTGGCCTGTCCCCTTTACCATATTCATTAATGCTGGTAGTTTATATCCAACTACTGTATTGGCTATACTCGGTTATGGAGACTTTGCTCTATCCAATTTCCCTGAAAAAAAGGCTAAGGATACAGCTAGTATCCTTTCCTTATACAGCATAACCTTATTGATCCTAGCAAGGCTATCCCAAAGCTACTATATATTTAAATATATAGCTGCAATATTTGCTCCTCTGGCCCATGAGATAATAATCAGAATAGGAAGGCAGATGGAGGAGAAGGATTTTATTTTCACCCCTGTAGAAGAAGGCTTAAGGGTGTTGGATACCCTTCCTAAGAGTATTGGGGAAAAGATAGGCCTTAATCCGGGAGATATTTTAATCTCTCTAAATGGTCACAGGATATATTCCAATAAGGATATTGAGGATATACTCTTTTTTAGGCCTAATTATATATGGCTAGAAGTATATGATATAAAAGGGGGCTTTATAACGAAAGAGTATAAGGACTATAAGAATGGTGTAACCCATCTGGGGATTGTGGTAGTTCCAAGGGTTCCAGAGCAGATCTTCATGGTAGAGGAATCCAAGACTATAATAAGTAGATTGGTGGATAGATTAAAAGGTAAGAAATCCACTTTTAAAAATTAATGAACCCCTAAGGGGTTCATTAATTTTTACCTTCTGCCATATCCGATTTTTTTAAGTCTACTGAATATATAATACTTAAATTATCCTGATTAAAGGGTAAATACTTGCTGATATATCCTTTTTCTCTATTGGCATCGTAATATATTTTGTCGCTATTAATTCTAGCAAAAGCAGTTATGCTTTTTTCCGTATTATTAAATTTGTAAGCTGTATAGTCATTATTATGGTTGTTTTGTTCTATTAATATGAAATTATCGTCGTCTAATCTTATATAGTTTACAATATTCTTATCTATTTTATGTTCAAACTTATTATCTACCATATCAAATATATAGAATACGCTCTTATTTTCTCCTTCTATATTCTTTAGGTATATTATTCTTTCATCATCTAAAAAACTTATTTTATAGCCTTCTCCGATCTTTTTCGATTTATCTTCATTATTGTATAGATAGATATCCTTATCTAAAGAATTTTCATTTGGTTCCGTAAACAATATCATATCTTCATGCAAATCGAAAGAATCTACATTTTTATCGGTCTTAAAAACTCTTTCTGCCCTATTCTCTTCCAAATCATAGGCTAAAAAAGTGGAATATTTATCATCTCTGTTTAAAAGTATTAGGGTTTTATGGTCTTTCCATTTCATCAGCTGAGGATGGAAGTAATTATCTGGTGTAATCTTATATGCAATATTTTCCTCAATCGGTATTAGATATATGTCGGTTTTATCTTCAATGTTTTCAATTACAGAAATGTATTGGGCATCGGGACTAAAATGTGCCGATAGAATTCTAGATTTAGAAGTATATAGTTTATTTTGTTCTTCCTTTTCCAGGTCATAAATCCAAATGGTTTCATAGTCTATATTGTTCTCAACATGGAATTGTTTATAAAGTAGTAGACTATTGGGTATATAATCTAGTAGGACTCCATCATCGATATAGGCTGAAATGGGTTCCTTAGTTAAACTTAATATCGAGCCATCGAGGGCATCAACCCTTACATTAAAATTAATCAGAGGAGATTCTAAATTCTCCTTATCGAATATATTGGTAAAGGTTATGTTCCAATATATGTTATTGCTAACTTTATCCAATATTACTTCTGGCATGGAGCTGGGTTCGATTTTAAAGTCGGTATAGATCTTATCTAAGATTTGATCTCTATTAAATTTTAAGGATATGAGATCGTAATTTTGATTTATTATGTTAAATTTTAGTTCCTCAGCTTTTTCTTCTATTGCATCCTGTAATCTTATTACAGCTCTGGGTATGGCTAGCTGGTTTTTTTGGTCTTCCTGTAAGCTGGTAACATATATATTTATAGCATTGTCCAATTTAGTAATTTTGTCTATTCTAATGCCAGAGCTTTCTATCAAACCAATATTTGCTAATAATTTTAAATTTGTGGTATCATCCAGCACTTCCACACTGGGATTTATAGCCTGGAAACCTTTAGATAAGGTTATCTTTTCAACCACATAGCTTAGAGATTTTTCTTTAGTTTCTTTTTCGACAAGAGATTTTTCTTTAACGCCGCTACATCCAATATTTAGCAGGGAAAGTGTAAAGATTGCTATTATAAAAAATATTTTTTTCATGGCTAGCTCCTCCTTATCTATATAGTTTATAATATAAACTATAATTGTTCAATATTATTTTATTTTCATGATATTTGCTTTGACTTTTATATGGTTTGTAATATAATAGAGTAATAGAAAGGAACAAGCGTTCAATTTGAGGTGGAATATATGGGAAAATTTAAAATTCATTCTAATTTCAAACCTACTGGTGACCAACCACAAGCCATAGAAAAATTATCTGATGGCATATTAAAGGGTTTAAAACATCAAACCCTTTTAGGAGTAACTGGTTCTGGGAAGACTTTTACCATGGCCAATATAATAGAAAGGGTACAAAAGCCTACCCTGGTCATAGCCCATAATAAGACTTTGGCCTATCAGTTGGCCAGTGAATTTAAGGAGTTTTTCCCTGAAAATGCAGTAGAATATTTTGTTTCCTACTATGATTATTATCAACCGGAAGCCTATGTGCCCCAAACGGATACCTATATAGAAAAGGATGCTTCAATAAATGATGAAATAGATAAGCTAAGGCACTCGGCTACAGCAGCCCTCTTTGAAAGAAGGGATGTAATAATAGTAGCCAGCGTATCCTGTATCTATGGCTTAGGAGACCCGATTGATTACGAGAATTTGGTAGTCTCCTTAAGGCCAGGTATGGTTAAGGATAGAGATGAAATAATAAGAAAGCTAATAGACATCCAATATATGCGAAATGACATAGATTTTAGTCGAGGGACCTTCAGGGTTAGAGGAGATATACTAGAGATATTCCCAGCTTCCTCCAGTGAAAATACCATTAGGGTAGAATTCTTTGGAGATGAAATAGATAGGATAGTGGAAGTAAACCATATAACTGGAGAGATAATAGGTGCGAGAAACCATGTTTCTATCTTCCCAGCCTCCCATTATGCTACATCTCCTGAAAAGATAGAAAGGGCTATCATTACCATAGAAGAGGAACTGGAAGAAAGGTTAAAGGAGTTAAGGTCTCAAAACAAATTATTAGAAGCCCAAAGACTAGAACAGAGGACTAGATACGATATAGAGATGTTGAGGGAGATGGGTTTCTGTCAAGGAATAGAAAACTACTCCAGGCATTTAAGCGGCCGCCCCCCTGGAAGTAGACCCTTTACCCTGATAGACTATTTTCCCAAAGACTTCCTCATAATAGTAGACGAGTCCCATGTGACCATTCCCCAAATTGGGGGTATGTATGAAGGAGATAGGTCGAGAAAGACTACCCTAGTTGAATATGGATTTAGACTGCCTTCGGCTTTAGATAATAGGCCTTTGAAATTTTCCGAATTTGAAGAATTGGTAAACCAAATACTATATGTTTCAGCTACACCAGGCCCATATGAGAAGAAGCATTCACAACAAACTGTAGAGCAGATTATAAGGCCTACAGGTCTATTGGATCCTAAAATCGATGTAAGACCTACTGAACATCAGATAGATGATTTGGTTAAGGAGATACAAATAAGGGCTGAGAAAAATGAAAGGGTATTGGTAACAACTTTAACAAAGAGAATGGCAGAAGATTTGACTAATTATTTCAAGGAAATTGGAATAAAGGTAACCTATCTCCATTCAGACATTGATACCATTGAAAGGATGGAGATTATAAGGGATTTAAGGTTAGGTAAGTACGATGTCCTAGTAGGAATCAACCTATTAAGGGAAGGGTTAGACCTGCCAGAAGTATCCCTAGTTGCTATACTTGATGCAGACAAGGAAGGATTCTTAAGGTCTGAAACCTCCTTAATCCAGACTGTTGGAAGGGCAGCTAGGAACGCTAACGGCCAGGTTATCATGTATGCTGATACCATAACTAAATCCATGGAAAATACCATTAAGGAAACCAATAGGAGAAGGGAAATACAGGATAGGTATAATAAAGAACATAATATAACACCAAGGACCATAATTAAGGGAGTAAGGGATGTAATAGAAGCCACCATTGCTTTAGAAGAAGAGGAAGAATATATAGTAGATAGCTTTACCGGAGAAGAACTGGAAGTTATGATAAATAACCTAAGAGAAGCCATGCTAAAAGCAGCAGAAGAGCTAAACTTCGAAAAAGCAGCGGAACTAAGGGATAAGATGATAGAACTTAAGAAACTACAAGACGCAGGAATAAGATGATGGGACAAAGTGGGACAAAGGGTCAGACCACCTGTCCCACAAACCCATCATTCTGACGCGCAGCGAAAGAATCTCAGACCCAGAAGGGAATGACCCAACAAAAAAGACCCAGAACACGACCCAAGCAATTGTCAACTGTCCCTTGTCCATTGTCAATTGAAAAAAAGAGGTGAAAACTAAGTGGTAAACGATAAAATAATAATTAAAGGTGCAAAAGAGCATAACTTAAAGAATGTAGATTTAGAACTTCCCAGAAATAAATTTATTGTAATCACCGGGCTAAGTGGTTCTGGCAAGTCCTCCTTAGCCTTTGATACCATATATGCAGAAGGGCAAAGAAGGTATGTAGAAAGCCTGTCTAGCTATGCTAGGCTATTTTTAGGGCAGATGGAAAAGCCTGATGTAGAGTATGTAGAAGGTTTATCACCTTCTATTTCTATTGACCAGAAGACTACTAGTAGAAACCCCCGTTCTACAGTAGGAACGGTTACGGAGATATACGATTACTTAAGGTTACTGTATGCCAGAATAGGAACCCCATATTGCTACAAGTGTGGCAAGGAGATAACTAGCCAAACTGTAGACCAAATGGTGGATAGAATAATGGAATTTGAGGAAAGAACTAGGATTCAAATACTATCTCCAATAGTAAGGGGTAAAAAGGGAGAACATAAGAATATCTTAGAGAACATCAAAAAAGAGGGTTTCATTAGGGTAATAGTAGATGGAGAAATGCATGAAGTAACCGATGAAATCAAATTGGAAAAGAATAAAAAACACGATATTGAAATAGTGGTAGATAGGATTATTGTAAAAGAAGGTATAGAAGGGCGACTAACCGATTCCTTAGAAACAGCCTTAAAATTATCCGATGGATTGGTTATTGTAGATGTAATAGATAAGGAAAGGATTTTATTCAGTCAGAAACTGGCCTGTCCCGATTGTGGTGTAGCCATAGAAGAGTTGTCTCCAAGGATGTTTTCCTTTAATTCACCCTATGGGGCGTGCTCCAACTGTAATGGTATAGGTTATCATTATCAAATAGACAAGGATTTGGTAATCCCAAATCCAGAATTGAGCATAAATGAGGGAGGAATTGCCCCTTATAATACTAGTAATGATTCTAGCTATTATTACCAGATATTTAAGGCTTTGGCTGAAGATAACGGTTTTGATATGGATACCCCTCTAAAATATGCACCTAAGAAATTTTTAAATGAACTACTATATGGTACCGATAGGGTTATAAACATAAAATTCAACAGTCGATACAATGGACCTAGCAATTATAAGGGAGCTTTTGAAGGGGTTATTCCTAATCTGGAAAGAAGATATAGGGGGACAAGTTCAGATAATGTAAAAAAATGGATAGAGGACTATATGACGGAAATCCCCTGTCCTAAATGTAAGGGGGATAGATTAAGGGATGAAGTATTAGCGGTAAAAGTAGGAGGATTAAATATATCTGAATTTACCCATATGTCCATTTCCCAGGCCATAGATTTCATAGACAATTTGGAGTTAGATGAAAAGAAAAGAGCAATAGGTTATCAGGTCCTAAAGGAGATAAGGGATAGGTTGACCTTTTTAAGGGATGTAGGACTAGACTATCTCACCCTGTCCAGAAGTGCAGGAACCCTTTCGGGAGGGGAATCGCAACGAATTAGACTGGCAACCCAAATTGGTTCCAGCCTTGTAGGGGTAATCTATGTGCTAGATGAACCAAGCATAGGGCTTCATCAGAGGGATAATGCCAAGCTATTAAAGGCCTTGAGAAATTTGACCGATTTAGGCAATACCCTCATAGTGGTGGAACACGATGAGGATACCATATATAGTGCGGATCATATAGTAGATATAGGGCCAGGAGCGGGGGTCCACGGCGGATATATAGTAGCGGAAGGAACTGTTGAGGATATTATGAATAATCCTAAATCCATTACAGGCCAATACCTATCTGGTAAAAAGCGTATTGAGATTCCAGCTGAAAGGACTAAACCCAATGGCAATTGGATAGAGGTTATAGGAGCAGCGGAGAATAACCTTAAAAACATAGATGTGAAATTTCCATTGGGGGTATTTACCTGTGTAACTGGAGTATCTGGTTCTGGTAAAAGTTCCTTGGTCAATGAAATACTATATAAAAGCCTTGCCCAAAAGCTGAATGGAGCAAGGATTAAACCTGGTAAACATAAGGAAATTAGAGGGTTAGAACATTTAGACAAGGTAATAGTAATAGACCAATCTCCCATTGGCAGAACCCCAAGGTCTAACCCTGCCACCTATACAGGAGTGTTTGATTATATAAGGGATGTATTTGCCATGACTCCAGAAGCTAAAATGAGAGGGTATGAAAAAGGTAGGTTTAGCTTCAATGTAAAAGGAGGAAGATGTGAAGCCTGTAAAGGCGATGGTATTTTAAGAGTGGAAATGCATTTCCTACCCGATGTATATGTGCCCTGTGAAGTCTGCAAGGGTAAAAGGTATAATAGGGAGACTTTACAGGTTAAATATAAAGGAAAGACTATTGCCGATGTATTAGATATGACGGTGGAAGAAGCCTTGGAATTCTTCGAAAATATACCAAGAATAAAAAGAAAACTACAGACCTTATACGATGTAGGTTTAGGATATATAAAACTAGGCCAATCCTCAACGGAACTATCTGGAGGGGAAGCCCAAAGGGTTAAACTGGCAACGGAATTAAGCAAGAGAAGCACAGG
>ERZ773359.3144-NODE-3144-length-19501-cov-590.304896_pt1 | contig 19501 bp, 20 predicted proteins | sample MGYA00374955_ERZ773359 | MGnify/ENA primary metagenome ERZ773359 (study PRJEB29098, sample SAMN04486028) | biogas fermenter metagenome | study: EMG produced TPA metagenomics assembly of the Biogas fermentation microbial communities from Germany - Plant 4 DNA1...
CCCAATATTATAAAAAGCTTCAATCCCCATTGATTGAAGCTTTTTTAATAAATCATTTCAAAGATTGTCCTATTATATAAGATAATCACGTTAACATTCATATCACATACTAACATAATCACTCACTATCCATTTACTTTATTAATTAGCTATTTATCTTTTTATCTTCCTCAAGAATATGCTTCAAAACCCATTCAAATATAAAGGCTAATAGATCCTTTAAATAAGCATCTTGATTTTCATCAATACTGTCCAAGTTAACCCCATTTATCTTTTCTATAAAGTAATCATGCTGTGCTTTTTGCTTTGAATAGCCCTCATAGAAGATAGATTTCATGTATTCTTCTTCACTCTTAAAATGATATAAGGTATACTGCTTTAATTCCTCAATAATTTCTACAATATGGTCGAACTTGTCCAACTTAAATTCGTCATTTAATAGCGCATATGCCCTATTGCCAATTTCAAATAGGTGCTTGTGCTGCTCATCAATTTTTTCAACGCCTATACAGTATTCGTCTTTCCATTTTAACATAAAAATCCTCCTTAAAATTTTGATATAGATATTATATTTTAATTGATATTATAATACATGAAATATAGATTTTAAAAGTACTTTAGCACAATAATTTATTAAATCATTAAAAATTATCAATAAAGCAACAATATTTTATAATTTTCTACAATGTAACAAAAAATCGGCTTTTAAAAAAGCCGTTTTTGAAATAATTCATCAAATCTTCAAGTAAATTCAATGAAGACTAATTCCCTTATTTATTAGTAATTATAATTTCTTTTAATATCTACTCCATGTTCTGTTCTTTCTATGTAAATATTACCTACTAAAAAAGCAAATTCTCTGCTAGCCACAAACTTTATACCTTCTAGCTCGTAAACATCATCATCAGCTTTTGGCTTATCATAAACCATTTCCATTTCTGCTGTACCACAACAAACCTCGCATAACTGAAATCTAACTGCATTTTTTTCCTTGTCTTTAAGATAGTTCTTTAAATATTCTATAGCTTCTTTGCTAGCTGTAACCTTCATGTATTAATCCCCCTATATTTATATTAATTCCACAATTACCTTATCTTCTTCAAAAAATCCTTCCCCATCTTCCTGAACCATACCACCACAATTATCAACAAAGTATTTCAGGAACACACTTACAGAATTATCACCTTCCTCTTCATCATAATCGCAGGTTACTTGAAGAGCAACTATGTATTTTGTTTCCTTCAAGTGCTTTTTTACCTTAGCTACTGCTTCTGCAGGAACATCCTCAAGCTCATCTAAAATTTGGAGAAATTCATTAACCTCTGCCCTCATCAAGGAATCTTCTTTTTTATTATCCCTATTAAGTTCTGCTATAAAAGCTCTTTGACCATCTTCACCTATTATAGCAACTTCATCCCAATTGGCACTGTCTAAATCCACTTCATTATAGTTATTATCGACCCTTAGATGGTAGCCTTTTAATTTGGCCCACTTAAGAATTTGATTAATGGTAGGATATATTTCTTTAGTACAAAATACTCTTAAATAATCACCCATAGATATATTCTCCTTTATACTTTATACTTTATACTTTCTCCTATTCGTTGACTTATAGGGATTTTCCTACAATATATTATACCATAAGATTGATTACCTTATAATAGAAAACTAAAGGCACTGGAAATCTATCCTCCAAGTGCCCTATTATTAAACTATAGATTTTATTACTTCATATAATCAAATAGTTCTTTAATTTAAATATATAGCTTATCATATATACAAATATTATGAAAAAACCACCTGCTACTGAAGCTATGGGAACATACCAAATATTCGTAAGCGAATCTATAATTATTTCTTTAGGTTTACTCTTATTATAATGTATAGTTACATTTTGTCCAACTTTACTTTTTTCCTTCTTATCTGCATAAATACTCGTTCCAATAACTTCTTCTCCAGAATCCTTGTTAACAAAACTCACTTTGGGATATTTATAAATATGCCAGCCGTCGTGACGCTCTAGCATAGTCTGATAACCTATAATTTCCCCAGTGGTCGTTTCACTATTGCTTAGAAAAGAAATAACTTGAACAAATTTAACTACGCCATATATTATAAGGAAAGAGGAAATAAAAATTACAAAGGCTTTAATGGGATCAATTATTTTCATACTCCTTCTCACCAGCTTTTTATTTGTTGTTGTTTATATTAGCTTATGCAGCTAAAGGTTGAGAAGGAACTATTTCTTCCAAAACTGTCTACTAAATAGAAGAAGCAAAGGATATATCTCTAGACGTCCTGCTAACATACAAAAGGACATTATCATTTTACTAAAGTCTGAGAAGGATGAAAAACTTCCCATTGGTCCTACCACTCCTAAGCCAGGACCAATATTACCTAGCGTAGCAGTCACTGCAGAAATATTAGTTATCATATCTTTTCCATCTAAGGATATTAATATTACAGCTATAAAAAAAATAAACATATATAAAACAAAAAAATTTGATACTGCTGATAAAGTATTTTCATTAACTGTTTTACCACCATATTTTACAGTGTATACTGCTTTAGGATGAATTATTTTATGCACTTCTCTTTTAGCATTCTTAAACAATAGTAATAGTCTTAAATTTTTCACAGATCCAGCTGTAGACCCAGCACATCCCCCAATAAACATTAATATTAATAAAATCATTTTACTGAAGGCTGGCCATTGATTAAAGTCCGTACTGGAATAACCAGTGGTAGTTATTATTGTAACCACTTGAAAGGTTGAATGTCTTAATGCCGTACCAACACCATTAAACACATTACCATATATATTCAAGGTTATTAATATTATTGCCACTAGTATAATGCTAACATACACCTTAAACTCTTCATCCTTAAAAAATTCTTTTATATTACCTTTTATAGCTGTGTAATACAAGGAAAAATTTATACCGCAAGCAAAACAAAAGATTGTTATAATAATCTCTGCTGCTATATTATTATAATGGGCAATACTTAAGCTTTTGTTTGCAAATCCACCAGTACCTACAGAACCAAAGGAATATATAAGGGAATCAAATAAGGATAACCCACTAAGCTTTAGTAGAATAACTTCTGATACTGTTATTACCATATAAATTCCGTAGAGAATTATAGCGCTTTTCTTTAGTCTAGGTACTAATTTTCCTGGATTAGGGCCAGGGCTTTCTGCTTTCATTATTTGCATATTCCCTGCTCCAATAGTAGGCAATATTGCCATAGTCAATACCAATATTCCCATTCCACCAATCCAATGGGTAAAACTTCTCCAAAAGATTAAGCCTTGAGGAAGTGCTTCCACGTTAGTTATAATACTAGAACCAGTGGTGGTAAATCCCGATACAGCTTCGAAAAAAGAGTCAACAAGTGATGGAACTGCTCCGCTGAAGTAAAAGGGCAAAGCCCCAAAAAAGGATGCTAGAATCCATCCTATAGAAGCTATGGCAAAGCCATCTCTCCCATATATAGTTTTATTTTTAGGCTTTATAAATAGGGTGCAGATTCCTAAAAATAATAATATAGCAATGGTATATAAAAAAGCCGCTTCATCTTTACCTTTAGTCCCTATGGCAACACCTAGGGAAGGAATCATCGCCAGGGCTTCACATATTAATAATATCCCCAAGTTTTTTAATACCATTGAGTAATTCATTTTGTAATCCTCCATTTACCTTTGAAATCAACTCACTAGGTGTTGATATTTTCTGTTGCTTAGTTATAACTATTATCCTATCTCCAGCCTTTATAACATCTTTACCGTGAGGTACCACAACTTCTTTTCTTCTTACTATAGTTGCTATTATAGTATTAGGTACCATTTTAATATTTTTTAAAGGCTTATCTATTAAGTCACTGTTCTTATCAACTACAAACTCAATGACTTCAGCTTGTCCATCAACAATTCTATGTAAAGATTCAATAGATTTTCCTCTTACATATTTTAAGATATAATTTGTTGTTATTTCCTTTGGACTAATTACTGTATCTAAGCCTAAATGATTTACTATATTATCATAATTGGTTCTACTAACCTTAGTTATAACCTTTTTTACTTTAAAGTTCTTAGCTATTAAGGAAGACATAATATTGACTTCATCAATGCCAGTTACTGCGATAAAGCCATCTACAGTATCAATATTCTCTGACTTTAATACTCCTTCATCAGAACCGTCATCATTAATTATCAAAGCATTAGGTAATACGTCTGCTAGTTCGTGGCACCTATCACCATTAATTTCAATTATTTTAGTATTTATCCCCATACCTACTAAAAGCTTATACAAGTAAAAGGTAATTCTACCTCCACCTACTATAATAACATTTTTTATTTTATCAGGATTCTTTCCATGGTACTTGCAAAAGCTATATATACTTGAGGGATTACCAATAGCATAAATATGATCATTTTTCTGAATAACAGTGGATCCATTTGGTACAAGCACTTCGTTATTTCTTACTATTACTCCTATAAGCACCGTTGACTTTGATTCCTTGTCTATATCCGCCAAGGACTTTCCATCTAGTCCCATTTCATCATTAACGATTAAATCAACCATTCTCACTCTGCCTTTAGCAAAATTCTCTACATTAATGGCAGAAGAAAAGCCCATAGATCGTGCGATTTCCTCAGCTGCAGCAAACTCTGGATTAATAACATAATCTAAGCCTATTTGGTCCTTTATTATAGATAACTCCTGTGAATATTCTGGGTTTCTAACTCTAGCAACAGCTTTTTTCACCCCAAGCTTCTTAGCTGTTAAGCAGCAAAGCATATTTATTTCATCACTGCCAGTAACTGCTATAATTAAATCGGAATTTACTATTTCAGCCTCCATCAGTATGCTAGCGCTTACTCCATTACCCTTAATACATAAAACATCCAGATTCTCTTCCACTTTGGCTAAAGCGTCATCATCCTTATCTATAACAGTTACATCGTAATTATTATCCTTAGATAAATTCTCAGCTAAAGTGTAGCCAACCTTACCTGCTCCAACAATTATTATTTTCATTCTATATATCCTCCTTCTCTAGTTTTCTACTAGAGGCAAGCTATAATTCCATATATTAACAAACTTATTAATAATTTTTTCAACTACTTTTTTATCATTGGTAACTACACAAGATTCAAAATGTGCTTTTATACCGCCATCGTGATAATGTCTACTTGAAAAGGAAAGAATTAAAGCATAATCTCCTATTACCACGATATTATTTCTATATTTACTATTTATTTTCATGTGACCGCCTGAACTACATATTTTGGTTATATAGCTCCTTGATACTACACCATTTCTCCCTACCATTGGAATGATAATTTTGGATTTCTTTATATTGTCAGTAAGCAACATTCTCTCAATAATTTCCTGGTACACTTCATTATCAAAGGTTCCAGATATAAGAACTTCAGTCTCAGAATCTTCACTTAATAGACCTTTAATATATTCCTTCAGCTCTTCTATTTCATCTATAAAAAAAATAACCCTTTCCACAGAAATCCTCCTTCCTAACTTAGGATTATGAACTTAATTCTACCTCACCGTTCTATTATCATTCAATAGCAATAAATATACATAAAAATGGAATTGCATATGCAATTCCTCGTTTACTTAAGTTTATATCTGCTTTCCATATATTTTCTTCTTTTCTTTCTTCTTATTGCCCTTTTAATATGCTTTCTAGCAATTAAAATAAGATAAAGTAAAAGCAGAAGCTTCAGAATCCAACTAAATAAGCCCTTTCCAAAAAAACTCTTGGTATCCTTTGAAAATATTAAATTATTATTAACATCCATATTTTTAGCTGCTATAAGATCAATCTTGCCAATAGATACCCCATTTTGTATGTACTCCACACTACCTAGTACTTGGCCTTGCTTTATTGGAGCAGTAATATCGGCAGTTATATTCTTTTTAGCTTCAATATTCCAGTTGTTATCTTCAATTGGTACAATAGCATTTAAATCTTCTGCAGCTACTAAGGCTAACTTATTTCCATCTTTTGATTTTGCTACAGGTACAGACTCAACAAACTGATTCTTCTTTACTACATTTTGCATAGTATAATTCCCAAAGCCATATTCAAACAAGGCCTTAGTATATTGAAACACAGCATTGTTGCCATCTTTTACGTTCATTACTGCAGCTATCAATTCAATTCCCTCTTCATTTACTGCAGATGAAATTAGATTAAAGCCTGCTCCACTGGTATAGCCTGTCTTAATACCGTTAACAGTATATTTGTACTCTTGAGAATGCTTCGTGTATTTATATTCATTAGTATCCCACAATAACTTATTGCTTGTTCTTAAAGGTGGCCATTCTTTATGCTTATTGGTGGCCGGTAATTCATTATAATATTCTTGCTTTACAATTTCTCTAAATTTTGGAATGGTCATAGCATGTTTAGCTATTATCACCATATCCCTGGCGGTGGTTAAATGCTTTTTATATTCTTCTGTATCATCCATACCATTGGTATTATAAAAGGTAGTATGGATAGCACCTAACTCCTTTGCTCGTTGGTTCATTCTTTCTATAAAAGCTGCTCTGCTTGGATAAATATTTTCAGCTATAATATTAGCAGTTTCATTGGCAGACTTAACCATCATAACATTAAGCATATGTTCTAATGTTAGATTAGTTTCACCAGCCATTATACCTATATTCATTCCACCGTCACCAATATCATTTACTGCTTCTAGGGAAACATTAACCTCTTTATTTAGGTCTCCCTCCTCCAAAGCAACTATGGCTGTTAATATTTTAGTGGTACTTGCAGGACGTATGATGGCATCTGCGTTATTTTCAACTAATACCTGACCAGTCTTTCCATCAATTAGTATATATGAACAATCACTATTTATATTCAATGCATTTTTTGAAGAAGCTTGAACCCTTTTCATGGGAAACATAAATAGCATAGCAAAAATTAGCGCAAAACTTAATTTCTTCATAAAATCCTCCTAAGTTGGGCTTTCAATTTCAACTATTAACTTATACATGGTCAAAATATTTTAAAGGTTCACTATTTTGAGCCATGTATAAGTTGATCATCCCAAATGGAACCTATAGTAAAAAGCAAGACAAATAGTTTATTATAACATATCTTGTACAAATACAATATTAAATGAACTAATAGCTTTTGTAAAATGAAAATATTTGTAACAGCTAGAGACTCTCCTTACTTATTTCCATATGTGGGCTGTCTCTATAAGTATTTCCTGTAGAAATTGTGTTTATGCTTCTAGTGGAAGCATTAATCTTCTATACTCAATCCATATACCAGACATAACCTGATATCCTGGTGTTACTATCAACATAGCTTCCTTAACACCGTAAATTTTAACAAGCTCCCAGGCCAACAAGCAAAAATCTTCTTGTATAGTTGTCATAGCAGACTTAAGCTTATTAGGAATAGTATTATAATTTGCTTTGGTTAATGCTCCTGAAAGACTATAAAATATATCAATAATACCCGAAGCATACTTATATACAGAATTGATTCTATGCTTTATCTCCTCTTCACCATATTCTAAATAATAGACCTTCCTGATTAAAGAAATTTCTTGGCACATATCATCTATAAGGCATAAGTATCTAATTATATGTTCATTGTATTTAAACTGTGGTAGCTTAAGCATATCCTTTAGTGCTTCCATTGCCTTTTCAGAGCATTCTGTAACTTCTTTAAGCAAATTATTAATAATAATCATAATAAACCTCCTGGCCTTAATGACACACATTAATATAATATGTAGATATTTACTTTATGTTAATAGAAACCAGGAAATATATTGCTCTATTCGAAGGTTAATTTATTGCTACCCAAAAATGTCCGTATCAGGTTTTCTTTACTTTCTGATATGATAAAACTCTTGTCCATTAAATTCATACAATAAAGCTATTAGGGGACTCTCCCTAAGTTTATCTACTATAATTCTATTTTATTTTACTATAATATATAATTATATACAAAATACACTTGATTACAATTATTTCATAAGCTGAAAAAAGCCGAAAAATCAATATATATTTAATTTCTTAAATTATAATATTGGTATCTTCTGAAATCTGTTGAAATTCATCATATTAGCTTCTAAGTTGTAAAAAAAAAATTATTGTATATAAGACAAGCCTATGCTAATATTAACATATCATCTTTCATAGGAGGCCATTTAATGAGAGAATATAGGACAGCTATACTTATCGGTGTAATATATCTAATAGCTTTAGCTACTATTCCTTTTATTAGAATCTTTAGTGTAATTACAGTAATGTTCTTTGCATTAGAATTCTTATTTCATGGTGCCTTTGTTATAGCTGGTCGCAGAGCAGTTGCTGTACACCAAAGATTTGTAGAAACCCATTTAGCTACTCTAACCGCTTTTTGCTTATACGCATTATCAGCTGGGATATATTTCACCACGCTTAAGGGAATTATTAAATAAGTTAAATTTTAAGAGGACAAGCTGTTTAAAGGCCTGTCCTCTATTATTTTTTTGCTATTAGATTTTGAAGCTTCATTTCATTGTCTTAAAATTAAAGTTTTGTGATTTAAAATATTCTATTACCGCTGGAAGAGCGTCTAAAGAAATTTGCTTTGTTGCAGAGTCATGCATTAATACAACTACATCTTCAGGATTTCCATTTTGAGCAATGGATTCTTTTAATCTTGCTATGAGTTGTTCCGTTGTTTTGTTCTCCCCAGGCTCAGAATCACCAGTTAAGGCAGTCCAATCGATATAATGTAAATTTGCTTCTTTTATCCTATCCTTAAATATTTGCTTTTTCCCACCACTGCCTCCTGGGAAACGATATAATCTAGTAGAAAAATCTTGTCCCAAAACATCCTTTAAAGCCTTAATACATGAATCTAAGTCCGCACTAAAAAGATCCAATGAGTTATACATATTATAATCATGAGCATAACTATGCATACCTATAGCATGTCCTTTTTCTACAATTGTTTTTAAAATATCAGGATTTGTTTCTGCTTGTTTCCCTAAAACAAAAAAAGTGGCTTTAACCTGATAGTTATCTAAAATTTGAAGAATTTGAGGTGTTATATTTGTGGTTGGACCATCATCAAAGGTTAGAAACACATTCCTTACTCCATCCTTCTTATATATTTCCTCCACATTAACCTGATAGTTCATTGTTTCATTATTATTAGAATTTTCATCATTTTTCTTCTCTTCTTTATCTGTTAGGTTTTCATTTTCACCTACAAGAGGCTTGTCTAAAATTTCCTCACTCTTTGAATCGCTAATTTGCGAATTTTGTCCAATAACCTCGTTATAAACTGGTTCCTTTTTATATACTATTCTATAATAAATAGTTGTTCCTAGAATTAATCCTAAAGTGAAGCAAGACAATAAATAAATTAGCAAAATTCTTTTTCGTCTGTTAGGTCTAAATAACGGTTTATTAGTATTAGTACTAAACACAAGCTTATCCCCCTGATAAATACTATTCTTAGTCCCTACCTAAGGTCTACAATAATATTAAAGTACATATTATTATCTCCGTCAATAGCATTAAACCTTAAATACAAAACCTTATCTGCTTATAAAAGCATAGTTTTATGGTTAATACTATTATATAGACAATTTGTATATGGGAGGAATATCAAGATGAGAACTTCGCTCTCTAAAAAAATTTTTTTCGCTCTTTTTCTATTGTTACTTATCATAATATGCGGATATTCCATTTATATTTATTTAGGCTTACAGAAAATCGAAAGGGTTGAAATACCTCAAGGCAAGGAAGAGCTAGGTATAAACTCAGTTCACGTAGAAAATTCCGATTCAGATATAAGAAATATAGCACTTTTTGGTATAGACACTGGTAGACATAAATCAGACCCACCCCATTCAGATACAATTATCATTCTTACAATAGATAGGCTTCATAACAAACTAAAGATTTCCTCTATTTTAAGAGATTCTTATGTGTACATCGATGGCCATGGAAAATCAAAAATTACAGAAGCTTATACCTATGGCGGGCCTCTATTAGCAATTAAAACCCTAAACCAAAACTTCAACTTAGACATAAAGGAATATATAACGGTAGATTTTAAAGGCTTATCAAAGATTGTCGATGCTCTAGGAGGAATAGATATTGAAATAAAAAGAAATGAAATTAAAGAAATTAATAAATGGACAAAGGAGCTTGCACAATTACAAAATGTTAATGCCACGTATGTTACAAAAAGCGGTATTCAGCATTTAAACGGTATACAAGCGGTTGCCTATAGTCGTATAAGAAATTTAGGCTCAGGAGAATTTGAAAGAACAGCAAGGCAAAGAAAGGTATTATCAGCCTTATTTGATAAAATCAAGAAAATCGATATTACTAGTTTTACAAGCTTTGTGTGGAAGCTTACTCCTTACGTAAGCACTAATATATCAACTAACGATATTCTTGTTCTTGGTTCTTCTTTGTTGCTTTCTCCACCTCCACTAGAGCAAATGAGATTTCCAATAGATGGCTACTGTATGGGAACTATTATTTCAGGTACCTGGTATTTAACCATGAAGCCTGATATAGAGACTACAGCAAATCATATTACCAATTATATCTATAATGACATTATGCCTGTGGCAAAGAAGCCCCTTTTTTAATTATTTCTTAGCTAAAAAAATACTTATACATAAATATCTGTTGCACATCTAGACAATGGTTGGTTGCAAAACAGATTTTGATTGTAAAATAAAGAGACCCTAATGGGTCTCTAAGCCTAATCTTGTCTACTTTTATTAATTTGATTAATTGAAAGAACAATAGGAGTTACAAGCAATATAGCTAATACAGCTTCTAATAGTCCATTTACAGCTCCCGCTCCAAAGAAAGCCTTCCCTGTTACACCTTTGGCCGAGATGTATCTTTCTAAGTATAATATGTAAATCATACCTAGAACTCCAACGGTGTTAGTTAGTGAACCAACAGCGGCTCCAATAGCAACCCCAATAGCATTTCCTATAGATCCCCCTATACGTTTACCAAGTTTTGAAATATACTTGTACACATAAAATGGAACAATTCCTATCAAAATCCTTGGTAAAACCGATACTAAAGGATTATAAAATGCAAAGGACACTACAGTAGGATTGACAATATTTTGATAAATGCTAAACAATCCAAAGATTAACCCTATAAAGGCTCCTGCTAAAGGTCCTAACAATATTGAGCCAATAATTACTGGTAGGTGCATAATAGTGAGTTTAAATGGTTGAATTGGGATAAATCCCAAACCGGAAAGTCCCATTACTATAGATATAGACGATAGTAATCCAACTTTCACCATCATGTTTGTGCTAATTCTTCTTGATGCATTTTGATTTAACATTTGATTCCTCCTCGCTCTTATTCCCTTTTGGGATATAAGTCGTATTTTTGATTGATAATTTTTTAACGTTCAGTTTCCCACTTATGTTTAGGAATACCGACAAGGTTTATTTTATCATGTCGACAGAATTTTTCAATAGTAAATTTTATAGTAATAAGATTTAAGTAAAGGAAATATACTGTAAAATGCAGCTCTAAGTAGAGTTTTAGCAGATTTGAGACTAAAAAATACATATGGGAGGTAGATATGAATAAGAATAATGGTTTTAAGCTAAAAAAGAAAGAAACTATTTTATGTTTAATATTATTATTAATGCTTTTATATAGTACTCCCCTATTAAAAATTAAAATTAACAGATATAGGACTCTTAGCTCCCTCAAAGTACTTAGTCAGGACGGAGTATATCTTATGACCTATAAACTAGATTATAAATTGGACAATTACTTAAAGGTTGGCTCAGAGGATATTAAGGAATTATTTAATTTCATAGATAAAACCACTGCTGTTCCCTTTACCAGCAATGATAGTACCGCAGTATATGCTCCAGAAATTAAAGATACTGCAACTTATTATGAGGCTGAAGAATGTAGTGCCTTTTCTACCTTTGATAATAAGGGCTGTATGCTCTTTGCTAGAAACTTAGACTTAAAGGGAAAACATCCAGTACTTGCTCTCTATACTAATCCTTCACAAGGTTACTCTTCCATCTCCATAGTTGAACTCACCACCTTAGGCTTAACTAATGATAATGATAAGCTGCTTGTGTCTTTAAAGAGATACCTGGGAAGGTCTCCTTTATTACGGGCTCCCTATGTACCCCGAGATGGAATGAATGAAAAGGGTCTAGTAGTGGCTACTTTAAATGTACCTAATGAAAAAGTAGAATATGATAGCTCTAAACCTATATTAGGTCGGTGGCAGGTGCTTAGATTATTACTAGATAAGGCAGCTACCGTTGAAGAAGCTTTAGAACAAATGAAAAACTATAATTGCTTCGATGGTTCTGTTCACTTCTTTATTGCTGATGCCTTGGGTAATTCTGTTGTAGTTGAGTATATAAGTGGTGAAATGAAAGTAATCAATTCAGAGGAAAGCTTTCAAGTTGTCACAAATTTTTATTTATCTGATAAAGAAAGGCCAGGGAAAGGTAAGGAGAGATATAATACTGCTTATAATATGCTTAGCTCCAACAAAAGCAATATAGATGAGATAGCTGCTATGGATATCCTAAGAGCAGTAAAGGAAGATTCTACCGTATATTCTATAATATATAATCAAGGAACCGGTAATGTTTATCTAGCGTATAATGGTAACTATAATAGTGTTTATAAATTTAATATAAAATTAAAATAAGTGTTATATAACTTTTAGCCCCTGTCATATATTAACATATAATTATCTTATAGGAGGTCCTATTGATGTATGGTGATGACTTAATTCAAGAAATGATTGAAGGCTTACAGCAAAATGGAGAAATCCGATTAACTGACGGCATACGAGAAATAAGTATACAAGCCTATGAGGATGATGAATCCATCTATGTAAGCAATACTAATAAGGAATTTGATGATGCTGAGGAAGCAATTCAATGGGCTGTGGAGCAATTTGGAGGAATAGAAAATGTGGAAGAATGGGAGTAGTTTTTAGCAGCTATAAAAAATCATATATAACTAAGGCTTGTTCTTAGCAAACTAAGAACAAGCCTTTTGTTTGAATTATCTTCTATTTTTAAGTAGCTTTAAGAGGTATAGAAAAATATTTATAAAGTCAAGATATAAATTTAAAGCAGCAATAATTGCATACTTGTTTCTATATGTTTCGTCATAGGCGTAAGCACTTTGATGAAAATACTTAATCTTTTGCATATCATATGCTGTTAAACCACAGAATATTGCAATACCTAATAGAGCTATGAATCTGTTCATACCATTGAAGGCACTAGGTATTATTATATTTACAATTCCAATTAAGAGAAGACCTATTACTCCCATCATTAAAACTCTGCCTAAAACAGTCAAATCCTTCTTAGTAGTCATACCTATCATAGCTGAGCAGAAGAACATTAGTGAGCATAAACCAAAGGCTACAGATACGGTACCAAGTCCATAAGAGTAAAATACAATACTTAAAGTAAAGCCGTTCAATAATGAATATACAAAGAACCAAGCTCTAGCAGCAGTAATGCTAAGTCTATCAATTCTTTTGCTTAGATACCATACCACCACCAATTCTAAAATCAATCCTACAAATATAAATGGTATTATTGATATCAATAATTTTTCATTAGTTGTGATAAAAAGCTGAGTTCCTACTGCCATAGCAAAGGTTACCAATAAACCTAAAGCCATAATTAGCAAGGTTTTAGTTATAAAATTACTTTCACTCTTTACATACAAATTTTCCACAATATCACCTTCTTTTCAAAATTATAAAACTATTATAACATATAATCTCATATTAATAAACTTTGGTAGTAAAATTCTAGCAAATCATTGAATCATATCTAAATTTATTGTCTCTTTTAATGGAAGCTTTCTACAAGTAAAAATCATAACTTGATGGTCCTTAGAATACTCTTGTAAAAACTTCATAACATTATTTAGTCTATGCTCATCATACTGTATAAAGGTGTCATCCAAAAAAACCGGTATACTTTTCCCCTTAAATATTAAATTGCATAGGGCTAACCGTAAGGAGAAGTAAACCTGATCAAAGGTACCACCGCTGAGAAAATCTAAGCATCTTAAGGATTCCTCATGCTGGACTTTTATTTCATAATTATTCATAGGCGAAACCGTTACCTTATTATACTTGCCTGCTGTAACCTTAGCTAATATATTTGCAACTTCTGTATTTAGGCTAGGAATGAAATTGCTTTGTACCTCTTGGAAGGCCTCTTCTAATACATTGGAAGCTATGTCAGAAGCTTCATATAGTTTTTTTAGTTTTGCTATTTGCTCTCTACATTGCTCAAGCTCCTCCTCTACTATCCAAAGCTCCCTCTTATTATTAAATCTAGTTTCTATTTTATGTTCTATATCCTTTTTAAATTCTTTGCCTACAGTAATCTCTCTATTTAGGCTCGCTATTTCTTCGTCTAAGCAATCTATAAGATTAGTAAGCCTTTTACTTTCCTCCTCTTGACTTATTCTTAGACTTTCTAGCACTTCTTTTACGTTCTCTATAAAGGTTTCATAATAAACTATATTATTATCTTTAGTGCTATCAAAGGTCTTGAATCTAGATAAATAATACTTAAGTTCCTTTTCTGCACTGGTTAAGGTTTCATATTTCTTTTCCATTTCATCTTTCTTATTCTTATATTGGTCCTGTAGCTTAAATACAGTAAATTGAATATCATTATATACCTTTAAGCCTTGGAAAAAGTCATCTAAGTCAGCACAATTACACTGGCTAAAGATTTTTAAAAAGTACTTTTCTATTTTATCTATAGCTTCCTCTGCTTTTATGGCTTTTAATTTTTCAAGCTGTTTTTCTTTCACTAAAATATTACCCTTAATTCCTTCTATGGTACTAATGGTGCTTCTACAACCGTCTAGCTTAGTCTTTAGGTCCATATAACTCTTAACCTGATATTTATTATATAAGTCCATCAGCTTCTGTTCTACTTCTTCCTTTTCTTTTAATATAAGCTCAATTTCCTCTGAAGCCTTTTTAGTCAATGCCAGTAGTTGACTATTTGCCTTTTTATATTGGCTATAGCCATATATTGCTGTTAATAGTCCTACTAGCCCAATAATAACTGCTGGCAAGCTCTTAGAAATTCCTCCATATATCATTGCCAAACTCATCAAAAAACCTGCTAACATCAAGAACCTAAAATTACTGCTCTTATCCTTTAAAATATCCCTTTTTATCTCCTTGTTATCCTTTAATTGCTCTGCCTCTATAGCATGGGACAGACTTTGCAACCTTTCCTCAAGCTTTATTAGATTATTTTCTTCCTCAGTAGTTATATCTATAAGTTTTCCATCCTCTTTGAGTTCATTGTTAAGATATGCTATACGTCCTTGAAGGGCTCTTACTTCATCCTGTAGCAAGGACTGCTGCTGAAGAATTCCCTCTAATTCCTTTTTTTCAACCGCTAAGGTATTAATCTTCCTTTCAATATTCTCTTCTAAACCTTGAAAACCTTCATAGTGCTTAAGTTCTGCTAGTTCTATATCTAGCAATCCCTTTAGTTTATTCCCTTCCTCCTCTGAGGTTTTAAAAGCTTCATATCTTTCTTTATATATGACATAGACCTCTGTAGCCTTGTATATCAATTCTTCTGCTTCCTTTATAGTTCCCTCAAAATATTTCTCTTTGAATTTTCTTTCTTCCTCACTAGGAAGGGAAGAATTTTTAAATTCATTCTTTCGTTTTAAGGCCTGTTCTAAATTATGCTCTAAAATTTGAATTTTATTCAAGGATTCTTGAAGATATTTGCTATCTTCTATGTTGCTTTGGTGTAAGGCTTCTAGCTCCTGCTGTTCAATTCTTAAAGTCATAATTTTATCTTCTAATATATCAAGCTTTCCTTGCTTTCTAGAACCCCTTAATGATTTTTTATAGTTTTCTAGGGCAATTCTTGCCTTATTATACGAAAGATCCTCTTGTCCACTCTCCTGTATATTTGAGAGTTTTTTCATGATTTCATCTTCCTTATCCATAGCAACCTTTGCACCTAACTGCTTAATGAACAAGGTTTTTTCAAAGGCATCTTCCCCAAGACCAAATATCTCTTTTCCTGGCTGGTAATTATCCAAAAATACAGCCTCTTGACCAGTAATAAAATTATAAATAGTTGTGTTATCCTCTTTTTTTAGAGTTCCGAAACTTCTGTCAATGACATATTCCTTTCCATTCTCATCTTGAAAGATCAGCTGTCCTCCAGCTCGGGTGTCATTCCAAGGAATAAATCTCTTCCGCTCGTTATCGGCAATAGCCCTCTTCTGTGAATTCATACCATAGAACATGGCCTTTAAAAAATGCTGTATAGTGCTCTTTCCTGACTCATTGCTTCCATATATAATATTGAGCCCATCTTGAAATTCCAAATTTAAATTTTTTAATTTTCCAAAGCTCTTAATATATATGCTCCTAATCTTCATGGTTTCTCACCTGCCTATAGTCTAGGGCTTCCAAGCCTATTCTTAATGCTAGTCTTAGCTTATCTTCCTCTTCTTTACTTTTTGCTAAGCTTATCCTTTCCAGCATCTTCTTAACAAAGACTCCCTTAAGATTGAATTCTTCTGCCAAAGCATTGTAATCTATTTTTACTTCAGATAAATCTACAATTTTAGCATAATAGAAATTTTCCTGTAATTTTTCCTCCAACACTGACTTATTTATAATAAATTCTTCATCAATTTCTCCCTGTAGAATTATTTTATATATGTCTCTTTTAATATTATCTAATATTTCAGCCTTATCCTGTCCTTCATCATGTAACCCAAGCTTTTTATTTATAGCTAAAATAATATCATCATAATTTTCAGCTTCAGAAATATCTACCTCTAATACCTGTATACGTCTTTTGCAGATTTCTTGAAATTCTAATTTTGCATAACCCTTTCCGATTTCTCCTATAACTATGCCTTTAGGACCAAGCTCATCAAAACCTCTTCCTTCAGCACAACCTGAATAAGACCAATAGGTATTACCCTTGCGCTGGATTCCTGAAAATTGATGAATATGTCCTAAGGCTAAGTAATCCAATCCACTATTATAAATGTCTGACTCTGTGATGGGATTATAAGCAGAGCTGCCATTTCCCTGTATCACATCTCCATGAAGCACCATAATATTAAGCTTTGCAGGGTCTTCTACGGTAAAGTTTCTTAGGAAACCTTCCCTTTCATAGCTACTGCCAAAGGATCTTCCATATACCCTTAGGCCTAGTTCCTCTATCTCAACTTTTTCCATGTCAGTGCTAAAAATATGTACATTGTCCGGCCAGCTTACAGTCTTATAATAGCTATTGCTGTTTAATGGATCATGATTGCCAGCACTAATAAAAATATGAATAGGTTGTGCCTGCTCAAAAAGCCTTTTCATAGTACTTATGGTTTCATAGGTTACAGTGGAATTGTCAAAAATATCGCCAGCTATTAATATTAGCTGTACTCCTTCATCCTTAGCCAATCTGATTATATTAGTAAAGGTTTCTCTAAGATCTTCTTTTCTTTTTTCTGCCATGTCTTTTTCATATTCCTTAAAGGGAGTATCAAAATGAAAATCACTACAATGTATTATTTTTACTGTGTTCATAAACGCCTCCAAACCTAAAATTAATGAGGTACCAAAAGGCACCTCCTTAGCAGTTTGCATTTAATTAATTATATTATACTTTCTAGCAGCTTCTCAATTTTTTCAATTGTTTCTTCAGCGCTACCATTATTATCTATTACATAATTACACTTTATGGTAGAAAAAACTTCTCTATCATGCTTTATTCTTCTTTCTACTTCCTCTTCCGCCTTTTTCAGGCTAGCCTCATCAAGTTTTTTATTTCCTTTTAGATGTCTATTAAGAATCCTTTCCTTTCTGATTGCTTCGTCTACCTCAATATAAATAAATGTTAACTTAGCATCTGTAACCAATCTCTCTAATTCAATGACACCCACTGGATCTATAGTATAAAAGGATATTCCTTTACCTCTATATTGACTTCTAGTAGCGAAATAATGATGATTATCAAAAAAAGTATAGGCTATCATCTCATCCTTATATTTTTCTATATCATCCTTTGAGATAAATACGTGTCCTGTTTCATTTTCAAATCTTTTAGGCCTGTCGGTATAGCTTTCAATAACGTTAAAGCCTTTTTCTCTAAAGTGCTGGAGTAATGTAGTCTTCCCACTACCTGACTTCCCTATTAATCCAATGATATGATCAGCTTTATTCCTCATTTTTACTACCTCCAAGCTTTATTGATATATCTCCGTCCTATATATCTATCATATCATCATACAGGGAATTATGTAAAGGTTAACTAAGGATTTTAAGCTATAGACCACAGAAATCCTATTGGAATCTTAGCAAAAAATGCTAACCTTATATTGTTAGCATTTTTTACTAAGAATATATAATTTAATAATATAGCCTACTACCAATCCTTCTATCATAATCAGACCAAGTATCTGGTTCCAACAAGTCTTTGATTTGCCCAATTTTGTTCATAGTAGCATCCACATAATCTGCAAAGTGAACTATATAGGCCTCCTCTGTGTTAGGCGCCTTAGGAGAGCCGTACTCAACCTTTCCATGATGTTGCACTATACAACCCCTTAAACGATGTTTAAAGTCTTCACTATAAATATTCCCACCAGCTTTAAAGGCCTCTTCAATCATACCCATACCTATTACAATATGCCCTTCCATTTCACCTCTCATGGTAACTTTAAAGGGTCCCTCCGTATAATATTCCTCAATTTTACCAATATCATGAAGCTTTGCAGCTAAAATAGCTATTTCCTTAAAGCGACAATCGTATCTATAAGCCAACATCTTGGTTAGATATACCACATTTAGTGTATGCTCTAGCAAGCCACCTCGATAATTATGATGTTGATTTAAACCACCAATACCATATTTAAATCTTTTAACAAAGTCTGGATTAGAAAAAAAATACTGATTTAAACTTTGACTTTCCTTTGACTTGAATTCTTCTGAGGTTATATCCTCTAGCTCTTGCATTAATTCATCTATAGGTCTACTTATAGATGGGAGAAAGTCATCTAGCTTGTAATTCTTTTCTAGTTTAAACTCGGAAGCCTTAAGGATTCCATCCTTTGTCCCTTTTATAGTTATTACATCTCCTACTTTTATACTATTGCTTTTATTGCAAATTAAAGCCCTCATTTCACCAGTTTTATCACCTATAAAGGCTGTTACATTTTCTCCATCAAAAGCTAGCTTTTTCATTACCATGAAGGTATCATTAACCTTAGCCCCATCTTTTATATCTTTAATAAATAGCCGCTTCAAAAATATCACCTCTCATCAAGAAACTCGAATTTATTTTTTCCTATGAGCGGTGATTTTATAAATTTTCTATTTAATAAAGAAGGGAGACTCAAAGTCTCCCATTTATTATTTAAGGCTTTCTGCTGCT
>ERZ773359.3146-NODE-3146-length-19492-cov-36.352421_pt1 | contig 19492 bp, 19 predicted proteins | sample MGYA00374955_ERZ773359 | MGnify/ENA primary metagenome ERZ773359 (study PRJEB29098, sample SAMN04486028) | biogas fermenter metagenome | study: EMG produced TPA metagenomics assembly of the Biogas fermentation microbial communities from Germany - Plant 4 DNA1...
ACTCCACTTCAACCTTGCCATGTACAGCGCCTACATTGTAAAATTGCTGGGCATTTTCTGGAAGCTCATAGGCCTTGGCTCCTTCTATATAGATATAAGCCCTCCAGTAATTGCCGTCTTCACATATATAAAAGGCTTTATCCTCAACTGTTGGTACTATATTAAGGGTTTCCCTGAGGGGATCGCCGCCAGCAGCTATTATTTTCTTTCGCATGTGCTCTGTTATACCCCTAATATTTTCCATAAGTTTTTCTGGTTCTTTAAAGATATAATGATTTATTCTCTGCAGAATATAGCGGTGTTCTTTGCCATCATCTTCAGCTCCTATAATTTTTCTGGATAGATTCCTTGTTTTATCATTTCCTCTATTGCTTTTTTTACCACTGGCTTGTCCTCCCTATATGTGACCCCGTACCATCGCTCCCTAGAGGGCAGTACCTTGACCTTTGCTTTATTTTCCCTTACTAAATCTCCTACTAGGTTAGGTAGGAAAAACTCTGCCTTATCTATATTATCTTTATTATTCTCCAAAAACCTAACAAAGCCAGCTTCTAACTCATGAAAAATACTAGGTGTAAATCCCCACATATTCATGGACACAATGCTGTCTTCGGGTATAGTAATCCACTCATCATTTTCTTGGTATTTTACTCCATCAGAAAATCTTTGTATCTTGGTTCGCTCTTGTATTTCTTCTAAATAGCCTTGGTCATTGACCTGGCATACGCCTCTTGACACATGTCCATGCTCTGTCAAGGTGTTGTTCAATATAAATCCTACCATGGCATAGTTGTAAGACTTTACATCATCTATATCCTTTAGATAGTCACACAGCACTTGAAAGGAATTCCTTCCATAAAAATCATCGGCATTGATAACTGCAAAGGGAGTATCCACATGATCCCTGCAGCTAAGAACTGCGTGGCCTGTCCCCCAGGGTTTTACCCTATCTTGGGGTCTTTTAAAACCCTCAGGTAAATCATCTATATCCTGAAAAACATAGGTAGTATCCACCTTTTTTTCGATCTTACTTCCGATAGCTTCTCTAAAAGCCTCTTCAATCTCTTTTTTTATAATAAACACTACCTTGCCAAATCCGGCTTTTAATGCGTCATATATAGAATAATCCATGATTATCTCGCCATTTGGACCAATGGGATCAATTTGCTTAAGACCTCCATATCTACTTCCCATTCCTGCCGCCATAATTACTAATGCAGGTTTCTTCATTCTGTTTTCCTCCTCAACGTCCATTAGTTACTATCTAATCTTCGTATCCATTAGGATTATTTGACTGCCATCTCCAAGCATCCTGGCACATTTCCTCTAATCCCCTAGTTGCTTTCCATCCCAGTTCCTTATTTGCCTTGCTTGGATCAGCATAGCAGGATGCAATATCTCCAGGTCTTCTGTCAACTATCCTGTAGGGTATTGATTTTCCAGTTACCTTCCTAAATGCGTTTACCATCTCTAAAACGCTGTATCCCTTACCTGTTCCAAGGTTATAGGTAACTACTCCAGGATTGGTCATTAGCTTATCCAAGGCTTTTAAATGCCCCAGCACCAAATCCACAACATGAATATAATCCCTTACCCCAGTTCCATCAGGAGTTGGATAATCATTACCAAATACCTTAAGTTCATCCAACTTACCCGAAGCTACCTGGGTAATATATGGAACAAGGTTATTGGGAATTCCTTTTGGATCCTCGCCTATTCGGCCGCTTTTATGGGCTCCTACTGGGTTAAAATATCTTAAAATAGCTATATTGAAGCTATTATCCGCTTTATATAAATCCCTTAAAATCTGTTCAATCATGAGCTTGGTGTGCCCATAAGGGTTAGTTGCTGATAATGGAAAATCCTCAGTTATTGGCACTCTGCTAGGATCTCCGTATACCGTTGCTGAAGAACTGAAAACCATATTCTTTACCCCATGTTTTTGCATAGCTTTACATAGCAACAAGGTACCTGTAATATTGTTATGATAGTAATGTAGGGGTATGGAAACCGATTCGCCTACTGCCTTTAATCCGGCAAAATGCATTACTGCATCTATAGACTCCTGCTCAAATATGTTATCTAGAGCCTCTGCATCCAAGAGATCTGCTTTATAGAATTTTAGACTTTTTCCAGTGATCTCCTGAACCCTTCTTAGGGCCTCTTCCTTGCTATTGCTTAGATTGTCCACTACCACTACTTCATAGCCTGCGTTTAGCAATTCTACACAGGCATGACTTCCTATATATCCTGCTCCTCCTGTTACTAATATCTTCATGTTGCCACCTCCTCATAATAGAATACCATGATTAACAAAAAAGTTAAAGACTTGTTATAAAAAACCATGAGTTGCCTATTTAGCTCATAAAAACAGATAAAAAAGATGCATGGTTCCCATTAAATATAGGAACCATGCATCAAAAAGTGTATATTTTTGAATTTATGCAAGCATTGATTTTACAAACCATATTTGCTTGCTGTAATCTGCTACATGTTCTTCAAACTCCATTACTACTTCAAAATCTCCATCTTCGTCTGCTTCATTTCTTATTTCAGTTGCTAGTCTCTTCATTTCATTTAAGTAATCAAGAACAAGTTCCAAAGACTCTTTAACGGTAAACTTGTCCTTATCTAATTCTTTAATGGTAGCATTTGCTACATAGTCTGTTAGGGTAACCAAAGGCCTTTCACCCTTCATTTTAAGCAGCTCAGCTACTGCATCAAATTTTTCAAAGAAGCCATCATATAATTCCTCGGTGTATTCATGAATTTGGACGAATTGTAAACCCTCAACATTCCAATGTATATTGTGTAAATTCGCATTTAATACAGCCAAATTTGATAAGTATTGATTTAATTTATTATAATCCTTCACTATCACCACTCCTTATCTTAATAGTTTTTTCTTTAACATATTAATACCCCATATAACTCAAATTAAACCAAAATGTACAAAATTTTTATTTGTAGGCTGCTTATACCAAAGCCCCACTGGTTAACCATGAAATAGTATATCTCCGATGAGAATGTTTAAGTCAGAAATGTACTATCTAAAAGGGATTAGGATATATGCCAAGTAAAAAGTAAATTACGCCAACCATAATTCAATGATTGGCGTACAAAGTGTTTGTAATTTCCACTGTCTACTTGACAGGGACATGTTCAAAATACTTCAACAGGCTTTATATTTGAAATTATATAAATAGCCGTATTATTATATGGAAAGCTCTACACCTTTTCTTAAGAAAAGAGGAATAATATCTATAGGTGCATCCACTTCAATAGTCTGGCCTCCCTGGAACTCCTCGCCTGTCCATGCATTTTTCCAATCAGTGTCTTCTGGGAGATACACTTTCCTCTTTTCCATCTTGGGATACAATATAGGTGCAACCAGTACATCTGGACCAAACATATACTGATCCTCTACTTGCCAAGCGGTCTTATCCTCATGGAAATCATAGAATAGAGGACGGATAACTGGAGTTCCCTTCTCATGAGCTTCTCTCATTAGCTTTTCTATATAGGGTTTTATCCTATATCTTATTTCAAGATATTTCTTACAAATCTCATATACTTCTGGTCCATAACTCCATACTTCGTTGTCAGCCCCTGAACTACATATACCTCCGCCTGAGGTTCCTAGAGGTTCTGAATGGGGTTCTCTGTCTCCATGCAAGCGCATAACTGGACAGAAGGTACCAAATTGGAACCATCTAACAAATACTTCTCGGAACTCAGGGTCGTCTGGATTACCGCCGTGGAAACCTCCAATATCTGTTGTCCACCATGGAATTCCCGCAAGGCTTACATTCAGTCCGGCAGCTAATTGATCTCTCAAACTTCTAAAGGAAGAGTGAATATCTCCAGACCATAGAAGTGCACCATATCGCTGGCTTCCTGCCCAAGCACATCTTAGAAGGTTAATGATATTCTCTTGTCCTGCTTCCTTCATGCCGTCGAAAAATGCCTTTGCATACATTACAGGGTAGATATTGCCTATCTGTAGATTAGGACCAAGGTGATATCTGTATAGATCAAAATCATAATAAGTATATTCCGGCTCAGCTTCATCCAACCAGAAAATTCTTATACCTCGATCGTAGTAACTCTTCTTTACCTTCTCCCATACATACTTCCTAGCTCCTGGGTTGGTTGGATCAAAATGAATGGTATTGCCATGAAAATCCATAGCTATACGATGTCCTCTATCTGTTCGGATCAAGTATCCTTTTTCTAACATTTCCTGATAATTTTCACTCCTATGATCAACAGTAGGCCAAATGGACACCATAAGCTCGATTCCCATTTCCTTTAGTTCCTTGATCATAGCATCTGGATCTGGCCAGTACCCAGGATCAAATTTCCATTCACCCTGCATAGTCCAATGGAAGAAATCTATGACTATGACAGAAATGGGCAGTCCTCGCCTCTTATATTCACGGGCTACTTCTAAAAGCTCTTCCTGAGTTTGATATCTAAGTTTACATTGCCAAAATCCCATTGCAAAATCCGGCATCATAGGAACTGTACCTGTGGCTTTTGCATAGGTTTCTGTAATCTCTGCAGGAGTATCTCCAGCGCATATCCAATAGTCCAAAATCTTAGTTGAATATGCCTGCCAGGTAGTAAGGTTTTTACCAAAGGTAACACGTCCAATGGCTGGGTTATTCCATAGCATTCCGTAGCCTAGGCTGGATATCATGAAGGGTACACTAGCCTGAGAATTGCGTTGAGCCAGTTCTAGCTCACATCCTTTAAGGTTTAGATAAGGCTGTTGATATTGTCCCATCCCATATATCTTTTCTTCAGGGTTAGATTCAAAGCGCATGGTTAGAGAGTAGTCTCCCCCAAGGATAGGCTTAAACTCCCTAGCCTCTATATCCAAAGCTGATGCAAAGCCTGTAGGTTTGGTGCCAGGTTTCATTTTATATTCTTTTCTGTTTCTTACATACTCCTCTAGCAATATCTCGCCTTTTTGATTATAAAATGTGATCTTGCCTGCAGTATTAAGCTCTGCCTTGATCTTTCCATTTACGATACTTGCACCATATGGCGTAATGGAAATCTCCGCCTTGGTATCTTTAGGAGGCAATAAAGCCCAGTCTTCCGCAGGCATTTCTGGCATCTTTGTTGCCCTAACCCTTAGAGCATTCTCACCCCAGGGTTCGATCCATAATTTTTCTGCATCATAGGTGAAAATAAGCCGATGATCTTGTTTTGTAAACATGCAATACCCCCTATTAAATTTATTTTTATTTTTAAGGTTATTCTTAAAAATCAATTTCTTCCATGATAAACTCTTACATATTCACCTGTTGGAAATCCTGTCACTTCTTTAAATACTCGACAAAAATATTTAGTATCTGAATAGCCTACTCTTTCTGCGATTTCATAAATCTTCAAATCTGTTTCTAATAACAATTCCTTTGCTTTGTTAATCCTATATTCCTTTAAAAAAGTAGTGAAATTCCGTCCAACCTCTTTACTAAATAAATAACTTAAATATTCCTGTGTAACATTTAACTGATCTGCTATATCGCTTAGCTGTATTTTATTGAAATAGTTCTCTTCAATAAAATTAATGCTTTTTCTTACAAGCAAACTATAGACAGGAGCATTATCTTGTTTTATGTAAAATTCATCAATACAATTTATTAAGCTGCGGAAATTTTCTTCCAATTCATATCTTGTAACAGAAGTCCTTATGCCCTGCAATATATCTTTTTTGGTTATATACTCGAACATATTATAATCTATCTCTTTTATAAAATTTAATATTGCAAAAGCTAGTCTATGAAATGCTTCGATTATGTGATTCGGTGAGTAATATTCCGATTTATAGTATGTCAAAAATTCTTCTAAGCATTTATTTAGTCCAGCTCTATTATTATTTTTAATATGTATTAACATAGATTTCTCAATTTCATAAGGATATTTTAGTTTTTTAAGCTCAATATTAGCTAACTTACTAGGGTTAATTATTGAATCATATCCTAATGTCAAACACCATTTTAAGCTTTCTTTTATTTCTTCAAACTTATAATTTAATTTGGCTAAATCATTGACTTTAGTCCAGCCAAAAACCACTTTTCTCCCAGTTAAAAATTCTAAATGAGGAATAAGATTCCACTTAATATTATCAGCTACTGTTGGGAAATCCTGATCACAAGATACAATGAAAACTATACCATTGAATGAATTTAATCTTGTAATATAGTATTGCAAACCACTTAAACTATGCAAAAACTTCGATATACTTCTTTCTATCTTTATGCTTTTATCTATTTCTATCTCTCCAGTATATATTAACGATAAAGCCATATCTGTTTTATTATTTGTTAATAGACTGCTGCCTGAAAAAGTTTGCATCTCCACCTGAGCTACATCATCCCCTAATAATAGAGATTCAAATATCCTCTTTCTCATAAACTCTTTTCTAATCTCTTCTTTTTTCTCATTATCTAATTTCTTCTTTATTTTATCTAAAACCTTTTTCATATCAACGTAGGTAATAGGCTTTAGAAGGTAATCTTCAATCCCCAAATAAATCCCTTTTTTAGCATATTCAAATTCCGCATAGCCTGAAATAATAACTGTCTTTGTATAAATATCTTTTCTTTGCAGCTGATATATCATCTCCAAACCATCCATTTTTGGCATTCGAATATCACATATTATTAAATCAGGTTTTAAGGATTCTACATATTTTAAGCCATCATAACCATTGTCTGCCTCGGCTACAACATTATATGTCTTATCAATACTATTGATTAGCCTTATTATCCCTTCTCTAGACTTAACCTCATCTTCGACCACGACAATATTCAACTCACACACCTACCTTTTTGGTGAGATTGAATTATATTAATTGGTTGGTATGTATAGCAGCACAGTAGTCCCAACATTTTCCTCACTAAATATTTCTAACTTTCCCCTGTCCTCATAATACATCCTCATTCTGTTGTACACATTAGATATACCGATAGATTCGTCTATAACATCATAATTTGAGCTAATCTTTTTACGAATATTTTCTAACTTATTTTTACTGATTCCTTTTCCATTATCTTCAATATGGAAAACCAAATAATCTTCGTCTATTAAAGTAACCTTTACTAGTAATTTCCCACCATTTTTACAGCCTTCAAATCCATGGATTATGGAATTCTCTATAAAGGGTTGTAATAGTAGTTTATATATATAATAATCATAAACTCTTTGGTCTACTTCTACCTCATAGTCAAAACAATTATTAAACCTCACTTGCTGAAGATATACATATTGTTCCAGCCACTCTATTTCTTCACGCACTTTGACCATGATATCAATATTACTTATTGTATATCTCAGTATACTAGCCAAGCTTTTTAGCATATGGCTAATCTCATATTCTTCTTTATCTATAGCCATCCAATTGATACAATCCAGTGTATTGTATATAAAGTGAGGATTAATTTGTGCTTGCAAGGCTTTTATTTCAGCTTCCTTTTGCTTACGTGTTACTTCATTGATATAAATCCCCTGAGCTGCTACTTTATTTAATAATTCATCTAGAGTTTGTACCATTTTATTAAAATTGTCACCTATAATAGCGATTTCGTCTTTTCTCTTTAATTGCACCTGAACTGAAAGATCGCCTTTTTGAACCATATTCATGGCCTTAACTATGTTTTTTACTGAACTTGTAAAATTACTTGAATATAGCAATATAACTGTTAGAGAAAATATTACTATTATGATACCTAAAAAAATTAATATAATTCTGAAGAAATACAGATCACTAAATACATCTTCCTTGTCAACTACGTTTATAATAGTCCATCCAAGCTCGTCTATCCTTTTCTCATTAATCATAAATGGCTTGTTGCCAAATATGGGTGCACTTTTAATGAAACTTTCAAATATATTTTTATCATTAGAGTTGCTATCAATGTAATCATATATAATTTTACCTATAAAATCCTTATTTAAAAAAGATATTATTTCACCGGAATCATTAACAATAAAAGAATATGTATTAACAAGTCTATTCTGTCTATTGCCGTAATCTGGGTTACATATATTTTCTATAACATCAGTATTAATTCCAACAACTATTGACCCGTATATTTTGGGCTTTATAAAATCCCTTATAGGAATAGCTAGATTGAGTAAACAAGTATTAGCAAATACTGAATCAGATTGTATACTAGATGGCATTAGTATAATGTTAGAAGACGAGTTTATAGAACTTTTATATATTTTTTTCTTAAACGCTTCATTGCTCCATATACTACCAGTTAATGTGTCTAGCTTTTTATCATAAAACACAACTTCATGGTTTTCATTTATAAAGGCTATACTCCGTATATCACTATTTAAAAAAGAGTATCCTGCAAATTTGGTCTTTAATTTATTAGACGCAGTAGCTGATTCTAACTCAGTTCCTTCATTAAAACTTTTAACTAGCTTAATTATCTCTGAATCGCTTGCAATTCTGTAGCATACATGCTTATATGAATCTACTGTTGTTTCAATTCTACCCTTAGTATGAATTAAATTATATTCAACTAGGTCATTTATCTTAGCTGCCAGATTGTCTGAGTAATATTTAATTGATATAATGCTAAAAATCAGAATGGGAAATATAGATGCAAAAATATATATGAGGATCATTTTAACTTTTATGCTGCACCTAGCGTCAGCAATTATTTCCTTTATTTTGCTAACAATATCTGGCCAGATATTTCTATTATTAAAATCCATTCTATATTTCCTCCAGCAGGAATGGCTCCATTAAGGAAAATATTAATTACATTATATCACGTAAACATAACTCAGACACTATTTTTTTAACCTTTTACAGAACCACTTATCAATCCACTTACTATATACTTTTGGAGAAATACAAATATAATAATTACAGGAGCCACGAGAAACATACCATAAGCCATAATCTTATTCCATTCAGTACCATACATATCCATAAAATGATAGATACCTGCTGTTAAAGGCCTCATTTCTGCAATATTCATAAAAGTCATGGCATATATTAGATCATTCCAGGCAAATAGAAACGCGAATGAAATTGCTGTTATCAGGCCAGGATAAGATAAAGGTAGCATTATCCTTACAAAAGCAGTAAAAGTATTACAGCCATCAATTTTGGCTGAATCCTCTAAATCCTTTGGCAAACTTAAAAAGTAAGGCCGCAGTATCAAGACTATAAAAGGAATAGCAATTGTACTATCTGAAAAAATTGGTGCAAGAAAAGTATTTAAAAAACCTAATCCCTTATAAATCAAGAATAATGGAGTCAAAACTAATGTGGCAGGTAGCATTTGAGTAATTAAAAAAGTAAGTATAAAAAGCTTACCACCTTTTATTTTAAACCTTGCAAGACCATATGCTGCTGGTACACCTAATAACATTGACACTATCATTGAACTGGTGGCAATAATAAGGCTATTTAGAAAGGGGCCAATTATACTGTTAGGCCCAAATAGTTGGTCATAATAAGCCGTAAACTGAATTTGACTAGGAAATAAAGTTTGAGGTGATTGAAAGATTTCCGCATTAGTTTTTAAAGAACTAATAATTAACCAATACAGGGGAAACAAAAATATACAAGATATGATTATAGCAGTAACATTCAGAAATATGGATCTGCGTCTACCTGATAATCTAAGAACCTTCAAATTACATCACCTCGTCTTTATTGATTAATGCTAGATAACCGAGACTTACAACGAATAAGAAGGCGAATAAAATATTTGCAACTGCAGCTCCTTGACTGAAATTATATATAGTGAATGATAATCTATAGGAATAAGTGGATAATAATTCAGTAGCATTAACCGGGCCCCCGCTAGTCATTACATATATAAGATCAAATACCTTAAAAGTGTAAATAAAACCTAATATTAATACAGATAGTATAGCAGGTCTCAACATAGGAATAGTTATGTAGATAAACCTTTTGAACACATTAGCTCCATCAATGCTGGCACTTTCATATAATTCGTAAGGAATAGTACTTAGACCAGTATTAAGTAGAATCATATTAAAGGGGATACCTATCCACGCATTAGCAATTATTACGCCCCACATAGCGGTTTTTTCTTGTATTAACCAGCCTATAGGCTTTTCAATTATATTAAAGAAAATTAAAATATCATTTATTATTCCATTGCTAGGACTTAACATGAATTTAAACAGCAATGCAGTAACGGTTACAGGAACCATCCAGCTTATAACTATTAATCCTCTCAATCGCTCAGCTAATCTAAATTTTATATTGAAAAATAATGCAAGTGCAAATCCAATTACAAATTGAATGACTATAGAACCTACTGTAAAAAACAAGGTGTTTTTAGTAACATATATTACTAGGCCATCTTTAAATAAATCTATATAATTACCAAATCCAACAAACTGTCTATTGGCATCCCTAATAGTCATTACATCTACTTTTTGCATACTAATTATTATATTATATATGATGGGATATCCGATAAGTATTAACATAAACATAAGAGCAGGAAGAACAAATAAATACCCATAATATTGCTCTCTGTCCATCCCTATTCTCTTCATGATCTTCATTTAGCAACGCAACCCCTTATCTTATTTTTAGTACAAGTGTCAAGAAAAATCTTGACACTTGTACATATCCTAATATCCTATTATTCTTTTAATGCCTCTTGAGCTTTTATTTGTGCATCTTTTAATGCTTGTTCAGGTGTCTTGACCCCAGTTATGGCTTCATGCATAGCTTCTGAAATTGCTGTTGATATCTCTGGCCATTTAGGATGTGGTCCTCTAGGCATGGCATATTCCATTTGTTCACCAAAAACAGCTAGCACAGGGTCGCTTTTCCAATGATCGCTTGATTCTAATATATCTTTTCTAGGTGGGAACTTTCCTGTTGCCTTATTAAATTTCTCTGATCCTTCTCTACCACATAAATATTTTAAGAATTCCCATCCGCCCTCTATGTCTTTTCCTTTTATTATGCCGAAATTCTCTCCTCCTAAAACTGATGAATATTCTACATCCTTTGGAATCTTGGCTACATGCCATTTTTTATCTGGAGCGTCCCTTTTTGTTGTTTCAATATTCCATGGCCCATTTATCATCATAGCAGCTTTTCCTGTAGCAAATTGTTTTTGAACATCCGCTTGTGTCCAGTTAATTATCTCATTACTCATATAGCCTTGTTGTACCATTTCAGTGATATAAGTCAAGGCTCTGACTGCTTCTGGACTATCTAAATTTTCTACATCAGCACCAGCTGATAAGAGCCAAGGTAAAAACTGGAATACCCCTTCTTCGTTTTTCACTGCTGATATTGCCAAGCCATAAACTCCATCCTTGGTTAGTGCCTTAGCTGCTTCCATTAATTCATCCCATGTCTCAGGAACTTTTACTCCTGCTTCCTTTAACATATCTTCGTCATACCATAGTGCTAGACAATTACTATTATGAGGTAATCCATAATATCTACCTTCGTACATAGTTGATTTTAATGGTCCCTCAAAGAAATGCTCTGTTTCTTCCCATCCTTCTACCAGCTCTGTTATATCCTCGAACAAACCCATAGCACTAAATGCAGCATGCTCAGGATTATCTACCATTCCTATATCTGGTAGTACATCTCCTACTAATCCAATAGAATACTGTTTTAATAATTCTTCCCTTGGAATAAATTCCTGAGTTACATGATACTTATTCTGTGAAGCGTTATAATCCTCCACAACCTCTGCAAAAGCTGTTCCATCGTATTCTGGATTAAAATAATGCCATACAGTTAATTCAATAACCTCCCCTGTTTCTTCGGTTTCTGGTTCCTCTGCTACTTCCGACCCTTCTGAAGCAGCTGAATTTTGATCATTAGTTGTAGTATCCTGCTGTGCTTGTTGAGCATTTTGACTGCAACCAAGTAGTATTAATGTTAATATCACCATATATAGTACAATCTTCCACATTCTCCCTATCATAGTTATCCTCCTTTCTTTAACTTATAATCCTTCTTTTATAACGATTATAATATATTAACAATTGAATGATAATTCTATTAATTTAATATAAGTATACATATTTAAACTAAATCTTCACAATATTCACTCTGCATTTCTGTGGTAAGGCAACAAAAAGTCCTTGATAAATTAAGAGAGATATATCTATAATCATATAAGTGATTATAGATAACATAAAAAAGCCCACTATTAGCTAGAGATGTAAATACCAGCTACTTGTGGGCTTTGTACTTATAAGATTAATTCACTTATAACCCTGCATAATTCTACTATATTTGAACTTCCCTTAATTTCGAATCTAATTTTGCCAATACCCGAAATCCATAAATCCAGCTCCGCATCTAAGTCCATTAACCCAGCAGTTTCAACAGAATACATCTGAATTCTATTATATGGTATTGATGTATAGTCCTTTTTAGTGCCCGTTAGCCCTTGTACATTTATTGATATAATTCTCTTATTGGTAAATACGATTCTATCCCTCATACTCACATAGCTAGCTACCACTTCTTCGCCGGGTATTAAAAGTGCCTTTACATGCTCTAGACCCTTATTCTTATCTTCGGGTTTTAACTTAAAAAAACTCTTATTTTTAAAATCTATCACTTACAACCCCCCTCATATTTCTTATCTTTTCCTTTATTCTAAGAGGTTTTCCCTCTAAGATGTATATATAATGGGCAAAGCTTAGGGCTTCATCCATATCATGGGTAACAAAGATAACAGTCCTTTTGTCCTGCTTCCATAACTTAAGAAAGGATTGTATAAGCCCTGTTTTCAGCTCCAGGTCCAAACCCTTAAAAGGCTCATCCATGAGTAGAATATCAGCCGGATAAGCAAAAGCCCTGGCTATAGCCACCCGCTGTTTCATTCCCCCGCTAAGCTGTTTGGGATAATAATGGGCATATTCCTTTAACCCCACCATATCTATATACTGATTGGCTATCTTTTCTGCCTTCTGGTCATCATATATTGAATCTAAAACAAATCTTATATTTTCTTTGACTGTAGACCAAGGTAATAGGCGATCCTCTTGAAAAATATAGCTAAAAGTCTTGCCACCCAAACCTTTGATAGTTCCCCTTTGGTATTCTTCCAATCCGGCTATAATATTTAATAGGGTTGTCTTTCCGCAGCCCGATGGTCCAAGGATCCCTGTTATCTTATTTTCCTCTAAGATAATATTAAAGTCCTGACAGATTACTAGACGGCCATATGACTTATATAAGTTTTTTATTTCAATTGCCATATCCCTACATCCTCAATATTTTTCTATTCTAGCTATAATATATTTAAATAAGTATTCAAAGGCAAAGCTTAGTATAATAACTACACTGGTCCAAGCAAATAATTCCGCTGACTCTAAATACACCTTTGCACCATAAAGGTTGCCGCCAATGGAAAACTTGGGATTGCTTAGCACTTCAGCTGCCACTGTAACCTTCCAGCCTAGCCCTAGAGCAGTAGTAATGCCTGCTATAAGATAGGGGCCTATGGAGGGAATATAGATCCGCCTTATAATTAAGCTTCTGTTGACCCTATATACCTTTGCCATTTGTAATAGTTCCTTGCTAACTTGCCTAATACCTTCAACAGCATTGGTCCATATAATAGGAAAGCACATTAAAAAGCACACAAATATGGGTACTCTCCCTGATTGAAACCATATTAGGGCTATAATAATTATGGACATAACGGGAGTGGACTTTATGGCTATTACCAAAGGATTTAAAAGCTCATATAAAAACCTATTTAATCCACATATAATTCCTAAGATTATTCCTAAAATACATGAAATGACAAAGCCTGTAACTACCCTAATAAAGGTCAGGGCTATACTAAGCCAAAACTTTGATGTTATAGATAGGCTCAAGAAAGCCTTTATGGTATTTAAAGGAGAAGGGAGATAAACCTCTCTGCCTATAAGCAAAGAGGCTATCTCCCATATAGCCAGCCAAAATATAAGGATGGTTATCCTGGTTATCTTCTTATTTTTTAATATAGTAAAAATCTTCACCTGGTAGCTCTCCTCCTACCGATGCTGGATTTAGCTCAAATAAAACCTTTAAAAATTCGTTCATAGGACTTTTAGCATCTTCCCCACCTATAAACACGATATTACACTTAGGAATTGCCTTTTCTGCCAGCTTGGCATTGGGCAGAATACCGTGTTTTTCAATGAGCTGACCAGCCTCTTCCTGGTTTTCATTTACCCATTTTACTGAGCCCTCATATTGACTTAGAAAATCATCTAATACCTTAGGATATTTTTGAGCAAATTCCTTTTGTACTACAATACAACCCATGGGCAAAGGATTGGTCTCTCCCACAACCTTCTCCCATTCCTCAGTTATATCTAATGCTATTCTAGCATTCTCATTTTTCATTAGGGCAGAAGTTACATGGGGCTGAGGAAGTAAGGCTATTTTGGCATCTCCAGCTGCAACTGCTGCAGCCAGATCTGCGTGTTGCATGGAGAAGTCTAGCTCAACATCCTTTTCTGGGTCTATGCCGTGTTCTTTTAGTAGGTATTGAAGTATAAAATCAGGTGTAGCCCCTTTACCACTAACATTGATTTTCTTATCTCTTAGATCTTCTATGCTGTTTATCTCACTGCCATCTTCTAGTACATATAATACTCCTAGTGTGTTTATAGCAGCCAGCTGAATCTGGCCATCGGTTTTATTATAAATTACCGACGCCATATTGGTTGGTAGGGCGGCTATATCTACTTCACCGTTTATTACCTTACCTAATAGCTCATCGGGAGCTCCATAGGTGGAAAACTCATAGTTGCTTTCTCCACTTTCCTGAGCATCCTCCATCACCTTTACCATACCCATACCAGTGGGACCATTTAAGGCTGCTATCCTGATTTTATCTGGCTTATCTTGACCTCCAGCACCGCTACAAGCGGAAAGCATCATTAAAGATATAACTAGTAGTGTTATTAATATTATATATTTACCTTTCTTCATATCCATCCTCCTAATATTAGAAACAAAACGATAACCTTGCCTCCCAAAGTATTTGTTATAATTCTATCATTCTTTGCTAGTTAATTCAATTACATAAGAAAAACAGGACTCCTTAAGTCCTGTTCTTGTATATCATATTCTGCTCTTTTATATTACCCCAATATTCACTCTTTCGAAGGAAGCTCTGTGAATTTGCCATCCTTAACTATCATTTCATTTATTGTTTCTTCTGTTTCTTTGGTTTCTTTAGTTATTGAACAGTTGCCTATAAAAACTGCACCTTCATCAATTATGATACTAAGACAGGAAATATCCCCCTCCACTCGTCCAGTGTCCTGAATATGGACCTGGTTGGAGGAATTAATATTGCCCTTAATATTGCCGGCCACTACAATGTTTTCACTTTGAATATTACCTTTTACTATACCGCTACTACCAATAACAAGAGTACCGCCAGTGTTGATATCACCTTTGTATCGGCCATCTATTCGTAGTCCATATTGGGCTTTTAACATGCCATTCTCTATAATGACGTCTTCCCCTAATAAAGTTGCTATTTTAGCCTGTTTGTCCCTCTGTTTACTTTTTCTCATTGTTCATCTCCCCTTATTTAAATTTAATACAACTTCATTATGGGCTAGCTGTCTGGAGTAATAATCGTTCATGTTCTTAAAGTGGAAAAGTTCTTTGTTGAGCCTGTATATTTGAAATGCCATTAAAAAGAATAAAATGCAGATAACAATTACAAGACCTATAATGAAAGAAAAGAACCTGCTGGGTAATCGAATGATCTTTGGTTTATCTTTAGCATCGGCAATTATTATAATATCTAGGAATGGGACTCCCCTTGCCTTATCTCTTCTCTTCATATGTAATTCACCCTATTCAAATTTCGGTGCTTTTTTTAATTATATCATATAATAATTGCAATTAAAAGGTGAATTTATCCAATTCCTTGATGATTATACACAGATTTTAAGGATTTTCTGATTATACAGTTATTTTTGGGGTACAAATATCTAAATATTATAATCTACTAAAGAGGGGTGTGGTACAAATTGATGTGGAAAGATAACTACAAAATTGGTGTAGACTTAATTGATGAACAGCACAAGGAGCTTTTCCGCCGTGTATGGGAATTTACCAGGATTATAAGAAGTAGTGAAAATTGGGAAAATAGGATAGAACAAGTAAAAAAGACTATGGACTTTATGAAAGATTATGTTATAATCCATTTTAATGACGAAGAAGCCTATCAGGAGGAGATCAATTATCCAGACATTGAACTACATAAACAGGCCCATGCTAAATTTAGGGAGGGAATTAATCAATATGTAGAGCTTTTTGAAAACGAGGGGTTCACTGAGGAAAAGATCCAAGAATTTGGGGGTAAGCTTATGACCTGGTTGATTGTGCATGTAGGCAAAATGGATCAGCAGATTGGAGAATATGTAAGAAGCCAAGGAGGACAAGCTAATGAAAGTTGAATATATAAATCCATTTTACAAAGCTACCAAGGATATTTTTAAACTAATGCTAGACATTGATCCCCAAAAAAAGGATTTAAAAGTAGTAGAAGATATGATCCAGGCCAAGGAAACCAGTGTACTGCTAGGTATAACAGGAGATTTACAAGGCGGAATCATGTTTAGTTTTCCTATGGATATGGCCCTGGAAATGATAAAGATCATGTCCGGCATGGATTTAAATGTAATAGACAGTTTTGCATCTTCTGCACTAGGCGAAATTGGAAATATTATAGGTGGTAATGCACTAACAGAGCTGTCAAAAAACAATTACATATGCAATATTATTCCACCCCAGATTTTTGTAGGTGAACATAGATCCCTCTCCTTAGCTAATGAAAAGGCACTGTTGCTTACCTTAACTACCCCTATAGGTGACTTTGATTTAAGCATTTTTCTAAAAGCAGAATAATAAAGAAACGGGAGAGTTTACTTTACTATCCCGTTTCTTTTGCCTAGTCTATTTCATCATAAAGGTCATCTAGTTCAAGCTTGATTATCTTACCTTCTACCTTTCATCCCTTGCAATCCTCTTAAAAAGATTTTCATCTATCTCTATTTTGTTGTTGCGGCTATTTCCAGAGTCTTCCTCATAGACAAATGTAAATATCAGCATCTTTTTAGCTCCTTTGATAATATAACTATTGATCATCTGATTTTATTGCATAGAAAAATAAATTTTTTTGCTTCTATAATTTTGCCCAATAAAAAGCATTACAAATTATGCTACATACTTTTTCATACTCCGCAACCTGTTTACCGTCTCCTCATCTAGCTCCAGCTCGCAGCTTTTCATTGCCTGTTCCAATTGTTCTAAGTTGCTAAAAGATACTATGGGAATAGTAGGAAATTCCTGATGCATAAGGTAAGCTAATTCAACCTGAATAATATCCACCTTCAACTGCTGTGCTATCTTTACTAATTCATGAAAAATTTCCTTATTGGAAAGTGTATCATATTTAGATAGTATTCTTTCAGATATGGCTGCTCCCCGTTGCAATTTAGAAAAATATCCATTTGCCACGGCTGTGTATGCCATTGCACTTAAATTTGTTTTTTTATGATATTCATAAGTATCCCTATCCATTAGAACTAAGGTTTTGTCACTTATACCATCATAATTAATATCGGCAAGACTCCACATAAGCTGATTACAGACAAAACCAGGTATATTTTTCTCACGGGCATAATTGCTAGCCTCAATTATTCGTGTAAGAGTCCAGTTGGAACAGCCGTAATAACGAATTTTGCCTGCAGTACGGGCTTCTTCTAGAACATCCAAAAGCTCTTTTACAGGAACACTAGGATTATCGCGGTGAAGGAAATATAGGTCTATATAGTCAGTGTTTAAAAACTCTAGACTTTCATCTAGATCCTTTTCTATATCCTCAGGGGTTACTCTGGAAATGCTGGGATTTGATATATCATGATGAGCGCCTTTAGTACTGATTATAATATCATGGCGAAGACCAGTTTCATTAAGCCACTCACCAATTATTCTTTCACTCTTTCCCCTGGGACCGGGAACCCAGTCACCATATACATGGGCAGTATCAATAAAATTCCCGCCTAACTCAACAAATCTATCAAGCTGTGATTTTGCATCCTTGGAATCTATAGATGTACCATAACTTACAGTACCTATACATAAGGGTGATACACTTATTTGCGTATTAGTCAGCATTACTCTTTTCATCCCAATACCTCCCTTTAATATAAACTAGTCATATATTCTGTCGTTTCTTTAACTCCTATGCCTTTTTTATACCAATATTTATAATCCCTAAAACATATTATCGAAAAACAAAGCCTTATACCCCATAAAGTGAGGTATAAGGCTTGACCAACAAACATTACCAGACTTTGATATAGTTCTTACCTTTCTTCAGAAGTGAAATTGGCCCTAGAGGTCCTTTCTCAGGCTTCTTATTATCTAACATATCGGTGTCCAGAACCATCTCACTTCCATCGGGATTTTCAAACTCAGCATCAACAATACGTACCCTCTCCAATGTGCTAGTTGAATGTATTTCACCTTTTATCTCTTCAAAGCTATCTGGCAATTCACAGGATAGATATACCTCGTCCCCTTCTTCCACAATTTCTAGCTTTGGATCGAAGTCTTTTTCTACCAGCTTGTTCTCTTCTCTTTCAAAGGGTTCGGCTCCATTAAAGTATGCATTGTTATTGATATATACAGGTTGTTCTACAGCATAGAAGGTATTATGATCGCCATGCACTTTGTGAACTTCTTCAATGTACTCCTCTAGGGAAGTAGTGTATCCCTTATAATGAGAAGTTCCAACACCTTCTAAACCTTTAGCTCCTATGAAAATATTGTTGTAGAAGCGATCATCCCCACCATAGATAAAGGAAAAGCCTTTAACTTGAGTGCTATGGGGTAGGTGATATTGGGTAGAACGATCCAATATTTTCCTGTGTACCATCTTGCCTGCAATTAGATTGTTAATATAGGCTCCACCTTGGGACATATTGTCTAAGGCATATTCAGAAGCTAGTATATTGTGATCTACCATGTATGGTCCATGGCTTACTTCTACGAATAAGTCACGGTTGTTGTTGTAGAATAGGTTTTTGCTTACCCTAGTTCCCTGAGTCTGCCAATCCAGCCATAATCCTAAAGAGCAATCATGGATGCGGTTATGATGGATCTGGACATCGATGGCGGCATGCAGCTTAATTCCAGCTATTTCATGACCATAGAACTCACGCTTTAGTGCTATGTTATAGATATGGTTATTATAAATTTCACTGAATACGCATCCTAGATGTCCCACAATACCGTTTTGTCCACAGTTATAAATGACATTATTTCGGATAATATGGGAACCTATCTTTTCCTTGCTCCAGCCATTTCTCAAAGCACTAAATACAGATTCCAGCTGATATAGGTATCCGGGCTTGTCCTTGCGGATAGAACGATAGTGATGTCCTGTGGAAATTTCCTTAC
>ERZ773359.3147-NODE-3147-length-19474-cov-5.378856_pt1 | contig 19474 bp, 20 predicted proteins | sample MGYA00374955_ERZ773359 | MGnify/ENA primary metagenome ERZ773359 (study PRJEB29098, sample SAMN04486028) | biogas fermenter metagenome | study: EMG produced TPA metagenomics assembly of the Biogas fermentation microbial communities from Germany - Plant 4 DNA1...
TGCCAAGAAAAAGCAGAAGATCGTCAACGTTAAAGAGATCCGCATGAGTCCCAAGATTGATGAGCACGATTTTGAGGTGAAACTGCGGGCAGCCGATCGGTTCTTGAAGTCCGGCGACAAGGTGAAAGTCGCGGTTCGATTCCGGGGAAGGGAAATCGTCCACGCTGACCTGGCCAAGACGAAACTGGATAATTTAGCTGCTCAGCTTAAGGATATAGCCATAGTTGAACGTCCGCCTAAACTAGAAGGTAGGCAGATGATTGCCGTACTAGCCCCTAGAACCGATGGCCAAAAAACGGAGAAGAAGAAAGCAGAAGAAGTCGATCTAGAGAATTAGGAGGTGTACAGGGTGCCAAAGATGAAGACCCACAGGGGTGCAGCTAAGAGGTTCAAAGTTACTGGCACAGGCAAGATCGTCAAGAACAGCTCGCACAGGCGGCACATTCTGGAGAAAAAATCCGCGAAGCGCAAGCGTCAACTGAGGGCTGGTGAGGTGGCGAGCAAGGCCGACACCAAGCGTGTGCACGAACTTCTACCGTATAAATAGATGTTTGATTAGGAGGAACAAGCGATGTCTAGAGTTAAAGGTGGCCCTGCAACTCGTCAGCGGCGCAAGCGTGTCCTGAAGCTGGCTAAAGGGTATTATGGCGATAAAAGCAAGAAGTATCGCGTAGCTAAGCAGGCGGTAATGAAGTCTTTGAGCTACGCCTACCGTGATCGCAAGGCGAAGAAGCGTGATTTCCGCAAGCTGTGGATTGCGCGCATCAACGCAGCTGCCCGCATGAACGGCATGTCTTACAGCACCTTCATTGCTGGCCTCAAGCGGAACGGTGTAGCTGTGAACCGCAAGGTCTTGGCAGACTTAGCCGTACATGATCAGGATGCCTTCGCTCAGTTGGTGGCCATTGCCAAACAGTAAGGAAAAAATCCCGGGCGGGAAAACCCTCCCGGTGTTTTTATATGGAGGCAGACATGATTGGTGGGGTGCAGATTGAGAGCAGGCACAACGACCGTATTCGTGAAGCCAAGAAACTGACCCAGAAAAAATACCGCGATCGCCAGGGGCTGCTGCTGGTGGAAGGAGTGCGCTTGGTGGAAGAGGCCCTCGCCGCAAACCTCCTGGAACAGCTTTTTTTCAGCCACCACGTGCTCAGTTCTCCGCGGGGTGAGTCTTTGGTTAACGCTGCACATGCCCGCGGCCTGGAGGTGTGTGAGTGCAGCGAAGGGGCCTTGGCGGAATTGACCGACACGGTGAACTCCCAAGGGGTCGTGGCGGTGGCCCGTAAGCCCTCCTGGGACGCTCCCGCTGAGGGTGTGCTGGTGATCGCCGATGAGATTCAGGATCCGGGCAACCTGGGCACATTGCTGCGTACCGCGGCAGCCGCTGGAGCGGTTGGCCTCTATGTAGTGAAGGGTTCGGTGGACCCTTATAGCCCCAAGGTTCTGCGGGCGAGTATGGGTGCGGTTTTTCACCTGCCTCATTGGATCGTGGAACGGGATGAGCTTGTAGCTAGGCTGCGGGCTTCCGGGACCAGCATCGTGGTGGCCGACTTGGATGATGCCCAGAACTTCTGGGAAGTAGCCTATCCGCGCAGCAGCGCGGTGGTGATCGGGAATGAAGCCCGGGGTGTGCATCCCAGTTTTCGGGAAAGCGCGGACCTGGTAGTACGCATTCCCTTAGTTGGGCAGGTGGAGTCGCTCAACGCCTCTGTGGCAGCGGGGGTGCTTATGTACGAAATCCTGCGGCAGCACCGTTGTTCTACCGCTGATTCTGTGCTATAATAGCCATATCTTGCGTAGCATGTGGGGAGGGTCACCAGTGGAGCTAACACCTCAGGTTGTTTGGCAGATGTTCCTAACCACAGGGTCGGTAAGTGCATATTTGTTGTATCGGCAGCTGCTGAAATACAGCAGCAAAGGTATGCTGCACTGAAAACGAAAGGCGATGAGGGAGACCAGTAGATCCATGGACTCCACAGAGAGAGAAGACCAGAGGCTGAAAGTCTTCTTGGATGTGAAGTGGGTTGAATTCGCTCCTGAGCTGCGGACTGAACTGGGAGTAGGTCCAGCCGGATTCCTCCGTTACAGGATTAGAGTGGGCCAGGGTCTTTTTGGGTAACCTGGCCAACTAGGGTGGTACCGCGCACTTCTTGCGTCCCTTGTGCAGGGATGCAAGAAGTTTTTTGTTTTCAGCTCATTTTGCAGAACGCGAACTGTAGGGAGGTTGTAGCGGTGCTGAGTAAAGTGGAAGAGATTAGGAAGAGCGCCCTGGCAGCTTGTGCGCAGGCCCGGAGCGTGAAAGAACTGGAACAGGCCCGCGTCCAGTTTCTGGGCAAGAAAGGCGAGTTGACCCAGCTGCTGCGCAGCACTGGCCAGCTGCCGCCGGAAGAACGCCCCCGTTTTGGCAAGCTCGTTAACGAAGTGCGTGACGAACTGGAGGCGGCTTGGGTTGAGCGGGAGCAGCAGCTGTTTAGAGAAGAAGAAGAGCGGCGCTTGGCTGCGGAGGCCCTGGATATTACTCTGCCCGGACGCCCAATTGCCAGGGGCTCGGTTCATCCCATCACCCGCGTCATCGAGGAGACGAAGGCCATCTTTATGCACATGGGCTACGAGGTGGTGGAAGGGCCGGAGGTGGAATGGGATTATTACAACTTCGAAGCCCTGAACATCCCACCCGATCATCCAGCCCGGGATATGCAGGACACCTTTTTCATCACGGAACAGCTCCTGCTGCGAAGCCAGACTTCCCCTGTGCAGATCAGGGTAATGGAAAACAGGCAGCCGCCCATTCGCATCTTGGCTCCAGGAAAGGTGTACAGGGCCGACTCGGATATCACCCATTCGCCCATGTTCCATCAAATTGAGGGGCTGGTTGTGGACCGGGGCATTACCTTTGCTGATCTGAAGGGCACCTTGGAACTCTTTGCCCGGCGCATGTTCGGTGCCAAGACCAAGATTCGCCTGCGCCCCAGTTACTTCCCGTTCACCGAACCCAGCGCCGAAGTGGATGTTTCCTGCATCATGTGTGGAGGCACAGGCTGCCGGGTGTGCAAGGACACGGGCTGGCTGGAAATCCTTGGGTCGGGTATGGTGGACCCCAGGGTGCTTAAGGGAGTGGGCTACGACCCCCGGGAAGTGAGCGGCTTTGCTTTCGGCATGGGCGTAGAACGCATCGCCATGCTCAAATACGGGGTCAACGATATTAGGTTGTTCTTCGAGAACGATGTGCGCTTTCTGAGACAGTTCGGCAGTCAGGGGGGACGTCTATGCTAGTTAGTTACAAATGGCTGCAGGATTATGTGGAAATTCCTTGGAAGCCGGAAGAGCTGGCCGAACGGCTCACCATGGCTGGCTTAGAGGTGGAAGGCATAACGCCCTTGGCTCCCGATCTGGAGGGAGTCTATGTGGGCTTGGTTCAAGAAGTCAAGGACCATCCCAGTGCGGAAAACCTCAAGGTGTGCTCCGTGGATGTGGGCAGCCGAGGCTCATTTTCCATCATCTGTGGAGCGCCCAATGTGGCTGCGGGCCAGAAAGTGCCTGTGGCCTTGGCGGGAGCCGTTCTCCCAGGGCTCACCATCCAGCCTACTGAGATCCGGGGTGTGCTGTCGGAGGGTATGATCTGCTCCCAAGCGGAATTAGGTATTTCAGACGACCACGCGGGTATCTGGGTTTTGCCAGAAGACGTGCCGTTGGGCCAGAGTCTGGTGGCAGCGGTGGGATTGGATGATGTGGTGCTCGATGTGTCTGTGTATGCCAACAGGCCTGACTGCATGAGCGTAATTGGCATCGCCCGGGAGATCGCCGCCTTAACAGGAGGGGCACTGCGCCTGCCTCCCTTGGACTATGAAGAGCTTGCTGTTCCGGTTACTGAGCGCACCAGCGTTACAGTGGAGGACCAGGAGCGCTGTCCCCGCTATACCGCGGCGCTCCTGGAGGGAGTCCGCATCGGTGAGTCGCCCCTGTGGATGCAGCTGCGTCTTTGGGCAGCGGGTATGCGGCCCATCAACAACGTGGTGGATATCACGAACTACGTCATGTTGGAGACCGGCCAGCCACTCCATGCTTTTGACTTCGCGAAGCTTGCGGAAGGGCGTATAGTTGTCCGCACCGCCAGGCCAGGTGAAGAGATGGTCACCCTCGATGGGGAGCGGCGCCAACTGACTCCTGACATGCTCGTGATCTGTGATGCCAGCGATCCCAAATGCATAGCGGGGATTATGGGTGGGGAGGAGAGCGAGGTCACTCGGGAAACGACGACCATCCTTCTGGAAAGCGCCAACTTTTCCGCGATCAATGTGCGCAGGACCTCCCGGGCTCTAGGCTTGAGTTCAGAGTCGTCCAGCCGTTTTGAAAAAGGAATTGATCCGGAAGGGACGCTTTTGGCCAGCAGGCGGGCTCTGCACCTACTGCAGAAACTAGCTGGGGCCCAGATCTACGCGGGGCACATCGATATTGCTGCCGCCAAGCGTGCTCCCAAGGTAATTGATTTCGATCTTCGTGAAGTGGAAAGGCTGCTGGGTGTGGCAGTTCCCAGGGAGGCTGTCTGCCGCATTCTGCGCTCTTTGGAGTTCAAGCTAGAGGAGGTTTCCCAAGAGCACGTGCAGGTGACCGTTCCCTCACACCGCGGTGATGTGGAGCTTGCCGCGGATTTGGTGGAGGAAGTGGTGCGCATCTGGGGCCTGGAGAATCTGCCCAGCACGCTGCCGCCAGACAGGACGGGTGCCGGCGGACAGAGCGAGCGTATGGCCTGGGCCGCGTACATCCGGGAGGTGCTGGTGGGAGCTGGTCTGCAGGAAGCGCTCACCTACAGCTTTGGCAAACCCGACCACCATCAACGGCTGCTGCGCGGAGAGGCGGCTGTGATCAGGCTGCAGAACCCGATTTCCGAAGATTTGTCGGCACTGCGCATCAGCCTGCTGCCTGGTTTGCTTGAGGTTGTGAGCCTCAATGCCAGTCGTCAGCAGACTAGGGCAGGCTTGTTTGAGCTTGGTGCCGTTTACTTGGGCGAGCTGCCCCTAGTGGAGCAGCCCGCGGAAGAATGGCGGTTGGGCGTAGTGCTCTGGGGCCAGCGCCAGGCTGCCCACTGGGCCCTGCCCGAGGCGGAGTACGACTTCTATGACCTAAAGGGCTTGCTGGAACTGCTCTTGCCCTGGCCCGAACTGGAGTGGGTTAAGGGGCAGGACCCCGCTTTCCATCCAGGACGCCAGGTGACGCTGCGCTACAAGGGCAGAGAGGTGGGCGTATTTGGGGAAGTCCATCCGCAGGTGCTGCGCAGCTACAGAATTCCGGGAAGGGTCTATGCGGCGGAGCTGAGCCTAGAGCAGCTTCTACCCTTCTTTAAGCTGGTACCGGCGTTCCAGGCCCTGCCGCGTTTTCCAGCCGTGGACCGCGATCTAGCCGTGGTGGTGGAGGATGAGCAGCCGGTAGGTGATCTCTTATTGGCCCTGCGCGAGCTGGCCGGTGAACTACTGCAGGAGGTCTCGGTGTTCGATGTCTATGCCGGTCAGCCGATTCCTGCCGGCAAGAAGAGCGTGGCTTTCTCCTTCCGCTTCCAGGGGGAGCGTACCCTGAAGGACGAGGAGATCAACGCCATTATGGAACGCTGCGTGGAGGGGTTGCGGCAGCGTTTTGGAGCAGAAATCCGCTAGCAGGAAATGACCTAGAGGAGTAGAATTGAGAAGGGGGAGGGATGGGTCGTGAGCACGGAGCAAGAGGTAAGATCGGTGCGGGTCCAGATTCTCGGCGAAGAGCATGTTGTGAGAGGCCAGGCTTCTGAGGAGTATATCAAGTCCTTGGCTGCTACAGTCAACGCGCGCTTGGTTGAAGTGCAGAGAAGCAATCCCCTGCTGCCTCGGCACCGGGTGGCGATTCTGGTGGCCCTCAACCTTCTCAATGAATTGGAGAAACTCAAGGCTGAGCATGAGGAGCTGTTGGCCTTAATGGAAGAGGTCAAGTAACTGGAGGGTCGGCATGGTTGGTAAATGGATTGACCTGGTGGTCCTCGTCTTTCTGGCGCTGGGTCTGCTCAAAGGCTTCAAGAAAGGTCTAATTCGCGAGCTGTTCAGCCTCATGGGGGCCATCCTAGCGATCATCATCGCCTATCACAGCTACCAGAGCTTGGCCATGGTACTACTGGAGCACTATGCTCTGTCCACCTGGCAAGCCCAGACCATCTCCTTTGTGGCTTTGCTTTTAGGCATCAGCCTGCTGGGCGCCTTCTTCGGGTATGTGTGGTCGAAGGCCATCAGCTTCACTCCCTTTTCAGTGCTTGATCACTTGGGGGGTGCCCTGTTCGGAGTGCTGAAGGTGGTGGCGGTGGTGCTGGTTGTGCTCATCGTGTCCAGCGCCGTGGACATCGCCGTGCTCAACGCTATGCTCAGCGAGTCTGTGGTGCTGCAGCAGATGGATCTGCTCCTGCCTTACGTCTACGACTATCTTGACCACTACTGGCCGGAAGAGATCCAGCGGCCGAACTGGCTCTATCCATCGCAGAGCTCTGTTTCATATCGCTGGAACCCTGCGTGAGCAGGGTTTTCTTGGGTCACTTTGCGTTCCCTGGCAGCGGCGCCTAGACTTGCCTAAAGGTATTGCCGCCCTCGGCTCGAAGACATTGCTAGTTTGAGCTGGGGGGTTCGCTTGTGCGCAAAACTGTTGTTTTGTACTCCAACCTATGGGCCACAGTATTCATGATGGCCATGTTTGTACTGTCCAGCCTGACCGGTGGGGCTCGGCCAGGGCTGCAGCCGCTAAAGGGCAAGGTAATTGTCCTGGACCCAGGCCACGGAGGCGGGGATCCGGGTACGGTGGGAGTGGGGACCACCACGGAAGCGGAGAACGTCCTGGCCATCGCCTGGGAACTCAAAGGTATGCTGGAAAAGGCCGGGGCGGAAGTGATCATGACCAGGCAGAGCGACAGCAATCCGGCCTGGGGCACAGTCTATGCAGCTCAGGAAAATGGGCAGCTGGCTTCTAGAGTGGCAGTTGCCAACCGCAGCCAGGGGCAGGTTTTTATCTCCCTGCACAATGATTGGCACGATGACCGCAGCGTTCAAGGAACTTCTGTTCATTTCTATAAAAGCCAGGATTTGGCTTTGGCAGAATCGCTGCAGCGCGCTTTGGTGAGCCGGCTGCATACGGTTGATCTGGGCGTGCAGCGCAGCAACTTTTATGTGCTCAGGAATACTACCATGCCCGCTGTTTTGGTGGAGATAGGTTTCTTGAGCAACCCACAGGAAGCTGCCCGGTTGTCCCAACCTACCTACCGTTTGGAGGTGGCCAGGGCGCTGCTCATGGGCATCAACGAGTATTTTGCACAGCTTTGAGGAGGCACACGCGTGGAATTGTTAGCACCTGCGGGCTCGTTCGAGGCCCTGCGGGCGGCAGTGGAAAACGGCGCTGATGCGGTATACCTGGGCGGGAAGAGTTTCAGCGCACGGGCAGCAGCAGCCAATTTCGGCCCTGAGGAGCTGCAGGCTGCTCTGGACTACTGCCACGTCCGCGGAGTCAAGGTCTACGTAACCGTGAACACCCTGCTGCGCGATGATGAGTTAGAGCAGGCTTTAGCATATCTGAAGGATCTCTACTTGTGGGGAGCAGATGCTGTGATTGTGCAGGATCTAGGCCTGATCTGGAGAGCTCGGCACGAGCTTCCCGAACTGGAGCTGCACGGCAGCACCCAGATGACTCTGCACAGCACCTGGGATGTTCAGCGCGCCCAAGAACTGGGGCTGCGAAGGGTAGTGCTAGCCCGTGAACTGGGCTTGACTGCCATCAAGGAAATCAGACGCCAGACAGCAGCAGAGCTTGAGGTTTTTGTCCATGGTGCGCTGTGCATCTGTTATTCAGGCCAGTGTCTGATGAGCAGCCTTATCGGGGGGCGCAGCGGCAACCGAGGGCGCTGTGCTCAGCCCTGCCGCCAGCCCTATGACTTGCAGGGGTTGGAGGTGCCAGGGGAGTATATCCTCTCCCCACGTGATCTCAACCTCATCCACCACCTGGACCAGCTGCGAGAGGCGGGAGTAGCGTCCCTTAAGATCGAGGGGCGGCTCAAAGGTCCCGATTATGTGGGCGTTGTGGTTCGCACCTACCGGGCTGCCTTGGACGGTCAGCCCTACGACCAAACCGAGCTCAGCTCTGTGTTCAACCGCGGCTTCACCACCGCCTACATCCAGGACCGCCCGCCACGCAACCTGATTACATACTATCCTCCAAGCAAGACTGAGCGCACGGGAAGCGCACGGGAAACCTACAGCTCAGCGAAGGCTCTGCGCCGGGTGCCGGCTCACCTCTGGGCCGCTTTGCGTTTAGGCGAATGCCTACAGCTTACCTTGCTTGATGAAGACGGGTTATCTGTGCACGCGGTTGGTTCCACCCCTGCGGAGCCGGCGAGAGGGGGAGGGCTCACCAGGGAACTCCTCGGCGAGAAGCTGCTTCGTTTGGGTAACGACCCCATAGAGATAGTGGAGTTTCAGGCGGATCTGGAGGAAGGCCTGCACCTGCCCGTAAGCGAGGTGAACCGGCTCCGGCGCGAGCTGGTGCAGTTGTGGGAAAGGGCGCGCCTGGCGCGCTACAGGGCCAGGCAGCTGTCTTCTGTTGTCGTGCCTGCAGAGCCCCTGCCGCCTCAAGCCGCACCCCAGGACGTTCAGGTGGCCGTGACCGTCTCTGATCTTGCTGGTACTGCGGCGGCCTTGGCTGCCGGAGCGGACTTGATCTATTTTTCCGGAAAAGTTTTCCGCAGAGAACCAGAGGATTGGCTGAGCGAGTTGGATCAGGCCTGGCGGCTGGGCGAGCAAGCTGGGGTTCCTGTTTTCGTACATCTAGAGAGAATCACGGAGAACCACATGTTCTCAGAGATTGAGCAGGCTCTGCGCAGCCACAAGTTCGACGGAGTGCTTCTGGGCAACTTGGGGACCTGGCAGAAGGTGAGGAAGCTCGCTCCTGGGCTGCCGGTTCATACAGACTGGTCCTTTAACGTTTTTAACTCTTGGGCGGTTCAGCAGCTGGCTGAGGCAGGGGCAGACTTGGTTACCGTTTCGTTGGAGCTCAAGCTCAGCCAGATCAAGGAGATCTGCAGAAGGGCACCACTGGATGTAGCCATTGTTGCCCACGGGCCTGTGGAGTCCATGGTGACTAAGCACTGCTGGTTCCGGGATCAGGGATGCCGTTTGCAGTGCCAGAGCCGGAAGGTTCAGCTTAAGGACAAAAAGGGCTTTGCTTTCCCTGTTCAGTTCGACCGTTGGTGCCGGACGCACATCTTCAACTCCAAAGAACTCTCTCTGCTGAGCCATTTGGAGCAGGTGCAAGCCAGCGGAGTAAGTTACGTGAGAATCGAGGGGCGCACCAAGGATCCCGACTGGATCGAGCAGGTAGTGGGGGCCTACAGACGCGGCCTCTCCGGAGAGCAGGTAAACCTGCCTGGAGACTATACCAAGGGCCACTACTTCCGTGGTGTGCTGTGAGGTGATATGGCGATGAACGAGAAAAGCTTACGCGTTCTAGAATGGCCCAAAGTGCGGCAGCTAGTGGCCGAACGGGCCAGTTTTTCCCTCAGCCGGGAGCTGATCAATGAGCTTCTGCCTAAGACAGATGTGCAGGAAGTGGTGCGGGATTTGAGCTTGACCTCTGAAGGCGTGCGCCTGCTGTGGAAACACGGTGATGCACCATTCGGGGGGGCGAGCGATATTCGTGGCGCTGTGGGCCGTGCCCGCTTGGGCGGTGTTCTGGATCCCCAGCAGCTGCTCGCCGTGGCCGACTTTCTGTACTGTGTCGCCCAGCTGAGGAAGTATCTAGCTGAGGAAGACGGTCCTTTGGCCGAGTTCCGCCAGGGCCTTGTTCCCCTGCAGGGAGTGCGGGAGGAGATCGAGCGCTGTCTGGATCATGATGGATCGGTGCGGGACTGGGCTTCCCCAGAACTGGGGAGAATCCGCAGCAAAATGCGTACACTAGCCAACCGCCTTAGAGAGCGGCTGGAGAACCTGATCCATTCTCCCGCTATGCAGAAGATTCTGCAGGAACCGATTATCACAGTGCGCAACGGGCGCTACGTGGTGCCGGTGAAAAGCGAGTACCGCAGTAAGTTTCAGGGTATCGTGCATGATCAATCTGGCAGCGGAGCCACGTTGTTTATGGAACCGGCCTTTGCCGTGGACCTGAACAACGAACTGAGCGTGGCGGCACAGCAAGAGCAGGCGGAAGTTGAGCGCATTCTGAGGCGTCTGAGCCAGGCCGTGGGCGACCAAGCTCAGGTCCTTTTGGATAACCTGCAGGTCGTGACGGAACTGGACTGCATCTTCGCCAAGGCTCGCTACAGCCGGGCCATCGACGGTGTGGAGCCCGTGATCAACAGGGAAGGCAGAATCCACATCAAACAGGGCAGACACCCTCTGCTCACGGGCACAGTGGTACCCATCGATGTGTGGCTGGGCGAGGGTTTTCATATCTTGGTGATCACCGGGCCAAACACAGGCGGCAAAACCGTGACCCTCAAGACCGTCGGGCTGTTCTGCCTCATGGCCCAGGCCGGCCTGCACATCCCCGCAGCGGCCGGCTCCACTTTACCGGTGTTTGATGGCATTTTCGCGGATATTGGCGATGAGCAGAGCATTGAGCAGAGTCTGAGCACGTTCTCGTCGCACATGAGCACCATCGTGCAGATTCTGGAGGAACTCAAAGACAACTCCTTAGTGCTCCTGGATGAGCTGGGGGCTGGAACCGATCCCACCGAAGGCGCGGCGTTGGCCACGGCCATCTTGGATTATCTGCGCACCCGCAAGATCCATACGGTAGCGACTACCCACTACTCCGAGCTGAAGACCTATGCCTACAGCCATGAGGGTGTGGAAAACGCAAGTGTGGAGTTTGACCTGCAGACCTTGAGGCCAACCTATCGTCTGGCCATCGGTATTCCCGGCAAGAGCAACGCCTTTGCCATCTCCCGAAGGTTGGGGCTGCAGGACGAGATTGTCAAGCGCGGTCAGGCTCTGCTCTCCTCTCAGCATGTGCGGGTTGAGGACTTGATCGGGGAAATGGAAAGCAGCCGCCGCCAGGCTGAACTGGATCGGGAAGCAGCCCGACGTCTGCGGGAGGAGTACGAGGAGCTGAAAGCACAGTATGAGCGGAAGGTTCAAGAGCTGCGCGAGCGCCGTGAGGAGATCTTGGAGGAAGCTCGGGCCGAGGCGCAACAGCTCTTGGACGAAGCCCACCATGAGCTCAACCAGATTCTGGGCGCCGCCCGGCGTATGGGCCGGGAAGAGCTGGAGGAAAGCGTGAAGGAGTACCGCGAGCGGCTGAAGGCCCGCAGCGATGAGCTGCGCCGCAAAGAGCGGGAGACTCCTCGAGCCGAAGGGCCCAGAGACCTCAAACGGGGCGAAGCAGTGCGCATCAAGAGTCTAAGGCAGACAGGGTATGTCCTGGAACCTCCCGGGGCAGGCGATGATGTTCTGGTGCAAGTGGGCATCATGAAGATCACTGTGAAGGCTTCCGATCTGGAACGTGTGGACAGTCTGGAAGCTGAAGGACGCAAGCCCAGCGGTACGCCCCGCCGTTCCCATCTGGCCAAAAGCGCGCGCATTCAAAGCGAAATGGACCTTAGAGGCAAGACTGTGGAAGAAGGACTGGCTTTGGTGGATAAGTATCTGGATGATGCTTTCCTCTCCTCCATTGGCCGCGTGCGTTTGATCCATGGGAAGGGCACGGGTACGCTGGGGGAGGCGATCCAGCGCTACTTGGCCGGCCATCCCCACGTGAAGGAGTTCCGCTATGCAGAACCCAATCAGGGCGGGCACGGAGTGACTATTGTCGATCTCCATCCGCCGCGCTAAGCTCTCTTCATACGACCACAGGCAGCAAAAAAGGAAGCGCACATGCCGCTTCCTTTTGCTTTTTACTGCCCCAAGAACGGTATACTGCGCCACCAGGGTTCTGAACAGCGCGGCGAGTATTCTGTGGGCTCCGTTCCGGCGATGAAGATTTCCCTCCTGGTTTCCTCGGGAGGCAAGTTGCAGTTGTCCCGCACCAGCAGGCCGGTTTTGGTATCAATCAAGATGCCTTCCACCAGGCCGCTGGGCTTGGGGAAGTCACGTACGGGCGTGTTCTTCAGAGCTTCCTTCATGAAATTGGACCAGATGGTAGCCGCATTCCAAGAGCCGTAAATCACGCCCTGGTAAACCATGCGTTTGGGACTGTCTTCTCCGAACCAGACCCCTGCCACCAAGTCAGGGGTGTAGCCCACGAACCAGGCATCCATATAATCCGAATGGGTTCCCGTTTTGCCAGCCGCCGGCCGACCGATGTTGGCGTTTTTGCCTGTGCCGCGTTCGATTACTCCCCGAAGCATATCAGTCATGATATAGCTGGTCTGCTCGCTGAGCACCACTTCGTAACGGGGTGTATGCTCATAGAGGACTTTGCCGTTGATGTCGGTCACTTTCCAGATGGCGAATGGCTCCGCTTTGATGCCCTGATTGGCCAGCACTCCATAGGCCGTGGCCAGCTCCAATAGGGAGACGCCCCTGGTCATGCCGCCCAGGGCCAAGGGGGCGAGCCCGATGTCGTTCACCCGGCCTTGCTCGACGAAGGTGCTGATACCCATTTTCTTTGCGTAGTCAATGACTGTCTGCGGCCCGAGCCGATCCACCACTTGCGCTGCTACCACGTTGAGGGAGTCTTCCAAAGCCTCGCGTACCGTAATCGGTCCAGCAAACGTCCCGTAATAGTTCTGGGGCGCCCAAACCTCTCCTGTGACCAGTTTGAACTCGGTGGGCTCATCCGCAAACACGGTAGCCGGTGTGATCAGGCGCTGATCAATGGCTGCCGTGTAGGGGAAGATTTTGATGGCCGAGCCAGGGGAGCGGAGTGCCTGCACGCTGCGGTTGAAGCTGTCTTCACCGCGACCGCCCACCATCACGCGAATCTCGCCGGTCTGGGGAACCAGTGCCAAAATGGCCCCTTGGGGTTGGGTCAAGCCGCCTTGCTGCGATCGGTTCACTGGCAGCCCTTCTTGGAGAGCCTTTTCCGCGGCCCGCTGCATATCCAGATCCAGCGTCGTGTAGACGCGTAGACCTCCAGTGAAGACCATGTCTTCACCGTATCTGTTGATTAGTTCGCCTACCACATAGTCCACGAAGTAACGCGCCTGCACCACCCGCTGCTGGCGTTCTGCCAGGACCAGCGGTTCAGCTTTGGCTGCGGCTGCTTCGGCGGCAGTGATAAAGCCTACTTCCTGCATGCGGGTTAGTACGAAATTGCGCCGTTCCACCGCGATATCAGGGTTGACAAAGGGGGAGTAGCGGGTGGGCCAGCGGATCACGCCGGCGATCAACGCCGCTTCGGCCAGGCTCAGATCCTTAGCTGCTTTGCCGAAAAATGCTCTGGCGCCTGCCTCGATGCCGTAGATGCCGTGGTTGAGGTAAAATTCGTTCAAGTAGGCTTCCAGGATTTCATCTTTCGAATACTTGCGCTCGATCTGCACTGCCCAGAGAAACTCCTCCAACTTGCGCATGATCGTCTTTTTCTGAGTCAAAAACACGTTGCGGGCCAGCTGCATAGTGATAGTCCCGCCGCCTTGGGCAAACGACCATTCTTTCAAATTGACCAGGATCGCTCGGCCAAAGGCGATGAAGTTGATGCCATGGTGGTTGTAGAATTGATCGTCCTCGATGGCGATCACTGCGTTCTTCACGTGGTCAGGGAGTTCGTTAATGTCCACTGGGATGCGGTTCTCAGTGTACAGATCCGTGATTAACCGCCCGTGAATATCATAGATGTAAGTAGTGAAGTTCTGACGAATATTGACCTGGTCGAGGCTGGGAGCACTGCCTAGATAAGCTGAGACGATGCCGGCAAAGGCACCCAGAAAAGTAGAACCTAGGATCACTAGTATGTATATGGCTGCGGTCTTTTTTTTCACCACGACACACCCCCGGGGGATCATTCAAGGATCATTATAACATATATTTTCGCCACTTAATCCCAAACCCCTAGGGTTTCAGCGCAACTTCGCCGGTACTTGAGGGAGGCGAGTGTCCGTGATAAACTGGCAGAGAAAGGGCCAGTTCACCTGGCGTACCTATCTAGGCCTCGTTCTTTTTATTTTGCTCTTGTTTTCGGTGTTGGGCTTGCTGATCGTGGAAGGCCGGCTGGCGCCTGTTCTGCACACTTGGGCTCAGACGCGGGCAGTGGCCCTGGCCACCCACGCCATAAACCAGGCCGTGGAAGACGTGTTGGGGGAGGCCCTAAGCAGCACGGATATTGCCCATCTGATTAGGGGCAGTGACGGCAGCCTGTTGGGTGTACAGTATGATATGGGCGCCGTCAACAGGGTGAGCAGCCGCGCCTCCCAACAGATCCTGGAGGCCTTGAGCGGCATGGGACAAGAAACCTTTTCCATTCCCCTGGGCCAGCTTACGGGGCTGCATTTCCTGGCAGCCAGGGGGCCAGGCATTCCCCTGCGGATGCTGCCCGTGGGCGCCCTCATCGCCAAACCTATGGCCAGTTTCGAAAGCGCGGGGTTGAACCAGACTTGGCACCGCGTTTTACTGGACATTGAGGTGACCCTGCGGGTTGCAGCCCCCTTATTGGCAGAAGAGATCGTGGTGGCCACCAGGGTGCCTCTGGTGGAAGAGATCTTCATCGGTGCGGTTCCTAACTGGTATTTCGCTGGTCAGGAGAACGTGACGATCAAAGAGGGCCGTGTGGAGTTTCCTTTGAACTGAGGGTTGAGGATGCTGCGCTACAATCACAGCTTAGTGGAACGGAAATGGATGGAACTGATAGAAGAGCAGAAGCAGGCGCAGCCAGGTGCTCCCCGCATATGTACCGTACTGGTGCCTGGAGATTCTGCTGAGATTGAGCTGGAAAACGCCCGCCTGGTGGTGCTCGCTGACTTCTTTGCTGCGCTGCGCTGGCCCGAGGGTTGGGTGCATGAGGTATGCGGAGGAACAGAGGATCTGCGGCGCGCGGCCTTACGCCTGGGGACTGCTCCGGCACTTACTCGTACACAGCCAGGCTTCCAGCTTGGGGTTGTGCCTCGGGACTATCAGCACCTGATCAGAGCGGTGGACTGCAGAGAGACTCTGTACGTGGGGCGTTTCTTGGGTGGCCTCGCCTTGGATGATCTGCTCTTGGATTTTGGCGGTGATGCGCTGCGCATTTTCTTCCTGTTCCAGGGGCCGCCGGAACGTGATTACCAGTTCAACTGGTACGGACTGGTCAGCGCCCACCGTTTTGTGCAGAGAGTCTGGCGTCTAGCCCAAAACCTCACGGAGGCGGCTTGGCACCCTTGGTCAGAAAGCAGCTTGCTGGAGCTGGCAGCCCTGGTTCAGAAGCGCTCCACCGCCGGCAAGCCCCATACGGCACTGGCGGCCCTCATGGCTTACCTGAAGCAAAAAACCGCCCTCTCGCCAGGTGAGGTGAGGGCGGTGGCTGAACTGCTGCGGCCTTTTGCGCCTTTTTTGAGCGCGGAGTTAACGAGCATGGCGCCGGTCGAGCACGATGATCACCGGCAGTGTGATCAGGCAGATGGCTAGAGCTATTATCTGGCTGAGCACAAAAGGCCCGTAAAGCTGGCTGTGCTGGCGAATGAAGTCGAGGAAAAAGCGCACAACTGAGTGGACGAACAGCGTGCGGAAGAAAGCATAGCCGTGATACTTGGGTTTTGAGGCCCACTTCCAGGCAAAAGGCAGAATGATCAGCGCAGCGGCCACTTCATAGAGTTGGGTGGGGTGGACCGGTCCCATGGTGGTGGGGAACTCTACGCCCCAGGGCAGGTCCGTAGGCGGGCCGTACAGCTCTCCACTGAGGAAGTTGCCCAAACGGATGAAGATGTGCCCGACAGGAAGGATGGGTGCTGCTGCATCTGCCAGCTGCCAGTAGCGGAGCTTATGCTTGCGGACGTAGAAGATACCTACTACCATAATGGCGAAAATGGCGCCGTGGGAAGCCATGCCGCCTCTCGAGAAGATCTCCCAGGGATTCTCCAGGATGTAGCGCCACTGAGGAAGAACGGCGCCCAAGCGGCTGCCCACAAGGCCTACAAAGGCGCTGAGGAAGTAAAGGTTCTCCACTACAGGTACGTCCAGACCATACAGCCTGGCAAAGTGCCGGGAGATGTAATAAGCTGAGATAAAGGTTAGAGCCATCAGGATTCCATACCAATAAATGTCCAGTGAACCGATGCTGAAGGCGATGGGAGCCACCGTGATCACCTCGTAGACTGTGATAGGAGCTTATTCCACTTCTATCCCCACAATACCTGCTCACAGGGGAGGATTAACCGTGAAGAGAATTGTCTTGACCGGCGGCGGAACCGCAGGCCATGTCACTCCGCACTTCGCCCTAGTACCTGAGCTGCGTGCCAGGGGTTGGGATATCCACTATATTGGTACCCATACGGGTATTGAGCGGCAGTTGGTAGGAACTGAGCTGCCGTATTATCCCATCAGCGCAGGCAAGCTCAGGCGCTACTTCGATCTCAGAAACCTCAGCGACCCTTTCCGGGTGCTGAAGGGAGTGTTCGATGCCTACAGGCATCTCAGGCGCATAAAGCCCCAGGTTGTGTTCAGTAAAGGAGGGTTTGTGGCCGTACCCGTTACCATGGCCGCCTGGCTTTTGCGCATCCCCGTCATCCTCCATGAGTCTGACTTGACTCCAGGTCTAGCCAACAGGCTCTGCGTGCCTTTAGCCCGGAAACTGTGCGTCACTTTCCCTGAGTCTGTCAACTATCTGAAGGGCAAAGAAGCTGAAAAAGCGGTGGTGACAGGAACTCCGATCAGGGCTGAACTGTTTGCAGGTTCTAGGGAGAAGGGGCGGCAGATCTGCGGCTTTTCTCCAGGGCTGCCAGTGCTGCTGGTGATGGGAGGAAGCCTGGGTTCGGCTGTTTTAAACAGGGTGATCAGGGATAATCTGGCGCAGTTGACTCAGAGCTATCAGATCATCCATATCTGCGGACAGGGGAACCTAGAACCGCAACTGGCCAATCCGCGCTACTTCCAGGTGGAGTACGCCCGTGAGGAGCTGCCTCATCTCTTGGCTGCTGCAGACCTGGTGCTCTCGAGAGCCGGGGCCAACTCCCTCGTGGAACTGGTGGCTTTGGGCAAGCCGAATATCCTGGTGCCCTTATCCAGGCAGGCCAGCCGGGGGGATCAGATACTCAACGCGGCTTCCTTCGCCAGACAAGGGTACAGCCTAGTCGTGGAGGAAGAAGACTTGACCGGTGAAATGCTTGCAGACCGCCTGGCCCTGTTGCAGAAGGAGCGGGCTAGGTTTGTGGCCGCCATGGAAGCTTCTCCCCTGCGGGACGGAACAGGCAAAATCATCGCCCTGATCGAACAGGAGGCGCGGCGGGACTAGATTTGTTGCGGCCGCAAGTAAACTGTGGTATGATGTAGGCACACTACCAAAAGATGGGAGTGAATCACATGTCAGTGAAGCTCGCCGTGATTTACTACAGTTCCACTGGAACCAACTACCAGTTGGCCCAATGGGCAAAAGAAGGGGCTGAGGAACTCGGTGCTGAAGTCAGGGTACGCAAAGTCCCGGAGAACGCTCCCCAAGCGGCCATTGACTCCAACCCCGCTTGGAAGGCTCACTACGAAGCGACCCGAGATGTACCCGAAGTAACGCTGGCCGATCTCGAATGGGCGGATGCCATCATCTTCAGCGTCCCTACCCGTTTCGGGAACATGGCGTCACAGATGCGCCAGTTCCTGGATACCACAGGCGGTCTGTGGTTCCGCGGCAAACTGGTGAACAAAGTAGTTAGCGCCATGAGCTCGGCACAGAACTCCCATGGAGGCCAAGAGGCTACCATCCTATCGCTGTACACCAACATGTATCATTGGGGCGCCATTGTGGTGGCACCAGGTTATACTGACCAGTCTATCTTCGCAGGAGGAGGCAATCCCTACGGTACCAGCGTCACGGTAGACCAAGACGGGAACATGGTCGAAGACGTGGAAGCGGCAGTGAAGCATCAAGCTAAACGCACAGTGACCGTAGCGCAGTGGCTCAAGCAGGGCCGGGGGGAATAGATTGGTAAGAGCAAGCAAAAGGGCAGGATAACCTGCCCTTTTTTGATCCTTATTTCACAGTAATCGCCTTGGAACTCTCCCACAGCCCGTGGATATTGCAGTAGCTGAGGGCGATGAGGGTGCCACTCTGCTTCAGCCTAACCGTAACATTGGCTGCCGGGTCAGTGGAGCAGGGCCCATCCTGCGGCCCTTTGAGCCCCTCGCCATGGGCCGCAAACTGGATATCGGCCAGCTCGAAGGTGAAACCTTCACTAGGTTGGAAGAGCAGCTTGATCCATTTGATGTGGTGTTCAGCTGTGTTGGGGTGGGGGATCTCTTCACCGATGCTTACCTTTATCTCTACGGGTTCGCCTGCTGCAACGCTCTCTGGCGCTTCAATGACCGGCACGTGCTTTTCGCTCTTCCAATCGCCACTGCGCAGTACTTCACCGAGTTTCATAATCTACCTCCTCACAGTATGATGTTTTATCCCTATTTCTAGAACTGGCGGATTTCTCCTGCGCCTTGGGCAGTTATAAACGCAAAAGAGAGGCACATCCTACTAGGGAGGTGAGGTTATGCCTACGTGTCCGTTTTGCAATCAACCCATGGAAAGGGTCACCCCCGACGATCAAGAAGCCTTTGCCGATCTGTTCCGCTGCGGTGCCTGCCACGTGGAGCAGGCGGTATATTGGGACCATGGCGAAAGGCTGTTGGCTTGGGATTATGACCCCAATGATGAGATCTGAGGCCTCGCGAGTTGATGCTCGTAGCGTTGGCATCGCTGCTGCCAGGCCTGTTCTGGCTGTGGTATTTCCGGCGGTATGATGTGAGGGATAAAGAGCCCGCAGGGCGCCTGGCCCAGTGCTTTGTCTTAGGGGCGGTGGCCATCCTGCCTGCCCTGGGCTGGGAGGCGCCCTTTCGGGAGCAGCTGCAGGGCACCAACTCCCTGGCTGTGCAGTTTGCTCTCTCCTTTTTCGTTGTGGGGTTGGGAGAGGAGCTCTTCAAGCTGCTGGCAGTGCTCCTGGCCGTGGCGCGCGCTCCTGAATTCAGCGAGCCCATGGACGGCATCATCTATTCTATTGCCGGCGCCATTGGTTTTGCTGTCGTAGAAAACATGCTCTACATCGCAGCCTTTGGGCTGGTGGCAGCGCCGCTGCGGGGTACCGCCGCTGCCCTGGCCCATATTTCCTTTTCGGGTTTGGCGGGATACTACTTGGGCAGGGCGCGCTTTGGCGCGCCGCCCCTGATCACTGCCGCTAAGGGACTGGCAGTGGCTGCGGTCTGTCACGGCCTGTATGACTTTATCCTGGTAACACAGATCGTGTCTCCACTGGCTGTCGTTCTGCTCATAGCTGGCCTGCAGTATCTGCTCTTTGCCGCTATGGGCAGGGCAGTCAGGCTGCCCTCCAGGAGGCTAGTATAAAGTTACTGTAGGACAGGAGTTTGTCTCCAGAAAATAGAAGAAG
>ERZ773359.3150-NODE-3150-length-19457-cov-8.849088_pt1 | contig 19457 bp, 18 predicted proteins | sample MGYA00374955_ERZ773359 | MGnify/ENA primary metagenome ERZ773359 (study PRJEB29098, sample SAMN04486028) | biogas fermenter metagenome | study: EMG produced TPA metagenomics assembly of the Biogas fermentation microbial communities from Germany - Plant 4 DNA1...
ATACATCAAATCCAGATGTATGTACTGTTATATCATGTTTTTAGTATAACACATTTATACAATTCAAGATTTTTGCTGTCTTTTCAATTCAAGATTGATATCCAATATGTAATTCAAGAAAAGCAAGTGGTTATTATTTGCTTTTCTTGAAGGTTATTTGGATTGCCGCCCTTTAAAAGTAAGAGACGACAACCCAGTTGGCGACCAAGTCTACCAGCCGGAACAAGATATAGGCTAGCAGACTCAAGCCGACTACCAAACCTGCCTTCGAGAAGCGACGTTTGGTTTTCGCCCGGAAAAATCTCGGCCGAAATTCAAAGCCTTTTCCAAACAAAAGGCTTTCCATGAATTCCACTTGTTTCTCGTCCAAGCGAAATCCATTTCCATTATCTTTACCGAATCCATTCCCGTTATTTTCCTCCCTCATATATGGGATGAAAATAGTTTTATACAAATTTTTTCTTTCTCTTTTAAGTCGTCTCAAAGTTAAGACGACTTTCACCATACTGATTGGTACAATAATCAGCATGGCAATTAAAAATAAAATTAAAAATAATTCGACAACTGTTGAAATATTATTCATTATGTAGTTCCTCCTTACATTTTATTAATTCCTAAATATGGTTATAAACATCGCATATGGAAATGCGATGGAATTTTAATGCCTGATTAAAATTTATTAGACCCTATAAAACACGCTAGTATCTTATTTAATGTTATTTTTAAAAATCAAGTCAAAATAAAAAAGCATCTAACTTTTTCCTGTTAGATGCTTCTCGGCGGTCGTTAATAGTCAGCCTTCCATTCCCACCATTCAAAAGTAATCTTTTGTTCATCTCTGATTTTTTGATAACTCTTGGTTGCATAGGCAGTTGGCTGGGCGATGGCGGATTCTCGGATAATCTTATGTTTTTGGAAAAGACCTTGTAAGAAGAACAAGTCGACCCTTGCGGTAATGTGAACTTCCACTTCTCCGTTTACCCCATCTGAACCCACTTCAAATCTTTTTTTGTCCGTCTTGTTTACCACATTGCCGCCACTGATGTAATATGGGTTTAACACGATATCATTTCTGTAATCTATATGATAGGTTTTGTCCATTCCGTCCTTGTTTTTGTCATATAAGACTTTTACATAGTTCCTGTCGGCAAAATATTTTCCCTTGTATCCCGTCATAGGCTTTGATGCTGCATCATGGACGATGACCACCCTAGCCCCGTTGACCGAATCATGATAGGCAAAAGCACATTCGTTGACAATGGACAGCGCCATGGCAGAAGCCAAATTGCGGGTATAAGATTTAAAATACATAATGCGGGCAATGTCAAAGGCAAAACCGAAAAAGATGACGGATACAATACACAAACCAAGAGTGATAAAGAGAACAGAACCTTTCTTTCTACGGAAACGCTTCTTCTGACCAGTTTTTATTTTCTGTTTAATGTTCATTTTTACCACCACCTTTTACGGGCGTTCCTTTCTCATGGTGAAACGGGCTGTAACTGGCAGATTTTTCTTTAGACCTTCTTTGAGGTTCGGGTCAATAATGGGAGCCAAAAATTTTACGTCCGCTTTTACCACGCATTCAAAAAAATCCCCTTTGTTGTTGATTTGCACCGTCACCTTGTTTGACCCTATCTGGTTTTTTGCCATTTCCTCGGCTCTTGCCTTTGCGGCTTTTGTATTATATCCACTCTTCGGGTTGTAAGCAATGGCCGTTCGCACACCTTCGTAGGCTGCCATCGAATAAACCATTTTGTTGTGCATGAGTTGAAAACCTGTAATCATAAAACTAATCAGGAAAAAATGTAATGCCAGAACGCAGACGGTTTCTATCATAGCCTGACCTTTTTTCAGTTTTCTTTTTCTTCTGGTTAATTTTTGAAACATGATAAACCACCCCTCTTCCTGGTTTTTAATAAAGAAACAATTTAAAAATTCAGCCAAAGCGACAACCAGTCGTACTGGAGAATATATTGCAACACACAGCCTGCCAGAATGTACGGAGTAAACATGTTCGTTTTTTCTTCCGATTCATCAATTTCCCACTTCCCCCTAAAGAAGAAGAACATGACTGTATTCAACACAATCTCTCGGACTCTTCTCAAGTTTAAAAGAAAAAGAATCACGGCTCCGACTGCAATGGAGTAGAGAAAAGAATACAGAGAAAATTTCCACCCCATCAAAAAACTAACAGCCATATACAGTTTGATATCGCCTGCCCCCATAAATTCGTTGATACGGAAAGTGCGGGGGATAAAATACAGAAAGAAAAAATATGCTATGGATATAAACAGGCTGAATAACATATTTATATCTTTATAAAAAAGGTTTAATACAATTCCCACAAAAATTGCAGAAAACGGAATCACATTTTTGATTTTTCTGCTTCTGTAGTCGTTGATGATGGCCAGAACCAGCATGACTACTACAAGGATAAACCGAATGTCCATCTCTTTCCCTCCAAGACTGAAAATCTGTATGTATACCATAATTCCCTATCTCTTTCAGGCAAGATAGGGAATTGTGGTAAAGGTAGGAGCAATTAACCTCCCTTGCTGATTTCATCTAAAATCTTCTTAGACCTCTGTTTTCCTTTTTCACCTATAGACCTCATGACAGCCAGGATGATAACCAGAATCAGGGCCAGAATCATTATCCACTCGACAAGGGTTTGACCTTTCTCCTCTTTGAGAAAATCTTTAAAAATCTTAATCATAGTCTTCACCCCCTAAAAAATTTTCTATATTTTACAATCTGTTTTTTTAAAATTCAAATTAATATTGAGTGTTTTATAGATTTTCAATCAACATGCTGAATGTTGGCAGCATGACGATACCCAATACGGGAAGAAACTGAAACACAAAGATAGGAATAATCATTCCTGTTGCTTTTTTCCTTGCCTTCTCCGTCACCGCAAGAGAACTTTCGATGTCGATTTTATCAGCATGGCGCACCAAGACATCGGTAATCGGTGTACCCTTCTCCTTTGTGATGTTGATTTCGGCAACGAGGTTATACAATTCATCGATGTCGTTTTTGAACGCCATGTTTTCCAAAGCCTGCGCCCAGTCGTTGGAGTATTTGGCTTCAGTTTCCACCTTTTTAAATTCCTCCGACAAAAGGCATGGATATTTATGGCTGACTTTTCGAATGGCTTCCTCTATCGTCAATCCGACAGAGGTGGCGTTCGCCAGCAGACGTAAATAAGTCGGCAATGTTTCTCGGATTTCTTCCTTTCGCTTGTTGTATTTGGCATCCAGTCTTGCGGTCGGCATCACATAAAAGGCGACCAAGAAAGCACCTGAAAGAAACAATGCGTCGAATCCTAAAAACAAAATGGTAGTTAACAGGATAAAGAAAAATCCGAACAAGCCGATGATTTTTACGGTTGCCAGTTCAACAGGTGTTACATTTTTTACATCCGCCCTCAACAACTGCCGCTGGAAAGTTTGCAGGTTGAACCCGAGAGCGTTGACTAAACGGTGGAACCCAGTCGGATTCTTTTCAATATAAGGACGGACATATCGATTGAATGCATCGGAATAGCGGTTCTTTTCCTTAAACTCTTCAAACACATCTTTCTTGTTAAATGCTCTGTGCTGTTCGATTCGCTTGATATATTTGTCTTTTTTCATCTTTTCAATAAGGATGGTTAAAACCACACCCAGTATCAAGATGACGGCAAAAACAATCAGTACAGTATGAAATCTAGTCGATGAAATGGATGATATAAATCTACTGAGCCATTCCATTTAAAACACCCCCTTACTTCCTCTTTGCCACATTCTCGACAATGTACACGCCTAGGAACATACAGAAAATCAAAGCCATAAAAATCAATTGGTGGTCGAATGTGGACAGATATTCAGCATATGTCTCTTTGTCTTGAGACACCATAAAGAACACAAGACCGAACGGAATAATGCTTAAAATACGACCTATCATAACAGATTGTGCCGTCAAAGACTTAGCCTCTTTCTTTGCCATCATGTTATGCTGAATATTTAATGCCACCTCGTTCAGACTTTCGCCTATGTCCGCACCGAGTTCTTTGTTAATATCTATCGAAATGGCACAGAGTTTGAATTGCTCTGAACCTGATTTTTCAGCCACCTTGTAAAATGCTTCCTCTATACTGTCTCCGTATTTATAACGGTGGTATATTTCATTTAACATCATGCGGGCTTTTTCGGACAGTGAAGGCAGGTCTTTCACGTCTTCAAGGGCTTGCAGAATTGACCCTGTCTTCAAGACAGAAGACATTCTGCGGAGGATTTGCACCAATTCTGTATCAAACTTTTCCATTTGTTTTTCCTTCCGGTAGTCTAAAAACATTTTTGGAAGAAAATATAAGGTAAATGGAAGGGGTGCAATGGAAACGAGCGGTTGCCCGAATAAATAGAATGAACCGATGTACAAGAAGATAGAGGCAACAAGAATTATCATAATGAATATTCTAACATCCATGTTGACCTGTGCATCAATTAAACTCTGTTCGATTTTACCTACAATTCCCTTGTTTTTTACCTGCCTGTACATGTCGAAAGACGATTGTTCCTGTTCTTTTTCCTGTTCTTCTTCAAACTTTTTGTCCAGTATTCTGTCCGAAAGAGTTTTCTTACGGTTCAGGATGGAATTGATAATCAAATATATAAGCATAATCACAATGAATACGCCAAATGCAAGAAACACATTACCTGTCATTGCTGCTCCCCTCCTTTAAACATGGATTCCTTCAAAGGAAGCCCCTTGGCAATCAACTCATCCAAGAAGGTCGGAACCCAGCCCGTTGTAACAAATTTTTTATTAATTTGGTCATAGCGGTAAATGTCTTGTATATATACTTCCGAAGAAGATGGATTCTTGATGAGGAACTTTTCATCCAGCCCTTTTGCCTTCACATGTTCGTTATTGAATTCGGCTCCGTTCTTTCCGAAGCCGACCACTTCGGATATCTGCGTGATTTTACGGCTACCGTCAGAAAGACGCTGTGTCTGCACGATGATATCGATGGCGCTGGCTATCTGGGCTTTTACAGCCTTCTCTGGTACATCCAGTCCGCCCATCAGGTACATGACATACAGCCTTTCAATCATGTCTTTCGGGTTGTTGGCGTGTACTGTTGTCAAAGAACCATCGTGACCAGTGTTCATCGCCTGAAGCATGTCGATAACCTCGTGGCTTCGGCACTCACCTACGATGATGCGGTCAGGTCTCATACGAAGGGCGTTCACAACCAAATCTCGGATGGAAACCTCTCCTTTACCTTCCGCATTCTTACCTCTGGCTTCCAGACGGCGGATGTTCGGCTGAACCAGTTGCAACTCCAGCAAGTCTTCGATGGTAACAATCGCTTCGTTTTCGGGAATATAGTTGCTCAGGAAGTTCAAAAGAGTGGTTTTACCGCTTCCTGTACCACCGCTGACGATTATGTTTTTGCGTCCTGTCACGCACCAGCGGATGAAATCCGCCATTTCCTTTGTCATCGTGCCAAAACGCAGATAATCGTCAATGGTGAACACCTTTTTGGCAAATTTACGAATATCCAGTGTGGCGCCGTCCGCCGCAATTGGCGGAATAACGACATTTACACGGGATTTGTCTTTCAAACGGGCATTGACCATCGGTTGGGAGTCGTCAACCCTTCGTCCCAGCGGCTGGACAATCTTGTCTATCAGGTTTCTTAATTCTTTTTCATTGGCAAAACGGATATTGGTTTTTATCATTTTTCCGAACTTTTCCACCCAGATATTGTCGTACCGACAGCAGATGATTTCGGTAATATCCGGGTCATCCAGCAAAGGCTGAAGAATTCCGTATCCCGTTATGTCATAGATGATTTCCTGCATGAGTTCCTGCTTTTCCATTTCGGACAAAAAACTATAACGCATCAACAATTTCATGATAGTGGTTCTCAAAAAATTCTCATCAGGTTCCTGTTTGATATTGGCCATAATTTCGTTCAATTCTTTTGTGACTTCTGTTTTTACTTCATACAAGTCTCGTTTCTGACCCATTCCGGTCACTTGATTCGGACTCGTTCCTGCACCTTGATTCGGACCGGCAGGATAGTTTCCGCCATGAACTGGCGGTTGTTGTGGTTGAAAAGGCATACCCTCATTGAGTTTTCGAAGCAAATAATCGTTATCTGCCATAAAAGACACCTCCCTGTAAAACAAAGACAATCTCTTTGTTTGTGTTGTTGCTGTTTATGAAAAAATAATCGATAAGGTTCCCCCTTTTGGGAGGAAACCTTACAACATCATTTCTTTTTCTTAAAAAGTCCTGAAAAGAGGCTTTTTCTCTCTTTGCCTTTCCTTCCGCCACTGGGACCGCCCCGCTTAACCACTGGCAGAATGGTGTTAGCCACTTTTTTGATACCAATCGTGAACGGGTTGTCAGGTCCCATGGCGAGGGCAACACCTTGGTTGTTGGCAGTTTCAATAGCCTGCACCCTTGGCAATACACCGATGAGCGGGATGCCGAGGAATGTGCTTATCTGGTTGATGTTTGCCTCGTCACCCTTTTTCACCCCGTTCATCAGAAGTCCGATTTTATTCATCGGAAAAGAAATTTGCTCCAGTGTCTTGCGAAGGGTCAAGATTTCATTGATGGTTGCCACATCAAGGTTGCAGACCATAATGATATGGTCGGCCATTTCCATGGAAACAACGGTAAATCCTTTTACATTGTTTCCAGTATCTATTACAATGACATCAAAATATTTCTTTAGATTGTTGATGACGATGCGGACTATCTGTTCGTTGATTAAGGCTGCATCCCTGTAGTTCGTTGGTGCGGCCAAAACTTTCAATCCGCTTTTATGTTCCAGCAAATAATATTTTTCAATTTCTTCGTAAGAAAACATAACATCGCTTTCGTTGCCGTTGCCGATTCTGGTGCGAATGACCTTCGCCCAATCGGCAATGCTCTTGTTTTGTTTCAGTTCCAGCATGACAGCAATGTCTCCGTAGTCAATATCCATGTCTACCAGACAGACACGCAAAGGCTGCCCGTTGATTCCGCTTAACGCATAAGTGATGGCTAATTCTTTGGAAATGGAACTTTTTCCGACACCGCCTTTCGGACAGTGAACGGCTATCGTGGTGTTCTCCGGAATCCTCACAATGCCACGGTTAGGTTGAACACCAGCGTAAGAGGTGGGTCTGCCTCCACCCATCGGAGAAGCGTGGCCTTGTTGTCCGTATTCTGGATGAGGATAATTGTACGGTGCCTGCTGCCCATAAGACCCTGGTGGAGGGGCAAACGGACTGCCGTAAGGTTGCTGTGCGTTTGGTGTATATTGCTGTTGAGGATTGAATTCATGCATTTGCTTTGCCTGTTGTCCCATTTCATACAAGTTGTCAATTTTTAAATTATTGGGATTTTCAATGTTTCCTTTATTCTGTTCAGGCGGATACTGACCATAAGGAGGCATTGTCTGGTTAGGCTGGTAATATCCTGTCTGCCCCATGTTTGGATTCTGCCCATGCTTTGGTCCGTAATTTGGACTGTGACCAGGCTGGGAATGACCAGCAGACTGGGGCTGGGAAGGGGACATCCCTTCTTTTTCAATTTCGGCCAGAAGGGCATCCACGCTGTATGGCTTAATCAACACACCGTGTGTCCCGTTCTGTGTTAACGAGACATATTGGTGCGGGTCGCTGTTGTCTAGTACGCAGATGATTTTGGTAAAAGGTACTTTTTCTTTGATGTTTTGCAAAACCTGTACCGCATCGGAATTGGAAACCAAAGTGTTCATGTTGATGACGATGGCGTAAAACATATTGGCTCCGCTGTTGATGCGGTTCATGGCTTCCAGCAGATTTGTGGAATGTTCGACACGGTATTCAGGTTTTAGCATAAATTGTGATGCAATCTGTTGAAACCAATATGCATCGTTTTCAATGAAAAGGATTGTGTTCATCAGTATCCCTCCTTATGTTTTTTCGTTATTCCAGTGTATCATCCGGATTTACGTCTTCAATGGTACCTTTCTTGGACAATTCAAGCGAAGAAATTGTACCTTTTGTTTCTTTTTCCACATAGTTTCCGTCATTGTATGGGAGTACCGTAATGCCGACTGAACCCGTTGTTTGCAGAGTTGAATAAATGGCTTCCGCATGTTCTGGCTCTACACCGATGGATATTTTTACAATGGAATCATATTCGTCTCTGGTCACATCGACAACGGGAACATTTTGAAGAAGCAATTTAGTTACTGTTACAGCATCACTGTCGATTTCATCTTCCAACTGATAGCCATTAGCAAGAAATACTTCCTGTAATTCTTTGTTCAGTGCTGCGACAGGGAATGATAATCCGCCGTGAATGTCTTTTATGCTAGACAAATCATACTCGTAGGTTCCGTATATATTCACTTTGTCTCCTTTGTCAACAATATCGCTAAGACCTTGCACCTGTTCGGCTCGGAGAGTCACGGCTTCGAGATTGTATGTGGTCAGAATTTCATTGCTTCTCAAATTTCCGCTTGATGCCAAATCATAGGCGAAAATGATTTTTCCTGGTTTCAGCGTATCCCTTACATACATCCCGTTCATTTCCTCAAAGTCGGTAATCAGATAATCGTTCGCCAGTGTTTTCGGAATTTCTTTCATAACGATGGTTCCGTCTGTCAGCATGTCACGAGTGATGACGGTTCCCCTGCTGATGGAACTTTCCACGACAAATGCGGTTGTGTTGTTTAGTTGCAGGTAGGCAAACAGCCCGAATGCTACCAAAGCCGCAATTACAACAACAATGATGATGGAATTGCCTTTCCTGTTTAAAAGATTCATATATACCACCTCCGACAATTTTAAGTTTCCATATTATATTTTTTATTTGGCAGAAAATCAATTTTGTAAGAGAAATATAAAATTGTTTTTTGCATTATATAAAAATACAATCTAAATTCAACTTTTTGCAATTCAATTTCAGAGTTTTCATGAAAAACAAACAAGTGCTGGGACAAACCCAACACTTGTTCATTATGTTATGCTTTTATTGCTGTTCCAGCCGTTTTTTTATGGCTTCGCTTTCTTTTGCAATCTGTCTCTTCAACATGATGCTTGCCAGTTCTGCATCGGCCGGCGTTTCTACGTCCAGACGGTCTACTTGGACAAGAATGGCTTCGGATTCTTTGTAGTCGAAAGTGCGTGAAGATTTGCAAATAAACCATCCCGTCGGACATTTCGGGAAGAATTTCTTGATTTGACGGTCATCGTATCTGCCTTCACGTCCCAGAGCCATCAGCATGATGTCGATGTCGTCGGCAAGAGTCATCCTGCCCGCAAACAGCAAACCAGAGTTTGCCAGAATGGATGCTGGCATCTTGGACGGCTGCTGGGTGATGCTGAACACAAACAGTCCGAGTCCGGCTGCTTGGTCAAGCATTTCTTCAAAAATGGATTGTCCCTGAATTCCGCCTGTATTGTCTCCGCCTTCCGTTTCACCTGTCAGCACACGGTTTGCTTCTTCGATGACCAAGAGGGTTTCATACTGGTCATCCGCCAAGAAGTTGCCTGGGCAGTATTTGGCAAACATATAGATGGATGCAGTGATGAAGCCGAAAATGAAAGCCATGTTGTTGGACTGGATTTTACCAGATTCCAATACTACTACATCGTCTTCGCCCAGCAGTTCATCGATTGACATACCGTCACGCTGACAATACAATTTGTAGAGTACACCGTTCTTCCATGCAAACCGGCCGAGCCTGTCAAGAACCTTGTCTACCGCATCGGCTTTGTCCCGCCCGAATTCCTTGTTTTCTTTCCTTGCATTTAGCAGTTCGTATGCGTCCGCCAATGTGACACGGGCGCTTCTTTCAGTGATTTCCTTCGGGTCACTGGTTTCGAACACGCCTTCTCGGTCATACAAGGCCTTCAATGTATCCAGCATGATGGTTACAGAACGGATACCCAGCCCGTATGCACGGCAGAAAACGTCGATGAGTGTATCCAGATGGAACTCTGGGTCAACCCCGTATGGAACCTTCATTGGGTTCAATTTGAACGGGAATTTGTTCGGGTCGCCCATGGAATAGATGCGGAATCGCTCAGGTTCTACGAATCTGGCCAGTTTTCTCCAGTCTTCTTTCGGGTCCATGGCAATGATGCGAAGCCTCTTTTGTTTTGGTCCTCTCCGGATATGGTTGGCCATTTCGGCAACACATCGGAGTGCTGTTACCGTTTTACCGGAACGGGAACCGCCCGCAAAAAGTCCGTGCATGATAGCATCGTTGGCGATTCGGTAATCAAATGGCGTCCGGTAGCCGTTTTCGACTGACCAGCGGTATCCTGACAAAATTTTTCCGATGTAGATTTCCCCTCTCATTTCTGACGGAACCGCCAGTTCGGGGATGTTTTGAATGTCGGCGAAAAGTCCGCCGTCACTTAAACGGATAACGTGGGTGTAAGCCGTTAGTTCTTTGGAAGTGAGAATCGTAGAATATTTGTAGGATTCCAATTGCCCAAACTGGTCCATTTCCCGCTTTGTGCATGCGGAGAATGCATTGAAGTGATACAGCAGGTGTGCTGTTTCTTCTTCGTCAGGCTCCAGCACCTGAAGCGGGCAAATCATGGCAGTGTCGTCATACCATGCGAATTTTGCTGCGGTAGCGGCCGCATTCTTGGCTTCTTCCGTTTCAGTTGCGATGTACATATCCGTAAAGAAAGCGCCTTGACCGCCGTGGATGGCGGTTTTCAGACGGAGTTTCTGGAACTCCAGAAGTTCCACGATGTTCTGTACTTCGGCATCCAAGAACTGATAAGTTTTGCCGACACCCAGCGATGCACCGATACCCATCGAAGTCGACATCCCGTGTGACAGGCTGTTGGATACGCTGGAACTCTTACCGATGCCACGACTCCAGGATTCGCCTTCTCCCGTTGAATATCCCCTCGAAACGCTTTGGCTTCGGGAGACGGATTGCGATTCGGAGAAAGAATTGGTTACGCCTCTGGATTGACTGTAAGACAAACCTCTGTTCCATCCGTCGCTAGCATTTATTCCTTTTGAGTGGGTTTGGGTGTCTGATGCACTGATACTTTGATTCGTTCCTGCACCCCAGTTTCTTCCACGACCAGCAGAAGCGCTTTGCCCCCAAGACTCATTTTCCCCCCATGAATGAGAAGCACCCCAAGAATGGGAAGTGCCTTGGGAATGAGAGGTGCCTTGAGTCATAGAATATCCTTTTGTGAAAGACTGTCCTTGCGTCTGGGAATGTCCCCAAGATTCGCTGCTTCCGACAGTCTGGGTGTTGCCCCATGATTCACTCGTTCCGCTTGTTCTTGAAATGGCGGAACTGTGGCTAACAGATGAAGAAACGGTGGATGTCTGACCGTGGCTTTCAGTGAACCCGTAAGAACGGCCTTGTGACACGGTGTCTGTGATGCCAATGCTGTGTGTCTGGGATGCTCCTCTCGTAACACTGTAACTGTCTGTCCATCCCTTTGAGCCTGAAATAGACCCGTTTACACCACCGCCTCCGTTGAGGTCAAGACTCAATAACCCTTTTAGTCCGACGCTGAGACCGCCGCCAGTTTGTCCTGATAAGCCCACCGTACCACCTATGGAGGTCATATTGCTGCGTCCTTCCGTGTATTGGCGGCTTACGGTGTCGCTGAAAGTTTGGCTTGTTCCCTGGCTGCGGTTAAAGTTTACACTCTGCGAATTGGAGAAGGATGAAGTATGTCCTAAACTTCTCGATTGAGTGGAAGTTGTTCCCTGTGTCAGGCTGACGCTGTTGGAAATGCCTCTTGTGTGGCTGACGCTTTCGCTTTCACTGATGCCTTTGTTGTAACTTACGCCTTCGGTGAAATTGACGCCTTCCGTTTGGTTGACGCTTTCGCTCTGGTTGATGCCAAAACTTTCGTTGATGCCTGTGCTTTCATTGATGCCGGAACTTGAATTGATGCCGTAGTTGTAACTGCTGCCGATACTTTCGTTTTCCGAAAAACCGAAGTTTTCGCTGATTCCTTGGCTCCAGCCTTCGGAACGGCCTAAACTTGCCGACAGGCTGGCTCCTTCATTGTGTGAAATGCCAGCGCTTTCCCCGAGGCTTTCCGATACGCTGACGGAAGTTCCTCTTGAGAACCCGTATGAATGGCTGATGGATTCGCTGGTTGAATAGGACTGGCTTCTGTTTGTGCTGTATCCTTCCGTGGTTGTATCCGAAACGCCATCGCTGGAACCGAGAGCGGAACCTAGGTTGGCGGCGAATACAATCGGAATGTTGATGCCCGCATTCATACTGGTCGTTCCCTGCATGATGGAATTCCAGTATGTCTGCCTCTTGCTTGTCTGGGTGAGCCAGTTTTCCAGCACTTCATATTCAATCGGAGATACAAGGGTCATGGCGATAAATTCATGGTCGGCCAGACCGACGGCGAATTGTTCGGATGTTTCTTCGCTGTCTGGGTCTGTATCCATATTTCCAAATCCTTTTGCGGAACGTTCGCTGCTTGCCTCCCTCGGACGAGGAATTCCACGAACAACCTGAATGTGCTTCATGTTCGCCATTTTTTCTCTCAACCATTCCGCTTCTTTATAGTTCAACAGGCGAAACTCCATGGTGCGGTAAGAACCTTGGAGTGCAGCCGTCAATCCGGCGAAATCGGCATCTGCAATTCGTTTTGCTTCTTCCACCGTCTTGGCAACACCTTGCACACCGTATAACTGCATCAAACCGATGGGCATATCCTGCCCCGTCTTTTCAATTCTGGCGATGATGTTGATGAAATTGATTTTGTTTTCCCAGAATGAAGACAGGATTTCCGAATGGATATCCATCATCTGCCTTGCCTGTTTCAGCATGTCTGGCAGTTTGATTAAACGATACATCTTTATCGCTTTAAACAGATGGACGACAGAACCGTCCCTGTCCTTCATTTCCATCTCAATGATGATGTATTCCATTTTGTCTTGTCCGTCCCTGTATTCGACAAAACTGCGCAAGACTCGAATATCGTCGTCAATGGTCTTCGGTTTTCCCCTCAAAATTTCAGATAGCGTGTACATGTACTACACCTCCTTGCATATGATTTGGCAATTAGTATCTATTATTAATGTTGTCTTTTTCAAATGTTTCATTCTCTTTTTTGTTTTTTGGACTAAAGCCCTTGCGGACATTCCGCAGGATTTCCATCTGTCTTTGCTTGGAGAGTCCGCTCTTGAAGATTGCGAATTTCTGAATCATCCAGATGACAAAGGCAATCGGGAATCCGATTTTCAGCATGGTGGATACCACCAGCAGAAACTGCCTTGCCACGGCAAGCGACGGGTCTGTATCATATCCCGGCACAGAAGTGTTCATGCCGTTGACCACGACCCGCAAAAACAAGTCGTACACGAACACGACAATCAGGTAGTAGGCAATCTGGTGCTTTGTGTGCTTGATGATGACTTCACGGTCTTCCTTGCATAGAATCACACCCGCCGCTCCAAAAGCCCACATGACAAACACGGCGACATTCATCAGCGTGTACATGGAGGATTGAAGCGACAGGGTAAACTGCCATACCCATATCAGGAAAATATATGATAAAACGGTCAGCACATTTGTCCGGATTTGCCTTAAAACAATATCGCTTTTATAACGAATTTTTCCATCTTCTGTTGTTTTCATGGTCATCCCCCCTTCTCAATTAGTACATTTCTCTCCTGTCATCAATCAGGTGGCTGGTGTTGATTTTGATTTCTGTATACATCAAAACGGCGATAAAGATAATAGCCGATATAATGAACCAGTTTTGTGACAAATAATACACAATTGTCCAAAACGCATTGGCGTTAATGCTGACAAAAAAATTCCACAGGTTTTTGAAAAAATTTACAAAAGTATCCATCATCACAACCTCCTTTTACAGAGTTTCATGTATCTTACAAGGTTTCAAATTGCCAATTCAAGAAGATTTTTGTCTTTCTTGAAAAAGAAAAGGGATTTTGCATCCCTTTTAATATTTCATCACTTTGGAAAACTCCCCTTTGGACAACTGGGTCATGGTGGTGAGGTAAACGGTCATTCCCGCAATCTTTTCCTTTCCTCCCATGCTCAGTATCCACATGGATATTTGCCCTTCCAGTTTCTTTCGGAGAGTCTCTTCCACATCGGTTATGAAATACAAATCTTTCGTAACCGCAAACATTTTCCGGCATTTGTTGTTGAAATCTTTTTGCGGGGTATTCCCCAATTCCACTTCAATATACATTTTTTGTCCGTCTTCTTTAGTGGCGACAATATCGGGGATGTAAGTCTCACCATTAGGCAGTTTGATGGAAACTTTTTGCCTGTCCATGATGGCCTCCTTGCATCGGTGGGCTTCAAGCAACAGTTCGCAGGCATCTTTTATCGTATAGCCGTGAACGACATTGTCGTGGTCACGGATAATCTGGTCGATTTCTGATTCCACAGGCTCCTGATTGAATTTGGCTTTGAACATTTCTTCCCCTTTCTGGGTAAACTGAAAAATCTGGAACCTGCGGTATCCTGTCGAAACATTGTCCGCTTTGAGGATATTCATCTTTTTCAAGGTGGTCAAAGAGTTTAAAACATTACTTTTTGTATATTTTTGCGGTCGTTTTTTGTTAATCCAGTCAAGGATGTCATTGGACTTGGCATACCCTTCAGTGCCAATGGCTTCCAGAATATCCCACATGACATCGGTCATGGTGGACATGTAAGCATCCAAGTTTTCTATCGTCAAAGTCGGTCCGCTTCCGCTTTGCGTGGAGGCAGAAGGCGACGACTGTTTTTCCACTTTGTTCTGGGCAAAATTGACAACGGGCGAAGCCGGGGAAGACAAAGGAGTTTCAATGTTTTTTGATGGCGACGGCTTCTTTTTAAGAAGACCCAGCGGGTCTCGCTCTATTTGTGCCACTTTCTGGGCGGGAGGTTCGATTGTTTCCGTGTTATCGATAATATTGGCGTCTTCCACCTCTTCCAGCGAAATATCCTTGTTTCGCTCCAGCATGGCTTGTGCCAGTTGCTGCTTGAGGCTTTCTATCATCACGCCCTGCATCTTAATTTGTTCGTTCAATTTTTTCAGTGTTTCCATATTCTCGATTTTCTGCTGCTGGTAATCCAGTTTCGTAAATTCGATAAGTTTGTAAATGTCCAAATCTTCCAGAATGCTGTTTCCGCCCAGTTGGCTGACATTGTACTTATTTGATACGATGCTTTTGCACAGGCTTTCAGTCAATCCTTTCAATTTTTTGTATTCTTTTTCAAAATATTCTTTTGATTCTTTCATGGAAGCATATTTGGACTCCAAATTTGCCAGTTTAAAGTCGTAATTTTGATTATACCCATCATAGTCTCTTGTAAAATCGGTTTTTTGTTTTTTTCTGAACAACATCCGGTTCACCTTCCTTCTTTTTTTAGTCTGAAAGCAACAAATCATTCACCCTGATTTGTTCAAATCGGACTTTGTAGTTGGCCAGTTTGTTCCGGTACTGGTTGTGCTGGTCTAACAGCCGGTTTTGCAATTCTTGAACCTGCGGGGTGTTCGGAGAAGCATACCCGCTCAATTGCTGGTAATATTGGATGGCCAGTTTCAAGGTTTCCGCTTCCGAGACCAATAAATCGTTCACCATGTACATCATTTCCACTTTCAAATAATCTGTCTCCTTGATTTTATATGCCCTTGACTGCAAAGATTCCAGTTCACGATTGACTTTCTTCAGGGACGATTGGAGGGGCGGTATCCGTTCTTGGTAGTGTCCTGATTTAGATAGTTCCTGCAGTTCTTGGATGCCTTTAAAGTCGTCCAATTCTTCTAAAAATTTGATTTTGTCCATGGCTTTGTAATAAATCACCCTTTGGCTTTTGATTTCCGCATTAACAATCTGGGGAATGTAGCCATCTTCGAAAGTGGTGTTAAAAATGCCGAGCAGTAAAAAAAGTATATATAACAGCAAAGCCGTCAAAACTTTTATGTTGACAGGCTGGCGAACTGTTCTGTCGTCATAATCCAAATCGTAATACAAATCAGGAGCGTAGTCATAATCGATATAATCGTCGTAGTAATTTTCATCCCACTGTTCAACTTGTGGTTGTGGCTGTTTTGGAGGACGCTGTCGTTTGGGCGGTCTTCTTTTCGGCGGCCGTGGTCTTGACTGAGGCGGAGGCGAGTCGTTATCATTCCCGTAGTAATCACCCAAGCCGTACATGTCGTCTGAAGTCCCGGTAAAATAGCCATCTTCGTCATACAGATAGTCAAACTTATCCTGATTTGGTTTTCTCCTTTTGAACAGGCTCATGTCGCCACTCCTCCTTTCGAAAGTTTCATATATTATACAAATTCTCTCATCAAATACAAATTAAGATATGTTTCTTTTGAATGTTTTAGCATACCATTTAATAATGATAAAAAGACTTGGCGTGACTGCCAAGTCTTCGTCTGTTCCAAAAAACTGGACTTATTCGTCGTCAAACAGGCAATTGTTCAAATATTCGACCGTATTGCTCACAACTTCCGTCAACGGCTCTTTTACTTCAATTTTTGAATCACAAACGATGCAACTGCATTCTTTTGTATTGATTCTTGTATTCAAAATGCCGTCCACCATTACTTGGGAACCGACTTGCAAACGCCTTGCATCTTCTTCTGCCTGCCGAGCGTAGGAGGCGACCCAAGGATAATCGGTGGCGTTGGGTTCCCGGCGGTTGACAGCCAGTTGGTACTTTGTGTTGCCGAGCGGGGATTTCGTCCCTGTGATGTAACGAAAATCTTTTTCCCTGCATACAACACCGAGCAGGAACACTTGGTTGATATACACATCGCTGTTTGGTTCCAACTCTCTGATAAACTTGATGCTGTCTGCCGTCACCTTTGTAAAAATGTACCTGTCTGTGATTTTCTCATGGCAAGATGGATTGGGACAGTCATATTTTTCTTCCCGTTGTTCCGTGGTCACCTTTCCTTCCACCGCAACGAGCATTTTTGACTTTATGCGGTTTTCCAAATCTTTTATTTCCTCGCCAAGTTCCACAATAGGATAAACATAGCGTCTTGGATTTTTGCGTATTTTTACGGTGAACATGAACGGGTCTTGACTGACGATTTCATCGACAAATCCCATGAGAATAACTCTGTTCTTTTTAGCCATGATTCACACTTCCTTTCTATAATGTTTTAGGTTCATTGTATTAGCCACATTTTTCACAAGTTTTGCGAAAAATCAAATTTTAAACTAAAGTATTTCAACTTTTTTTAAATTTTTGTACATCGCTGAACAAATGTCTTCGTCTTGTGCCGTAAAAAGGCTGTATTCTTCAGGAGTAACGAGTTTTCTTTTTATCAGTTCGTTTCGGAAACCTTCTTCACCCAAATCCAGACGGCTAATACAAAACTGCTTCCTTTTTTGGATGAATTTTACATCCTGCACCTTTGACCTGTCTTTCAGTGCTTCCTGCGTCTTCCTGCGGTACTTCAACTCTCCCAACTGTTGCTGGTCAAAGGTCTTCTTCTCCTCTCCGTAGGAGACAATGACAATATCAAAACTAGATAAACGAGAAAGTTGTTTGGCGACTTCTTTCCAAAAACTGTCTTCGTCCAATGCTTTTTTGGATACCGTGATGCAGGTTTTCTTTTTGTTGAAGACAGCCAAATCATAGTTGCTGCACGACTCAATTTTCATCACCAAATCGTTAATGTTTTTGTCAAAGATGTTTATCATCTTCAGGTCATGTCCAAAGATTTCAAACTCGTAGATGCCGTCATAATCGTTTCCCGAAAGAATCAACTGGTTGATAACCCCTTTGCGGTTGCTGTTGAAATGCTTAAAAAACACATATTCACTGTTGGTCTTTTGTACGCACCAGTTGTTGAGGAGAATCTCCAGTTTGGCTTTTAGGTCAACATCTTTGACATTGGCGACAACTTTGGTATGATGCGCTTTGGGCGGGATAATGTCAAGATAGTTTTTGTTCATTCGGTTATTCCTCCTTATGCGGTTATATTTTTAATTTATTTTGGTTATATCGTGTTATTCTAAATTAATAGAATAACACACGCATTATATGAATGAAAGTCTTAAAAGTCAATAGCAATTTTAGAAAATAAAAAGAGAAGCCGTTATCGGCTTCTCTTTTTTAGATATTTTTCGTTGAATCTTTCGATTTGCTCTTGTGTTAAGTCAGGGGGAGAAAATCTTTCCTTTCTGCCGTCCGAATACACACGCAGAAAAACGAAATCATCGGCGATTCTTACGGCTTCTGCGTACATCGGGCTGCCGTCTTTGTCAAAGTGAAGGACATAGTAGCAAGCCTTTTCCGCTCCTATAATGTGTTCTTTTTCTTGGTGTGGATACAAAAATTTCACTTGTTCTTTTTTTACCATGGATTTGATTTCGTCGGCGAAGGCGGGCACAAGCATAGCCAAGAAAACCAAGACAAGTGTAAGCGTCCACACAAATATTTTTTTAGTTTCTTCTTTCATAAATCTCCTCCTTAACTTTTTATTTAAAATTCCTTATCGAAGGTATGACAGAATAAAGTATCTTTTGGTCGTTTTTCAAGAAAAACAAAAAACCCCGCCGTAGACGGGGTTTTTTTGTTATTTGGACAGGAAGTTGCCGATATAGATATCTTTGTTCTCCACTCCTTCTGGAGGAATGATAATGGAGATATTCTTCGGTATCCACTTTCCTCCGGGGGTGCTTCCTGGCGGATTGCCTCCGGGTGGATTGCCTCCAGGTGGATTACCTCCAGGTGGATTGCCTCCAGGTGGATTGCCTCCAGGTGGATTTCCTCCAGGTGGATTTCCTCCAGGTGGATTACCTCCAGGTGGATTACCTCCAGGTGGTGTTCCAGGGGGTAATGGAGGCCCTAAGTCCGGCGGATTGGGTGGATTTGGCGGCTTGGGTGGATTTGGTGGTTTGGTGTCTCCGGCAACATTTACTTCCCAAATAACCTTTCCTACTGGCTTATCTGAGATAACGACGTTAGGTGCTACATTTCTTGTGTCATCATCAACCAAGTAGTTGTGTCCGTATTTATTCTTTTTCACTTTTTGACGGTAAGGATAGTAAGGTTGGTATTCGAATTGTTCGTGGCCGACATGTACTTTCCTTCCTTTTTCGTCTATTTCATATTTGCATTTTGTATAAACGATATAATCATCTGGACGATGATAATAGCGGGTTGCATATATGATGGCTTCAACAACATATACTCCCTCTTCTGATATATTTGCAAAAGCCATGGTTGGAACAAAACCGTCTTTGTAAGTATCAAACACCATGCTCTTGCGTTTGTGTTTGCCTGCTATCTTAGACCAGTTGTTCCGAATGACATCGTAATAAGATTTGTGTTTGTTCTTGATGCCTTCCAGATAGTTCAATTCAACAACCATCTTACTGCTGTTTCTTGTTATCACTTTTGGCTTTGGCGATGCATTGCCTGTAAGTTTTTCATATACGCTGGCAAACGTTGGGGAGTGCCTTTTTGC
>ERZ773359.3154-NODE-3154-length-19423-cov-652.919403_pt1 | contig 19423 bp, 24 predicted proteins | sample MGYA00374955_ERZ773359 | MGnify/ENA primary metagenome ERZ773359 (study PRJEB29098, sample SAMN04486028) | biogas fermenter metagenome | study: EMG produced TPA metagenomics assembly of the Biogas fermentation microbial communities from Germany - Plant 4 DNA1...
TATACAAAATCAAGGAGGATTAATATGAGAAAATTAAAAATAGCTGATGGCATACATATGCTAACTATGAATGTAGAAGAAATACTATTTGAAGGAATATGGGAACTTGCTAACGGGGTAACTCTTAACTCTTATATAGTTCAAGGAGAAAAAACTGCAATCATTGATGGAGTAATTGGTTGGGATGGTATACCTGAAACCCTCTATAAAAACTTGGAGGAAATAGGTGTTGATCCACAAAATATTGATTATTTAATTGTTAATCATATGGAACCAGACCATTCTGGCTGGATTTCAAATTTCAGAAAAATTAAAGATAACTTTACAGTAATATGCACAGAAAAAGCTGCAAAGATGGTAGCATCCTTTTATGGTGAGGAAAATATAAGAGTGGTAAAGGAAGGAGATACTTTAGACCTAGGAAAGGGTAAGGTGTTAAGTTTCCATCCAGTACCAAACGTTCACTGGCCAGATACCATGTACACCTATGAAAGATCTACAAAAACTCTCTTTTCCTGTGATATGTTCGGAGCCTTCGGCATGATGGGAGAGCATTGCTTTGATGATCAGTTGACTGCAGAAGAGATTGACTTCTTTGAAAGGGAAGGAATAAGATACTATTCTAATGTTATGGCAACTTTTACAGCCAGTGTGAAGAAAGCAATCGAAAAAGCAAAGACATTGGAATTAGGTACAATAGCACCAGGTCATGGTCCAGTTTATAGAAGCAATCCTCAAAAAATCATAGATGACTATATTAGATATACTAAGTATGCAGAGGGAGCAGGTAAGAATGAAGTTACCATATTGTGGGGTTCTATGTATGGTATGACTAGAAAAGCTGTTGATTATGTTGAATCAATACTTCAAAGAGAGGGAGTTAAGTATAACAAGCTAGAAATGCCCCTAGACACTGAAAGTGAAATGGTGGCAACTGTATTTAAATCTGCCGCTATTATTATTGCAGCACCTACATATGAATACAAGCTTTTCCCACCAGTGGCAACAGCTTTAAATGAGGTGGGAAGAAAGAAGATTACAGGTAAGGCAGCCTTTAGATTTGGTTCATATGGCTGGTCTGGCGGTGCAGAGAAGGAGCTTGCAGAAATAGTTGAAAGAAACAGAATGAACTGGCAGTTCATTGAATCTGTAGAGTTTGAAGGAGCACCAAAAGAAGAAGATCTTGCAAAAGTGGAAGCAGGAGTATTAGCCCTTATAGAAAAGATGAGAGATAAGGTAGTAGAGTAATTATACGGAGGAACTTTATGGTATTTTTATGTTACCCTAAATGTACAACTTATCAGAAAGCCAAAAAGTGGTTAGAAACAAATAAGATAGCCTTTGGAGAAAGGCATATTAAAGAAAATAATCCTACTGTTCAGGAATTAAAGGATTGGCATAAAAAAAGTGGTCTACCCTTGAAGAAGTTCTTCAATACCAGTGGATTACTGTATAAGGAATTGAATTTGAAGACCAAGCTTCCTACTATGAGCGAAGATGAGCAATATAGCCTTTTAGCATCTGATGGAATGTTAGTGAAGCGCCCAATCCTTATTGGTGAGGGTTTTGTTTTGATAGGATTTAATGAAGATGAATGGAAAAAAGCCCTTGGTATGAGATAGCGACTAATGTAATTGAATATTACTTTAAGAGAAGGGTTGCATTTCTTTCCTTCTTTGGTTATAATAAGGAATATTAGAAAGACAGAGATATAATTATCTGTGGTTTTGGTTCAGCTTTTCATATAAAAAATGAGCTATAAGATAGAACAAATTAAAAGATTGATTTTTTAGATATGCTAATTATTATTAGCGTGAGAATTTTAAAGTAACCAGAGGTGGGATGTTATGAGAAATGCAAAAGTAATGACAATTCAAGATATATCATGTTATGGACAGTGCTCACTTACAGTGGCCCTTCCTATAATATCTGCTTGTGGGATAGAGACTGCCATTTTACCATCTGCAGTGCTTTCAACCCATACTGGAGGTTTTACCAATTTTACCTTTCGTGATTTAACGGAGGATATTCCTAAAATAATGAACCATTGGGTTAGTGAAGGGATAAGCTTTGATTGCATATATACAGGCTATCTTGGTAGTTTGACACAAATTCAGTATGTAAAGGAGCTTTTTAAAAATGTACTTAGGGAAGGCGGACTAAAAATAGTTGATCCTGCCATGGCTGATAACGGTAAGCTTTATTATGGCTTTGATTTAGACTTTGCCCATGAAATGGCTAGTCTTTGTGGAGAAGCAGATATTATACTTCCAAACATAACGGAAGCCTGTTTTATGTGTGATAAGGAGTTTATTGCAAGCCAGCATACACCAGAATATATTGATGAGCTTCTTACTGCCCTTAAAAACCTTGGTGCAAAGAAGATTGTTCTTAAGGGTGTTAGCTATGAAGATTCAAAGTTAGGTGTAATTGTTTATGATACAGATACTGGTGAAAAAAAGGAATACTTTAAAGAAAGAATAAGCTGGTCATCACATGGTACTGGTGATTGTTACGCAGCAGCTTTAACAGGAGCAGTTCTTCAAGGTAAAAGTCTTTATGATGCTGCAGCTTTGGCCGCTGATTTCGTAGTTGAAGCCTTAAGATTAACAAAGGGAGATAACAGTCACTGGTACGGAGTTAAGTTTGAAAAAGCTCTACCATTGTTAGTTCAAGAATTAAATAAATAGCCTATAAGAATCTGGTTTTTGCAATAATAAAATTATTGATGTGTCGTAGCTTGTTGAAAATTTAAAAATTTAATATGTTGCAGGGGGACCTATAGTGGTTGAGAAGGTAAAACCTGACCCTTTGAACCTGTCAGTTAACACTGTCGTAGGGAGCAACTAATTATAAATATTATTTATTATTAATATTATGATGTAGTGCGTTCCTTATGAGGGAACGCTTTTTTTATATCAAGACAATTTAAAGTCGAAGCCTTGATAATATTTATAGAAAGGAAGCTGGTAAATGGTTAAAAAGGATATTCAAAAGGAAATTTTTCAGGCAGTGGAAGCAGTAAAGAAGACAAATCCTATGGTAGGTTCCATCACAAATACTGTAACCATTAATTTTGTAGCCAATACTCAGCTAGCGGTGGGAGGTTCCGCTGCTATGGTTTATCTAGCTGAAGAGGGAGAGTTTTTGGCTAAAGCTGCTGGTGCAATGTATATAAACGTAGGAACCCTATTACCTATTCATGATGAGGTCTTACCTTGTGTAGCTAAAGTTTTGCAGGCTACAGGGAAACCCTGGGTGCTAGATCCAGTAGCGGTGGGAATAGGCTCCCTTAGAACTAAGCTGTTAAGAGAATTTAAAGAGTATAGGCCTCATGTCATTCGAGGTAATGCTTCAGAAATTATTGCCCTTGCTGGATTGTGGGAGCTCGATGGCGGAGAGGCTATGTCAAAGGTAAGAGGAGTTGATTCTACCGATTCTGTAATGGCCGCAAGGGATGCTGCTGTGTCCTTAGCAAAATGGACAGGTGGAGCGGTAGCTGTATCAGGAAAAACTGATTTAATTACTGATGGAAAGATCCTTGCCTATTCATATGGTGGCTCTCACTTTATGCCTAGAATTACCGGAGCAGGTTGTTCCTTGGCTGGAGTGGCTGCGGTTTACGCAGCAGTTACGTCTCCTTTTATTGCAGCACTAACTGCTGCTGCCGTATACAATTTAGCAGGAAGTCGAGCTGAGGCGAAGGTGGACGGGCCAGGAAGCTTTCAGAGCAAATTCCTTGATGAACTTTATAAAGCAAGGGCTGAGGAAATTGCTAGCAATCACTTTGATATAGAGGAGGTTTAATACATGAATACCTTAATTGCAGTTGCTATTGCGCCATTTGGCATTGGAGATGAGCTATCTACCGAGGTAGCAGAAGTGGTGAAGGTAATTCGGCAGTCTGGATTGCCCAATCGTACTAATTCCATGTTTACAGAGATTGAAGGACCTTGGGATGAAGTGATGCAGGTGGTAAAGGAGGCTACCTTTGTGTTAGCTAACAAGGGCATCAGGACAGAAGTGGTACTAAAGGCAGATGTTCGTCCAGGCTATACTAATATGATGAATAATAAGGTAAATAAAATCAATGAGATCTTAGATAATCAGGGCAAGATACAGGCTAATACAAAAGATTGACAAATTTATATCAATATGTTAATATAATATAAAATTGAATAGAAAAGTCTTCAGGGCAGGGTGTAAGTCCCTACCGGCGGTATAGCCCGCGAGCCGTAAGGCAGATTCGGTGAAATTCCGAAGCCGACAGTATAGTCTGGATGGGAGAAGATGATTTTAGTAAGTGATTATAAGTGTATGATTTTATAATCATATTAAAAATAAGATAATTTTTTGAAACCATTATACCCTGAGATTTTTCTCGGGGTTTTTTATTTATGAAATATGGGGGTGATGTTTATATGGAAGAAAAGAAATTTATGAAACGAGCTTTAGAGCTATCAAAGAAAGGTATTGGATATACAAATCCAAATCCATTGGTAGGAGCAGTTATAGTAAAGGAAGGGAGAATTATTGGGGAAGGCTATCATAAGGCTTATGGTCATCATCATGCAGAAATAAATGCATTTTTAAATGCTACAGAGGATGTTAAGGGAGCAACTATGTATGTTACCCTAGAACCTTGTTCTCATTATGGGAAGACTCCCCCTTGTGCTAAGGCCATTGTAGAGAAAGGGATTAAGAAGGTAGTTATAGGTCTAAAGGATCCTAATCCACTGGTAGCGGGAAATGGTATCAAAATACTCCAAGAGGCTGGCATAGAAGTTGAGGTAGGTATCCTAGAGGATGAGGTGAAGAAATTAAATGAAATCTTTCTAAAGTACATAACTACAAGGATGCCCTTTGTAATAATGAAAACCGCAATGACTCTAGATGGTAAAATTGCAACCTATACAAATGAATCCAAGTGGATCACAGGAGACCTTGCTAGGAAATATGTACATAAATTAAGACATAGGGTAGCTGGAATTATGGTTGGCATAGGCACAGTCTTAGCAGATAATCCATCTTTAACAGCTAGATTAGATGATGTTAAAGCACTTGATCCTATAAGGATAATTGTGGATAGCAGTGCTAGAATTCCTCTTGATGCAAAGGTGTTAAATCTTAAATCCGATACAGTAACTATTATAGCAGTAACCAATAAAGCAGATAAGGAAAAAATAAGGCTTCTTAAAGAAAAAGGAGCAGAAGTTATTGTAACTCCCAGCAAAAAGGATAGAGTTGATTTGACTTTTCTTATGAAGGAGCTTGGGGAAAGAAAGCTTGATAGCATTTTGCTGGAAGGGGGAAGTCAATTAAATTATAGTGCCTTGGAGGAAGGATTAGTTGATAAGGTAAATGTATTTATTGCCACCAAAATTATCGGTGGAAATACTGCCAAAACACCAGTTGGTGGTTTGGGTATAGCCCATTTAAAAGATGCAATAAGACTAGAAAATATGAATATTCATCCTTTTGGACATGACCTGATGATAGAAGGTTACATAAGAAAGGGGGAATGAATTATTGTTTACAGGTTTGGTGGAGGAGATTGGAATAGTTGAAACTATAGCAAAATCTGAAAAATCCTCACGAATATCAATTAAGGCGAAGAAGGTTTTAGAGGGTATAAGGCTAGGTGATAGTATAAGCACAAATGGTGTTTGCTTAACAGTAACCTCTTTTGATAGTAATTGCTTTTGCGTAGATGTGATGGCTGAAACAATTAGGAGGAGTAATTTGGGTGCTTGCTTACCAGGAGATAAAGTTAATTTAGAAAGAGCTTTAAGAATAGGAGATAGATTGGGTGGCCATATTGTTACTGGCCATATCGATGGTATGGGTACCATTGAAAATTACCGTCAAGAAGATAATGCAGTTTGGATTACAATTGCTGCTCCTACAGAAATATTAAAATATATAGTTTATAAAGGCTCTATTGCTATAGATGGAGTAAGTCTTACTGTGGCATATGTAGATGATGCTGTATTTAAAGTTTCCATTATTCCACACACAAGGGTAATGACTACTCTTGTGAGTAAAAAGATAGGCGATAAGGTCAATCTAGAATGTGATATCTTAGGAAAATATATAGAAAAGCTAATTGGCGCCAGGAAGCAGGTAGCTGTTCAAAAAGGAATAGATGTAAATTTTTTAGCTGAACATGGCTTTATATAAAGAAATGGGGGTATGAAAATGAATAAGTTTAATACCATAGAAGAGGCAATAGAAGATATAAAGGCTGGCAAGATGATAGTTGTGGTAGACGATGAAGACAGGGAAAATGAAGGGGATCTTCTAATGGCTGCTGAGAAGGTAACAGCAGAAGCTATTAATTTTATGACCAAATACGGTAGGGGACTTATATGCATGCCTATTATAAGGGAGCGATTAGAGGAGCTAAATATTATAAAGATGGTGGAGAGAAATACAGATATACATGAGACCGCCTTCACTGTATCAATTGATGCTACAGAAACTACTACTGGAATATCTGCCTATGATAGAGCAACCACTATACTTAAAGTACTTGATCCCAATGCCAGTGAGTCGGATTTTAGAAGACCGGGGCATATGTTTCCTTTGGAAGCTAAAGAAGGGGGAGTTCTAGTAAGAGCAGGACATACAGAAGCTGCGGTAGATTTAGCTAGGTTAGGAGGCTTGTACCCGGCTGGCGTTATCTGTGAAATTATGAATGAGGATGGAACCATGGCTAGGGTTCCACAGCTTATGGAATTTGCTAAAAAACATAATTTAAAGATAATTACTATAGCAGATCTAATTGCCTATAGAAGAAGACATGAAACACATATTAAAAGAGTGGCAGAAGCTAAATTGCCTACAAAATATGGAGAATTTAAAATGATAGGGTATGTAAATACCATAAGTGGGGAACACCATGTAGCATTGATAAAAGGTGATATTTCAGATGGTGAAGCAGTCCTTATAAGAGTTCATTCCGAATGTCTTACAGGGGATGCCTTTGGTTCCTTAAGATGCGACTGTGGTCAGCAGCTTACAGCGGCTATGAGAAGGATAGAAGAAGAAGGTAGAGGGATTCTTCTTTATATGAGACAGGAAGGTAGGGGCATAGGGCTTATCAATAAAATCAAAGCTTATGCTTTACAGGATAAAGGTATGGATACCGTTGAAGCTAACTTAGCTTTAGGTTTTCCAGCAGATTTAAGAGATTATGGAATTGGCGCTCAGATTCTTGCGGATCTTGGTGTTAAAAAGGTAAGGCTTATGACTAACAATCCAAAGAAAATAGCTGGTCTTGCTGGTTACGGAATAGAGATTGTAGCTAGGGAGCCACTTCAAATTATGTATAATGAAAAAAATGAGTATTACCTAAAAACAAAGATGGAAAAATTGGGGCATATTCTTAATTTTAAAGATATATAGTATATGTAAAATGGAGGGATAAAATGAAAGTCTATGAAGGTAAATTAATAGCTGAAGGCTTAAGGTTTGGTATTATAGTGGGAAGATTCAATGAGTTTATAGGTGGAAAGCTTTTAGCAGGAGCTATAGACGCCTTAAAAAGACATGGAGCTAAGGATGAGGATATTGAAATAGCTTGGGTTCCAGGCGCCTTTGAAATTCCTTTGATAGCTAAAAAAATGGTTAAGTCAAATAAATATGATGCTGTTATTTGTCTTGGTGCAGTAATAAGAGGATCCACAGCTCATTTTGATTATGTATGCGCAGAGGTTTCAAAGGGAATAGCCAATGTATCTCTTGAAACTGAAGTGCCAGTAATATTTGGAGTTCTTACTACTGATTCCATAGAGCAGGCTATAGAGAGAGCTGGTACTAAGGCTGGCAATAAGGGCTATGATGCTGCGGTTACCGCTATTGAGATGGCAAACTTGATTAAAGAAATGTAAAAGGAGGTGAGAATTTTGGATACTAATGAAGTTGTCAATAAAATTATTGCTGCTTCAATTAAAGGAATTCTATATACTGATAGAGCAGAGAGAGACATAAAGAGAGCTCATTTTACAGAGGAGTTAATTAAGAAACTACTTTTTAGTCCTAGAAAAGTTGAAGAAGCTGATTTAAATACTTATATTCTATATGGGAAAAAAACTGCAAGATTAAAGGTTGAAATAACAGCAGAGGGTTCATTATTGATACATTGGTTTGAATATAATAAAGTAGCCTTTTTGGCTTAGTTTTATAAGCAAATGAAACCGATAATAAGGTAAGATGATTAGCCTAAAAAATACTAAATAGCTGGACAGGTGTTTTGCTATACCTGTCCTTCTAATTTTTTAGTGCATTGGATGGAGTGGGTTTAGCTTATGCAGGAGTATAATTTAATTGACGATATAATGGTTCCCATAATAGAATAAATTATACAGTTTAAATAAGAAAAAGAAAAGGAGATTTATATGATTACATACAAAAGATGTACAGAGGTTAATGAGGCTGATATATATAAAGCCTTTCAGATAGGCTTTTCTGATTATATTATAAAGCTTGAAATGACTAAAGATAAATTTATGAGTCATTTTTTTGGTACAGAAGGAAATAGTTTAGAATATTCAGTTATAGCCTATGATGAAGATGAACCAATTGGCCTAATTTTAGGTGGTGTTAAAGTATTTGAAGGAAAAAGAACCCTTCGATGTGGAGCCTTTTGTATTGCTCCAGCCTATAGAGGCACTGATGTTAGTAACAGGCTCTTTAATCTTCATAGGAATTTAGCTATAGAGAACAATTGTGAGCAGATGCTTTTGGAGGTAATAGTAGGTAATGATAGGGCAATAGGCTTTTACAAGAAAAAGGGTTATAAGAAGGTGTATGATTTAGTGTATTACTCACATAATAACCCATCTGAAATTAAAGGTGTCTTACAAAAGGGGATAATAGTAAAAAGAATAGATATAGATACTTTCCAAAGTTTAAGGGACCAAATTCAAGATATTCATATCAATTGGCAAAATGATTTTGACTATATTAGTAAGTTTGAAGCTCAGGTCCATTATGGCGTATATGAAAAAGAAGCTATGATAGGAGCTTTAAGTATTCATTCCTCTGGCCGTATTAATATTCTTTGGGTTGATTCAAGGATACGAAATCAGGGAATTGGCAGTGGACTTTTAGGTCATGTAGTGAAAGAGCTAAATTTAAAGAAGCTATCAATAAGCTTTTCTAATAATATAGCCCTTATGGGCTTTGTAGAAACTTTGGGTTTTACAAGGGATCCTATTTCACAATACGAAATGTATATTACCTTATAGATTAAAAAAAGGTAATATAAGCAAAAATCAGGATTTTTTGTTGAAAATTTTTTGAAGTATATTGTATTATTTAAAAAGGGGGTATTTGAGTGAGTAAATCCTTGTCAGAAATGACCCTTGAAGAGCTTTGGCGACTCTTTCCTATTCAGCTGACGGAGCACAAGGATTTTTGGAAGGATTGGTATAGTGAAGAAGAGAAGTTTTTATACTCATTTCTACCGAAAAATGTTCAAATCCATCATATTGGAAGCACATCTATAAGCGGAATTTGGGCAAAACCTATTATTGATATTTTGGTAGAGGCTAGTGTCAACGAGCATCAAAGGATATATCAACTGCTGCTAAATGAGGGCTACATTTGCATGGCTCAAAGCAGGAAGCGTATGGATTTTAACAAGGGTTATACACCTGAGGGCTATGCAGAGAGAGTTTTTCATCTCCACCTAAGAGATTATGGTGACAATGATGAGTTGTATTTCCGAGACTATCTACAGGAGCACCCAGAGATTGCAAAGGAATATGAGGAGCTTAAGCTTTCTCTTTGGAAACCCTTTGAACATGACCGCGATGGTTATACGAGGATGAAGGGGGACTTTGTTCACAAATACACTCAAATAGCAATAGAAAAGTATGGTCGAGATAAATATTTTCAAAAAAGATGAATTTATCAAATACATACTTGCTGTCTTATTGCAGTATGAAAAGAAGGGGAGTTGCTGTTGTGAATAGATATATTGTTGCATTTTTCCTATTTAGTTTTCTTGGTTGGATATGGGAAAGTATATTTTGCACTATATATAATCATAAGTGGGCTAACCGAGGCTTTCTTTATGGACCTATTTGTCCTATTTATGGATGTGGATCCATACTAGGTCTTTTCATATATGATTTGATGAAGACAGGCCATTTACCCAATATGGAATGGTGGGATATATTTATACTTGGTTTTATAATTAGTATGATTATAGAGTATCCAACCTCCTGGGCTCTGGAAAAATGGTTTCAGGCAAGATGGTGGGATTATAGTGATTTCCCGCTTAATATAAATGGTAGGACAAGTGTTCCTTCGTCCCTTGCCTTTGGTGCTGCTGCAATACTGCTAATGAAGGTACTGATACCTATTGTAGATAGAGGACTAAGCACTTTATCAGAAACAATACTAAATATTCTTGCTCTTTTGCTTGTTGCTATTTTATCAATGGACGCCACATTAACAATTTCAGCCCTAACGGATTTTCAAAAGCGTGTTGCTGCTATAGACGAAGGATTTCAAAATCATATGACAGATATAGTAAATCAAATTCTCAGCAATCAAAACTCATTTTATAATAAAGTAATTCAGAGAATTAGTGTTTTTAAACTTACTGACCGAAAGAATCGAATAGCTAAGCAGCTAAGTGAAAAGCGCTTTGAGGAGCTTATTAAGGATTACTTTCAATCGGAAGTAATACAACAGATGGGCCAGTATATTCACCACGGTACTACTACCACCTTAGAGCATTGCGAAAATGTAGCCTGGATTAGTTACCTAATAAATGAAAAGCTACGTCTTAATGCGGATGAAAAGGAACTGATAGAAGTGGCAATGCTTCACGATCTTTACCTTTATGATTGGCATGAGGATGATCCTTCCCATAGGCTACATGGCTTTAATCATCCTGAAATTGCATGTAATAATGCAGTAAAACATTTTGGTATATCTGAAAAGCAACAACAGGCTATACGTAGTCATATGTGGCCCTTAACAATTACTGCAATACCAAAAAGCAAAGTGGCTTTAATCGTATGTTTTGCAGATAAATACTGTGCTCTTATAGAAACTATTCGCCTGAATAAACGATTTGGATTAAGGCGATAATAGTATTTGCTTAGATTCAGGTGCAATGATATTCTATGGTGGACAACTATGAAAACAGATGCAACTTAATTTTTACCATAGGAGATGTTATAAATGAATGAATTAAAAATTATACCAATAAGTGATAAACCAGAATTAATAGCTATGGCAGCACAGTGGTTTCACAATAAATGGGGAATTCCAGTGGAAGCTTATGAAGTAAGTATGGAAGAGTCACTAAAGGACAATACACTTGTTCCAGCTTGGTACCTTTGCTTGCATAATGACAAAATAGTAGGCGGCTTAGGAGTAATAGAAAATGATTTTCATGATAGAAAAGACTTAACACCAAATATCTGTGCAGTATATGTAGAAGAAGATTATCGCTGTAAAGGTATAGCTGGTGAGCTTCTAAACTTTGCCTGTGAGGATATGAAGTCAAAAGGAATTGATACCTTGTATTTGGTCACTGAACATACTAACTTTTATGAAAGATATGGGTGGGAGTTTTTATGTATGGTGCAAGGGGATGATCAAGAGGAAAAAAGTCGTATGTACATCCATAAATATATACATTAACCTTGACTACATTATCACTAACATATATAATTATTTACAATAAATGTTTGCGGGGGGGGGACCCATAGTGGTTGAGAAGGTAAAACCTGACCCTTTGAACCTGTTGGTTAACACCAGCGTAGGGAAGCAAATCACATACGAAATAGGTATATGATTAGGGTGCTTCTCTGGCAGAAGTGCCCTGTTTTATTGTATAGGAAACTATAATTTGACCTCTAAAAGCTACGTAGCAGCTTTCTTATAGATAGGTTTATGAATATAAAATTGAATATGTTTAGTATTTGCGGGGGGACCCATAGTGGTTGAGAAGGTAAAACCTGACCCTTTGAACCTGTTTGGTTAATACCAGCGTAGGGAAGCAAATCACATACGGAATAAGTATATGATTAGGGGGCTTCTACGTTGGAGAAGCCCCCTAATTTATAGATATAAAGGAGGAATTTTATGAAAAAGGTTCTTAGTATTGCAGGCTCAGACTGTAGTGGAGGTGCAGGAATACAGGCAGATTTAAAAACATTTTCTGCCCATGGCGTATATGGAATGAGTGTCATTGTTTCAGTTGTGGCAGAAAACACAAGCAGAGTAATAGATATACAGGATATCACTCCAGATATCATAGAAAAGCAAATTGATGCAGTATTTGAGGATATCGAGGTAGATGCAGTTAAAATTGGTATGTTGTCTACAGAAGCTTCCATGAAGACGGTAGCAAAGAAGCTAGAGCAGTATAAGCCTAAGAATGTTGTAATTGATCCAGTTATGTACGCTAAAAATGGTTGTCCTCTAATGAATCCTAGTTCAATAGACACTTTGATTAAGGAAGTATTGCCCTATGCTGATGTACTTACACCTAATATTCCAGAGGCAGAAAAAATATCAAATATTAGGATAAGCAAGGTAGAAGACATGAAAGCAGCAGCGCAGCTTATTTATAATATGGGCTGCAGAAACGTTCTTGTTAAAGGTGGTCATGCCCTTGGAGCTGCCTTAGATATTCTTTATGATGGACAAGAATTTTATTATTTTGAAAGTCAACGAATAGATACGAAAAATACCCATGGGACAGGCTGTACCTTTTCCTCTGCTATTACATCCAATTTAGCTCTTGGAATGAATATGTATGATGCGGTTGCAAAGGCAAAGAAATATATTACAGGGGCCATTGAGCATTCCTTAAATATAGGCAAGGGTCATGGACCTACACATCATTTTTATGATTTATATAAAAATGGATTAAGAATTAAAGAAGGTGAGGAAGTCTAAAATGAGTAATTTGATAAATTCTTGTGGAGCTTTACTTAATGAAGTTAGAGAAAGAAATCCCCTGATTCACAATATTACCAATTATGTAACAGTTAATGATTGTGCCAATGCAATTTTAGCAATAGGAGCCTCTCCTATTATGGCCGATGATATTGGAGAGGTTGAGGAGATTGCTTCAATATCCTCAGCCCTAGTGATTAACATTGGGACCTTAAATCAAACTACTATAGCCTCCATGATTAAGGCAGGAAGAAAGGCTAATGAACTAAATATTCCAGTAGTTTTAGATCCAGTAGGTGCAGGAGCATCCACATTGCGAAATAGAACAGTAGAGGAAATTCTATCGCAGGTTAAAGTAGCTGTAATTCGTGGAAATTTATCAGAACTTTCTTTTATAGCAGGCTATGAGGCTTCTACAAAGGGAGTGGATGCGGCTAAGTCTGATGAAAAGTATGATGCCTTAGAAATAGGTAAATTAGTTGCTAATAGATATTCCTGTGTTGTAGGAATTACAGGAAAGATAGATATCATTACCAACGGTATAAGATACGCCCAAGTAGCTAATGGGCATAAGCTTCTTTCTAGGGTAACTGGTACAGGTTGTATGACCTCTGCTCTCGTAGCTAGTTTTTGTGGAGCTACTAAGGACTATTATACAGCAACTGTGGCTGGAATAGCTACCATGGGTATTTCTGGGGAGCTAGCATTTGAAAGCGCAGGTAGCATAGGAACTGGTAGCTTCCACATTAATATAATTGATGCTTTATCAAAGATGAATAGTACACTTTTCATAGAAAGAGGGAAAATCCATGAAAGGAAATATTGATTATACACTATATCTTGTGACTGATAGGGAACTTATGAGTACTGCAAAATTAGAGGATGCAGTTGAACAAGCTATATTAGGTGGCTGTACTTTAATACAGCTTAGAGAAAAGAAGTGTTCATCCTTAGAATTTTATGATATAGCTAAGGGTATAAAGAAGATAACAGACAAATATGAGTTGCCCTTAATCATTAATGACAGAATTGACATAGCTTTAGCTGTTGATGCTGCAGGGGTACATATTGGTCAACAGGATTTGCCAGTAGCAATAGCAAGAAAGCTTATAGGAGAGGATAAAATTCTTGGTGTATCTGTCTCTAATTTAGAGGAAGCTGTAAAGGCCTATAAGGATGGAGCTGATTATCTTGGTGTTGGAGCAATGTTTACCACCAACACAAAATCCGATGCATCACTAACAACTATGGAGGAGCTGAAACAGATTAGAAAAAATGTATCTCTTCCAATTGTGGTGATTGGTGGAATCAACAAGGCTACAATAGATAAATTTAAAGGTATTGATATTGATGGATTTGCAGTTGTATCAGCCATTATTTCTCAGCCTGATATAAGAGCGGCGGCAGAGGAACTTATTACCAAAATAACAGGTTTAGATGATAATTTATAAGTTTATTATTAACTGAATTTATAGGGCCTGTTACACAAGAATGGATTTGCCTTTCATAAATTTTTAAAATTACTTATAATTGTTGTAAGATTATTAATCCATCTGCGTCTTATTAATAGGAGGTGAAAAAGTGGCTGAGCTTGAAGAGATTTATAATAACTATTTTAAGGATGTTTATTTATTCGTATATGGTTTATCAAAGGACAAGCATCTTGCAGAAGATTTAACTTCTGAAACCTTTATGAAAGTCATTAAATCTATAGAAAGCTTTAAAGGAAAATGTGACATCAAGATTTGGTTATTTCAAATTGCAAAAAACTCATATTACTCGTATATGAGAAAGAACAAGGATTTGGTGGAGTTAGATTCAGTAGCTGAAAAGAAGGATGATTTTGAAATAGAAAAATCTATGCTTTCAACAGAAGAATCTATGAAAATTCATGAAATTATACATAATTTATCTGAACCTTATAAGGAAGTTTTTTCTTTACGAGTTTTTGGAGAATTGAGTTTTAAACAGATTGGCAGCCTATTTGGTAAAACTGAGAATTGGGCTTGTGTCACTTTTCATAGAGCTAGAAATAAGATTATTAAGGAAATGAGGGATTATAAATGAAGATTACCTGTGATGTTATTAAAGATCTTTTACCTCTTTATGTAGAAAATATGCTTAGTGATGATTCGGTTTCTATAGTTAAGGAGCATCTTGAGCAATGTCAGGAATGTAAGGCGTTACTTAAAGATATGCAAAGCAGTACTCCAATACCTGCAAATAGCGATAGTTCTCCATTATTAAAAATAAAAGCAGGTTTGCGGAAAAAGAAAATTCAGATAGGGATATTTTCAGCTTTGATTTCCATTATAATATTTGTTATAACCATGCTCTACTTAACGGCGCCAGAGTATCATTACTATGGAGATGGAAGTATTAGAATAAATGAAATCGAAAATGGTTTGCTAATGGTTAATTTTAATGACAATGTTTATGGATATGATATTGAAAAGGTACCAACAGAAGATGGCACTGGTTATGAATATTACATTACTACCTGGAATAGCATATGGCATAGACTTATTAAGAAATCCAGCAAAGATAATATAATCTTAAACCCAGATGGTGAAAGGGTTGTGGCTGTGTACTTCTATCAGGCCTATGGAAATGAAGATAAATTGATTTATGGTGAAACTGCTCACGAAGGCGTTGTTAGTACACAACCAAGACTAGCTCAAAATTATTATGCCTTTTTTGCTCTAGTACTTGCAATTATATGTGGGGTAATTATGTTTATAAATCGTGATAATAGTAAGCTCCTTAATAAAACATTAAAAGTTTTCTTATTGCCAGTATCCTATTTACTAGCACATTTAATTGTTACAGTATTTACAAAGAAGATTTTCAATGTTATGAAAAGTTTATATGCAATATGGTTGCTTACTATTCTCTTATATTTAGCTTATCTGATGGTGGCAAACTATATGGAGCAATATAAAAATAAGAAAAATTGATATATTAATATGCACCAGTTGATAGTGAATATAGAAAAAATCTTATTTTGGATAGGTACATGCAAAATGGAATAGAGGACGAAAATAGCCTAGAATTTGATAAGGTATGGAAAAAATATTTAATTCTGTACAAGTTGGGGAGAAATATATTCTGGAAGGTTCAATAAGTTTCTTAGTTTACAAAAAGAACTATCTTCATGTAAGTGAATTAATAAGATGGCAGAAGAAGGGGAACTTGTGATAGTACAAAAGAAGAAAGATACCTATAGTAAAATCCTTAGAAAAATATAAAATTATATTTGAATATTAATAAAATCAATGTTATACTATCACTACTATATTTCTATAAAAAGAAAATAAACCTAAATATTACATCATATGTTTAATGTTATTTTATTATTAAAAAATACTCTTGACTTAAAGTTGAGAGAATTTTTTTATATTGAGGAGGGGGTTAAATGTCAAAGAAAATGCAAGTGGCTGTTGGACTTGGACTGATGTTTCTTTTTATGCCTATAAAAGTTTCGGCAATGCATATAATGGAAGGGTTCCTACAGCCAGGATGGTGTATTGCTTGGGGAGCAATTACTATTCCTTTTGTCCTTTTGGGCTTTTTCTCGATAAAAAAGACAATTGATGAAAAACCACGATTGAAAATCTTACTTGCAATGGCAGGAGCCTTTGCTTTTGTGCTTTCAGCGCTTAAAATTCCTTCAGTAACAGGGAGCTGCTCCCATCCTACAGGGCTAGCCTTTGGTGCTATACTGTTTGGCCCCACAGCTATGACTGTTTTCGGGGTAATAGTCCTTTTATTTCAGTCATTACTACTGGCTCATGGGGGACTGACAACATTGGGGGCAAATGCTTTTTCCATGGCAGTAGTAGGGCCCTTTGTAGCCTACGGAATTTATAAGTTAGTTCAAAGGTTAAAAGGACCTCGATGGCTAGCAATTTTTCTAGCAGCTACCCTAGGTGATCTTACTAGTTACATGGTAACTTCAATACAGCTTTCTTTAGCCTTTCCATCAGAAGTAGGAGGAGTTGTAGCCTCTTTATACAGGTTTATGGGTATATTTGCAGTAACCCAAATACCTTTAGCAATTAGCGAAGGTATTCTTACTGTTGTAATTTTTAATGTACTTGCTTCTTATAGTAAAGAGGAGTTAAAGGATTTAAATTTATTGACAAGTGAGGGGTAGTTTTATGGAAAGCTCAGTAGTAAAGAATAAAAATAAAAAGGGCTTAAAAGCAAATATTATATTGATATTACTAGTAATTCTTTTAGCTATAATCCCTCTTTACATTGCTAAGGGGTCTGAATTTGAAGGTGCTGACGTGGTAGCACAGGAAGCAATAAGAGATATAAATCCAGAGTATGAACCATGGTTTTCTCCAATTTTTAAACCAGCTAGCGGTGAAATAGAAAGCTTGCTTTTTGCAGTACAAGCTGCCCTTGGTGCAGGAATAATTGGGTATGGTATAGGCTCTTATAAAAGTCGTAAAGTAAATGTTGGAAAAAATGATTAGCATCGATAGATACGCTTATAATTCCAAGCTTAGATATATAGAACCACTACAAAAATTAATATTTTCATTGTTAACCTTAGCAGTTGGATTATGGGCAGACAATATAGTAATATCCATTATAATTTTCTCTATTATGATTTATGCCACCGTATATTACGGTGGTATTCCTATAAAATATTACTTTAAATTGCTGCTTATACCTATGACCTTCCTGTTTATAAGTGTAATAACCCTTGTAATAAATATATCCCACAATCCAGAAAACTTTTTATGTTATTTTAGGATAGGAAGTTCTTTTATAGGCTGTTCTAAAACTGGAGCTTTGAAAGTTCTACTTCTATTTTTTAAGGTTATGGCATCTGTTTCTTGTTTATATTTTCTTTCATTAAGCACACCGATAATTGATTTTTTAGCAGCCCTTAAAAAGCTTAAGGTGCCTAAACTAATAATAGAAATTACAGGGCTTATTTATAGGTTTATATTTGTAATTATGGAGACAGCAGAAAATATGTTTAGAGCACAAAATTCAAGACTAGGATATATTGATTTATCTACTGCTTATCGATCCCTAGGAACTCTCATATCAAATTTATTTATTCGTTCCTATAAAAGAGCAAATGAGCTTTATATAGCCTTAGAATCTAGAGGCTATGATGGGGAAATTAATGTTTTACAGCAAGAATATAAAAGGGGTAAAAAGCTTTATTTTTATACCGCACTAATTAATATTTTATTATTAATAATAGCTTTAATTACCAAAGGGAGGTGGCCTAGTTTATGAAGGAGTATATTTTAGAGGTTCATTCCCTTAGCTTTACATACCCCGATGGAACTAGAGCTTTACGGGATGTGAATATGAAGATTAAGCCTGGGGAGATAACGGCAATTCTGGGTGGTAACGGAGCTGGTAAATCCACATTATTTCATACTCTTAATGGTATACTTAAACCTTCCAAAGGCCAAATTGTCTTTGAGGGTAAACCTATAGACTATTCTAGAAAAGGGCTCATTGAATTGAGAAAATCCATTGGGATTGTATTTCAAGATCCTGATAATCAGCTTTTTTCAGCTAGTGTGTATCAGGACGTGTCCTTTGGGCTTATGAATCTAAAGCTTCCTGAGGAAGAAGTAAGAAGAAGAGTAAATGAAGCAATCAATAGAACTGGTATTGTTAATATAAAAGATAAACCAACTCATTCATTGAGCTTTGGTCAAAAAAAGCGGGTTGCTATTGCTGGAGTATTAGCTATGGAACCTAAAGTGCTTATCTTGGATGAACCTACAGCAGGTTTAGATCCCAAGGGAGTTAGTGAAATAATGACCTTTTTAAAAGAGATACAGCAGGAGCTTGCTGTGTCAATTATAATATCTACTCATGATATAGATATGGTTCCTATTTACTGTGATAAGGTATTTGTAATGAATGAGGGGGAAATAGTTGCTCATGGTACACCAGAAGAAATATTTCAAGATATAGACAGAATCAGAAGTGTTAATTTACGATTGCCACGTATAGGACATTTGATGGAAATTTTAAAAGAAAAGGATGGGTTTCATATAGATAGCTTGCCTTTAACTATTTCTAAAGCTAGAAGAGCTCTGATAAGGAACAGATTGAAGGACATATTTAAAATTAAGACTCTTAAAGATAACAGATATCAGCAGAAGTAAAAAACTATCTAATTCCAGATATTAAAAGTGCTCTTGCAGAATTTTATAGAGTTCTTAAGCCTACAGGGATACTATTTTTCTAGAACACGGCTTGATTCCAAATAAGTAGGTTTGTTTCTCTCAAAAGCTAATAAGTCCTTTTTTTAAGGCTGACTCTTGTAGCTTAACCAGATATATGAAAGCATTAGTTGAAGGTGAAGGCTTTAATATAATAAAATTAGGTATACTTTACCAAGAGGATGCTATGAAAATTTTAGGCTATTTATACATGGGAATTGGACAAAAGTAAATTAAAAATAGCAATAAAAGTCGAGAAATTCCAATAGCCAATATTTTAT
>ERZ773359.3155-NODE-3155-length-19423-cov-5.602695_pt1 | contig 19423 bp, 13 predicted proteins | sample MGYA00374955_ERZ773359 | MGnify/ENA primary metagenome ERZ773359 (study PRJEB29098, sample SAMN04486028) | biogas fermenter metagenome | study: EMG produced TPA metagenomics assembly of the Biogas fermentation microbial communities from Germany - Plant 4 DNA1...
TAACCGATTAACTTTATGCCATATCCATATTTTTAGTTCAAACTCTTGGCTAAGTAATTTACTATCCCTTTTATTATTGTAAACTTTATAAACTTAAGTTACAAATGTCCTTTTATAATTTAGTTTACTTCTAATTGCTCAGTATCCCTGCTTCGTTTCTTTACTTAAGTACTTAAGTGCTGTATTGCGATTTGCCGTATTGTGAATTGCTATATTGCGATTTGCCGCGTATTATGATTTTACGTTAGCGAGCAGCATATTATGTTAATGTTTTTCTCGGTATTACTTATTGTTGGTATCTAAAATACTTTGTCCCCGTCCTGTCATAGTAGAACAAATACCAGCAGCCGGTTAGCGCAGACTGATGATTAGAACCCAAAGCCGGGTCCAGCGCGGCTACATCGGCTTCAAAATACTCTACGGCCGTAGCCCGGGACCATTGCCGGTGATCCAGTTCTCCGGCTGCCGGAATAATTGTGGTCCAGACGGGATCATTTTTTATCTGATGCTTGTATAATTTTAAATCCTCTGCTTTTTTTGCAGCCTTGGCTTGATATCCGACCTTGCTTTCCAGGAAAGGTGGAACATAGCCGGGTCTATGCCACAGGTAGTAATCAAAACGCAAAGCTTCGCGCCACAAGGGGTTTATGTGCCCCTTGGTAGATTCCTGTAAAAATTCCCATAAGTTGGCCAATAATCCTCCCGGGGACCAAGCCTGCCCGAACCAGCCTTTTTTACGCCAATAGCTTGCCAGGGAATGAAAAAAATCGAAAGCACTTTGTTGCTCGGAGAGAATATATTCCAGGCTAAAGCTAAATTTACCCGAGTTGTAGTATTTCTCTACCATATCTTCTAATCTGGTTAACTCTAATATCTCCCTATGACTGAGTTTTTCGGTTTGCAGAACGGTATAGGGCGGGTCGGGACAATATATCAAACCGAATTCTTCACTTCTACGCCTGATTCCTGAACCTTTGAGCACTTTCAGAAAACCCACCTGCAGATGATTGGGGCGTAAGGCGAAGACCTCATCAAAAGATTGCCGAAATTCCTGCCAGCTTTCTAAAGGAAGGCCGGCAATCAAATCCAAATGGACAGCGATACCACAGCTATGCTGTAAAAACCTTACCTTTTCCCGCCAGGCGGAGAACTTCTGGGCTCTCTTAACCGCCCGCAGGGTTGGCTCATGAGTGGATTGCACTCCGATTTCTAATTGAATCATTCCCCGCGGATAATTTTTAAGATAGTTAAGCCACTCCTCATCCAGTAAATCCCCGGCCATCTCACAGTGAGCTCTTAACCCTAGCTCTTCGAGGTTCAACTTTTCTTGGATAGCTATTCTTTCTGCTTCTTCCCGGAAGATATTAAGGACAGTAAAAGCATGTTTTTTGGAAGCATTAAATGTTCTGTCCACAAATTTAATAGTCTTCGCTCCGGAAGCAAAAAGACGGCGCAAAACAAGCCGCACTTTTTCCGGCTCCAAATACCTAATCCCCTGGAAAGTCGAAGAAATACAAAATTCACAATTAAATGGACATCCCCTACTTGTTTCCACGTAAACCAGTTTGCCCTCGAAATTCTCTTCCGCAACATAAGGCAGAGGTAGGGCATTGAGATCCGGCAAAAGGGCACAACCTTGATTATTGTAAATCGCATCAGGCAAGCTAGAGTCATCTTTTTGGCGATTGCGCCATATCAAGCCGTTGATTTGCTTAAGAGAGCTGCCTGTCGCCAGGGCTTGTACGAATTTCGGCAGAGTATATTCCGCTTCACCGACAATAACCCCGTCCCATTCAGGATTCTTAAGCAGTAATTCCTCGGACTCAAACCATACTTCCGGCCCGCCGGCCAGAAAAAAAGTTTTGGGCAGCACCGGCCGTAATCGGCGTATAAGGGCAGACACCGAGTTAATATTCCAAATATAGCAGGAAAATCCCAAAATATCCGGCTGTTCCTCAAAAATAGCGGCAGCTATACTATCCAGGCGTTCATTGATTGTAAACTCCCGGCAATGAACTTCCCATTCCGGATTTCCCTGTTGCTTAAGAGCTTCTCTAAGATAACGGATAGCCAGATTAGTGTGTACATAACTGGCATTTAAAGCCACTAATAAAATTCGCAAAGCCATACTCCTAACTGTAAGACTCTATTTCCTGGTATTCTGAAACAGAAAGGATAACTGTTTTAAGGATTAGTCAGAACAAAGCGTTCTATAGCCCGAGCCACTCCTTCTTCTTCATTGGAGGATGTTATATAGTCTGCAATTCTTTTTATTTCAGGATGAGCATTTGCCATAGCTACCCCCAAACCGGCATAGCTGAGCATTTCCTTGTCATTGGGGCTGTCACCGATGGCCATTACTTCTTCTGCTTTAAAACCCCACTTAGCCGCCAAAGCTTGAAGGGCCGCACCTTTATTTACTCCTTTTTTGACGATTTCCAAATTATTATTTTGGGAAGAGGTAAGATGAATATCTTGACCGTATTTGTCTTCAATCTCCTGTTCAATTATCGGTGAATTCTCTCGCTCCACAAGACAAAGTATTTTATCCGGGCCCTCCTTTTCCCGGGCCAAAAGTTTCGGTATATCGGCAACTTCCACTTTAACGCCTGTCATCTGGGTATAATAACGGGAATAGGGATTGGGTTCGGAAGCAAACACCTTGTCTTTAAAATAGACTTGAAAAAAAATCTTTTTACCGAATAGATATTCTGCCAAATCCGTTGCTAGAGGAATTGGTATAACCTGACGGTAAACAATCTCTCCGCTTAACCCCTGCTCTACCAGGGCCCCATTGTATGTAATAATCGGAAGATCAAGCCCTAATTGCTGCGAATACTGTCTGGCAGACACGGCCATTCTGCCGGTAGCCAATATTACCTTTACACCTCGAGCGGAAGCCAAATGAATGGCTTCGCGGTTTCTAGGCGAAATCTTCCACTCTTGGTCCAAAAGCGTATTATCTAAATCAATAGCGATCATTTTAATCATATCTTTCCTCACCTCTAACCCTTATAGTCAGAAAGACAACTCTCTCATTTACCGACATTTTCTTGACTAACCCCAACCGAAGGGAGATATTTTCTTAAAAACTGACCTGTGTAAGATTTAGGACAAGCTGCAACCTCTTCCGGGGTTCCGGCTGTTACCACTTCCCCTCCCCCAGCGCCGCCTTCCGGGCCAAGGTCAATAATATAATCAGCAGTTTTTATCACATCCAAATTATGTTCAATAACCAGGACCGAATCCCCGGCCTCAACTAAGCGATGAAGAACCGTTAAAAGTTTGTCCACATCAGCAATATGCAGTCCCGTAGTTGGTTCATCTAAAATATAAAGGGTTTTTCCGTTGCTGCGACGTGAAAGCTCAGTGGCCAGCTTAACGCGCTGCGCTTCCCCCCCGGATAAAGTAGTGGCCGGCTGCCCCAGCTTGATATAGCCTAGTCCCACATCGTAGAGGGTTTGCAATTTGCGGGTTATGCGGGGCACCGCACTGAAAAAGTCCAAGGCTTCTTCGACCGTCATATCCAGGACCTGGGCAATGTTCTTGCCTTTAAAAGTTACTTCCAGTGTTTCCCGGTTGTAGCGCTGTCCGTGGCAAACCTCGCACGGTACATAAACATCCGGCAAGAAATGCATTTCAATTTTGATAATGCCATCCCCCCGGCAGGCTTCACAGCGCCCGCCCTTCACATTAAAGCTAAAACGGCCCGGTCTATAACCCCTTATTTTGGATTCCGGAGTTTGGGAATAAAGATCACGGATGTAATCGAACATACCTGTATAGGTAGCAGGATTGGAGCGCGGAGTTCTGCCTATAGGGGATTGATCAATATCAATAACCTTGTCAATATACTCCAAGCCTCTGATCTCTTTATACGCGCCCGGCTTAACTTTGCTACTTATCCGCAGTTCCGCTAACAAAGCCTTGTAAAGAACCTCATTAACCAAGGTACTTTTCCCGGAACCGGAGACACCGGTTACGCAAGTAAAAACTCCAAGGGGTATTTTTACGTTAAGATCTTTAAGGTTATTTTGGGTAGCACCGATTACTTCTAACCATTTGCCGTTTAAGGGACGACGAAGGGGAGGTACTTCTATTTTCCTTTTACCGCTTTGATAAAGACCGGTAATAGACCTCTCACAAGCCTTGATATCTTCCAGCGTACCCTGGGCCACAATTTGCCCGCCGTGGGCACCGGCACCCGGGCCAATATCGATAATATGATCGGCGGCCAACATAGTATCTTCATCATGTTCCACAACAATAAGCGTATTACCTAAATCTCTAAGACTTTTCAGCGTCTTAAGCAGTTTCTCATTATCTCTTTGGTGCAAGCCTATACTGGGTTCATCCAGAACATAAAGCACACCGGTTAGGCTGGATCCGATCTGGGTAGCCAGCCTTATCCTCTGCGCTTCTCCCCCGGAAAGGGTTCCTGCTGCCCTGCTTAAAGTCAAATAATCCAGACCCACATTTACTAAGAAACCAAGCCTTTCCCGTATCTCCTTAAGGACCTGTTTAGCAATAGTTTGCTCTTTATTAGTCAACTGCAAATCATCAAAAAACTCTAACAACTCCAGCACGGTAAGATTAGTTAGTTCATAAATAGAGAGTTCACCAACCTTAACAGCTAAAGCTTCGGGCTTTAGGCGCCTGCCTTGGCATGCCGGACAGGCTTTTTCGCTCATATAGTTTTCGAGGTCTGTACGGACAAAATCAGAAGTTGACTCTTTATATCTACGATTAAAGTATGGAACTAAGCCTTCAAAGGGGGCCTGCCAATATTTTTGCTCGCCAAAAATATTACTGTACTTAAAGCGAATGGGCGTAGCACTGCCATAGACCAGTGCTTGCCATTGTTCTTCCGTAAAGTCACCAACCGGTGTATCCAGACTAAAGCCGTGGGCCTCCGCCAAACCTTGGAGAAGAGCGGGGTAAAAGGAAGAGCTGGACCTGGCCCAGGGCACAATTGCACCTTCGTCTAAGGATTTGGAGCGATCAGGTATTATAAGATCGATATCCGCCTCTAGATTGGCACCGAGTCCGGTACAAACCGGGCAGGCACCAAAGGGACTGTTAAAAGAAAAAAGCCTGGGGGTTAATTCTTCAATCCCAATGCCGCAGTCCGGACAAGCAAAGTTTTCACTGAAAAGCAGTTCCTCTTTACCTATGATATCTACTAAAACCGTTCCTTCGCTTAGTTTTAAAGCAGTCTCTAAAGAATCTGCCAAGCGAGCGGTACTTTCTGCTTTTAAAGATATTCTGTCCACGACAACTTCTATGGAGTGTTTCTTATTCTTTTCTAGAACAAACTCTTCACTTAGATCTCTGATTTCATTATCCACTCTGACCCGCACATACCCGTTCTTGCGGATTCTTTCCAGTACCCTTTGATGTTCGCCTTTTTTACCTTTAACAATGGGGGCCAGAATCTGCATACGAGTCTTTTCAGGATAAGTCAAGAGCTGATCAACCATTTGCTGAACAGTTTGTTGACTGATCTTTTGGCCGCATTGAGGACAGTGGGGACGTCCGATCCGAGCGTAGAGAAGTCTGAGATAATCGTAAATCTCGGTAACAGTACCCACCGTAGAACGTGGATTTTGGCTTGTTGTTTTCTGGTCAATGGAAATAGCCGGTGAAAGCCCTTCAATGTAATCAACATCCGGCTTATCCATCTGTCCTAAGAATTGACGGGCATAAGCGGACAGAGACTCAACATAGCGTCTCTGTCCTTCGGCATAAACCGTATCAAAAGCCAAAGAAGATTTTCCCGAACCGGATAAACCGGTAATTACCACTAATTTATTTCTGGGAATATCCACATTAACATTTTTAAGATTATGAACGCGTGCTCCGCGAACCTTAATATATTCCTGAACCATCTGAACCTCCTGTCCTTGTCCTTTATTAAATACCTATTTTCAGTTCTTCGAAAACTTTTTACCTCTTCTTTTTTCGTCCTGCCCCTTTTTTAGTTGGCAAAGGTTTTTGTCCTTTAAGTTCGATAATAGCGTCTCTTAATTCCGCAGCTCTTTCGAAATCCAAATTTTTAGCGGCCTTGAGCATCTCAGCCTCCAGGTTCTGAATAAACAATTCTTTTTCTTCGGGAGAAAGTCCACCCTGAGCATGGTAAATACTTTTCTTTTCCGCTACTATGGTGGCCTCTGGTACTTCATAAATCTGCTTGCGGATGGTTTGAGGAACAATACCATGTTCTTGGTTATAAGCTTTTTGCACAGCCCGTCTACGGTTTGTTTCCTCAATAGCCTTTTGCATAGAATCCGTCATAAGGTCAGCATACATTATTACTTGACCGTTGACATTACGGGCAGCTCTCCCTATGGTTTGGATCAGGGAACGCTCCGATCTTAAAAAGCCTTCTTTATCGGCATCTAAAATTGCCACTAAAGACACCTCCGGAAGATCTAAACCTTCCCGGAGTAAGTTTATACCCACTATGACATCAATCTCCCCAAGTCGCAATTCCCTTAGAATCTCCAGTCTCTCCAAAGTAGTGATATCAGAATGAAGATAACGCACCTTTATATTGAGCTGTTTCAAGTAGTCAGTCAAATCTTCAGCCATTCTTTTGGTCAAAGTTGTCACCAAAATTCTCTCATCCCTGGTTACCCGAGCGTTAATTTGCCCTACCAAGTCATCTACTTGTCCTTTGGTTGGTTTAACGACAATCTCCGGATCTATGAGCCCTGTCGGCCGGATTATTTGTTCCACAATTTCTTGGCAATGTTCAAGTTCATAAGGTCCGGGAGTGGCGCTGACGTAAATTCTTTGCGGAACAAGCTGTTCAAACTCGTCAAAACGCAAAGGACGGTTATCTAACGCCGAAGGGAGACGGAAACCATGCTCTACTAATGTAGATTTCCTGGAACGGTCCCCTTGATACATGGCTCTAATTTGGGGAATAGTCTGGTGGGACTCATCAATAAACATTAAAAAATCCTTTGGAAAAAAATGCAGTAAAGTATATGGTGTTTCTCCCGCTTGTCTAAAGGTAAGATGTCGAGAGTAATTTTCAATGCCGTTGCAAAATCCCATTTCCCTTAACATCTCTAGGTCATAGCGTGTCCTCTGCTCCAAACGTTGGGCCTCCAATAATTTGTCCCTAGAACGCAAATACTCAAGCCTTTCTTCCAGTTCAGCTTCGATATTTTGGGTGGCTAGCATCATTTTTTCTTTTTCCGTAACATAATGAGAGTTAGGAAAGATGGATACATGCTTGCGTTCTCCTAATATTTCTCCGGTTAAAATATTTACTTCATAAAGATGTTCAATCTCATCGCCGAACATCTCAATTCTAATAGCTTTTTCACTGGAAGCAGCAGGACAGACCTCCACCACGTCACCTCGCACCCGAAAGGTGCCTCGCAAAAAGGAGTGGTCGTTACGATCATATTGAATTTCCACTAATTTGCGCAGGATCTGATCCCTTTCAATTTCCTGTCCTTGTCTTAAAGAGAGAACCAAATCCCGGTATTCGTCCGGCGAACCTAAACCGTAAATACAGGAAACACTGGCTACGACAATAACGTCTTGACGCTCGAAAAGAGCGGCTGTCGCTGAGTGTCTAAGCTTCTCAATTTCTTCATTGATAGAAGCGTCTTTTTCAATATAAGTATCGCTGGAGGGTACATAGGCTTCCGGTTGATAGTAATCATAATAACTAACAAAATATTCAACCGCGTTTTCCGGAAAAAATTCTTTAAATTCACAGTAAAGCTGCCCGGCCAAGGTTTTATTATGGGCCAGGACTAGCGTCGGTTTTTGCACTTTTTCAATAATATTGGCCATGGTAAAGGTTTTCCCCGAGCCGGTCACACCCAAAAGAGTTTGGTGCTTTTGCCCATTTAAAACTCCCTGAACCAGCTTGTCCACTGCCTGGGGCTGATCACCTTGCAATTTATAAGGAGCCCGTAAACGAAATTCCATCGGCCTTCTTCCTTCCATTTTCTGAGCAAGAAAATAAACGGCAAAATCATTTTACCGGTTATTTTAATATTATAACATTATATTATAACACTATAGTATAGCATTTTATTGGAATTATTGATATTATGGACAGATAACTAAGTCCGATAAAATGCGGCTTAGCAGTTCACTGCGTAGGCTATCTAACCTGCAAAAGTTAAGTGTATCGTTAATTAAGGTTTTTAACTCCATCCGCACGCTCTTATATTGTTCTAAAATTGTCAGTAGTTGCTCACTATGGGTTTGTTTAAACCCCTGTTCCTCAATCCTGGCCGGATTGCCTTGCCAAACCGCTAGATTTTTCTCCGGAAAAACGATTCCTAAAACCGTATCCGGTTGTAAGGGGTTTACTATTAATTCCATAACTTGCCCCAAACAACTTACTTCTTGCAGAATATCTATAAGGATTTGGGATGAATCACCGCCCTCTAAACAGATGCGGTCATAATCTTTTATATAACGCGGAGCCAGATTAAGCCAACCATCTATCTGTAAAGCATGTAGGAAACAATAGGACAGGCAGTTTTTTCTAACTTTGGACAGGATTTCCGTAGCCTCATTGTAAATAACAGTATTACTTTCTTGCAATAGGCATCTAAACGGAACTGTTGTATTTTCGTCCTGCGAGTGAAAAGGATAATCTATTTTTAACTGCTGAACAATTTCATTTTCCATTTTATCCAGAATATTAGTCAGTTCAGTAATTTTACCTTCACGTTCTTCCAATTTGCTTGGCTGACAAATAGAGTCAAAGCCTACTTTTCTATAATTCTGTAGCTTTAGCTTAGTCGGCCAAACAAATTCATTTTCGATTATTAGACATAGCTTGCACTTGGGAAGATATAATCCGGCGATAGAATCAGGTTCTCTGTTGGAACGAATATAATCTACATCATAACCCCTGTCTATAAGCTGAATGCCAATAAGTTTAATCAAGGTAGATTTACCTGTCGCCGGTCCGCCCGCCAGGATATAGGCATATTTTGCTTCTTTCAGTGTCTCACCCAGCAATGATATGTATCCATTAGGGGTGAACGCTTCCATGAAATAGTGTCTTATTCCGGCTGTATGTTTCACTGTGACTCCTCCCCAGCAAATTGTATAATCGCGTTGTTGTGTTTTATTCTATGCTTAGGGGAGAGCCTAGGTTCATAATTTGTTCTCAAGATTTCAAATAGAATCCTGAATTATTGCAACCTCAAGTTGCTCATGCTATACTGTCTTGTAAAGTTATCAGGGATAAATTGGAACTATGATATTACTTTCGTACTAGGGGGATAACAACCATGAGAATTGAAACCAAATGCCTGCACGAGGGTTATCATCCTCAAAATGGTGAACCCAGGGTTCTTCCCATTTATCAAAGCACCACCTACACTTATGATTCAACTGAGCATATAGGCAAACTCTTTGATTTGACTGCTCAGGGTTATTTTTATTCACGGATCTCTAACCCTACCGTTGGTGCTGTGGAAGATAAAATTGCAGCTTTAGAGGGCGGCATAGGCGCGCTCTGTACCACTTCGGGCCAAGCCGCTTCTTTAATTAGTATACTTAATATTTTGCAAGCCGGAGACCACTTTATCAGTGTCTCAAAAATCTATGGCGGAACTATAAACCTCTTTGCGGTCACGCTTAAGAAATTAGGTATTGAATGTACATTTGTCGACCCGGATGCTTCCGATGAGGCAATTCAAAAACAGTTCAGACCAAATACCAAGGCCGTCTTCGGCGAAACAATCGCCAATCCGGCTTTGAGTGTTTTAGATATAGAAAAATTTGCCCGTATAGCTCACCAAAACCAAGTTCCGCTTATTGTAGATAATACTTTTGCCACTCCCATTTTGTGCAGGCCTATTGAATTTGGTGCCGATGTCGTAATTCATTCCACAACTAAGTATATGGATGGGCATGCTGTACAGTTAGGCGGGATAATTGTGGACAGCGGCAATTTTGACTGGAACAACGAAAAATTTCCTGAATTTAATGAGCCTGATGAATCCTACCACGGGGTTATCTATACCAAAAATTTTGGAAAAGCGGCCTATATCACCAAAGCCAGAGTCCAACTCATGCGCGACATCGGCGCTTACCCGGCGGCCCATACAGCTTTCCTGTTAAATCTCGGTCTGGAAACCCTGGCCTTAAGAATGGAAAGACATTGCCTTAATGCGCAAAAAGTTGCCGAATATTTAAACGGCTCAGACAAAGTAGAGTATGTTAATTATCCTGGCTTACAAAACAACGCTTATTATAGCTTGGCTCAGAAATATTTGCCCCTGGGCTGCAGCGGAGTTATTTCTTTTTCCATCAAAGGAGGCCGAGAAGCCGCTGTTAGATTTATGGATGGTTTGCAACTGGCTTCCAACGTTGTTCATGTTGCCGATATCCGCACTTGTGTACTCCACCCGGCCAGTTCAACTCACCGTCAGCTGACCGATGAACAACTTAAAGCCGCAGGTATTACCCCCGGTTTGATTCGCCTATCCGTAGGACTTGAAAATATTCATGATATTCTGGAAGATTTGGAGCAGGGATTGGCTAAGGTTTAAAAGAAACCCTCCGTAAATTCAAAACATAAATTTACGGAGGGTTTTTAAATAGAATTTCAATTTAATCAATCATCTGTTCCATAATCTCTACTGCTTTAGCCAGCTGGCTGTCAAACAGAGGCTTCTCAGGCAATATCGTAGGTTTTTCGTCTTTTTGTAAAGCTATTTCAACATCAGGAGCAATGCCTTTATCATGAATGTCATGCTTTTTAGGGGTAAGATATTTATCCGTGGTAAGCCGGACACTGGTACTGCCGTCGAGGGGAAAAACTGTCTGCACTACGCCTTTGCCAAATGTTTTAGTCCCGACCAAAATCCCGCTTCCGCAATCCTGCACCGCTCCGGATACAATTTCCGCTGCTGAAGCCGTATATTCATTGATCAAAATAACCAGGGGCTTATTGATGTATTGAGCAGTTGACTTTTGGGTATTAATATTGCCTTTATTATCTACAATGTGAACAATATCCTCTTGCGGCACAAGAAAGCCCGCAACTTTAATTGCTGAATACAATTCTCCTCCGGGGTTATACCGTAAGTCAAGTATTAAGCCTTTATATTGACTAATATTTAAATCCTGCAATTGCTGTTCAAATTCGTCTCCTGTCTTAGCGGTAAAACTGGAAATATCAATCAGAGCTATATCCTGTCTACCGGGAAGGCTGGAGGCATAAACAGTTGGAACATTGATATTCTCCCGAATGAGGTTTACAGAGAATTCCTGATTGGTTTTAGGGCGATATACACCAAGGGTGACTTTGCTACCAGGTTCTCCCCTCAGCATAGCAATCGCTTGATCTTGACTAATGGTTGAAACATTGGTCTCATCAATTTTCTTGATCACGTCACCCGCTTCCAGCCCCGCCCTGTCTGCAGGCGATCCTTTAATCGGACGCATAATAACTAGTTGCTTCGGGTCGGCAGTATTCACAATTACCCCGACACCTCCAAAGCCGAGTTCTCCTTTTATGGAATTCATTAATATTTTATTCTCTTGCTCATCTTGAAAGGAAGAATAGGGATCAAGAGAACTCACCATACCATCAATCGCACCGTCAATAAGCTTGGACAAAGGGGTCTCGTGTAGATATTTAGTGTCAATGAGATATACTACACGTACCAGCCTGCCCAAGTTATCATAGTTGGTAACGATTAATGCTCCGAGGAGGATGCTCAACCCTACACAAAGGATCAGCCCGACAGCAACGGCCTGTTTTAATGCTCTTTTCCAATTAACCTGATTCGACAATGGCTTACTCCCTCATTTAACACATTAATTAGTTCTTACTTGAAAATAACATATTTCATCCAATAATTGATATGATTTAACCTTAGCTCGGATTTCTAGGACACCGGGCCAGTCCCTTTATTATATGCGTATTATGTTTTAGAAATACCCCATAGGATTTACCGGCTCTCCATTTTTACGAATTTCAAAATGGAGGTGAGGGCCTGTGCTCCAGCCGGTAGAACCAACTTTACCAATGCTTTGGCCGGGAGCAACCTTGGCGTTAACTGCAACTGAACGAGATGACATATGCCCGTACAAACTGGATAGTCCATTACCGTGGTCTATAATAACCGCATTACCATAGGCACCGTACCAGCCGGAAAAGATAACTATACCCGACCCGGCAGCTACAATATTTGAACCATGAGGAGCCCCAATATCCACCCCGGTATGTAGCTTATGTTGACGAGTTATGGGGTGTATTCTATAACCAAAGGGACTGGTAATATACTTGCAGCCAGGGGTAGGCCAAACACTAATGGAACCATTAATATTAGTTCCGGCATTCTTGGCCTGCAATTCCCTAATCTTTGCTTCTAATTCTTTGGAGTCCTTTTCCAGCTTTTCTATTTGCTCCAGTAGGGCAGCCTGATCCTGCTCATTTTGGGCCAAAGCTACTTCCTTTTTGGCCTTAATGTTGTCTAAATGGGATTTGGCTTGTTCGGCTTCTCGTTTTAGTTTCTCGGCATGCTCCAATTTGGCTTCCAATTCTTCTTTCTTTTTATCTAATTCCTGCTTTTGAACTCGAATATCGTTGAGAATATTCCGATCATTCTCAACCAGACAGCTCATATATTCAACTCTGGAAATAAAATCAGCCAAGTCGGTAGCCTGGAAAATAACCTCCAGATAGCTCATTTGTCCTTCCTCATATATCGTGCGTACCCTCTGACGCAGAACATCTTGTCTGTCGTTTAATTCTATTTGTTTAGCATTTACTTCTTTTTTTATGGTTACAACCGCCTGTTGGGCTTCAGCATAGGCCTGTTCTTTTTTTCTCAAATCCAGTTCAGCGGTTGAAATTTGGGTCGTAAGCTGTTGAATTTGTTTTTTCATAGTATCGGCACTGCTGGTAAGATTATTAAGTCTGCTGGCGGCTCGATTTTGCTGTTCAATAAGTTCCTGCTGTTTTCGAATAGCTTCATTTAATTCATCGGCAGCTACCGGAAAAACAAAAGCAACTACAAAAAGTAAGGTCATAACTGTTATTTTTAGCTTAGTAAACCTGGACATTTCTTTCCTCCTTCGGCTTAAATTTAGCTGGAAGTTGAAGAAGTAAATTTAAAAACGCAAGAATTTTCTCACAGATATAACACTGGCTAAAGTACCCATCAACATACCTCCCAGCATCATGATTAAAAAAACCATAAGCAAAAATTGCTGATTGGCAACAACAGGGATAAAGGCTAAGGTAGAAATTATATATTGCAGAAGCCAGCTATAGGCAAAGCCGACAGCCACTACAGCAACCAAGGCCCCTACTAGGCCCACAACCAGGCCTTCGATAATAAACGGCCACCGGATAAAGGAATTGCTGGCTCCAACTAAACGCATAATTTGTATTTCTTTTTCCCGGGAATTAACATTGGTTTTAATACTAAGAGAAATCAATAACAGAGCGGCAAAGGTAAAGGCGGCCACCACAGCAACCCCAATCCAGCGCAGCCAATTGGTAAAGGCTAATAGTTTTTCCAGAATGCCTTGTCCATAGCGGACGCTTTCTACCCCGGATATTTTCTCAACTTGAGAGGCAATACCCTGTACTAGTTTGGGATCGGTAGCAACTATAGTGATTTTATCGGGAAAGGGGTTTATCCCCCCTAAGTCTTCCAATAAAGATGTTGTACTCATTGACTCTTGAAATTCCCACAGGGCCTGTTCTTTGGTTGTAAGAGTTACACTCTCTATGCCCGGGAGATTCTTAATTCTATTTTGGATAGCGACGACCTGCCCATCATTTAACTTATCGTCAAGAAAAACAGCTATCTGTACCTGAGATTCAAATGTCTTGGCAATAGTAGCGGTATTAGCTAAAAAAATAATCGAGCTACCCAAAAGAATCAAAGAAACAGCTACGGTAAGAATGGAGGCTAGACTAAGCCAAAGATTTCTTTTTAGGGAAACCAAGCCTTGTACTAAAATATATCTCACTGAATTAAATGCCAATGCGGACTTCCTCCCCTGCTTTGTCTTCGATAATTCTCCCTCCCTCAACTCTTACAACCCTCTTATTCATTTGCTCCACAATCTGAAGAGCATGGGTTGCCATCACCACAGTGGTTCCATACTTATTGATCTTGTCTAATAAATCTACTATACCCCAGGCGGTATCGACGTCCAGATTTCCGGTGGGTTCATCAGCAATTAAAAGTCCTGGACGGTTGACCAAAGCCCTGGCAACACATACTCTTTGCTGTTCTCCACCTGAAAGTTCCGAAGGAAAAGCTTTGACTTTACTACTTAGCCCCACCAAATCCAACATAGATAACGTACTCTCTCTAATTTCTTTTTTGTTCTTACCTATAACCTGTAAAGCAAAAGCGACATTTTCAAATACTGTTTTATTAGGCAACAGTTTAAAGTCTTGAAAGATAACCCCCATATTTCTTCTTAATGCCGGTATTTGAGAATTTTTAAGCCTTACTAAATTAATGTTATTTATAAGAACTTGACCCCTGGTCGCAATTTCTTCGCGGTAAAGAAGTTTAATCAAGGTTGATTTACCTGCTCCGCTGGGTCCGACCAAAAAAACAAATTCACCCTTGGCAATTCTTAAATTCACACCCATTAAAGCTCTTGCTCCATTGGGGTAAATTTTCGACACATTCTTTAACTTTATCATTCTGCTCTCCCCTGAAGATTATAATTAGCTAAGCTAATAACACTTTATTGCAAAGAAATAAAGTTTTTAGATTACCTAATTTAATATAAAGATAATATTTGCTGTTTTCTTAATCTTCGACAAAGTACTGTGTTTTCCTGTTAAAACTCATTAGAAAAATTAAACAATTATCGAATAAGTAAATAAGCGACAAATATTACCTAACTTAGTATCAATTATATATTAGTCTACTTGTAGCTTGAGGGAAATGAATAAACCCGGAAACCGGGTCTATTAGGCAAGTTGAGTATAATATTGATAATTAAATTAATATTGAAAGTTAAATTTGAAATTTATTTAAGGTATTTTCTTTGTAGCACTGTTTCTACAGCTTGAACTATAACCGTCGATGTCAGCCCATACTTTTCCAGTAATTCTTCTGGGCTACCTGATTCACCGAATGTATCTTTTATTCCTACCCGGTAAAGGGGAACAGGGTAGTTTTCGCTTAAAATTTCGGCTACCGCACTTCCAAGGCCGCCGATAATATTATGCTCCTCAGCCGTAACAACTGCCCCGGTTTGTCTGGCAACTTTCAAAATGGTATCCTTATCCAAAGGTTTTAGAGAGGCACAGTTGACAACTGTTGTTTCTATCCCCTGTCCGGACAGCTCTTCGGCAGCTTGTAAGGCTTTGGCTACCATCAAACCATTGGCAATAATAGTCGCGTCTTGACCCTCACGGATAATATTGGCTTTGCCGATAGAGAATTTATAATTTTCGGCAAACAATACCGGGACTGCCAGTCTCCCCATCCTGATATACACCGGACCCTCATAAGCGGCAGCCGCTTTAATAACCTGTTTGGTCTCGGTAGCGTCCGCCGGAACAAGAACCGTCATCTGAGGCAAAGACCTCATCAGAGCCAAATCCTCGATAGCCTGATGGGAGCCGCCGTCTTCCCCTACGCTAATACCGGCATGAGTGGCTGCTATTTTAACGTTAAGCTGAGGATAAGCCACTGAATTACGAATTTGCTCAAAAGCCCGTCCGGTAGCAAAGACCGCGAAGGAACTGGCAAAAGGAATTTTACCCGCTGCCGCCAGGCCGGCGGCAAAGCCAATCATGTTCTGTTCCGCAATACCCATATCAAAAAATCTGTTTGGAAAAGCTTGAGCAAAATCCGAAGTTTTAGTAGATTTAGCCAGATCAGCGTCGAGGACAACTATATCGGGATTTTCCTCGCCCAATTGAACTAAGGCTTGTCCGTATGCTTCTCTTGTTGCAATTTTTTTGGCCTTTTTCCAATCAATTAGTTGTTCAGTCATTGCTGTTCCCACCTTTCAATTCCGCTAGGGCTGCCTCAGCTTGCTCCTTACTCGGAGCGTTACCGTGCCAGCCAACTTGGTTTTCCATAAAGGATACTCCTTTGCCTTTAACTGTATTGGCAATAATAATGGTGGGTTTTCCCGCAACATTTCTGGCTGCTTGCAAGGAAGCTGTCAATTCTTCAATATTATGCCCGTCCACTTCCATTACATTCCAACCAAAGGCCCGCCATTTATCGGCCAAAGGTTCCGAATTCATAACCTCCTGAACCGGACCGTCAATTTGCAAGCCGTTATAATCGAGAATTACCAAAAGATTATCAAGTTTATAATGAGCGGCTGCCATCGCCGCTTCCCAAACTATCCCTTCTCCAGCTTCTCCATCTCCCAGCAAGCAATAGACACGATAAGTCTTGTTATCGATTTTGCCGGCTAAAGCCATACCCGCGGCCGCAGAAATACCTTGTCCTAAAGAGCCGGTCGACATATCTACCCCCGGAACTTTTTTCATATCCGGATGTCCCTGCAGAAAATGTCCTGTTTTTCTTAGGTTGAGCAACTCTTCTTTGGGAAAGAACCCCTTCTCGGCTAAAGCTGCGTAGAGGACAGGGGCGGCGTGTCCTTTGCTCAAAACAAAACGGTCTCTATCCGGCCAGTTAGGGTTTTGGGGATCAACTTTCATTTCTGAAAAATAAAGCACTGCTATAATGTCTGCCGCCGATAAACTTCCGCCGGGGTGCCCCGACTTAGCTGCAGCAAGCATTGTTATTATATCTTGACGAATAAGACGAGCCATTTCTTGAACATTGGACATAATATTTCCTCCTTATCTATAAAATATCTTGCTCCCTTTTCAGCCGGCCGACCTTTAATTGTCCGGTTAGTTTGCCTCAATTCATGACAGGTTATTGATTTACTCTGCCTGGCCAGCATTATGCTGAAGCCAAGCTGAAATAAACTGGTCTATCTCCCCGTCCATAACAGCGTTAATATTACCGGTTTCAACATTGGTCCGATGATCTTTAACCATACTGTAAGGATGAAAAACGTAAGACCTGATTTGGTTTCCCCAAGCGATATCATTCAGTTCACCACGAAGTTCGGACAGCTCGTTTTCTTGCTGCTTTCTTTTTAATTCCAAAAGCTTAGCTTGAAGAATTCGCATACAGGAGGCTTTGTTTTGTAGCTGAGACCTCTCACTCTGGCACTGGACTATAATACCTGTAGGAAGGTGTGTAATTCTTACCGCTGAGTCTGTTTTGTTTACGTGTTGTCCCCCCGCTCCTCCTGATCGGTAAGTATCTATTTTGAGGTCTTCAGGATCTATGGTTATTTCCATATCATCATTAACTTCCGGAATAACATCCACCGAGGCAAAGGATGTATGTCTCCGCCCCGAAGCATCAAAGGGGGAAATTCTTACCAAACGGTGTACACCTTTTTCGCATTTGGCATAGCCATAGGCCAGGTCCCCAATTACAGAAAAAGTAACACTTTTTATACCCGCTTCTTCTCCCGGCAGCAGATCTAAAGTCTCCACCTTATATTTATGGCGTTCAGCCCATCTTACATACATACGGTACAGCATTTGAACCCAGTCCTGAGATTCGGTACCGCCTGCTCCCGAGTGCAAGGTTATAATGGCATTATTACGATCATAAGTGCCGCTTAAAAGGATTTCCAACTCCGCCTGAGCGAAACGGTCTTTTAATTCCTTGACCGCCTGTTCTATCTCTTCTTCCAGGGATTGGTCATCCTCTTCCATAGCCAGTTCCCAAAGAGTAGCCGTATCTTCGACTTTTTGCCTCAATTCCTCAAATAATTCAACTTTATCTTTTTGGCGGGTCAATTCCTGCATTACTTTCTGGGCTTGAGAAGGATTGTCCCAAAAACCATCCTTTTTAATTTCCTCTTCGATCTGTTTTATTTTAACTTCTCTGGCTGCGACGTCAAAGAGAAACCCTCAAATCTGCTAAACGCATTTTTAAACTTTCAATGTCTTTTTTCCAATCCGACAGCATTTTACCACCCCTAAAATCGATTTAAACCAGCAACAGTTTGCCCTTTTTTATTTATTATTATTTACCTGTTAGCTCCACAGCACTTTTTATATTTTTTGCCACTGCCGCAGGGACAGGGATCATTACGTCCGACTTGTTCCCCAGTCCTACGAGGGGTTTTGGCCGATTGTTGATCCTCATAGCGGTTCTCAGAAACATTTTTGGGCTGTTCCGGCACCTGGGTTGTTATTCGTGGTGTTACCCGCAAAATATAGGTAGCCACGTCTTCTTGAATAGCTTCTATCATTCCTTGGAACATATCAAAGGCTTCATTCCTATATTCAATTAACGGATCTCTTTGCCCATAAGCCCGTAAGCCAATGCCTTCACGCAGGCTATCCATAGCATCCAGATGATCTTTCCAGCGAGTATCAACTACCTGAAGCACTACAGCCCGTTCAATCTCCCGCATAAGCTCGGAGCCAAATTCAGCCTCCCGTTTTTCATATAATTGCTCAAAGGTATCGTAAAGGAGTTCTTCTATCTCCTCTTTAGCCAAATTGGCTATTTGCTCTTGGGTAAAACCATGATCGGGAATTAAAACATTGTCGACATATTCCAAAAAACTCTGTAGGTCCCATTCCTCCGGATAAGGGCTGGTAGCACTATAACGAGCTAGAGTATTGGAGATAACTTTTTCTACCATGCCCATAATCTGCTCTTTAAGGTCTTCTCCCGTAAGAACAGCCCGCCGTTGAGAATAAATAATCTCACGCTGTTGATTCATAACATCATCATAGTTCAAGACATGTTTACGAATATCAAAGTTCCGGTTTTCTACCCTCTTCTGAGCGTTTTCTATACTTCTGCTTACCATGGACGATTCCACAGGCACACTGTCATCCATACCCAGCTTATCCATAAAGCCGGCGATATTATCGCCGCCGAACAATCTCATAAGATCATCTTCCAATGAAATATAGAACTGAGACGAACCAGGATCTCCCTGGCGCCCGGCTCTTCCTCGCAGCTGGTTATCAATTCTACGGGATTCATGTCTTTCCGTGCCAATTATATGCAACCCTCCGAGCTCTTTGACTCCTTCCCCCAACACGATATCGGTTCCTCTACCTGCCATATTGGTAGCAATGGTTACCATACCCTGCTGACCGGCTTGGGCTACGATCTGGGCCTCCATCTCATGAAATTTGGCATTTAACACTTGGTGCGGAATCCCTCTTTTTTTAAGCATTTCGCTTAGCTTCTCGGACTTTTCAATGGAAACCGTACCGACCAAAACAGGTTGGCCCTTTTTATGGCGGGCAATTATATCCTCCACTACGGCATTAAATTTTCCTTGTTCGGTACGATATACAATATCGGGATAATCTTGCCGGATCATGGGCAAGTTGGTTGGCACTACCACAACATCGAGGTTA
>ERZ773359.3156-NODE-3156-length-19418-cov-5.308165_pt1 | contig 19418 bp, 17 predicted proteins | sample MGYA00374955_ERZ773359 | MGnify/ENA primary metagenome ERZ773359 (study PRJEB29098, sample SAMN04486028) | biogas fermenter metagenome | study: EMG produced TPA metagenomics assembly of the Biogas fermentation microbial communities from Germany - Plant 4 DNA1...
TTTACTAATTAACACAACATTAACTAATTAAAAAATTAATAAATAACTTTTTTAAAAATACTTTTGATATCTGCCTTTAATAATAAATCAGACTCATTAATTAGTCTTATTCTTTTAATAAAGCAGCCTTATTATTAATACTAGCACGGTAAAAACAAACAGGCAAACACTTTCTATCTGCTTCCCCTGCTTCCCGGTTTTACCCAAGGAATACCCTGAGCACAGAGAGGGCAATTATCCGGGGCAAACGCCTCGATGCTCATCTGTAACAAACTGTGCATCGGTATACCGTTAAAATCAGCTTGACCCCCGCTGCGGTCAACCAAGACCCCTACTCCAACCGGCTCAGCTCCGGCTTCTTGCACAACCTTGATTACTTCCCGGACTGAGCCGCCGGTGGTAATCACGTCTTCGACCACCAGGACTTTTTCGCCCGCTTTAAGCTTAAAACCACGTCGCAGAGTCATCTCACCCTTTTCCCTTTCCGCAAAAATGGCTCTAACCCCCAACGCTCTGCCTACCTCATGAGCGACGATAATCCCGCCCGTAGCCGGACCAATAACCGTTTCAATATCCAAACCCATAAATTTGTTGGCCAATTCCTGCCCCAGGGTGGCCGCAATCCGCGGATATTGTAAAACCTGAGCGCATTGCATATACTGAGCGCTATGTTTTCCGGAAGTCAACAAAAAGTGTCCCTCCAAAAGGGCCTGGGTATCTCTAAAGATTTGCAAAATATCTATTTGTTTTTCTGGGGCCTTACCACTGTTAGTCACTACAAGTCCACCTTTCGAAATTTTTTTAGATTTTTTCTGTAGAGCCATGAGCCGGTTAAAAACAATCAACCCCAAAGTTCGGCCAAAGCTTGCCTTGGATCCGGAGCCTTTGTTATCGGTCTGCCCACCACCAGGTAAGAACTCCCTGCTTGGAGCGCCTCAGCCGGAGTTAATACTCTTACTTGATCGTTTTTCTCGCTTCCGGCAGGACGAATACCCGGGGTAACCAGCAAGAAGTCTCGGCCTAATTCTTGGCGGAGAAGAGCTGATTCCTGGGCTGAGGCCACCACTCCGTCCAGCCCTGCTTTTTGCGCCAGCCGGGCCAGTCTTAACACTTGTTCTTGGGTGGCGGCCTGTACGCCGATATCGAGAAGATCCGGTCGGTCCATACTGGTTAAAACAGTGACCCCGATAATTTTCTTCCCGGTCTTGTGAACCACTTCGGCCGCTCTGGCCATCATTTCATAGCCTCCGCTGCAGTGAACGTTCACCATGTCCACTCCCGAAGCAGTTAAGACTTTAAGGGTTCTTTCTACTGTGGTAGGAATATCATGCAGCTTAAGGTCTAAAAAAATGGAAAATCCCATGGTTTTAAAAGTATCAATTAGTTTCAGGCCGGATAAGGCATAGAGTTCCAAACCTACTTTCAACCAGCAGCCGCTACCTTGCAGCTTTTCCGCCAGACCTAGGGCTCGGTCTTCAGAATCTACATCTATAGCCACTATTACTTTTTCATTAAGCGGGTTTATTTCGTTAACAAAAACTGATTCAGACATAAGCTTGCTCCTTTCTAGCTTGCTCTTTTCTTAATCTTTCTAATTAGCTATGGGCCAGACCCACCAATTCCTGGACCGAACCATACCCTTCCCGACGGCAATACTCTTCCAGTCCGTTGATTATTTCTAATGGCGCCAGCGGATTAACGAAATTTGCCGTACCTATGCTGACTGCCGAAGCTCCGGCCAGCATAAACTCCACGGCGTCCTGCCAAGTGCTGATGCCGCCCATGCCAATAATAGGCAAGTCTACCGCTTTATAAACCTGATAAACCATCCTGACGGCTACAGGAAGGACAGCCGGACCGGAAAGGCCTCCCATGGTATTGGCCAAAACAGGCTTACGGGTTTTAAGATCTATACGCATGCCCAAAAGGGTATTAATCAAAGATATGATATCCGCTCCCCCTCTGGCCACCGCTTTAGCTATCTCCACAATATCGGTAACGTTGGGAGAAAGCTTGGCTATAAGGGGCAGGCGGGTATGTTTTCTGGTTACTTTTATAACTTCCTCGGCACTGCGAGGATCAGTACCAAAAGCCATCCCCCCGTGTTGGATATTGGGACAGGAGATATTTACCTCCAAAGCGCTAATACAGGAATGCTCCGGCAGAGAAGAAGCCATCAGGGCGTAGTCGTCCAGCGAAAAACCGGAGATATTTACGATTATGGCTGTCCCTATCCTTTCCAGCCGGGGAAGGTAAGTTTTTAGGAATTCTTCCAGCCCCGGATTTTCCAACCCCACGGAATTAAGCATTCCGGAAGGGGTTTCCGCTATTCTGGGAACCGGGTTCCCTAAGCGGGGTAAGGGAGTGATTCCTTTGACCGTAATGCCGCCAAGCAGGGCAGGATCATAAAACGGGGTATATTCTTCCCCAAAACCATAAGTCCCCGAAGAAGTGATGACCGGATTTTTAAGTTTTACCCCTGCCAACTGCGTAGTCAGATCAACTTTCTTCATCCCAGACCACCTCCCCGCCGTCAAACACCGGCCCGTCTTTACAGACCCGCTTTCTAACCAGGGTACCGCTTGGCTCCCTAGCTGTGCAGACACAGCCCAAACAGGCGCCAACACCGCAAGCCATTCGTTCCTCCAAAGAAACTTCAATCGGTATGCCTTCTCGCCGGCAAATTGCGGTTACTGCTTGAAGCATAGCTTTAGGACCACAAGCTGCTGCCCTCCAGGCCAATATCGATGATTTTTTTTCCGAGGGATTGTTAAAACCTTGTAAATAGTATTCTAACAAATCGGTAATTAACCCTTTGTGGCCTATACTGCCATCTAAGGTAGAAACTTCATAATCCAAGTTTTTTTCTAACAGAGTTTTCAGCCCGGCAGCTTCAAGAAATTGGCGGTTTTCCGCCCCCCAGAGCAATTTAACTTTTACTTTGGAGGTGTCCAAAGCTTCAATTAAAGAAAAGAGCGGAAATATCCCAATACCTCCGGCCAAAAGAAGCAGCTTTCCTTCATGCGGAACTGTAAAACCATTGCCCAATGGGCCGATAAGGTTTAAAGTTTGATTTTCTTTGACCCTAGTCAATTCACTCGTTCCCCTGCCCACCACCCGGTAGAAAAGGGTTATTTCGCCTTGCTGCCTGTTAATGCCGGCAATACTAATAGGACGGCGCAAGAAAGGATCCAGGGTTGAACTGACTTTTAAGTGGACAAATTGGCCGGGGCGGGCGGTTTTTGCCGTTTGGCCCCGGAGAATAAGTCTATAGATGCCTAGCTCCGGGTCCAGAGCTCTATTTTCAATTACTTTTTCTTGGTTGATCATTCTTACTTTACACCTATCAATATTTTTCATAAATATATTTACTTTAACATATTTATTTGTTTATTTATCAATATTTGTTTATTTATCAAATATATTTGCTTGTTTCTTTATCTACTTATATCTTTTAAAATACTTTACTTGATGCCGTTTTTTATAATTAATTCCTTCTGCTTGTTACCTTGCTATTGAACTGCTTCTGCCTGTTATATTGCTATTAAACTGGGTGAATTGAGTTCCAGCACCTTAAGCCAGGCTTCAGCCGTATCCAGACTGGTGAAGCACGGTATCCCCTGCTCCACGGCAGCCCTGCGGATCGCAAAGCCGTCGCTGGCTATTTTACGGCCGTGAGTGGTGGTGTTTAAAACACATTGAACCTGGCCTTGCCGGATTTTTTCCGGGATTTCCTCCGAACCGGCATGCAGCTTTTCCACGGTTGTAACTTCAATGCCGGCTTGCCTGATTCTTTGGGCCGTTCCTTTGGTGGCTATAATCCGAAAGCCAAGTTTATAAAAACGCTCTACCAATTTTAGACCCTCTTCTTTATCCCTATCAGCCAGGGTTGCCAGCAGGGTGCCATGAACCGACATGCGCAAGCCGACAGCCAATAAAGCTTTGTAAAGTGCTTTTTGATACTGGTAATCAATCCCCATAACTTCCCCTGTGGATTTCATTTCCGGCCCCAAGGAGGGTTCTACCAGCAGCAATTTGGAAAAAGAGAAGACCGGGGCTTTGACCGCAACTTTATCCCCTACCGGCCACAAACCGTTGTTTATACCCTGCGAGGCCAGGCTTTGGCCTAAAATAACCCTGGTGGCAAGGTCCACAATGGGTACTCCCGTTACTTTGCTTAAAAACGGTACTGTACGGCTGGAGCGGGGATTTACTTCCAAAACATAAACTTCATCCTGATAGATTACGTATTGAATATTCAACAAACCTTTAATGTTAATGCTGCGGGCAATGGCCACAGTGAGATCCACAATCTCGGCTTGTTTTTTATCGGAAATAGTTTGGGGCGGATAGACGGCGATTGAATCACCGGAATGAATACCGGCCCGTTCCAAATGCTCCATAATTCCCGGAATACAAACCGTATCACCGTCCGAGATGGCGTCCACTTCTACTTCTTGCCCCAACAGGTACTGGTCCAGCCAAATTTGCTGCCCGGGAAATTCCTGCAAAGCTTTAGTCAAGACTTCGCGCAGCTGCGGCAAATCATAAACAATTTGCATAGCTCTGCCTCCCAGGACATAAGAAGGCCGAACAATTAAGGGGTAGCCGATTTCCGCGGCCAATTCTTCCGCTTCCCTGAGAGCGGAGACACAGCCGCCGCGGGGACGCTTAGCCCCTATGGCCTGCAAGACCTCATCGAAAAGACCTCTTTCTTCGGCTCTGTCAGTATCTTCCACGGAAGTCCCTAATATATTATATCCTCTGGCTTTCAGCCCCTTACACAAGCCAATGGCTGTCTGTCCACCGAATTGAACAATCACTCCTTCCGGTTTTTCTTTTTCCAATACGGCACAAACATCTTCCAAAGTCAAAGGTTCAAAATACAGCCGGTCAGCGGTATCAAAATCCGTAGAAACCGTTTCCGGATTGTTGTTAATAATAATGCTTTCTACCCCTGCCCGCCGCAAGGCCTTGACAGCATGCACCGAACAGTAGTCAAATTCTATACCTTGCCCGATGCGAATAGGGCCGGAACCCAGGACTACAACCTTTCGGCGGTAACCAACCTCTCCTTCATCTTCCTCATCATAGCTGGAATAAAAATAGGGTGTGCCGGCTTCAAACTCCCCGGCGCAGGTATCCACCATTTTGAAGACGGTCCGCAAACCGTTCTTTTGCCTGAAATCATAGACTTCTTGCTCGGTTGTGCCCCAAAGTCTGGCAATTTCCATATCCGCATAGCCCATTTTCTTAGCCTTTTTCAAGACCAATACATCCCAAGGATGGGCTTGAAGCTTTTGGGCCATCGATACGATATTTTTTATCTTTTGTAAAAAGTAAGGATTCCATTGATTAAGGCTATTAATTCTTTCTATGGTCCACCCTCTGCGGAAGGCCTCGGCCATAACGAATAGCTGATTGTCTTCCGGCTTACGGCATTTTAATTCTATCTCTTGATCGTTTAAACTTTCCAGATCGGGATTTAAAAGTCCGAAGGCTTTAGTTTCCAAGGAACGTACTGCCTTGAGCAGGGCTGTTTCCAAATTGCGACCCAGACCCATTACTTCCCCGGTGGCTTTCATTTGCGTGCCGATAGTACGGTCGGCGTCAGAAAATTTATCAAAAGGCCAGCGCGGTATTTTGACCACAACATAGTCCAGAGTCGGTTCAAAGCAAGCCGATGTTTTGCCGGTCAAAGCATTGCTTAACTCAGGCAGAGTATAACCAATGGCAATTTTGGTTGCAATTTTAGCGATAGGATAACCGGTTGCTTTGGAGGCCAGAGCACTGGAACGGCTTAACCTAGGGTTAACTTCGATTACCACATACTCCAGTCTTTCGGGATGCAAAGCATACTGAACATTGCAACCGCCTTCTATTCCCAGAGCCTCGACAATTTTCAAAGCCGAAGCCCTTAAAACCTGAATCTCCTTTTGGGTAAGAGTCTGGCAAGGAGCAACCACAATACTGTCTCCGGTATGAATCCCTACCGGGTCCATGTTTTCCATATGACAGACCGCAATGCTGTTGCCGCTGCCGTCCCGTAAAACTTCAAACTCAATTTCTTTCCAACCGGCGACACTTTTCTCTACCAAGATCTGGCCAATCATGCTGGCCTGAAGGCCGCTTTGGGCAATTAATCTTAATTCTTGCTCATTATGAGCAATTCCTCCGCCCGTCCCTCCAAGGGTAAAAGCCGGACGGATTATAACGGGGTAACCTATTTCTTGTGCAAAATTCAAGGCCTCTTCCACCCGGGAGACTATAGTACTAGCCGGGACAGGTTCATTAATTTCTTGCATGAGACTGCGGAACAGCTCTCTATCCTCGGCCCGGCTAATACTGGCCAAGGAAGTCCCCAGCAGAGTAACGCCGCAGCGTTCAAGAACCCCCGCTCGCGCTAACTGAAAAGCTAGATTCAAGCCTGTTTGGCCGCCCATAGTCGCCAGCAGGCCGTCCGGTCTTTCCTTTTCTATAATCCTCTCCAGAAATTCCAGCGTCAAAGGTTCGATATATATTTTATCGGCTATTTCACGGTCAGTCATAATCGTGGCCGGATTGGAATTAACCAGTACCGTTTGAATCCCTTCCTCGCGTAAAGCCCGGCAGGCCTGGGTACCGGCATAATCAAACTCAGCAGCTTGGCCGATAATTATCGGTCCGGAACCAATAACCATAACTTTCCGCCAATTTTGCTTAGGCATTCTTTTACCCCCTTTTCACCATATCATCGAACAAAGCAAAAATCTCTTCATGTTCTGCCGGTTCCCCAGCTGTTTGAGGATGAAATTGCACTGTTAAGATCTTATATCTTTCATGCTGCAAGCCTTCGACAGTTCCGTCGTTGAGATTGGTATACAATACTTCTAAACCTGTCCTGCGAAGTGTTTCTTCACTTACGGCATAGCCGTGATTTTGAAAAGTGATGACAACTTTACCGCTATTTTTGTTTTGAACCGGATGGTTGCCTCCCCTATGCCCAAAAGGGAGCCGGTAGGTCCCCGCTCCGGCGGCCAAGGCTATAAGCTGATGCCCCAAGCCAATTCCTAAAATCGGTAATTTGGACAGCAAATTGCTTATATTATCGGCAATTTTCGACAATTCGGCCGGATTACCCGGGCCGTTGCTTATAACCAAGCCCTGAGGTTTTATTTCTAAAATTTCCTCAGCCAAAGTTCCGGCCGGAAAGACATGAAGGCTGTAGCCTCTGTTGTGTAGGCAGCTTAAAATACTCCGTTTAACTCCCAAATCGAGAATGGCCAAAACAGGTCCTTTTCCCGGAACAACATACTCTTCGGCGGTACCGGCTTGATATGCCCAAGGCATGGCCGGATGAATCACTTGGGAGGTATTTGCTTGCCAAAATTTAAGCCCTTCAGCCATTTCCTCAACCAAAACCCCCGGCATAGTGCCATTGTTGCGGATATGTCTGGTTAAAGCTCTGGTATCTACTCCTTTTAAGCCGGCAATTTTTTTCTTGCGGCAAAAAGCCTCCAAGCTTTGATCAGCATGAAGGCTTCCCTCTCCGCCGGACAGTTCTCGGACAATAATTCCTTTTAACAGGATTTTAGCGGCTTCGCTGTCTTCCTGATGCCAGCCATAGTTGCCTATATGGGGGTGGGTAAAGGTTAGAATCTGGCCGGCGCAACATAAATCCGTAATTATTTCCTGATAACCGCTCATGGAAGTATTAAAAACAACTTCCCCAATTACTTGATCCCCGTTATGCGGCCAAAAACCTATTTTCTCTCCTGCAAATGCTTTTCCGTCTTGTAAGACCAGCCAGCCCATAGTACTTCCTCCTTGCTATTTCCCTCTTGCCATAATTTACTAAGTATTTTTTCTAACAATAATTTATAAGTAATTTTCTCCAACAATTTTATTTCTTCCCAACAATCTTTCTATTCTCCATAACCAGCTTACCCTCCACCCAAACCATTATCGGAAATCCTTGCAGCTCTTTTTCTAAGAAAGGTGTATTTTGGGCTTTGGATTCCAGGGATTCAGCCGTGATTTTTTCCCGCCACTTGGGATCAAACAAAACCATATCGGCCGGACTTCCTGCTTTTAAGCTTCCACCTTGGAGCGCAAAGCGTTTGGCCGGGTTAAGGGACCAAAGCTCGATTAGTTTTTCCGGTTTCATTTTACCTTTGAGCACTAACTCCTGCCACAAAGCGGCTAAAGCAGCCTCCAAACCATTAATGCCAAAAGGAGCCTCCGCAAAGGGTCTCATTTTTTCTTCCCAGGTATGAGGAGCGTGATCCGTCGCCAGCATATCGAGGGTCCCATCCAGCAGACCTTCTAACAGTGCTTCCTGATCCTCTCTGTTAGGCAAGGGCGGGTTTACTTTATACGAAGTATCAGTCAACTGCACATCCTCATCTGTCAATAATAGGTGATGAGGATTTACTTCAGCGCTGATATTTATGCCCAGTTTCTTAGCCGTTCTGATAATCCAGACACTTTCTTTGGTTGAAACGTGAGCGATATGAACTTTGCCACCGGTTTCCCCGGCAAGCAAGGCATCACGGGCCACCATAACGCTTTCAGCGCTGGCCGGAATACCCTTTAACCCTAATCTGGCACTTGCTTCACCCTTGCGCATTACACCCTGACCGGCTAAACTGTTGTCTTCACAGTGACTGATAAGCGGGCAACCGGTAAGTTTGGCATATTCCAAGGCCAGACGCATAGTTTCCGCGCTTTGAATCCCAAGACCGTCATCGGAAAAAGCCACCGCTCCCCCTTTTTGAAGATCAACCATTTCCGTCAGTTCCCGGCCTTGAAAACCCTTAGTTACGGCGCCCACAGGATAGACCCTGGCCAGGCCGGCTCTTTCGCCCTGTAAGCGCACAAACTCCACAAGGGCCCTGGTATCAATAACAGGCTGGGTGTTGGCCATGGCTAGAACAGAGGTAAAACCGCCCCTGACGGCTGCCCGGGAACCGCTGTTGATATCTTCCTTATCTTCCTGCCCCGGTTCTCTAAAATGAACATGAACATCCACCAGTCCCGGAAACAAAAATTTTCCTTCTCCGTCTACTTGGCTTACTTCCTTAAGTTCAGAAACCCCTAAGGTTGCCAGTACTTCCTCTTCCGTCAATTGTTTTTCTCCCCGGCACACCTTGGCCACTTTACCGTCCTTAATCAACAGACTCGCCTTATCCGATATCCCTTGCCCCGGATCAACCAGATGCACATTTTTAAGCCATAACATTGCTTGTTCCCCCTATCAGCAAATAAATCAAGGCCATTCTGACAGCTACTCCATTAGTGACTTGTTCTTCAATCACGGACTGAACACTGTCGGCCAGATCGCTGGAGATTTCCACTCCTCTGTTCAGCGGCCCCGGGTGCAGGATAATGGTATCCTTGCCCGTCTTAGCTATTTTCTCCCGGGTTAGGCCGTAAAGCCGGTTATATTCCCTAAGGGAAGGGAACAAGCCACTCTGCTGGCGTTCCAATTGAAGGCGCAAAGCCATCACAGCATCAGCCCCCGGTAATTCGCTGTCCAAATCATAGGAAGTCTTAACTCCCAAATAACTCATTTCCGGTGGAAGAAGGGTGGGCGGTCCGATTAATACAACCTCAGCACCAAGCTTTTTCAGTCCCAGAGCATTGCTGTGGGCTACTCTGGAATGAAGTATATCCCCCACAATCAGAACCTTTTTCCCTTTAAATTCTCCCCAGCGTTCCTTCATGGTGAAAAAATCCAACAGGGCCTGCGTCGGATGGGCATGCTGTCCATCCCCGCCATTAATAACTCCGGCTTTTAACTGTTTGGCTAAAAACTCGGAAGCTCCTGAGCAGGCATGCCGGATAATTACCAAATCAATATTCATAGCCTGCAGGGTCTTTGCTGTATCCAACAAGCTTTCTCCTTTATTGACGCTGCTTTGGGCCACGGAAAAGTTGGTAACATCCGCTCCCAGAATTTTGGCAGCCGTTTCGAAGGACGTCCTGGTTCTGGTACTGTTTTCATAAAACATTAAGGCAATAGACTTTCCCCTGAGAGTAGGCAGCTTCTTTATAGGGCGGAATAATACTTCTTTCATGGAAAGAGCGCTTTGTAAAACCAGTTCAATTTCCTGGGCCGATAAATTGTCTAAATCAAGTAAATCTTTGTGCCTCCATCGCATGGTGCAAACTCCCTCCTTACCGATAATTAAAAATCCTCCCACCCCAAGGCAGGAGGAATTGCATACATATAACAATTCTTCTTACCCTTGGTTATCTCACGGGATAACTTTAAAGGGTGATCTTTTAAAATCTATTTAATAAATCTATTTAATTCTATTTAATAAATCTATCTAGCAAAATCTATTCTAAGAGCAATACCTCTTCACTATTATCAATTTCCGACAAACAAACCGAGATAATCTCCCGGCTGGAAGTTGGAATGTTTTTACCCACATAATCAGCACGGATAGGTAGCTCTCTATGCCCCCTGTCTATAAGCACTGCGAGTTGTATTTTTTGAGGCCGCCCCAAGTCAATTAAAGCATCAAGGGCCGCTCTTACAGTTCTGCCGGTGTAAAGTACATCATCAACTAAAATTACTGTTTTGCCTTCTATACTAAAGGGGACCTTTGTTTCATGAATTACCGGCTGGACATCGATCATACTTAAGTCATCCCGGTAAAGGGTAATATCCAAAAGCCCCAGAGGCAATTTGACATTTTCAAAATCTAAAATTCTGGCCTGGATCCTTTCAGCCAATGGAACTCCCCTTGTTCTAATTCCTATAAGAACCAAGTTTTCTGTTCCCTTGTTTTTCTCCACAATCTCATGAGAAATTCTATTGATTGCCCGCCGTATGCCGTCCGCGTCCATAATTTTATGCTTGGGAATTCTTTTGGTCATCTTGGTCCACCGCCTTCTTTTTAGTTAACTACTAAGTAAATAATGTCCGAACTGATTTTGTTAGTATTTTAGACATAAATAAAGCTGTCGGCGAACGCAGACAGCTATTGTTGGTAAGTATATAATACTCTCCAATTTCACTACAAGTAATCTGCCTTGCCTGTCTCACGGGACAAAGTTTAAAGGCAACTATTTAATTCTATCAGGGTTAGTTTAGTCTATTCCAAAGCAAAAGTCAATGAAATATAACAAACGAAAACATACTAATGGAAAAGTTATGATAATTATGAAGGCTACTGCCCCTATAAGGATTTAATTTTTTCCAATACATCTTGGTAGGACTTAGGTGGTTCACACCTAAACTCCATTTTTTCACCGGTTCTGGGATGGGTAAAAACTAAGGTTTCAGCATGAAGAACCTGTCCGGGAAGATCATAAGGGCATTTTTTGGGGCCGTATACAGGATCGCCCAAAACCGGGTGTTTGATATAGGCCATATGCACCCTTATTTGATGGGTCCGTCCTGTTTCCAGCACAGCTTTAATTTCGGTAAATCCAGACAGCCTTTGCAGAACATAATAATGAGTGATCGCATTTTTGCTGTTTTTAAAAACAACAGCCATCTTTTTACGATCTTTGGGGTCTCTACCGATAGGAGCATCAACAGTGCCGGAAGGCTCGGAAAGTACGCCGTGGACTATCGCCCGATAAGTACGCCTAGCGCTGTACTCTTTGATTTGCCGGGCCAGATCATTGTGGGCATCATCGTTTTTAGCCACCACCAATAAGCCGGAGGTACCCTTATCGATTCTATGGACGATTCCGGGCCGGATTATGCCGTTAATTCCGGAAAGATTATCTCGGCAATGATGCAAAAGGGCGTTAACCAGAGTCCCGTGCCAGGATCCCGGAGCCGGATGAACTGTCATACCTTGGGGTTTATTGACTACAATTACATCGTCATCTTCATAGACAATATCCAGTTTTATGTTTTCCGGCTGAACATCAAGCTCCCGAGGCTGGGGAATACAGACTTCCACCCGATCATCGGCCGCAATTTTGTAACTGGCTTTCTTAACTTCCCCGTTAACCAATACTTGGCCTTCCTCGATCAGGTTTTGGACAAAGTTCCTGCTTTTGGCTATTTTTTCAGACAGGGCTAAATCCAGCCGTAATCCCTCCGGCAGGGCAATAGTCTGCCATTCCTCATATTGCAGATTTTTTCCCAAACCTCTCTTTTCTTCACCCTGAATCAAATTGACATTCTACCTTTCCCAGATAATCGATCTATATACATAATATCACACTGTCCGGCTTTCGGCTATTGAAAAATCATTTTTTCTCAGGTTTTACTTGTTTATCCAGCCTGAGATGGAGGAAGGCCAGAAGTATGCCCCCCACCACCAGGCAGCTGTCAGCAACATTAAAAATATAGGACCATACTTTAAAATCTAAAAAGTCAATAACCTGACCATAAGCCAGCCGGTCTATTAAGTTTCCCAGACCTCCCCCGCCAACAAGGCCCATACATATCCGGATAAGCTTTTGTTCCGGAGGAACGAATTTCTGAAAATAAATCAGAGCCCCTAAAAAGATAATGGAGATAATAATTAACAACCATCTTTGCCCGCTAAGAATTCCGAAAGCGGCTCCTGGGTTTTGAATATAGGTGAGATGAAAGAAATGGGGAATAACAACAATACTATCGAATAAAGCCATATTGCTTTGCACTAAAAATTTGCTTACCCTATCTAAAATTAAGACCACAGCCAGCGTCACCCAAATATACAAACACCCACCCCCTTATTAAACAGCCGCCTAACGAGCTACGAAATCAGCCTTTGATTACACTGACGCAGCGCGGGCAAAGCTCCGGATGTTCAATATCTGCTCCGACTTGTTCCTTATACATCCAACATCTCTCACACTTTTTGCCCGGAGCAGTCCTTACGGCAATTTTCAGACCCTTATAGTGCTCTCCGTCCTGGGCCTCAGCAGGTGCTTCTTCCCCCGGTTGATGGATAACTAAATCCGATACAATGAAGATGTCTACCAGATCTTCAATATTGTTTAAGAAATCATAGTTATCCTCACTATCGGGATAAAGATCCACTTTGGCCGTCAATGAGTGATTAATCAGTTTCTCCCTACGGGCCAGTTCCAAAGCTTTGGTTACATCATAACGCAGGTCCAGAATTTTATCCCATTTTTCAGATAAGCTTTCATCCAGCCACTCGGGCTTAATTTGGGGCATTTCCTCAGTCTGGACTTCTGATCCCTCAGTGTAGCCGGGAAGATAAGGCCAGATTTCGTCAGCGGTGTAGACTAAAATCGGAGCCATGAGCAAGACCAGAGCTTTAAGAATCTCATACATAACACTTTGCGCCGCCCGCCTGGTCTTTGATTCTTTGCCTTCTACATAGGCCCGATCCTTAATAATATCCAGGTAGATAGCACTTAATTCCACTGTACAGAAATTATGCAAGGTATGATAAACCACATGGAATTCATAATCATGATAGGCTTTAAGCACTCTTTCAATTACTTTAGCCAGTCTATGCAGAATCCAGCGGTCGATCTCCTTAAGTTCGGCATAAGGAACAAGGTTCGAGGCCGGATCAAAATCATACAGATTGCCCAACATAAAACGCAGGGTATTTCGAATTTTGCGGTAAGCCTCGCTCATTTGGGTCATAATGCGGGGAGAAGCGGCTACATCATTTCGGTAATCAGCCGATGATACCCAGAGCCTTAAAATATCTGCTCCCATATCCCTGACCACCTGCAGGGGGTCAACACCATTACCCAGAGATTTAGACATTTTACGTCCTTTTTCATCCACCAGGAAACCATGGGTTAACACCGCACGATAAGGAGCTTGGCCAAAAGCGGCCACCGAGGTAGACAAGGAAGAATTAAACCATCCCCGGTGTTGGTCTGAACCTTCAAGATAAAGATCAGCGGGCCATTTCAAATCTTCACGGTTGCGCAAAACCCCGACATGACTGGTGCCGGAATCAAACCAAACATCCATGGTATCTGTCTCTTTGCGAAATTCACTACAGCCGCACTCGCATTTAAAGCCTGGAGGAAGCAGCTCCTTGGCAGAACGAGCAAACCAAGCGTCAGAACCCTCCTGGCGGAAAATTTCTTGTACGGATTTAATGGTCTCATCATTGACAATCGCTTGATCGCATTGTTCACAGTAAAAAATCGGGATAGGGACACCCCAAGTCCTCTGCCTTGAAATACACCAATCGCCACGGTCGGCAACCATATTGTAAATGCGGTCCCGTCCCCAAGCCGGAATCCATTGGACCTTATCAATCTCCTCCAAAGTAGCTTGCCGGAAACCATCGATGGATGCAAACCATTGCTCGGTAGCCCGGAAAATAATCGGGTTCTTACAGCGCCAGCAGTGAGGGTAACTGTGTTTGATCTTAGATGAATGGACCAAAGCCGTATTGGCTTCAAGATCCTGAATAATAACTTCGTTAGCTTTTTCCACCTTCATTCCTTCATAAGGCTCAATTTCGGCGGTAAATCTTCCCTGATGATCTACAGGACAAAGTACAGGCAGCCCGTACTTCTTTCCTACCAAAAAGTCATCTTCCCCATGTCCCGGGGCAGTATGAACACAGCCGGTACCCTGTTCTAAGGTAACATGCTCGCCACAGATTAAGAGAGATTCCCGCTCGAACAAAGGATGACGGCAGATGAGGCCTTCCAATTCCTTACCCTCGAAAGTCTTTTCCACTGCCAGCTCTACACCCCATAATTCGCCTAAAGAAGCGAGCATTTCCTTGGCTATCAGCCAACGTTCATTGTCTTTCTTCACCAGGGCATAGGTATACTCCGGATGAACGCAGATCGCCAAGTTGGCCGGAATCGTCCAAGGGGTAGTAGTCCAGATTATTACATAGCTATTTTCGGCCTCGAAAAGTCCTTTGCTGTTTATAACCGGGAATTTAACAAAAATAGCCATGGATTTCTTATCGGCATAATCAATTTCCGCTTCAGCTAAAGCTGTTTCACAAGTGGGACACCAGTAAACGGGTTTTAGTCCTTTGTAAATATACCCTTTCTTTACCATCTCCCCGAAAACGCCTATTTGTTCGGCCTCATATTCTTTAACCAGAGTAAGGTAAGGGTTTTCCCAGTCCCCCCTGACACCGAGTCTTTTAAATTGTTGCTTTTGGACCTCGACATATTTTAAAGCATAGTCCTTGCATTTCGATCTAAAGTCCAATACAGAAACTGCATGACGATTTACACCCAGCTTTTTAATAACCTGCTGCTCAATGGGCAAGCCGTGGGTATCCCATCCGGGAACATAAGGACAATTATATCCGGCCATGGTTTTATAGCGAATAATAATGTCTTTCAGCACCTTGTTTAGGGCATGACCCATATGAATATCCCCATTGGCATAGGGAGGACCGTCATGCAGGACAAACATTTCCCGTCCGGCCCTTGCTTTCTGCACCTTCTCGTATATTTTATTTTTCTCCCATTTGGCAAGAATTTCCGGTTCTCTTTGAGGCAGATTGCCTCTCATCGGGAAATCCGTCTGGGGTAAATTTAAAGTATCTTTGTAATCCATACCTAAACCTCCTGTTTTAGCTAAAACTGTGTCCTTTAACCAATTAAGCCCGTCCTAAAAAAGGACGAGCCTACTCGCGGTACCACCTTTAGTTGTCCGAACATGATAAATACAAGTCGGACCACTCTAAGTTTTTTAACGGAAACAAGCCGGACCGCTTACTCATTGCTTTTCAGCAGGTCACTCCGAGGTGATTTCTTCTTGCCGATCTTTACAGGCTCCCACCATCCCTGCTCGCTGTCAAAGTCTGAACAAGAGTCTTTCCTCATCAACATTTTAGAAAGTATTTTAGTTAGTTATTTTGATTATTTTTATATTATATTCAAGAAAAGGGCTTAAGTCAAAATAATACGAGCTAAAATACTGTAAACCGGAGGAAGTATAATAGTTCTAATAATAATTAAAGCGATAAGTGCAAAAAACGGTGAAAAATCAATCATCGCCGCTGCCCCGCCCAAACGTATACGCTGGAATGGCCTAATCAGAGGATCAGTTATTTCATTGAGCAAACCAACCAAAGGATTTCCTTGCGATCTGGGAAACCAGGAGAGAATAGCCCTTGCAATAATAGCCCATTCCAAAATGTTAATTACCATGTATAATACTCTGAATATCCAAGTAAATGTCGTGATCGCTATTGCCATTACCTCCTCGATCTTTTTAACCGGCCTTAAAAATATTTAGGTTCAGGCTATTTACCGCTTGGACCAGGAATAGTCTTTATCTCCATTTTTAAAACTCAATTCACCGCTGATATCAACATTATTGGGAACAAACAAGAATATCCCATTACCAACCTTCTGCATATTACCACCCAAAGCATAGGTTGTCCCACTGATAAAGTCGACAAGCCTTTGCGAGAGATTGACGTCTGTTCTTTCTAAATTGAGAATAACAGATTTTCTGGCCTTAAGATGTTCAGCAATACCCTGAGCCTCTTCAAAAGAAACAGGCTCGACTACAATTACCCTTACTTGTTTTTGGGTATGGATACTTACTACCGGAGCTGATTTGCGCTTAGTAGGGATTTCCCGAACCGCCATGTCTCTGGTAAAAGAATCCCTGGAAGCATTTTCTCTTATTCCACTATCTCTTAAATTATTATTTCTGAATTTGTTTTGTGCTTTATCCGGGTAATCATCTTGTATTTGCTCTGAGGAATAATCATCATCCATATCATCGTCCCCGAAACCCATGATTCCGATTAGCTTATCAAAAATGCTACCCATTTTGATCCCCCCTTGGTTTTGGTTAGTTATATTGTCTTTCTCCAAAAATTGAACTTCCTACCCGTACAAACGTTGCTCCTTCTTCCACAGCCGTTTCATAATCTTGGCTCATCCCCATGGAAAGATGAAAGAATGTTTGGGAATCACAAACCCCTTTTTCAAGCATCTTGTCTCTGATTTCCCGCAAGGCCCTGAAATGCAATCTTGTTTCCGCTGGGCTGGCCTCAAGGTTGCCAATAGTCATAAGTCCAATTATGTTCACAAAGGGATAGTTTCTGGCAGTTAGCAAAAAGTCTTCAACTTCATCTATCCCCACACCTGCTTTAGCCACGTCTTGAGCCACATTAACTTGAAGAAGGGTTTTCCAAACAAGTCCTTGTTTTTCTCCTTCCACATTGAGTTTTTCCAAAAGATTAAACCTGTCCAGAGAATGAATCAAAGCAACCCTACTATTAAGATATTTGACCTTATTGGTCTGAAGGCGGCCAATGATATGCCATTCACAATCTTCAGGAAGAACAGTCGATTTTTCCCGCCATTCTTGAACTCTGTTTTCCCCAAAAATCTTTTGCCCGGCGGTATAGGCCTTAAGAATAACATCAGTAGACATGGTTTTGGATACCGCAATCAGTTTTACAGAATCTTTTCTTCCCGACCTTTCTAAAGCTTTGTTAATATTATGATTTATTAGTCTTAAGTTTTCAGCAATACTCATAGTCTACCCCGATTAGCTATTTTGCATATCAAATAACTTCTACATTACAGCTAAATTCCCTTCTTATCTTAGGATAATTTTGTTCCTTCCATCCCCTGCCGGGGATTAACAACCACCCGTACCCCTTCCTCGAGTCCTTTTACACAGGCCCAGCAATCATTGGCATCTATAAGCTCAACCTTTTTACACTTAACAACTCTGCCCTCCTCAACATAGACAATTATCTCCTCTCCAAGGTAAGTAAGCGAGCTTAAAGGCAGCAACACCCCTTTACTGGCAGGTTTGTAACACCACACAATATCCTGGATTCTATTTTCCACCGTTCCGTCAATAAATTGAGTAAAGCATACTACCGCCCCCCGGGGCCGATCGGATATTTTCATTACCCTACCGCTAAATTCTTCGTCGTTAATAATAAAGCTCGCTGTCTGACCCGGCTTTATATGCGGGCCTGATTCCAAATAAACAAACATCCAGCTAGGAGAAAGATTATTAACGATTTTGCCCAGGGACTCATATTTCTTAAATAAATTCTTTTTAGGAGAAGTGCCTACTTGTTTAGCAGTCTCCGCTAACTTCTCTGTTAACTCCCTTTCCGCTTGGGACAACAGTTTATTAAGCTCCAGCTTCATTAAATTTTCAGGGGTAAGAATCTGTTCCAGATTATCCAGGGAGCGGTAAAACAAGCCGGAAATAGGGGCGTTAACAGTTGTTTCCTTTACGGAACGGCTGATATCTACTCCGGTAGGATATAATGTGGCCAGCATCTCTCCTTTGCGAAACCTTTGTCCTTCCTTTTCCTGTACCGGAACTAACCGGCCTTCAATCGGAGCGGTCAAAACTATTTCTGTATTGGCAAAAACCGCTTTGGCCGCCTTTTCATGTTTTAGCCATCCTTCTTCCGCAGTTGTCAAAAGCACTCGAGACCCAAGCTGTAAAAACCCAATCTTCCAGATCAAAAAAAACGTCGCGACTAGGAGTGCTCCAAGCAGTAAACCTTTACTTTTCCTGCTCATCTCTATTTTCCCCCAAATTAATGCCTTCCCAAGCACAAGCTAGCCGACAAGGAAGTCCTCAGAGCACTTTCTTTTGAATAAAGGCTCCCATTCTGCCGGTCCGCCCTTCCCGCCGGTAGGAAAAGAAGAGATCCTTATGGCAGGCTGTACAAAATGGTGCCTGCACAATATGTTCCGGACAAATGCCTTCCCGGATAAGCTGAAGTTCATTTACTCCTGCTAAATCCAAGTTATATCGATCAAAACCGGTTTTAGTAAGTAGTTGAGAACCGTTTACCTCCTTAGTGAATACTGCTGCTACTTCTTCTCCAACTTCATAGCAACATGATCCGATGCACGGGCCTATGGCCACCAGACAATTCTCCAGGGATCCGCCAAGAGATTGTATTTTATGCAGGATTTTTTGACTAATATTCAGGGCGGTACCTTTCCAGCCCGCATGGGCCAGGCCTACAATTTTCGCTTGGGGTTCAAAAAAATACAGGGGCACACAGTCAGCATAAAAACCTAATAGCGCGATGTTACTAGTGGTAACCATGCCGTCACATTCAGGAATATTAGGATCTAATTCTTTTATTCCTATCCCTTTATCTTGCTCCCCAACCTCAATAACCTTATTGCCATGCACCTGGCTGACCGCAGTACAATCGGCAAAGGAGCATCCCAAATCCTCAAGAAAAATCCGTCTGTTTTGCAAAACATTTTCCGGCTTGTCATCCACATGTAAAGCCAAATTCAAAGAGAAAAAGGGGGCTTTACTTACTCCGCCGCCTCTTAAGGAAAAGGCCAAGATGGCCCCTAATTTTGACCATTCCGGAATTGTGAGGTAGTCAATATTTTTTCCATGAAACAATTGCCATCTCATTTATTACCCTTCTTAAGAAAAAATTATCATGTTACGACATTCTTTTGATTATATTTTCCCGTATTTTTTATCGAAAACCTAGGTAATATCCTAAAGTTTTACACGGTTATTAGTAATTAATACC
>ERZ773359.3157-NODE-3157-length-19416-cov-5.150974_pt1 | contig 19416 bp, 22 predicted proteins | sample MGYA00374955_ERZ773359 | MGnify/ENA primary metagenome ERZ773359 (study PRJEB29098, sample SAMN04486028) | biogas fermenter metagenome | study: EMG produced TPA metagenomics assembly of the Biogas fermentation microbial communities from Germany - Plant 4 DNA1...
ACTATACTGATTTAAACCAAGGTAAAACAATCTTTTTGGAGTCTACTCTAAATTCCGATGGGCTTGATAGTAGGGTTCATTATTTGTTTGCTGAAGACTTAACTTTAATGGCTAGTTATTTTTCTGGTAATAATGAGTTTGGGGTAGGAGTACAGTGGGATCCAGAAGAACGTCCATATTCTGCAGGTATTAAGTGGAGTCCTGCTAGAATGCAGTGGATCACTAGTTATCGGTTTTAATAGATAAATATATTTTGTTGCCTTTATATGTTAGTTACGTTATAATTTATATGTGATGCAATTATTAGAGGGAGATAAATTCAGTGAATGTGGTGTTAGTTCATCCGGAAATTCCAGCAAATACAGGCAATATTGCTCGATTATGTGTAATAACAGGTTGTAAACTTCATTTAGTTAGACCTTTGGGCTTTTTTCTTGATGATAAACATCTAAAAAGGGCGGGTTTAGACTATTGGCAACATTTAGACTATGCAATTCATGATAGCTGGGTTGATTTCATTGAGACCTGTCATCCAGAAAGGTTATTCTTAGTGGAAACAGACAGTCAGAAGCTTTATACTGACGTAAATTATCAAATTGGCGACTATTTGGTATTTGGTAGTGAGTCTAAAGGGTTGCCGTCTGCCATACTAAGGGATTATCCGGACAATCACATATCATTGCCAATGGTGAATCCACGTTCATTAAATTTATCAAATACAGTAGCAATAACTGTATATGAAGCATGGAGACAGCTTGGTTTTTGTCAAGCATAGTAATATTTAGAGGTGAATAGAAATGAAACTACTTAAAAACTTTAAAGGTGGAGTTCACCCTAATTATGAAAAACAACATTCGGAGGACAAGCCAATTCAAGTTTTACCAGCACCTGAAGTGGTAGTAATGCCACTACAACAACATGTTGGTGCCCCATGTGATCCAGTAGTGAAAAAAGGGGATCAGGTGCTAATGGGACAAGTTATTGGGGAAAGTAGCTATGCTATTAGTGCCCCAGTTCATTCATCTGTCTCAGGTACAGTTTTGGCTGTAGAACCACGACCAAGCGTAACTGGTCGTTCTGTTATGTCTGTTGTTATTCAAAATGATGGGCAAGACACACCTATCGAAGAACAACAAAACCCTATTCTTAAATCTAGTGATCCGAACCAAAGAATCGATGTTGATGGTAATTTGATTCGTCAGGCCATTAATGCAGCTGGAGTTGTGGGTTTAGGTGGAGGAGCTTTTCCAACTGCAGTGAAAGTGACCCCTCCAGATACTTCCCACATTGAATACTTGCTAATTAATGGTAGCGAATGCGAACCATACTTAACAGCCGACCAACGGGTAATGGAAGAGTATCCGGATAAAGTTATTCTCGGAGCTAAACTTTTAGCTAAGGCAGCTGGTGCTGAAAAGATTATTATTGCTATTGAATCTAATAAGCCAGAAGCCATCAAAATTTTGGAAAAATATGCTGTTCCTAATGAAATTGAAGTGATTACAGTGGTAACTAAATACCCAGCTGGCGGAGAAAGAATGCTAATTAAAGCTGTATTAAATCGGGAAGTGCCAAGTGGCGGTTACCCACATGAAGTTGGTGTTTTAGTACATAATGTTAGTACGGCGTGGGCAGTGGCTGAAACATGTTTAACTGGCCGGCCATTGATTGAGCGAGTGATAACAGTAACAGGTTCTGGTATTAAAGAACCGGGCAATTATTTAGTTCGTATAGGCACTCCGATTAAGAATATTGTAGAGGCTGCTGGCGGATTTAATGGTCAACCAGAAAGAGTATTATGCGGTGGACCAATGATGGGTTTAGCCCAGTTTAATTTAGATGTGCCTGTTGTGAAAGCAACGTCGGGTGTATTGATTCTAACAGAAAAAGAAGCGCAAAAATATGAGCCGCTTCCTTGTATCAAGTGTGCTCGCTGTGTTGATGTCTGTCCCGTTTACCTAATGCCTTTAAAATTAGAAGCATTCGCTATGAATGAAATGTGGGAACAGGCAGAAGAATATGGTGCGATGGATTGTATAGAGTGCGGTTGTTGCACATATATCTGTCCTTCAAAACGGTATTTAGTACATTACATTCGTTTAGCTAAGCAAGAAATTATTGCCGCTAGAGGTAAAAATTAGCTAATGATCTTGGAGGTGCTGTCGTGGAAGAGACACGTTTTAAAATATCTCCATCTCCTCACATTCGAGATGAAGATTCAACGCAAAATATTATGTTAACTGTGGTAGTTGCACTATTACCCGTATGGATTGCTGCCACTTATTTTTTTGGATTTGATAGCATTCGTTTGGTAGTATTAAGCAGCCTTTCAGCGATTATTACTGAGGCAATTTGTCAAAAATTGCGAAAGAGACCGGTCACAGTTTGGGATGGTAGTGCCTTAATTACTGGTATGTTGCTTGGTTTAAGTGTACCACCAACTTTGCCTAGCTGGATGATTGTTTTTGGGGCAGCCGTGGCTATCATAGTAGGTAAGCAGTTATTTGGTGGATTAGGTGGTAATCCTTTCAATCCAGCCTTAGTTGGACGAGCAATTTTAGTGATTTCCTTTCCTAGTCCTATGTCAAAATGGACAATTGATGGCATTACAACAGCAACTCCCCTAATGGAATCAGCTGGAAATTTTGCTTATCATGAATTGTTTTTTGGTAATATTGCTGGATCCATTGGAGAAACTTCAGCTTTTGCAATTTTACTTGGTGGCATCTTCATGTATTATCGGGGAGTATTAGATTATCGTATGCCAGTAAGTTTCTTAGGAACAGTTGCTATATTATCAATATTATTAGGCCAAGATCCAATCTTCCAAATTTTATCAGGTAGTTTACTGTTTGCTGCGATTTTCATGGCTAGTGATTTAGTGACAACACCTGTTACACCAAAGGGTCGTTGGATTTTTGGAATTGGTGCTGGTGTTATTCTAACTGTTATTAGAACTTGGGGTAGTTTACCAGAAGGAGTTACTTATAGCATCCTATTGATGAACGCAGCTACTCCTTTAATTAATCGGTATACGCGTCCAAGGATCTATGGTCGAGGAGTGAAAGCTAATGGGTGAGTCCACACGCATGATTATCGTTTTAACAGTGATCTGTATGATTTCAGCTGGAGTTTTAGCTTGGGCTTATAACGTTACCTATGAACCAATTTTGGCTAATCGAGCACGAGCACTTCATTCCAGTATCTTTCAAGTATTACCTGGAGCTGAAGATGTTCGGGTAATTGAAGCCCGACCTACTTCTTTGGCTGAAGATGATGAATATTCTACGAAAACAGTTGATAGTGATCAGGTGTTACTTCTATACCAAGGTTTAAATGCTAATGGTAAATCTGTTGGATTTGCCTATCTCTCTGAAGAAACAGGTTATGGTGGAATCATCCAGGTATTAATTGGAGTAGATGAAAACACAGAAAAAATTGTTGGCGTAACAGTCGTAGAACACTCGGAAACAGCAGGTATTGGAACAAAAATCGAAGAAGAAGGTTTTAAGAGTCAATTTATCGGTAAAGGAGTTAACGATCCAATTACCATTGGTATTGATATAGACAGCATTACTGGTTCTACTGTTTCTAGTGAAGCTATGACAAAAGCCATTAATAAGAACTTAGGTGTGGCCATCCAAGCATATAGGGAGGCGAAGTAATTGAAGCACTTTTATTCTGATTTTATTAAAGGGCTCTGGCGAGAGAATCCGACGTTTAGATTATTGATCGGACTTTGTCCTACACTAGCAGTTACCAATAATGCTCTTGGTGGATTTAGTATGGGAGTATCAACTGCTTTTGTTTTGATTTTATCCAGTACAATGATTAGTTTGGTTAAGCATTTAATTCCCGACAAAGTTCGAATTCCAGCATATATTGTTTTAATCGCAACTTTTGTAACTATATTAGAGTTGTTTATGAATGCTTATTTGCCAGCTATTTACGCTCAATTAGGGATCTTTTTACCATTAATCGTCGTAAACTGTATTATTCTTGGGCGTGCAGAGGCTTTTGCTTCCAAAATGCCGGTTTCCCGTTCGATTTTTGATGCTTTAGGCATGGGATTTGGGATTATTTGGGCTTTAACCTCGATTGGCATTATGCGTGAATTATTTGGAACAGGACAAGTTTTTGGATTTCAAGTTATGCCAAGTAGTTTTGAGCCAATTGGCATGATGACGGCAGCACCAGGTGCATTTATTACTCTTGGTACAGCTGTTGCAATAGTTACGTACATTAGCGATCGAATTGCTAAGAAACATGCTAAAGGGAAAAAAGCTACAGAATAGGAGGCTGTCCCATGAACTTTTTCTTTTTATTTTTAAGTGCTATTTTAGTAAACAACTTTGTATTGGTTCAATTTTTGGGAATCTGTCCATTTATTGGCGTTTCCAAACAAATAGAAACATCGATTGGTATGGGTTTAGCGACAACTTTTGTAATGGTGGTTGCCTCCGCAGCAACCTGGTTAGTGCAACATTTTATTCTTGAACCCTTTAATTTACCATTTTTGCAAAATGTTGCCTTTATCCTAGTGATTGCATCTATGGTACAATTAGTAGAGATGTTTCTTCGAAAAACAAGTCCTAATTTATACAATGCAATGGGTATTTATTTGCCCTTAATTACTACTAACTGTGCCATTTTAGGTATGGCTTTAATTTTGGTATTGCGCAGTTATGCATTTGGCGAGTCACTGGTTTATGGTTTAGGTGCCGGTCTTGGCTTTACATTAGCATTAGTACTAATGGCTGGTATTAGAGAGGAATTAAAATTCGCAGATATTCCTAAACCCTTCCAAGGTGCAGGTATAGCCTTTATCCTTGCTGGACTTTTGTCACTTGCATTTAGTGGATTTGCAGGACTTGTTTAAGTCCTGTTACTTTAGTTAGGAGGAAAAACTGTGAGTAATACACTAGTTTCCATGATAAGTATGGGTGTATTAGGTATAGGATTATCTATAGCCCTAGTCATTGCATCAAAGAAGTTTGCTGTTGAATCCGATCCCCGAGTTGATGATTTAGAAGGAGTATTGCCTGGTGCAAACTGTGGTGCCTGTGGTTATGCAGGCTGTCGTAGTTTTGCGGAAGCACTTGCTACTGGTGAGGCTCCGACTAATGGTTGTCCTGTAGGTGGAGCTAGCGTTGCGGAGTTGGTTGCTAAGATTTTGGGTGTCTCGAATAGTGGCTTTAGTCGAAATGTAGCTCAAGTTTTATGTAAAGGTGGATGCGCAGAAGCATCTCAGCGAGCTGATTATGATGGACCACAAGACTGTCGCATTGCTCATATGACTCAAGGTGGAGATAAGGGTTGCACCTACGGTTGTTTAGGTTGTGGTACTTGTGTAGCAGCTTGTAATTTTGATGCTATGGCCATGAACGAGAATGGTTTACCAATGATTTTTGAAGATAACTGTACTGCTTGCGGTGCTTGTGTAGCAGCTTGTCCTCGTGATATAATAATTTTAACTGGTGAAGAGTATGGTGTTCACATTCGTTGTCGTTCACATGCTTCCGGACGAGAAGCACGTCAAGTTTGTATTGTAGGTTGTATTGCCTGTCGTCGCTGTGAAAAAGTATGTCCAACAGGTGCGATTACAGTGGAGAATAACTTAGCCGAAATCAATTATGACAAATGTATTGTTTGCCGGAAATGTGTCGAAGTTTGTCCAGTAAACACTATTGAGTGGCAGGAAGGTAAAGGACCTGTTCGTCAGAAAGTTGGAGCTTAGTCGAGGGATTTGATACCGTGGAAAATCGTACAGTAAAGATTATTAGTATATCGATTATTGCTATTGTGATTGGTTTAGTAGGGATTATTCTTTTCAGTCTTGATAAAGCTGAGCCGATTAATTTTAGTTTTAACTTTAAGTCAACGAAAACTGCTCAACAAACTAGATTTTTAATGGATACAGTAGTTGAAATTCGAGCAACTGGAGTACTAGCAGATGAAGCAGTTGAGGCCGCTTTTGAGGAATTTGAGCGAGTTGAATCTTTATTATCTAGGTATATAGCTACTAGTGATATCTCCAGGATAAATTTACATGCTGGAGAATGGACTACTGTTTCAGAAGAAACATTAGAGTTAATTGAACGAGCTTTACATTTTTGTCAGCTTACTGAGGGAAATTTTGACATTACGGTTGGACGTTTAGTCAGCTTGTGGGGTTTCGGAACAGATCAGTATCGAATTCCAAGTCCAGAAGAAATCAATCGAACTTTGACCTCAGTTGATTATAGCCAGGTCGAATTAGACAGGGATAATCTGGCCGTCAAGATTCCGGCAGATAGCATTCTTGATTTAGGAGGAATAGCTAAAGGCTATGCTGTTGATCAGGCTACTAAGGTTTTAAGAGAGCAACAGATTAGCTCAGGATTAATCAATGCTGGCGGAGATATAACAACTATTGGCGTAAAACCTGACGGAAATCAATGGAGAGTTGGGGTGCAAGATCCGCGCAATTCCACTGAGATACTAGCAGCCGTACCTCTAGAGGACATGGCTATTGTAACTTCTGGTGATTATCAACGGTTTTTTATGGTGAATGGAACTCGTTATCATCATATCTTGAATCCTCACACCGGTTATCCAGCCTCAGAGTTAACAAGCGTAACTATTATTGCCAACAATGCGACTGTAGCAGACGTACTGTCGACAGCTGTATTTGTTTTAGGAGCTGAGGCAGGTTTACAACTAGTTGAAAAGCTTGAGCAGCTAGAAGCAATTATTGTTGATCAAATAGGTAATGTACATTTTACATCAGGTTTAACAGAAACTGTTCAAATATTTAAATAAAGATTAGCATTAAAAGACTAACTGTACTTGTACAGTTGGTCTTTTCAATATACAATAAATAAAAAGGAGTTGATATAGCATGTATGATCTAATTATCCTGGGCGGGGGACCTGCAGGTTTAGCTGCTGGAATTTATGCTGGTAGAGCAGAGTTAAAAACCTTGGTAATTGATAAAGGCTTACCTGGTGGTCAAATGCAAAATACATTAGAAATAGAGAATTATCCTGGTTATAGGCAAATTACCGGAACAGAATTATCTGATCAGATGTATCAACATATGTTAGATTTTGGTGCTGAATGGAAACAGGCTCAAGTAGCTGGAGTGGAGTTAAACGAGTCAATCAAGAAAATAACTTTAGATAATGGTGATGTAGTAGAAGGCAAGGCAGTAATTATTGCTACTGGAGCTCAGCCACGCTATTTAAATGTGCCTGGTGAAAAAGAGTATGCTGGTCGTGGTGTTTCTTATTGTGCAACTTGTGATGGCGCCTTTTTCCGCAATAGAAAAGTGGTGGTAGTGGGCGGCGGCGATTCGGCAGTAGAAGAAGGAATCTTTTTAACTCGTTATGCAGATTCAGTATCTATTGTTCATCGTCGTGATGAATTGAGAGCACAACCTATTTTGCAAAAGCGTGCTTTTGCTAATGAAAAGATCTCCTTTATTTGGGATAGTGTTGTGACCGAGATTCAAGGGGATATGAAAGTAAATCAAGTTATCATACAGAATGTAAAGACAGGCGAAACACAGGCTCTTGAAGCTGATGGTGTTTTTGTTTATATCGGTTATACTCCGAATACATCCTTTTTAGGCGATATTCCTATTCTTAATGAAGCAGGCTATATTATTACTGATGCTAAAATGGCTACCGCTATTCCGGGAGTATTTGCTGCCGGTGATATTCGTGAGACTAATTTACGACAAATTGTTACTGCTGCTAGCGACGGTGCTATTGCTGCCATGGCTAGTTATCATTATCTAGAGAGTTTGTAATGTATAAAAACCTCCATTTCAGCTAATACTGTCATTTGTAGGTAAGATGTACAGTATTAGCTAACAATTTGGAGGTCACCATGAGGGTTTGGTTGATTATATTTATAATTTGTCTCCTAATTTTTACTCCGCCGATTAATGCAATTGGGAACACAAATCAGATTTTAAAAAAAGGTTCTCGGGGTGCGCAGGTTCAAGCGTTACAAGAAACTCTTGCGCAGCTTGGTTATACAATCACAGTAGATGGTATTTTTGGTGAGGAAACTGAACGAGTAGTTAAAGAGCTGCAAACAAATCAAGGGATAGCAAGCGATGGGATTGTAGGACCAAAAACCTATCAAGTTTTGACTAAGTTAATTGAACAGTCTCAAACTCATATTGTGCAATCAGGTGATACCCTGTACGGGTTAGCTTTAGCTTATGGAACAACAGTTGATAATATCCAAAAGGTAAACAGATTAAATTCTACTGTGATTCGACCTGGGCAAGAATTAGTCATTCCAGTAATTGCCAGGTCCGTTCCTAGCAAACATCAAGCGCCCAAGTTTATTTGGCCTCTTAACGGCAGGATTTCATCTCCTTATGGTTGGAGAATTCATCCGATTCATAAAACTCGTCATTTCCACGGTGGAATTGATATTGCTGCGGCAACAGGCACGATTGTACGAGCGGCAGCAGCTGGGCGAGTTGTCCAAGCTGGTTGGATGGGTGCTTTTGGTCAAGCTGTTGTTATTGATCATGGTAATGGCTATACTACCTGGTATGGACATAATTCACAAATATTGGTTCGCCTAGGTGACCAGGTTAGTGTGAATCAACCGATTGCTAAAGTAGGTTCTACAGGTCAAGCTACTGGACCGCACCTAGATTTTCGGATTAAATATCATGATCAAACCATTAATCCATTAGATTTATTGCCATAAGAAGAAAAAGAGCAGTTAACTGCTCTTTTTTTACTTTATGAATCGCATGACTAGTGTCATTAATTCTTCAATTGTTTCTTCGCCTCGCTCTTCCTTGATGGCTTCAACCAAGCAATTCCTTGTATGGCCTTCAAAGATTGCAAGACCTACTTTATCTAAGGCAGCTCGCGCAGCTGCTACTTGCACTAAGATATCGATACAGTACTTATCTTCTTCAATCATTCGTTGAATACCTCGAATTTGTCCTTCAATCCGCTTTAAACGCATTATTAAGTTCTTTTTTGCTTCCTCTTTACCCAAAGTGCTTCACCTCTTTTGTTGAAAGCTCTACATTTATATCATACAGGGTATGGGTATCTATGTCAATTATATTAGAGCACTTAAGGAAGTTGCAAAAACAACCGTTAGAGCAATTACTAGAATCATTAGTAGAATTGGGCCAGCCAATAAAGCTGCGATGGCACCACCCGTGGTAATTTGATGGGTTTCTCGAATTGCTACTACTAGTAGGTAAAGCACCCATAGAGATAGTATAAAATTAGCTAAATAACTTAATTCACCAATTAAATTGGATGATGGCCAAATGACCTGTAATAGACCAATTGGACCAAATAGGATTTGTGGCAAAAAGGCCACAGAAACTGCTTGATATGTTTGACTAAAGCTTGCCCTACCATTAAATAATCGAGCTATGCCACAAACATAGGCAGATACCACCAAGGCAAGCATAACTCCAGTAATAGCAGTTTGAATTACTTCATAGGCAATAGAATTAGGTACAGGTAGCGCTCGTGGAATCATTGCTAAATGTGCCAGAATTAGTATTAATGTTGCCCAATATGAGGCTTTATGATTCTTTAAATTACGAAAAGCAGTTACCGGTTCCGAAAAAAAGTCAGTTGCTAATTGTAAGTTCAACTTAATACCCCCCTATAGTTGTTGATACTTTAATTGCACAGTCGGTTGTTTCAATGGATTAAGCAATTGGGTAAAGCGGTATAAAAAGTTAGTTTTATCATTATATTCTTTGATTTCAACAGTTCCTTCAATATTAGCTAAATCTTTAGCTTTTGCAATGGCTTCTTCTAATCCGCCCAATTCATCGACTAAGCCAACCTCTAAAGCTTGTCGACCACTTAAAATTCGTCCATCAGCTACTGCTTCAACTTGTTCTCTTGGTAAAGACCGGGCTGATACAATGTCAGCAACGAATTGATCCCAAGTATCGATAATTAATTCTTGTAACAACTCTTCTTCTTCTTCAGTTAACTGACGGGAGTTACTGCCAACATCTTTAAATTCACCTGATTTGATTACCTCGACTTTGATTCCCAGCTTGTCAAAAAGTTCTTGGAAATTGGCAAATTGCATAATTACTCCAATAGAGCCGGTAATTGTAGCACCATTAGCAAAAATATAATCTGCCGCTGCCGCTACATAGTAACCGCCAGAAGCAGCCATATCGCCCATGGACACCACTACCGGGATGCCTTTTTCTCTAATCCTCAAAACAGTTTGGTATAGCTCTTGAGAAGTAGCTGCACTACCACCCGGGCTATCAATTCTTAATACGAGAGCCTTAATCTCTGGATCCTTTTCAGCACGTCTTAATTGTGTTAAATAGGAAGGCGAAGATTCAAAAAGACTATCGGTTGATTCGCTACCAATTACATCGTTAATATTGATTAAACCAATTTTGTTTCGTAACACTACAGGAGTATTTCCATTAATAGACGCGAGCCCGATTGATAAAAAGATGGCTACTATTGAGACAATCAAAACTACTTTCAGTACTTTTCTGAAATCGATTTTCACCCTATTACCTCCCATTTAGATTATCTTTTAGGTATAGCTGACCATTTTTTTCCACAGCTTCCCATAAATGATTCTGGAAATATACACAAGATACCTTTTTGTTTTGAAAATAAACCTTAGGTAAACGTTGATTGATTAGTACTCTTTTTGTAGGAATGCAAACAGCAGTCCCATATAAATCGAGAGCTTTCGGATGGTCTGTTAAATCAATACAGCACATACCCATGGCTATTTTCCCAATTACTGGATACTCCTGATCGTGAATCAGCACATTAATCGGTTTTTCTAACAATCGATGTATTAAGTGATGTTTTTTTACATCTACACCAAGACCATCGCTATAACCAATTGGAATAACTCCGATAACCGAAGGCCGTTTTAATGTATAGGTTAATCCATAACCGATACTTTCACCTTTGGCTATTTTCTTTACTTGAATAATACGGGAAAATAAATTCCAGGTCGGTTGTAGATTCCAAGAATCTGGTAATTTGGTAGTTGATTGACCATAGAGCAGTGTACCAACTCGTACTAAGTCTAGGTGAGTTTCAGGTAGATTAATTAAAGCAGCACTATTAGCGCAATGCCAGATTAAGTTACTGTGCCCTTTTTCGCTTATGGCTTGCTGAAGCTGTTTAAATTTGATTAACTGCTTGCGGGTATATGCTAGGTTATTATTAGCCGCTGCAAAGTGGGTATAGATACCCTCTAGTTTGAGAAATGGTTGTCTTTTTATTAAGTTGACAAAATCAATAGCTTCATTAGGTGAGATACCTAGTCTATTCATCCCTGTGTCAATCTTTAAATGGACTTTAATAATTTTCTGCATTTGTCTGCTTTGTTTTGCCAAAGCCTCAACTAAATTTTGCGAGTTTATGGTTACTGTCAGATTATGAAGGGCAAACGCTTTAAGTTGTTGGGGTAGAGGGGGACAGAGGACTAGAATGGGTATTTGGTTGTTTACTGTTCTAATTTCTAAGGCTTCGGTTAGATCATTAACCGCTAAATAATTCACTTGACTGGCAAATAATTGACTGACCCTTCTAATACCATGGCCGTAGGCATCTCCCTTTACCACGGCACAGATTGGTGCCGAGCTGTGTTTTTTCACTTGGTTCAAGTTATGTTGTAATGCATCTAAATCAACGGTTACCCAAGTAGGTCCTAACCATTTCATAGGTGTTTACACTCTACCTCGATTAGTGATTTTTTGATAGACAGGCATACTTATTTGCCAGAGTTTATAACCTACATTGGAGATTGGCAAGTCATATTCTCCTACATACTCAATTAACTGGGCATCAAATCCTGATTTAAAGCGATATAAACCGTATAATGGATTAGCCGGATCTAAATTCCCAGATACGCCACGGAAATCGTAAATTAAACAACCAAAACTTTTAGCCCAACGAATCATTTCCCACTGGAGGGCATAATTTGCCTGTAAATTCCGTTTTTCATTACTGCTAGCTCCGTAAACATACCAAGCACGCTTACCTAAGCGAAAAGCGATTGCACCGCCTAAAGCCTGCTCTTGATGATATACCATAAATAACTGTGCTACTTTTCGGGTAACTAAGGTATCCCATAAATCTTCAAAGTATTGATAGGATCTAATAGTAAACCGATCTCTTTCGGCAGTTTCTTGTAAAAGGGGATAAAATACTTTTAAGTCTTCTTTATTTTGACTAATCCGGACTTTTACCTTTTGCCGATTGGCATAGCGGATGTTGTAACGAGTTTTACTCTTCATATTTCCTAAGATGACGTCTAAGGGGGGAGAAATGTCTAATGTCATCACAAATTTTGGTTGAACCCCAGCGAAGTCCAGTCCAGTAGGAACTTGAACTAATTGATCTGTAATTTCTTCCCATTGAGGATCGTCTTTTAATAAAGGTGGATCCATTTTCCAGAAAATGGCTTGATGTTCTTTTGCTAACTTTTTTCCAGCCTTAATCAAGCCTTGTAAAGCTGCAGTATTGGAGAAAACTGGGCCACGTGGTGAATAAAAAATACATTTACCTAGTAGAGGAAGCTGGCGTTTTAAGATTAAAGCAGTTCCCTTGATCTGTCCTTGGTCTAGTACAGCCAAGGGTAGGGCTTGCCAACCGGTATTTGCTTTTAATTCTCCCCAATAGCTTGTTTGTAAAACATCTCCATTGGGATGGGAAGCAACATAATGATTAAACATATGTAATTCTTGCTGGTCTTGCAAAAGCTTCGCTTCCATTACAGTTCCTCCTCTAAAAAAAGCAGGGTCTTTAGCATTATATGATTTATCTTTGAATTATGTGTATCAAACGTATTAAGTTCAGATCATTAAACATATTATTCAAATAAAGATTGGGGGGGAACAGAGTGAAAGGAAAAACTATCGTTGCCTGTTTATTGCTAATATTGCTTTGTTTTTGTCCAGGAGTATTTGCTGGTCAACAACAGTTTCCTGAACTTTCTTCAATAGCTGTGGTGGTTTATGATGCAGATTTAGATCAGGTGTTATACGAAAAAAATGCCTATCAAAGTCGTTCCATAGCAAGCTTAACCAAAATCATGACCATGTTGTATATTTGTGAGTTAGTTGAGGCGGGAAAAATCAAGTTAGATGAGCAAGTCACAGCTAGTGCCAATGCGGCCAGTCGCGGTGGAACACAGATAAATTTGAAAAGTGGCGACAAGTTTACGGTTGAGGAATTATTATATGCTGCTGCTTTGGCGTCGGCTAATGATGCTTCTGTAGCTTTGGCTGAATATGTAGCTGGATCAGAAAGAGAATTTGCTAAACTAATGACTAAGCGTGCTCATGAATTAGGTTTAAAGAACTCCAACTATGTTGATTCTACCGGACTACTTTCGATTTATAGCGGTAACTATTCTACAGCCTATGACATGGCAATTTTATCGAAGATCGCCATGGAAAATCCGTTATTTCGTAAGTTAGTTTCTACTAAAGAATATGGGCTTAAAGCTCAAGGACGTACCATTCGCAATTCTAATGCTTTACTCCATGATGTTCCTGGTGTTGACGGCATCAAGACCGGGGCAACTACACCAGCTGGACATACCTTAATAACTAGTGCTGTTCGTCATGGCCGGCGGCTGATTGTAGTAGTGTTAGGTGCACCGAGCAGAGAAGTAAGGAATGAAGAATCAAAACAATTGTTAGAATATGCCTATGCTAATTTGGAGGTTTTAATCCCTGCGGGAACTCACCAAGGGCAAGGCTATGTTAGTGATGGAGTCAGTCATTTGATTGATGTGGTAACTGCTGAGGATTTTTCTTTATTTGTTTTTAACGAAGAAATGCGGAAGTTTGATACTCGAGTTGAGTTGCAGAAACTTAGAGCACCAATTGACAAAGGTGATAAAATCGGTGAATTGATTATTATTCAAAATGAGCAAGAAATAGCCGCCATTGATTTAGTTTCTAATACTAGCACAGGTTTAGCTTCATTTATTCGTCGATTGTGGAATAACTTAGTCGGATTGATTAGTCGATTATGGGGAGGAGACTGAGCTTGGCAAAAATTTCTAATATCCTAGTTTCACGTCGGATAATAATATTATTTTTAACAATCTTAATAGCAGCAGTTAGTTTAGTCGGTCGTTTAGGCTACTTGCAATTACTCCATAACGAGTTTTTTCAAAGTAAGGCCACTAGCCAAAGATTGCAATCAATTCCTGTTGATGCTCGGCGGGGTACTATCTATGATCGAAATGGTATACCATTAGCCATTTCGGTAAGCGCTAATGCTGTTTACGCTATTCCCTCAGAAATTGAAGATAAAGAAAAGACAGCTGCTTTGCTAGCTGAAATTTTAGATATCGATTATGATTTTGTGTTTAATAGGATTAGTAAACGTACGGCTAGTGAATGGATCAAGAAGCGAGTTTCCAATCAGGAAGCCCGTGAAATTCTCAAACTAGGTTTGGCTGGGGTAGGGGTCGTAGAAAATCCAGAGCGGTTTTATCCTTATGGCTCAGTAGCACCGCAAGTGTTAGGCATTGTCGGCATTGATAATCAGGGTTTAGAGGGTATAGAACTATATTATGATAGTTTTTTAAGGGGAGTTAAAGGCAAGGCTGTTTTTGAACGTGATGCTGTTGGGCGAGAAATCGAAGGTGGGATTAAAGGCTATTTACCAGCAGAAGATGGAGCAGATCTGGTTTTAACCATCGACTATTATATTCAACAGATTGCCCTGCGCGAAGTGGAACGTGCAGTCCATGAAACAGGCTCACGCTTAGGGATAATCATAATCGCTGATCCGAAAACGGGAGAAATTTTAGCTAATGCTATCTATCCTACTTATGATATTACAAATTACAATGATTTTCCGATTGAGAATCGGAAGAATATTGCGGTGACAGATACTTATGAGCCAGGCTCAACTTTTAAGGCGGTCACAGCGGCGATTGCCTTAGAAACCGGTGTCGCATCTCTGAATACTCACTTCTTCGATCCTGGTTATATTAATGTTTCTGGCTGGCGGGTAAAGTGTTGGAATCGGGGCGGTCATGGTCCGCAGAATTTCGTGCAGACCATGGAAAACTCTTGCAATCCTTTTTATGCTAAGTTAGGAATTGACTTAGGTGGAGAACGTTTTTATAATTATCTCCTTCAATATAATTTTGGGCACAAGATGGGTGTGGATTTTCCAGGAGAAGTGGGAGGAACCTTACGTCCTCCATCAGACAATGTCCCTTTAGTTACTTGGGCAAATATTGGTTTTGGTCAAGGCTTAACGTGTACCCCATTACAGTTACTAGCAGCCTTTGGTGCCATAGCTAATCAAGGAATTTATTCGGTTCCTCATTATGTAAAGGAAATTCGTAAAGGCGAAGAAATAATTCTGCCAAATATTCCTGAACAACGAGGAATTATGTCCTCGGAAATCGCCAAAATAACTAGTGATACTTTACGCTCAGTTATCGCAAATGGATCGGGTAAACGGGCCGATGTGCCTGGTTATAGAGTAGCAGGTAAAACAGGAACAGCTCAATTAGTAGAAAATGGGCGTTATTCAAAGAGTAAGACAGTAACTTCTTTTGCTGGCTACGCTCCGGCTGACGATCCGGTAATGAGCGGCTTGTTAATTATTTGGGAACCTCAGGGAGCTTTTTTTGGCGGTATCATTGCTGCTCCAGTTTTTGCTCGTCTAGTGGAGCAAATCTTGCCATATTTAGGGGTAAAGCCGGAGCAGGAAAAAGGTACTAGCAGAAATATGGCTTCGATTCCTGATGTGGCAGGGCAAACAGTAGAGAATGCAGTCAATTTATTAAAACAACAAGGTTTTAATGTAGAAGTTATTGGGGAAGGCACAAGAATTGTAGGTCAGGTACCAGCAGCCCAGGTAAAGGTGGAGGTAGGCACTAAGGTTTTGATTTATACTGACTTAGATTACCTACCAACCTATTCTGATCTGCCGATGCCTTTTGGAGTTTAATCCAACTTGACAGAGGGACAGAGTTGATTTAAAGGGCAGAGATGGCATTCAGGATTTCTCGCCTTGCATACTCTTCGCCCATGTAAGATTAACCAATGATGAGCATCTAACCAGTCAGATTTTGGAACTATTTCCATTAATTGACGTTCTGTTTGATCAACATTATTGCTGTTCACTAAGGCAAGGCGGTTAGCTACCCGATGGACATGAGTATCTACTGCAAAAGCTGGAATTCGAAAGGCATTAGCTAAGACTACATTAGCCGTTTTCCGTCCAACACCAGGCAATTCCATTAGCTCTTCTCTAGTTTTAGGAACTTCACCATTGTACTTTTCTAAAAGGATTTGACAGGTTTCTTTGATATTGCGAGCTTTATTTTTCCATAAACCAGCGGTGCGAATATAATCTTCTATTTCTTCCACTGACAAGGCAGCCATCGATTCTAATGTCGGATGATCAGCAAATAGCTTGCTGGTAATAAGATTGACTCGCTTGTCCGTACATTGGGCGGATAGAATTGTGGCGATTAACAGTTGGAAGGGTGTATCGTGATTCAATTCAGTTTTTGGATTAGGGTAGGTTTCCGCTAATATTTTTAAAATTGCTTGTTGTTTATTCATAATTAAACCTCTCTATAGTTAAAGTCAAAGGGCGCTTTATAGAATATAGCGCCCTTTTTTATAGTCTGTCATATTATCAAAATCATCATGAGTAATTACCCGTGGACCACTGTAACGATAGGCAGTTAATTCCCGTTCATGACATCTTGTACAGCCACCACAATCTCTGGTGATTTTTACCAAACCATCCTCATCAATAATCAAACCATATGGACAATCACTGGGTACTTCATTCATATATAGTAGATCAGCAATCTTGTCGAGTAGTTTTTCACCGAAACTTCGATTAGGTGTAGGATCAAGATCTTTTAAGGCTTGTTTATAAGTGACTCGTTTTTTAGTCAAGCGACTTTTAGCCATTTTATGAAAGGTGGCATAGATAAATAAGTCTGCTTCTGTTCGGTCAGGAAAATCCATTAACAAACCTTCTTTGCGAATATGTTCCACTACCGGTAGATACACTTTATAGTACCATTGTTTACTTGCTTCAAATAGTGTCAATTTATTGTGGGTTTTGGCAAATTCATCTTTACGATATTGCTCAATAATCTCTAATAGTTTATTATACAGTCCGAGCTCGGTAAACTCGATATCAGACAAATCAGTGCGCAATTCGAAAAAGGATTTTTCACGCCATAATTGATTTTCAAAACTATCACCTGCAGGTATAAACTCGGTAATCTTTGCATCAATATAAGTTTGGCCTATTTGTTTTGCGGCCGCCACACGATGATTACCATCTAAAACATAGTATTTGTCTCTAATCTTATATAAAACTACTGGTGGTAGAATGACACCTTGTTCCATAGCTTTGACTATATTTTCATAACGTTCGAGAGCTAATTTGGATTTTAATTTAAACCTAAATTTTGAGTCAAAGTCTTGCCAGCGATTAACTGACCCAACTATTTTCTTAACTTCTACGGTTCTAACGCCTAAATCAAGGGGTTCAGTGGCTTGAGTAGCATTTTGCTGCTCTTGGAACGATTCAATGGTGTTTCTGGAAAACATAGAGCCTCCTCCTTTAACTGGTCTCACTCGTCTGTATCTAGAATATGATATCCGTAGCCGTTAATTACTGTTGTTTTGTTAACAATATCGATCCTTTTTTGTTTTAGACCATAGTTTAGGTGGGTGTGACCATGAATAAAGTATCGAGGCTGATATTTATGGATCATTCGGGAAAAGGTAATGAAACCTTTGTGACATAGATCTTCACCGTCATGAATTCCAAATGGTGGTGCATGTGTTAAAATAATATCTATTTTCTTCCGCAGCATCAGACGTAATCTTAAACGCTGCCATTCCCACCACATTTCCCTTTCAGTTTTTTGTACTGCATTTGGAGAATGATAATACATGGAACCTTCAAAACCTACGATAGTCAAATTTCTATATTTAACAATGCGTCCATGGATATCTTCACCACCGTCAGGTGGTTCTCGTTCATAGTCATAGTCATGATTTCCTCTAACATAGTATAAAGGAGCGTTAAATACTGACATCAAATAGGATAGATACCAGGCAGGCAAGTCTCCTACTGAAAGAATTAGTTCTATATCAGGGAATCGTTCTCGCCTAAAATGGTCATATAACATTGGATCGATTGTATCGCCTACGATTAAAATCTTCACTTTGTTTCCTCCTGTAACATAGAGGTTTATTAGTAGTTATTCTTGAAAATGGGTAACAAATCCTGCAAAAATTCATTCGAAGTAATCTTTATCTCCATTTTCTTCAGCTGCTACGGTTCTTTTAATAGATACTTCTGCCATTATTTTATCGGCAAAGGAAATTCCTCTAAGTTTCTCGAATATAGTAGGGGGCATAACCTTAGCTGAGTATCGTTTTGGAGCATTATACCAGACGCCTTTTTCCCCTGGAATAGCTTCTACTTTTGCGTAATCATCTATTAGCGTAACCCGGATACCCCAGATTTTTCCAGGAAGAACTTCTGTATAAACAGCTGAACGGTCAGTAGGACGTGTCCATTTACCATGGTTTAATTGTTTGCGTAAAGTGTGCATTATTTCAATCCTTTCATCGAAAGATTAGGTATTGTTACCAACTATAATTCTACAACTTACATTATTATCCTTGATTACTGGCCTCAAAGGAGATGCATTTTATGGCTTTTATTTTGCTTTTTTTATTATTTTTTAATTTTGCAGCACCAGTTACTGCCGAAGAAGTTATTACGGAATCTGGATTTCGTTTTACAGAGCTAGGATGGTCTGATGATCCGGATGCTGATTATTTAGAATATGAACCGAATCAAGGCGTTTTTAAAAAAGGTACTCGTGCATATGCATATTTTGAAGTAGCGGGATTTAGCACTTTACCCCAAGATGAAAAGTATTTAACTCACTTGGCCGTTGATGTGCATTTGAAAACAAGCGGAGGCTTTAGATTATTTACCCAAAGAGATGTAGTCGATTTTGATTCCTTGGATTGGCAGCCGCGGGAGAGTGTTTGGTTTTATTTATATGTAGATATTCCTTGGTTTGCTCCGAGAGCAACTTATATTGCTGAAGTAGTAGTTAGGGATTTAATTAGTGGTGAAGAAATTCGGCACCAAGAGAAGTTAACAGTGGAATAATAAAATAAAAAAGGAGTGAATGAATATGCCTGTACGTGACGGTAATAAAACGGGAATACCTAAAGGTGTTATTAATCGCTTACCCCTTTATTATCGGTATTTGGCCGAGCTAGCTAGGCAAGAGGTAGAGAAGGTATCATCAAGCGAATTGGGCGAAGCACTCGGTTTGACTGCTGCCCAAATTCGCTCAGATTTAAGCTATTTTGGGTCTTTTGGTCAGCAT